>WNGF01007675.1_pt1 | contig 23454 bp, 25 predicted proteins | sample 5400641 | NCBI WGS metagenome assembly WNGF01 (sample SAMN13153371, study PRJNA577476) | soil metagenome | isolation source: 80 cm soil or saprolite under grassland replicate 2 | place: USA:California | collected 2016-06-15 | reverse complement strand
GCGGCTGGTTCAGACCCCGCAACTGGGCGTGCGCTTCTTCCAGTTCAACACGGGGCGGGGCCCGTTCACCGACGTTCGGCTGCGCCGAGCCGTCAACTACGCGGTCGACCGCCGTGCGCTGGCGGCCGTGGATGACGAGCGGCCGACGGGCTCCTTCCTGCCGACGGGGCTCGCGTCGGCGCCTCGGCATCACGTGTACCCGCTCTCGCCGAACCTCGCGCGTGCGCAGTCTCTGGCGCGCGGCTTCCGCGGCACGGTCGTGCTCTACTCCTGCAACGAACCGGGCTGCAACGCGGCCGCTCGCACCCTTCGAGCCAATCTCACGCCGCTCGGGATCTCGCTGAAGATCCGCCGGTTCGACGATCCCTTCGACGAGGCGCTCAAGCCGGGCGCCGACTACGACTTGCTGCTCGCGCAGTGGTTCTACGACTGGCCCGACCCGAGCGACGGGCTGAACGTGTTCCTTGCCCCGAAGGGGTCGAGAGGTCGCGCCGTTCGTGGCGTACTCGACGCCCGTCGTGCCGGAGCTCTTCTCTCGGCGCATCGGCTGCCGCGTCGAGCAGCCGGTCATCGCCGCCGTCGACATCGGCACGCTCTGCGTCGCGCAGAGCTGACCGCGTAGCCACTCGCGAGCCGTTCTCGCAACAGCGACGGCGTCGTGCCGAGCTCCTGCCGGACGACGCGGGCGAGGTGGGCCTGGTCGGCGAAGCCGAGCTCGGCGGCGAGGCGCGCGAGGCACGGCTCGCCCGCCGCGAGGCGCTCGGGCTCAGGTGGTGTGGCGAGACCGCAACCCGGCGCGCGAGCTCGATCACTCCGGCGCGGGGGCTCTCCGCGAGCGCCTCGCGCGCGGCGCCGACCACCTGCCGCCTTGCCTGCACCGTCGAGGGTCGCCCGGCCGCAACGCGCTCCGGCTCCGCCCGCTCGAGCACCTCCGAGGCGAGGTCGACCATCGCAGCGGCAACGTCCCCCGGGTCGCCGCGCGAGATCGCCGCGAGCAGCAACCGCTGGCGGAGGTCGGTCGCCGGGCGGCTCGCGACCGGCGCGTCGGATAGCCCGGGCTCGCCGCCCCAGAGCCACGCCGCCATCGACTCAGAGAGGTTCAGCGCCGTGCAGGAGTCGCCTTCGCTTGAAGGATGGGCGATCCGCTGCTCGTCGTCGGGACGCTCGAAGTAGACGACGGTCGAGTCGACGAACGAGTCGACGCCGTTCAGGCGCCGGTGGAAGCACCCGCGTCGCACGAAGACGATCCCGTGGCGCTCGACCCCTTCCGGAGCGGACCATCCGGTGTCCCTGCACCGGCATTCGACGGTCTCGAGCACGAAGTCCGGGCCCTCTGCGAGCGCCGTCTTCGCAAGCCGCGGCTCCTCGGCCGCGGCGACGTCCATGCCCTTCAGAACGGCGGCGCGCGGCCGCGCATTCCTACGCCCTGCGGCGAACGTGCATCTCCTCGCGGAGCTGCCAGGTCTCGCCGCCGCCGGCGGAGCAGAGGCTCCACCAGGTGAACGAGTCGTCGGCGATGTCCGAGAAGATCCAGCGCACCGAATCGCCCTCCTCGTTCCTCCCGTCCTGGACGATCGAGTCGCCGGAGCGCCGGGCGACGAACGTCCGGCGGACACGGCGGAGCGGGCCGTTCCACGTCACCAACCACGCGTCGCGCTCGGGGTCGTAGACGCGGATCGTCGTGCCGTGTTCCCCCTCGGGCAGGCCGAGCCGCGAGCAGCGCTCCCGCGAAGGGATGATCCAGACGTCCTGGACGGCCCGGCCTCCGAGGACCCAGCCGAAGATCCACTCGCCGCTCTCGGTCGCCACCTGGTGCCCGTCGTCGTCGTACGCGGCCCAGTCGAAGTCCCACTCGCCGACGAAACGTCCGAAGAGCATCAGCGCTTCGGCGTGCTCGGGGTCGGGGCCGTCGGCGACGAGCGCGTCGGCGAAGTGGGACTGCGTCTGGGGGAGAACCATCAGCCGAGTGTCTCGCAGAGGTTCTCGACGTGGCCGCTGTTCGAGACGAGCGTCTTCGTGCCGCTCGGCGCGCCGTGGAGCAGCGTCGTCCCGGAGAGCAGGAGCAGCTGGTGCGACGGGGTGTCTTGCCCCAGTAAGAAGACGAGGAAGTCGCCGTGCACGACCGCGTCGTACGACCCGTCCGAGTTGAACGTGACCGTGCCGGGCCCGGAGAGGTTCTGGACGACGCTCGCGCCCGTCTCCTCGTTCGTGATCCGGGCGATCAGCTGCCCGGTCGCCTGGTAGCCGTCGACGCTCCCAGCCGCGTCGTAGTGGTACCGCACACAGAGGTCCTCGCGCACGGGCTCAGCTGTGTGACTGTGAACGGGCAGACGACACCGGCCGGCGCGGTGATCGGCCCCTGGTACGTCGGCTCCCACGGCCCGTAGGAGCCGTCGTCGGCCGCGGACGTCGCACTTGCGCCGACGAGCGCGAGGGCGAAGGTGGTCAGGAAGACTGCTGCGAGTCGCTTCATCTCATCCCTCCCAGCCGAATTTCGGAGAGACGAGGATCGCTGCGCTCTTGGCAATCGGCTTGGACATTCGTGCTCACTCGATTAGCGTTGTCTGCGTCGTGATCCGCGCCCGGCTCTTCTGCCTACTCGCTCTCGCGGCGCTCGCTCTCGCGCCCACTGCCTCCAGCGGTGGCGGCGATGCCCGCGCCGGGATGCGCCTCGACTGGAGCCTGCCGGACGGGCCGACCCGAACGCACTCGGACATCGCGTTCTGGGGCGACATCGGCGTCGCGGGCAACTACGACGGCTTCCGGGTGTTCGACAGGCAGACGCACCAGCTCTACGTCTCCTACCTCTGCCGCGGCCCCCAGGACGACGTCTCGCTCTGGCGCCACAACGGGCGCCTCCTGCTCTTCCTGTCCGTCGACAGGCCGCAGGTCAACGGCGACACCGTCTGCGGGCAGAACAGCTCGACCGACACGACCGCGAGCAATCCGGCCGGGTGGGAAGGCATCCGCATCTTTGACATCACCGATCCTGCGAACCCGGTCTACCTCCACGCGGTGCGAACCGACTGCGGTTCCCACACGCACACGGTCGTTCCCGACCTCGCGAACGGCAGGCTGCTCCTGTACGTCTCCTCGTATCCGATCGGGTCGAACAACATCGGCGGGGTCTGCCAACCCCCATTCGGGAAGATCTCGATCGTCTCGATTCCGCTCGACGCACCCGAGACGGCGAGCGTGATCGCGCAGCCGACGATCTCGGCGCCGGCCTACAGCGGAGCGGTCGGTTGCCACGACATCACCGTCTTCCTCGCGATCCACAAGGCGGCCGCGGCATGCATGAGCGAAGGGCAGCTCTGGGACACCAGCGATCCGGCGAATCCCGGGACGCAGAGCGCAGTTCACATCGACGACCCGTCCGTCTATTTCTGGCACTCCGCCGAGTTCACGTGGGACGGGCAGTACGTCGTCTTCGACGACGAGGGCACCGGCAACTGCTCCGCGACCGGCAACGGCAAGATCTGGATCTACCGGACGAGCGATGCGGCGTTCCAGGCCTCGTACATGATTCCCCGGCCACAGGGCGGTGACTACTGCTCGGTGCACAACGCCAACATCATCCCGGTTGCCGGTAGATATCTGCTCGTCGGCGCCTGGTACGCGGGAGGCACGAGCGTGATCAACTTCACGAACCCCGCTGCCCCGCGCGAGGTTGCCTACTACGACGCGGTTGTCGGCCGCGGCGCTGCAGACACCTGGTCGTCGTACTGGTACAACGGCACGATCTATGCGAACGACATCGCGCGCGGTGTGGACGCATTCAAGCTCGTGACCGCGACCGACCGCTTCGGCGTGAGCTGGGACCACCTGAACGCCCAGACGCAGGAAGATCTCGTCGGCTTCCGGGTCGCGGGAAGGCTGGTTCCGCGCCCGCGGCTGACGCGCCGAACGCGGCCGGGCTAGCGTCGCTTCACGTAGAACACGAGGCACGATGGATCGAGTCGTTGTCGTCTCGGGTGGCGGTACGGGCATCGGTCGCTGAGGCGAGCTGGCTTGACACTCGCCGCGGCCGAGAGGGAGACTCACCTGCCTGCGGCAGGTCGCGCTTTCGTGCACGTCCCTTCGAAAGGAGTGTCTATGCGGCGCGGACTTCTACTTCTGTCGATCCTCCTGATCCCGCTCGCGGTTGCGCCTGGGGCAAGTGCCAACAGGCCGATACGGGAGGTCATCCCGGCTCCAGAGGACTTCGTCATTGCCGACCAGTGCGGCTTTCCGGTACTCGCCCACGTCGAGGGGAGTGAGATCGACACCACGTTCACCGACAGGGAAGGCAACCCGGTCAAGCAGATCGGGGTCTTCCCCGGCAACACTCTCACCTTCACCAACCTCGATACCGGCGGGTCGATCACTCTCGTCGCCACGGGCCCGTTCCACGTCCGGGCTGAGCGCGACGGCTCGGTAACCGTCACGGTTTCGGGTCACGGGCCCCTTCTTCCCAACCCGATAACCGGCGAGCCCGGGATCTGGTACTTGACCGGCGGCCGGTTGGTTGCAACCTTCGACGCGGACGGGAACATGACGTCGATCGACCTGAGAGGCAACCTGGTCAACGTGTGCGACCAGCTCGCGGGCTAGTCGCTGGTCGGGATCGACCTTCAGTCGGTGGGCCACTCCGGACACGTCGCGCGATATCGCGAGCCCGGCGGCAGGTACAGCTTCCACTCCTCGCAACCCCGGGCTGCCCGGCCGAGGCTTTAGCAGCGCGGTAGCCTCGACCGGCAGACGTGTCGATCCAGCTTCCGATCCTGACGGAGCGTCTGATCGTGCGCTGCTTCGAGCCGGAGACGGACGCCGAGCCGATGCTCCGGGTCTACGGTGATCCTGAGGTTATGCGCTTCATCCCCGGTGGCGCCCTCTCCGACGAGTCGGCCGTTCGATCGCTCCTGGAGCGCTACGCCGACGCGCAGGAGCGGCAGGGCTTCAGCTCATGGGCGGTCGTCGATCGGCAGACGGGACGACCGATCGGAGACGCAGGCTTCGGAATCTTCGAGCCGACCGGAGAGGTCGAGCTCGGCTACACGCTCGCCCGCGACAGCTGGGGCCAGGGGTACGCGACCGAGGCGGCGCGGGCCTGTCTCGAGGCGGGGCTCGAGCAGATCGCAGCACCGCGGATCATCGCCGTCGTCGACGCGGAGAACGAAGCGTCTCTCCGCGTGCCGGAGAGGATTGGCATGCGGAAGATCGAGACGATTCAGGCGCATGGGCGCCCGCACGTCCTCTTCGCGGCGTCGCGAACCTAGGCGCTCGCGCGCTCGAGACGCGCTCGCACGCGATCCGCAAGCACCAGGTACTTCTCGTAGCGGTGATAGCGGGGATGGGCCGGATCGAACTCGTTCGGGCGCACCCGCGTCGTGGGCTCTCCGATCACCTCGCCGCTCGTGAACTGGTCACGGGTCAGGTCGAGTTCGATTCCGGACGGGAGGCGATTCCACATGTGCGCCATGATGCGCTCGCCGTCGAGGTACACGTCGGCCGCGAGGATCTCGCCGCCGAGCAGATCGTGGACGATGAGGGACGTGATGTCGCAGTGGCCTCGGCTCGGGTGCTCCGGCGACCAGCCGTCGTCGTCGTCAGCAGTGTCGGCGCTCCAGCTCTCGCGGATTGCCTGCTCGAGCTGCCGGAGTGTGTGCTGCATGCGCTCCGAGGTTACCGCCGAGCACGTCCACTACCCAGCTGTCATGCCACAAGCTCAGGGTGCCGGACCTCGGCCCGGTGTTCGCGGCGGCGGATCGCCTCGTAGGCCACGACCGACGAGCAGACGGCTCCGACGAGGCCGAGCGCCGCGACCGCCGGGATTGCGATGGCCGCCGGGATGAGGGCGAGCAAGACGGCGGCCGCAAACGTGCGCCGCCGGAACACGCGGCCGGTCGTCCGGAGAAGGAACGCGATGTGCCCGAGCAGGTACAGGGCGGCACCGCCGCAGAGCCCCACCGCCGGCACGGTGTCAAGCTGGTCGTCCACGTGGCCGAGCGCCGTCTTGAGCCCGAAGGCGAAGAGCACGATCCCGGCGATCATCGGCAGGTGGAGGTAGCTGTAGGCGTCCCGCGCAAGCTGCGACTGCTCGACACCGCTCGCCTGCAAGAGCCGCCTCTGAGCGAGGATGGCTGCCACGTCGAAGTACAGCCACCAGAGCGCCGAGATGACGAGGATTCCGAGCGCCGCCGCCGCGATCACTCCCGTGACCAAGTCGAACCCGGCGCCGACCCCGATCGCGATGATCGACTCGCCGAGCGCGATCAGGACGATCAGCCCGTGCCGCTCGGCGAAGTGCTCGGGCGCGATCCGCCAGCCTCGCCCAGCGCCGATCGCGGCCGGCCCGATGTAGTCGATCGCGAGCGCCGCGATCCACACCGCGATGCGCCCGTTCCCGTGGAGGAAGCCGGCGAGCACGAGCAACGAGGCGCTGAAGATCGCGGTCGGCGCGAAGCGGAGAACCGCGCCGAGGAGGTCGTGGTCGTCCCGTCCGACGATCGCGTAGAGGACGACGTGAAGCACACGGACGAGCAGGTAGGTGACGCCGAACAGCACGGCGTCGTCTGCGAACGCCCCCGGTACGGCCAAGGCGACGAAGAGGAGCGCCGTCATCGCGGCGAGCATCGCGAGCCGGACACCGCCCTCGTCGACGTCCATCGTGCTCGTCAACCACGCGTATCCGGTCCACGCCCACCACAGCGCGACCAGGACGAGCATCCCGCGCAGGACGCCGCCCCACGTCGGGTCGTGCGCGAGCAGGCTGGTCACCTGGGTGATCGCGAATACGAAGACGAGATCGAAGAAGAGCTCGAGCGGGGTGACCTGGTGCTCTTGCTCGCGCTCGACCTCGGACACGCGCGAACGTTAGCCCAGCGCGGTTGTGACCTCTGGGCGACTGACCTCGTCTAGCGCGGCCTCTTCGCCGTCGGCAGGCTGCTCGCGCACGTGCCGCAGCGGCTGCGGGACTACGCTAAAGACCGTGGCACCAGCGCGTCACGCGATCGCTGTTGCAAGCGGAAAGGGAGGCGTCGGCAAATCGACGGTAGCCCTGAACCTCGCGCTGGCCCTGCGGGATCAGGCGGCGAACGTCGGGATCCTCGATGCCGACTTCTACGGGCCCGACATCCCGCTGATGGTGAATCTCAAGCGCGACGCTTCACTCAGGCGATGGGATCTCTGGCGAGGAGGCGAGGTGCGCCTCGAGCCGGTCGAGCGCTACGGCTTGAAGCTCATGTCGGTCGGGTTCCTCCTGGGCGAGCGGCAGTCGTCGCCGTTCAGCGCGCCGTCCCTCGTCACGGCCCTTCGCCAGTTCACCGACGGGACCGACTGGGGCGATCTCGACTACCTCGTGGTAGATCTGCCGCCGGGAACGGCGGACCTGCAGGAGCAACTCACTCAGGTCTTGCAGCTGTCGGGGGTGGTAATCGTCGTTGGGCCGCAAGACGCTGCGCATCTCGACAGCAAACGGGTCGTTGAGCTCTTCCGCCTGCGGCGCGTCCCCATCCTCGGTGGCGTCGAGAACATGAGGGGGCTCGTGTGCCCGCACTGTGGCGAGACAGTCGAGGTCTGGCCCCCGGTAACGGAGCAACGTTCAATCTGGAATCTCGGAGTGCGTCGCCTCGCAACACTGCCGTTCGACCCGGGCGCGATGGGCAATGGGCGCGGACCGCTGCTCATCGCCGCGCCGGAGAGCGCTCACGCCGACCGCTTCCGGGTGCTCGCGCAGGAGATCGCAGGGACCCTCGCCGGCTAAGGCCTATACCGAGGCCGCTTCGGGGATCCCTGGCCAGTTCGAGTGCTTCCTTGATCGTGAGCCTGCGGCCGGCCTCGGTGGCCTGGGCGACATCGTCGGCCGAGAGTGCTGCTCGTGCCTGCTCGACGAACTCGCGCCCCGGCGTCTCGTCGGAGTAGACGTTCACGATGCCCTCCTGCTGGGCGTAGAGCTCCGCCGCCGCGGCCAGCTGTAGCGCGTTTTCGGGCCGCTGCTCGACCGTTTCGGTGGCCGCGAGCCCGATCAGCGAGAGCCCCACTCCACGGACGCTCGCCACGTCGGTGTATGCCTGCACCGAGTCGAGGAAGTACCGGCGCGCGAGCGCTGGGTCGGCGTGCCGGAGGTAGGCCCAGGCCATCTCGGCGAGGATCCGGGCTTCCTCCGCGCGGTCACCGATCGCTTCGAACGCGGCGAGGGACTGCCCGTAGAGATCGAGGGCGCCCGCCAGGTCATCGCGACCGGCCGCGAGCTGGGCGAGACCGCCGAGCGACAGGCCGGCTCCTTCCTCGTCGCCGATCCCCTGCTGGATCTCGAGCGCCTGGGAGTACCTCGTCTCGGCGGTGTCGAGGTCGCCCGCGACGGCATGGAGGACGCCGTCGAACGTCGACCCAAGTCCCTCGGCCCAGGTGAAGTCAACGGCGCGGCTCCTCTCGATGCTCTCCCGGGTCCAGTTGAGGCCGGTGTCGAGATCGGATTGGATCAGCACGATTCCCTGGCAGATCGCAGCGATGCAGAGCTCACGATCGGCTTCGCACTCCGCGGCGATGCGGTACGCCTCGGCCCACTCGTGGTTCGCGCGCTCGAATTCACCCAACACGTCCGACGCCAGTCCCGCCGTGATGAGCGCCCCGGCTCGCCCGACCGTGGCAGCGCCACCCGTGTCGGCGTCGAGGAAGGACGCGGCGTACTCCCGGGCGGTGAGGTTCTTGCCGCGGATGTGCCAGTACATCCAGAGGTCGCCGCAGAGCTGCTCGCCCTCTTCGCAAGCTGCAGGATCATCGTCCTGCGCCGCCGCCAGGAGCGTGTCGAGCGCGGCCTGAAGGTTGCCGTCCTCGGCGATGCCGCGTTCGAGCGATGCGACCTGCTCGGTGCCCTCGATGCCGTCGCGGATCTCGCGCGCGACCTGCGCATATCGGCGGGCATGCCTCAGCGCGACCTCATGCGTCTCGCCGGGACGCTCGAGCTGCTCGCGCGCGTACTCGCCGATGGTCTGAAGCACCCCGAGCCGGTCGCCCTGGCCGTCCGTCTGGACGAGAGCCTTGTCGACGAGCGACTCCAGCTCGTCGAGGATCGACTCGCCGGGATCTGCGCAGACGGCCTCGACGTCCGCGAACGTGCACCCTCCGGCGAAGACGGCCATGCGCCGGAACAGGCGCTGCTCCGACTCCGTCAGGAGCGAGTGGCTCCAGTCGATCGTCGCGCGCAGCGTCTGCTGCCGCTCGGGAATGTCGCGAGGGCCGGACGTGAGCACCTGGAGTGCATGGTCGAGACGGTCGAGCAGAGCTTCCGGAGAGAGGAGCCTCAGCCGGGCGGCGGCGAGCTCGAGAGCGAGCGGCAGGCCGTCCAGGCGGCGGCAGATTGCCGCGACCGCGTCCTCATTCCCAGGCGTCAGCTCGAACGAGCCCCTGGCCGACCTCGCGCGCTCGACGAACAGCGCGAGGGCGGGTGCGAGCTCGAGCGGGGCGAGCTGGTACTCGCGTTCGGCGGCGATCCTGAGCGGCGTCCTGCTCGTGGTGACGATCCGTACCTCAGGGCAGCGCTCGATCAAAGCTGCGACGTCCGGAGCAGCCGCCACGACCTGCTCGAGGTTGTCCAGGAGCAGGAGCGCCTTCTTGTCGCCGATCAGTGCGGCAACGCCCTCGCCCAGCGTCCGTCCCTCGGCCTCTTTCACGTCCAGCGCGTCTGCGAGAGCCGGGAGGAACTGCGCGGGGTCGGTCACGTCGGCGAGCGCGACGAATGCGAGCCCGTCGAGGAACTCGGGCGCAAGCAGCCGGGCGAGCTCGACGACGATCCGCGTCTTTCCGACACCGCCCGGGCCCGTGATCGTGACGACCCGGTGTTCACGGGCCAGCTCGACGAGCGACGCCAGGTCGGCGGCCCGGCCGACCAGCGGCGTGGCCGGGTCGGGCAGGTTGCTCGGCAGGCTGGCGAACCGCTCACCCTTTCCCTCCAGCGCGCTTGGATCGGGCACCACGATGCCGTCCGCCGAGATCGCGTAGAGCTCGAACGGGCGACCGACGTTCTTGAGCCTGAACCGCCCCAGGGATACTGCGCCGAGGTCGCGCCGATTCTTGATCTGGTCGTAGGCGGCGTCGGACAACAACACTCCGCCCGGCACCGCGAAGGACTCGATCCGGGCGGCGATGTTCACCGCGTCGCCCGTGAGCCGCTCGGGCTCGACGATCACCTCGCCCACGTGGACGCCGATGCGTGTTGGAACATCGGCGAGTTCCCGCTGGAGCTCGATCGCGGCGAGCACCGCAGCCAGCGCGCTCGGGAACATGCTCATGCTGCCATCCCCAAGCCGCTGGACGATCGTCCCGTCGAACGCGTCGTGGTGGCTCTCGAGCGCACTCATGTACCGGTCGCGCTTGTCGAGGCCCAGCCGCTCATCCGCCTGCAGAAGCGCCGTGTACCCGACCATGTCGGTGAACATCACCGCGACGAGCCGACGGTCGAGCCGCTCACTCACAGGCTGACCCTACTGGGCGCTTACGTGCTTTCGTACTCGTCGTGGCGCCGCCACCACTCGTACGGCTTCGTCTGCGGGTAGCCGGCTGGCGAGTCCTCCCAGGTCTCCTGGCGGCCGAGCGGTGTCAGGTCGAGGAAGCTCCACACGCTGCCGAGGGCCTCGACGCCGCGGGTCGTGGTGAAGTACGTGCGAAAGACGTCGTCGCCGTGGTGCAGGAAGGCGCTGAGGCCGAACGTCTCGCCGTCCTGGTAGACGTCAGGCTGCGGCGCTTCCGGCCCGACGGCGAAGTCGACGTTGAAGTCGCTCTCGAACGAGGAGTACCACGGGATCGTCCAGCCCATCCGCTTCCGGTACGCCTCGATCTTCGCGATCGGGGCGCGGGACACGGCCGCGAAGGACGTGTCGCGGGCGTGGAAGTGGGCAAGGTGGCCGAGCTGGTCGACGACCATTGAGCAGCCGTCGCAGCCCGCTTCCTGGTTCGGCCCGAACATGAAGTGGTAGAGGAGCAGCTGGCTGCGCCCCTCGAAGAGGTCGACCAGCGTCGCCTTGCCGTCCGGCCCGTCGAAGGCGTAGTCCTTGTCGATCCGGACCATCGGCAGCCGGCGGCGTTTGGCGGCGAGCGCGTCTCGTGCCCGGGTGGCTTCCTTTTCTTCGGCGAGGAACGCCTCCCGCGCTGCCTGCCATTCCGTCTCGGACACGACCGGTGGAAGGTTCATGGCACTCCTCTCGTCAGTCGTATTCGTCGTGTCGGCGCGGCCAGCCCTCGGGATCTTCGCCACGTCCCTTCGGCGTGCGGTCGAGCAGCTGCCAGGTCGCGTTCAGGGCATCGGTGCCGCGGTCGTAGCACGCATAGGTGTGGTGGACGACGCCGTCCTCGAGCGCGAAGGCGCTCAGGCCGTGGAGCTCGTCGCGCCGGAGGTCGATCTCCGCGGCGTGCTTCGGCGTATCGAAGTTGAAGCCGGTGCCGGTCCTGCGCCCCTCCTCGGTGAACACGGCGAAGTCGAGGTTGAAGTCGTTTCCGCCGGCGGAGACCCACGGAAAGCTCCAGCCCATCCGGCGCCTGTAGGCCCGCAGGTTCTCGAGCGGGGCCCGAGAGACGACGACGAAAGTCACGCCCCGAGGCGGAAGATGGACGACGGCGCCGTCGAGGCTGTCCGCGGTGTACGAGCAGCCTGGACAGCCCGCATCCGGCCAGCCTTCGACGGTCGGGCCGAACATAAAGTGGTAGACGAGTAGCTGCGAGCGCCCGTCGAAGAGCTCGGCCAGGGTCTTCGCTCCTTCCTCGGTCTCGAAGCTGTAGTCCTTCTCCACCGGGACCCACGGCAGGGCCTGCCGCTTCCGGGCGAGCTCGTCGCTGCGGCGGGTGAGCTCCTTCTCCTCTGCGAGCAGGGCCGTGCGTGCTGCCAGCCATTCCTCGCGGGTTCCGACCTTCACGAGCCCATCTCCATCGAGGGCGACCCACTCGGCTCGGTCAGCCCGGGAACGATTGCCGGCGACACGGCGACCCAGATTCCGAAGGCGACTATGGCGACCGCGAAGACGGGCGCGAGCCGCGGACCGCGCGGCAGCACTTTCTCCGCGAAGATCGCGACGGCGACGACCGTCATCCACACGAGGCTCATCGCACCCAGCACGAATAGGACTGCCATCAGTGCACCGGAACAGCCGACGCAGTCGAGGCCGTGTGCGAGACCGCTCCGGACTGCGTTTTCGCCGTGTGGAGCGCTGCGGCAGCGACGAAGGCTCAGCCGCTTCAACGGCGTCAGCTCGTAGAGCCCTGCGGCCGCGATCACGCCGCCGACGACATACGGGCCGCCCCGGTCCCAGGCGAGCCAGCCGATGTCGAACGAGGTGACGAGCCGAAAGACGCCGTAGGCCAGGAGGCCGTAGCCCGTCCAGACCGCCAGGTACCCGGCCGAGAAGAGCAGCGTCGGCACGCGGCGGGCAAGTCGGGCGACGTGTCGCGCCGCCGGTGCCGCCGAAGGCAGCATCATCGCAGCGGTCATCGTCACCCACACTCCGAGGTACCAACCAAGCCCGCCGAGGTCGGTGCCGGGGCCCGCGTCCATCCCGCGCATCCGATAGACCGTGACCGCCCACGCGCCGACCGCGCCAGCGATCAGCACGATCGTCGTTCGGCTGCGAGCCAATCCGCTCATCACCCTGTAGACATACCGGATGGCGAAAACTCATCGCGATGATTTTCCGGAACCCGGGAGTCACAACGGCTGAGAGCACCAAGACCGACAGGAGGGAGCTGAGATGCCTGAGCACAAGATCGGAACCCGTGAGGAATGGCAGGCGGCCAGGGACGAGCTCGCCAAGCTCGAAGCCGAGCAGGCTGAGCGGAACGAGGAGATCAAGAGCAAGCGTCTCGATCTCCCCTGGGTCCCGGTCGAGAAGGAGTACGAGTTCGACACCGAGGACGGCAAGAAGACCCTCGCCGAGCTCTTCGACGGCCGCTCGCAGCTGCTCGCCTACAACGTCATGTTCGGCCCCGACTACAGTAAGGGCGCCTGCCCCGGCTGCACCAGTCTCGCCGACGAGCTCGACGGCGGGCTCGTCCACCTGAACCATCGCGACGTGACGCTGATCTGCTTCTCGCGGGCGCCGATCGAACGGCTGACCGCCTACAAGCAGCGGATGGGCTGGCAGTTCCCCTACGTCTCCACCTACAACACCGACTTCCCCTTCGACTTCGGCCTAGCGCTGACCGAGGAGCAGGCGCTGCAGGTTCCCGAGGTCAAGGAGATGCTCGACAACCCGCCCGACTGGCTAGAGGAGTGGTCAGACCAGGTCGGGGCCGAGCTCAAGGATGGAATGCGCGAGAACCCGAGCTGGATCGCCTTCGCGCGCGAGAACGGAACCGTCTACCACACCTACACGGTGTCGGCGCCCGACCCGTTCGTCGCGCCGTACTACAGCTCTCTGCTCGACCGGACGCCGAAAGGCCCACCCGCCGAGCCTCGCGCCTGGCGCAAGGACGAGTACCCGGACTGACGCCGGGCGCTGTTTTCGGCGGCCGGACCGCCGGGTAGGCCCCGCGCGATGGAGGCTCGCACGCTCGCGCTCGGCGACTGGTCGCGTCCGGTCCGCGACCCGATCGATTTGCTTCGCATCTCCTACGCGGTCGGAGTCCCGCTGGTCTGGCTCGTTCGAGGCGATGCTTCGCATCTCCTACGCGGTCGGAGTCCCGCTGGTCTGGCTCGTTCGAGGCGACTACCCGCTGAATCTGACGATCTCGGCAATCGTGGTGATCGCTGTCCGCTTTCTCCTGCTGCCGCGTCTCTACGACCTTGCGTTCTGCCTCGGCCTCGGGGCTTGCCGTGGGCGCGGTCTGGGAGATGGCCGAATACACGTCCCGACCACTTCTTCGGGACGAACCTCGCGAACTGGCGGCCTAGCGATCAGTGAGGCTCAGTCCTCAGCTCACGGCCTTCTTCACGAGCGCACCGATCCGTTTCTCGTCGGCGGCAGTCAACTTCTTCAGCGCGAAGTCGGTCGGCCACATGGCGCCTTCGTCGAGATTCGCCTTGTCGCTGAAGCCCAACGTCGCGTACCTCGACTTGAACTTCGCCGCGCTTTTGAAGAAGCAGACCACCTTGTCGTCCTTGGCATATGCGGGCATCCCGTACCAGGTTCTCGCCGTGAGGTCGGGCGCGGTGGCCTTGACGATGGCATGGATGCGCTCGGCGATGGTCCGATCGGACTCGGGCATCTCGGCGATCTTCGCGAGCACCTCCTTTTCACCGCCGGCCGACTTCAGCTCTTTGGCGCGCTCCCTCATCGCGGCGCGCTCCTCGGCCGTGAATCCCTTCTTAGGCATGCCGAACCACCTCCGTCGTTAGCCGCTGCAGCAGTGCGTCCACGCGCGCGAAACCGCTCTTCGCGCCCTCCTCGACGCCGTACTGCATCGTCGTGTCGCGCTCGTCGGGCGTGGCGAAGCGCATCGTCTGCGTCAGCTTCGTACGCTCGCCCAGATCCTCGAACTCGAGCGTCTGCAGATGGTTCTGGAACGTCTGCACTAGCCGCTCCGGTGGCTCGACCTCGCGGAACTCGCCCTCGACGGGGCCGTGGGCCGTACGGAAGCGGTACGTGCCACCGGGACGGACGTCCATCTCCTCGACGACCGTGCCGTCGCCCCACCACTCAGGGATCAGCTGCGGATCCGTCCAGACGGAGAAGACGTGCGCGCGCGGCGCGTCGAAGATCCGTTCGACCCGGATCTCGAGCTCGTTCGGGGTGGTCACGGTGGTGTCTTTCATCGGTCTCCTTTCGTACGTTCGACGACCTTCGCGAAGCGGTCGAGCCGCTGCAACCAGGTGCTGATTCCCTCGAAGGCGTAGGGCGTGAGCATGCACCTGCGGACACGGCCGACCTTCTCCGTCGTCACGAGCTCCGCCTCCTCGAGCAGCCGGACGTGCTTCTTCATGCCCGTAAGCGACATGCCGAAGGGCTCGGCGAGCTCGCTGATCGACGCGCTACCGGCGCCGAGCCGTTCGAGCACGGCACGGCGAGTCGGGTCGGCGAGGGCTGCGAAGGCGCGGTCAACGGTCGCGTGATACTGAACCATAAGGTTCACTATAGCACCTCCCTCGGTGCCGTGCGGGTCTTAGGCGATCTCGGCCACGACGAGGCGGTAGCCGACATCAAGCTCGGGCAAGGTCAGCAGTGAGGCGTAGCGGCTGTGCCAGGAGCGATCGGTGAGATCGCGCCCGAGCCGAGCGACGCCGTCCGCCACGAGCCGGCCGTCGAGCAGGGCGAAGGTCGACATGTTCGCCCGGACGGCTTCGTCGAGATATGCCTCCGGTCGGCGCCAGTAGGCGGCGGTGAAGCCGTCCGTGCAATCGGCGGGCACGGGCACGGGTTCGATCGTGACGCGGCCCAACACGTCGAACTCGGCCAGCTGGGGATAGCGGGCGCCGGCGAGGCCGGGGAAGTACTCGTCGAGCCAACCGAAGAGCGCATCAGGGTCGTGTGTGAGGAAGACGGCGCGCGTCCGCACGACGCGGCGGATCTCGGCGAACGCTGCTGGACGATCCGCCCAGTGATGGGCGGTCAGGAATGCGAGAGCCGCGTCGACGCTCTTGTCCGGCAGCGGTAGCGCCTCAGCTACGCCGCGGACTGCGGGTGGGAGCGACGGAGGCCGCTGCCGGATCATGAGCTCGGACGGCTCGACCGGGACGACCGCGAGATCGGTCGGTTCGTAGGAGCCCGAGCCGGCACCGATGTTCACGACGGAAGTGGCGTCGCCGAACGCCGCCCGAATTACCCGCGCGATCCGCGGGTCAGGGCGACGTGTTGCTGCGTATGCGCCGCCGATTCGGTCGTAGAGAACGTTCTCGATGAACGCAGCCTAGCCCGCGACCGGCTGAGCTCGGAGACTGTTGCCTTGCGAGTTCTCGATCAGGTCTCTGCGTCGAAGCGTCATTCCAAGACCTGACCCCTGCGGTTCTGCTGATCGACTGACGACCGACGGTTCCCCCGTCGCGTGGCCGAGCCGGCTCGAGTGAGAGTACGCTCGTGCAAAGCCAGGACGACCTCGATCGAGCGCAGGGCTCGTCTACTCTCGCAATACATATACCATATGGGGGTATCCGACCAGGGGTGATTGGTGACTGAGCACACCACGAGCCACGGCGCCCACGGGCACGACTCACAATCGCTGAATCGAGCGGCGTTCACCGCCACGACCCACTGCCTGACCGGCTGTGCGATCGGCGAGGTCCTCGGCATGATTCTCGCCACCTGGTGGGGCTGGGGCAACGCCGCGTCGATCGCGCTCTCCATCGCGCTTGCGTTCTTCTTCGGCTACTCGCTCACGTTGGGCCCTGTGCTCCGAGCGGGCGTCCCTTTCCGGCGCGCTCTGCCCGTAGTGTTCGCGTCGGACACGGCGTCGATCTCGGTCATGGAGATCGTTGACAACGCATTCATCCTGCTCGTGCCCGGCGCGATCGCGGCAGGTCTAAGTGACGCTCTGTTCTGGTGGAGCCTGGGCACGAGCCTCGTGATCGCGTTCGTCTTCGCCCTGCCGGTGAACCGCTGGCTCATCGGCCGCGGCAGGGGCCACGCTTGCGTCCACGCCTACCACGCCCACTGATGCGCGGCTACTCGGCGTCGAAGGACGACCTGCTCAAGCGGCTAGCGCGAGTCGAGGGTCAGGTGCGTGGGGTCTCGCGCATGGTCGAGGACGAGCGCTACTGCATCGACGTAGTGACCCAGATCAACGCCGTCCGCGCGGCCCTCGACAAGATCGCGCTGGGCCTCGTTGACGACCACGTTCGGCACTGCCTCAAGGATCGTCGCCGGGCAGACGAGCATGCGGACGAGCTCATGAGCACCCTCGGCCGGATGCTTTCCCGCTAACCAGGGTAGGACGGGGCCGATCGAGGAGGCTAAGGCTGGCGCTGACCGATCTCCTGTCGCCGGGTGCGTTCATCCTTGGCTCAACTTTGGTCCTCGTCGGCTTCGTCCGTAGCTTGTGGAATTACTGGAGCGGCTTTGCTCGCGTGGCGTCGGCGCCGGGCTTAGAGCCGGTCGCTGCGAGAAGTACGCTGAGGTCATGAGCACCGTTGCCCTCGTACCAGATAGGCCGAGGCTGGAACGCCAAGCGCGCATGCTCGCGTGGGGTGGGAACGCATGGCACCTGATCGAGTTCGCCATCGCACTCGCGGCCGGGATCGTGGCCGGCTCCGTCGCGCTTGTCGCCTTCGGGATCGACAGCCTGATCGAGGTCTCCGCTGGGCTGACCATCGTCTGGCGCTTCACCGGCTCGCGGCTCGCGTCGCCAACCTCTGAGCGTCGCGCACAACAGGTCATCGCGCTGAGCTATTTCCTGCTCGCGGCGTACGTCGCCGTTGAGTCGATTCGCGACCTGGTCGGCGGGCACGAGCCAGGCGCAAGCTGGATCGGAATCGGACTTGCCGCCGTTACGGCGCCGACCATGCCGCTCCTCGCGCGTGCCAAGCGGAGGGTTGGTCACGGGCTCGGCTCTGCGGCGACGGTGGGTGAGGGTGGCCAGAACATGATCTGCGCGTACCTCTCGATCGCGCTGCTCGTCGGCCTGCTCGCCAACGCGCTTTTCGGTTGGTGGTGGGCCGACCCGGCAGCAGCCCTCGTTATCGGCGCGGTCGCCGTTCGGGCAGGCGCCGAGAGTTGGCGAGGCGATGCCTGCTGCGACGTCTGTTAGTTCTCCAGTCTGTCGCCTTTCCGATCTAGCGCACGCTGCGCGGTGACCCTCAGCCGTCTTCTGCCGGCGCGACGTTGAAGCTGAACATCATCCCGCTCTCGTGATGCTCGGCGATGTGGCAGTGGGCCATCCAGCGGCCCGGGTTCGTCACGTCGAGCAGGATGTCGACGGTCTCGCCGGTGCGGACGAGCACCGTGTCCTTCCAGACCAGGTTCGACTCGACGACGTCGTCGCGCGCGAGAATGATGAAGCGGCCCGCCCCGTGGACGTGGAACGGGTGCGGCATCGGGTGGTCTGAGTCCATCTCGTTGACCAGGCGCAGCTTCACCTGGTCGCCGACGTGGAACGTCCAGTCGATCTGGGCGTTTTCCGCTCCCGTCTCGCGGTCGACGAGCTTCCAGCGCATGTTGGCCGGCGTCGTCATCCGGTTGACCTCGACCATGTCGTCTTCCCACTCGATTCCCTGCGCGGTGTCGTGACCGTGCTCGACCTCGCTGTGCTGATGGTGGTGCCCGTGATGACTGTGCTCCGAGTGGCTTCCCTGTCTACCGTGGTGCTCGTGGCCGTGCTCACCCTCGGCTGCGACCAGGCTCGCCGGCAGGAGCTTCATGCCGCACTTCGGGCAGCGATCAGGCTTCTCGCTCGTCACCTCCGGATGCATCGGGCATACGTACGTCGTCGCTTCCGCCGATTGCGCGAGCAGCTTCATCCCGCACTTCGGGCAGCTGCCCGGCTCCTCGCTAACGACCTCGGGGTGCATCGGGCAGACGTAGACCACGTCGACTTCCTCCGGCACCCCCATGTCCATCTCTGCAACGAACGAGAGCGTCTTGTCGGGTGGCGCCTTCAGGAACGGCTCGATCCGCTCGCGGAGCTCAGCCATGTCGCGGTTCGTCCGCAGCCCTGCGAACTCGTCGGCGAGCGAACGCTCCGGCGGCTCGTCGGCGACCGTGATCGACGCAAGCTGGTAGGTGCGCTCGGGCGTTCGGTGCTCGAGGGTGAGCTCGCCGGCCTCTCCGAAGAGCACGTCGACGACGACACGCTCGGACGGGGCAAGCAGCACCTCCTCGACGATCTCCTCTTGTTCGTAGTGGCCGGCGTCGGCTCCGACCAGCTTCATCTGCGCCCCCGGCAGCGCCACGTTGAAGACGCGCGTGTTGGCGGTGTTGGTGAAGTAGAAGCGCACGACCTCGCCGCGCGTCGCCTCGAGCTGAAGGTCAGGCTCGCCGGCGAGGAGCATTACGTTGCCGAAGCGACCCATCGCGACGTGGGTCGTCTCCGACTCCCTGAAGGCCGCGATCTGCCCGTCCTCGATCAGGATGTCGTCGAGGGTGAGCAGCAGCCCGCGATTAGCGGGCGGCCAGTAGTCGGGCTCCGACGGCGTGGAAAGGATGTTCCCGTAGAGGCCCATCTCCTGGCCGTAGTCCTCGCGAATGTGCGGGTGGTACCAGTAAGCACCCGGGTCGGGCACGTGCACCTGGTAGGTGAAGGTCTCGCCGACCGGGATCGGCGCCTGCGTGTCGTGCGTTCCGTCGTAGCGGTTCTCGAGCCGCAGGCCGTGCCAATGCACGGTCGCGTCGAGGTCGCCGTGATTGGTCACGTGGACGGTGATCGTCGCGCCCTGCGGAACCCTCAGCGTCGGACCCGGGACGGAGCCGTTGTAGGTCAGCATCCGCACGGTCGCATCGCCGATCCGCTTCTTGACCGGCACGATCTCCAGCGCGAACTCGTCCCCGTCGGCGAGCTCGACGATCTCCGTCGGCCGCGCATCCGGCAGCCCCTCGGTTTCGCGAGGCAGTTCGACGATCTGCGTGTGGCCTTCGGAGCCTGAGTGCTGCATTGCCTTACGTCCCTTCATTCGAGCGAGCTTCGGCTGACGTCCCGGCAGCGACCTCTTGGCGGGCCACCGGCGCCTTCGACTGCTGGTGGACTGAATAGACAACGGTACCGCGACACCAACGTCGATCATCAGGACTCGGCGACTGCTCGTTCCGAATGGCCGGAAAGTGAGCGCGCAAGCTCGATGGCCTGTTCGAGTGTCATCGTCGACCCCGCCGTCCTCTCCTGCTCCCAGGCTTCCTCTCCGAGCAGCACCATGAGCTCGCGTTCGAAGTGACGTTCGAGCTCGTCGTCTGCTCGCGAGTACGCATTCGTCACAATGTCGGCGTCGCTGTTGAGCCGGGCGACGGCCCCACGGAGCCGGGCGGCGCGGTCGGCGGCCGCTGGGTCGGCCGCGAGGGCGATGCCCGACAAGGCCCCGGCGACGAAAAGTGAGTGTGTCCGCGTCGCGGCGAGTGCCAGCTCGAGCATCTCGGCAAAGGAGGCGCGGGCCTCGTCACGCTGCCCCAAGCCGAGCGACGCGAGCCCAAGTCCCCTCAGCGTCTCTGGCTCGTAGTACTTGTCTCCGCGGGCGCGGAGCTGCGTCAGCGCGGCCGCGTAGGCGGCGCGCGAGGACTCGTAGTCGTGGTCGAGGAGGTCGAGCCAGCCCAGGTCGGCGAGGCCGATCGTCTCCACGCTCACCAGCCCGCTCCGCCGGGCCTCGCGAATGCATTGCTCGTAGACCGATCGGGCCTCTTCGTTGCGGTTGACGCCCATGAGGATGGTGGCGAGGAGGCCGATCGTCCAGATGCGCGCCGGCCGGCCGAGCCGAACCGCCTCCTCGGTGTCGCCACGATGAACGGCGTGGAAGGCGAGTTCGGCGACAGCCAGCATGTGGGGCTCGGTCGCTGGCTCGGCGAGGGCCAGCGCTTCGCGAGCGATGGCCGCTGCCGCTTCCACTCGCCCCAGGTGCATCTCGACGTCGGAGAGGCGGACGAGGAGCGCCGCCCGCGACTGACGGGGAAGGCCGTCGTGCGCGAGGAGCCCCTGAAGCCGCTCGTGCTCCTCCGCGAACGCACCCTGCGCCATCCAGAAGTGATGGAGAAGGTATGCGGCGTGGGCGGCCTCGATCGGGGCGGCGTCGCTGAGGCGATCGAGCATCGCTCGGAGGTTGTCCTGGTCGGCCTCGTACCAGGCGACGATCTCCGGTTTCCGCGCTCCGAACCGGTCCGAATAGTTTGCCTGCAGGCGTTCGCGGTACCAGCGGGCATGGCGGAGTGCGTAGGCGGCAGTCTCGCCGGCCTCGTCGAGCCGCTCGCGGGCGTACTCGCGCAGGGTCTCGAGGAGGAAGAAGCGCTCGTCGCCGAGCGCCTTCAGCAGGCTGTGATCGAGGAGCGCGGCGAGCTGGTCGAGGTCTGCTCGGGTGATCGCCTCGGCGGCGTCGAGCGTGAACGAGCCGCGGAAGACCGAGAGACGTCGGAAGGCGGCCTGCGCGTCGGGGTCGAGGAGTTCGTGGCTCCATTCGAGTGTTGCGCGCAGCGTCCGTTGTCGCTCCGGCAGATCGATCGCGCCGCTCACAAGCAGCGAGAGCGCCTCGTCGAGACGCCGCAGCAGAGCGGCGGGAGAGAGAAGCTTCGCCCGCGCCGCTGCGAGTTCGATTGCGAGCGGGAGGTTGTCCAAGCGTCGACACACGGTCGTGACCGTCTCGTCGACGGCGATGTGACGTCCAGCGGCTGCCGCGCGGCCGACGAAGAGCTCGGCCGCCGCCTTGTCAGGCAGAGGCTCGACGGGCAGTTCGCGTTCGACGCTCAGGTGCAGCGGTGCGCGCGAAGTAGCCAGCACGACGACCTTGCCCACGACGAGCTCGGTGACGACGGCGGCGACTCCCTTCAGATGCTCGAGGTTGTCGAGCACGAGCAGCACGCGTCTCGAGGCGAGCCAGCCGGCGACGTCGTCGTCCGGTTGCAGCCCCACCGCTTCCGCGACGGTAGACCGCACTGCGGTGGTGTTGCGCAGCGGGGCAAGCGCGACGAAGAACGTCCCGTCACGGAACTCTTCAGAGAGCTCCGCCGCCGCCTGCAGCGCCAGCCGCGTCTTCCCCGACCCACCAGGCCCGCTCAGGGTCAGGAGTCGTACCCCGTCGGCGACGAGAGTGCGGATTTCGGCCAGCTCCCGCTCGCGGCCGAGAATCGGCCACGTCGCGACGGGGAGGTTGATCCTTCCGAGCGACCTGAGAGGCGGGAAGTCACGGCTCCCGAGTTGGTAGACACGTTCGGCCGCCAAGAGGTCCTTGAATCGGTGCTCACCGAGGTCGCGAAGGTCACCGTCGACGAGCGATGCCGTCGCCTGCGACACGAGTACCTGTCCGCCGTGGCCGGACGCTGCGATACGCGCAGCACGATGGACGTCGACGCCGACATAGCCCTCGTCGGAGAGGAGAGGCGTCCCCGTGTGCAGACCGACGCGCACGCGGACCGGGCCGGACGCGAGTGACTCGGTCAGCTCGGCGGCGGCAGCGAGGGCAGCGGGCGCCGTCGCAAACGCGACGAAGAACGCGTCGCCTTGGGTGTCGACCTCCACTCCATCGTGACGGGCACATGCCTCGCGGATCACTTGTCGGTGTGCGGCAAGTGCACGGGCATAGACCTCTGCTCCCAGCTCGTGCAAGAGCTTGGTCGACCCCTCGACGTCGGTGAAGAGAAAGGTGACAGTGCCGCTCGGAAGCTCCTGAAGCACGCCCATGATCATGGGCGTGCAGAGATCTTCCGTCTAGGCCGCCCGCTCTGGGACAGGATCGCCGGCTGACCGATGAGTTGCGGCGACTCGCGCAGTCGAACGTGCTGGAACCGAATTGGTCGAGGGCTATCCGCAGCGGTGACAGGAGCCCGAGACAAGACCTAAGGAGAAGCGACGATGAGCAGGATCGTGGTGCAGGCGTTCGTCACCCTCGACGGCGTCGTCCAGGCGGGCGGCGGCCCGGACGAGGACCGGGACGGCGGCTTCGAGCACGGCGGCTGGCAAGAGGGGTACGACGGCGGGGGATCGTCCTGGAGTGGGAGAGCAGGACCGAGGCTCTGCTGCTCGGGCGAAAGACGTACGAGATCTTCGCCCGCTCGTGGGGCGTCTGGGACGAGAACGCCGAGGGCCTGAAGGGTGAGCTGACCAGGCGGTACAACCGCATCCCCAAGTACGTTGCGTCGCGCACGCTGACCGAGGTCGGCTGGCAGAACACAAAGCTCCTCGGCCCCGACGTGCCGGCTGCGGTGGAGAAGCTGCGCGCGGAGCCGGGCGGCGAGATCCGCGTGTGGGGCAGCACCCAGCTGATCAGGACGCTGGCCGAGCACGACCTCGTCGACGAATACCGGCTCGTTCTCTACCCGCTCGTGCTGGGCACCGGCAAGAAGCTCTTCCCGACGGGTTCCCGCTCACCAGACTCACCCTGATCGAGACCCAGGGCCTGCCCTCCGGGGTGGTGGTCAACACCTACCGGCGATCCGACGCGAGCTGAGCGCGCCCCACGCCGCCGAGGTCGACCAGGAGGCGCGCTACCCGCAGGAGGCGGCCGAGGCGCTGCTGACCGCGGACTTCCATGTGCCCAAACGCACCGGGGGAGTACGGCGCCGCACCGTCAGGCGTCATTCCGGAACGCTGGCGCAGCCGAGGGTCTCGTCGCCGACGCTCGGGGACTTCGTTAGGCACGTTGCGACCTGCCGAGTGCGCTGCTCTTCTCAGACCGGTCGTTAGTACCCGAGAGCGTCGAACGCGGCCGGATAGACGATCCGACCGGCGAGGTCGGGGCTGTATCCCGGGAGCCGCTTGACCATGAAAGCGTCGTCGGGGATCTTCGGATGCGGGGAGATGAAGCCGAGCGCGCTCGCCTGCTCGAAGCCGAAGCGAGGATAGTACGCGGGAATGCCCTCGACCATGACGGCAGGCTCGCCTGCTTCTTCGGCGCGGCCGAGCGCGTCCCGGATCAGCCGTGCCCCCACACCG
>WNGF01004502.1_pt1 | contig 23485 bp, 27 predicted proteins | sample 5400641 | NCBI WGS metagenome assembly WNGF01 (sample SAMN13153371, study PRJNA577476) | soil metagenome | isolation source: 80 cm soil or saprolite under grassland replicate 2 | place: USA:California | collected 2016-06-15 | reverse complement strand
GTTTGAAAGAACTGCGCGGCTGCGGATCAAACTACAACTCGGCCCTGGCCTTGGGCCAGGACCAGCCGCTTCGAGGATCTCGCAGCCGCACTGTTTTGCAGCACATCGGCTCAAATGCCAAGATACAAGCCGCTTCGCTATGCGAAGCGCGGCGCTGACGCATAAACACTCGCGTCGCCCACAGGGCGACGGCTACAAATCACTCAATAAAGACTTTCCCGGCGCGACGACGGACATGCTGATCTTGCGGCAAATTCACTTTCGCAATTCGTGCGTCGCGATCGAGCAGCGAGCGCACGCGCTCGATCACATCGAACCCAACTTCGGAGATATTTTGCGCGCGCAACCATTTCATGATCGTCCGGCGCTGAAATACAACGGGCAAAGCGCGAAGTTTTCGGACCGAAAGATCCACATTGGTTAAATCCGGGACCTCGTTGTCGATCCAGCTTTCTTCTTCGGCAGCGATGATGGCTGTGCGCCAGATGTTCTGCCGAATATTTCGGCCGAGGATTTTTTCCAGATATGGAATGATACCGTTGCGAACTCGGTTGCGCATGGGCGCGAGATTTTTGTTGGACGCGTCTTCGCGGAATTTCAGCCGATGTTCGCGCACATAGTCGTCGATCTCAGTCCGCCAGACTGAGAGGAGGGGGCGCACGATCGTCAAGTCGACGCCATCAATGCGTCGGTTGGAAACTTCGCGCATTGCGGCCAGACCGGTAAGGCCGGCGCCTCGGATCAAGTTTAACAGGAAGGTCTCAACGAGATCATCGGCGTGATGCGCTAGAAAAATCGTGTGGCAACGGCGGCGCTTCGCGGCTTTCGCGAAAAACGAGTAGCGCGCCTCACGCGCTGCGGTTTCGATCGACATCTTCTTTTTCTTCGCGAGCGCGCGAACGTTTCCCGCGCCGAGTTCGAAATCGACCTGATATTTCTTCGCGAGTTTTTCTACAAAACGGGCATCGGCGTCGCTCGCTCGTCCACGCAACTGATGATTCAAGTGGCAAACAATCAGTTTCTTGTAACCGAGGTTGACCAGCCAGTTCAGCAACGCGATGGAATCGCGCCCACCAGAGACGCCGATGAGATAACGCGTGTCGGGAGGAAGATTGCGGATTAGCCGCGAGCTGATGGTCAGTGGCTTCACGAGTGTTTTCCTGTCATTTTGAGCGCAGCGAAGAACCTCTGATCATCTGATCGAACGCGTGCCAGAGACAAACAGAGATGTTTCGCTCCGCTCAACATGGCAATTATTTGAATCCAATTCACGGCGGCATCGCATCCAACATTCAAAACCAATAATGAACAATCAACCAACCTTAGACAAAGCGGGAACTCCGCGGCGTCTTAAAATTATGAACAACGAAGCTCAATCGATATACGGGCTCCTGGTCGACTCCGAGGAGAAGGGCCGGAGCAGGATGGAAACAGCAGTATATGCGACTTGCATTCTCAGCGTGGTCACCGCGATCTGCCAGTTCATCGCGCAACCAACCCCAACCCCATTCGGTGATGGGGTGGCGCCAGAGCAACCAGTGCCGGTCATGTCGCAACACGCCGTGGTTTCAGCGACTGATACGAAGTCTTGAAAAGAACGTGGGCGAGGGGTCTGAGTTCTTAAGAGACAGGAGAGCAAAAATCGCCGGTACACGAGTGGGCTTGACAATGAATGAACGTTCATTCATCTTCCTGGACCTATGTCACAGCCCCAGCAAGAATCTTCCAATCCAGATCGACGTTCCCAAATCCTTGATGCCGCTCTAGTCTGCTTTGGCAAACGCGGATTTCACCAGGCCAGCATGCACGATATCAGTGCTGAAGCCGGCATCAGCGTCGGCCTGATCTATCGCTACTTCGAGAACAAGGACGCAGTCATTTCCGCGATGGCGGACCGCCATAAGCAAGAGATTGGCGAAATGCTGGAGCGCGCACGAAAGGCGCCGAGTCTGCTCGAGTCGCTCGAGATTTTGTTTACCGCGCATTGTTGCGAAGACGCGCCGCAAGTTGTGTCAGCCTTCGTTGTCGATCTTTACGCGGAAGCGTCGCGCAATCCGCACGTGGCCGATTTGGTGCGCGATGTCTTGAAGACCGCGATGGATGGCGTGACTGAACTTATTGCGCGGGCGCCCGAAGCTCAAAACGCGGAGCACGGCCTGACTCCAAGCGAATTAGCAGAACTAATCTTCGCCGTGGCGCGCGGAATGTTGATGTTCGATGTGTTGCGCCCACAGGAAATGACTGCTGCGGACAGGCGGACGCGACAACTGGAAGTGACACGCAGGCTCTGGCGCTTGTTGTTCAAACCGGAGGCAGAACTTGCTTATGCATGATGTGGCGAACCCAACTTTTCAGCCAAAGAAAATTTCGAAGTGGCGGAAAATCCGCCGCTCAATCTATGTCATCGCTGCGGTTTTAGTTTTGGTCGCCGGTGTCGCGGTCTTGAAGGGACTGGGCGCAGCAACGCTCCTTCTATTCATTCTTGTATTTTCCGTCCTCGCGGTCTTTTTCGCGTCGCTTGCTGTGCGGCTTTTCTATGTCGGACGTTCCGTCGGTGGTGCTCTGTGCGCGATGATTTGTCTTATCTCTACAGTTGCCGACATCAAGACGCTTCAAATTTACAAAATGACTTCGACAAAGCCGCCGATGCCGGTGGCAACGGTCACCAGCGCGCCTGTGAAAGAAGAAAATTGGGTGCCGATGCTGTCCGCAGTCGGATCTGTGAGCGCTGCGCAAGGCGCCGTCGTGTCCACCGAGCTGGGCGGGACGGTAGGCGAGGTGCGGTTTGAAAATGGCGCGGAAGCAAAGAAAGGAGACGTGCTCATCAGGCTGGACGTCTCGCAGGAGGAAGCACTTTTGCGATCGGCACAAGCTGAAGCCGAGCTGGCGCGTACGGACCTGGAACGAGCTCGCGATCTTGCCGCGAAAAAAGTGGTTTCAAACGCGGAACTCGACGCCGCCGAATCGAAGTTCAGGAGACTGAGTGCCGTTGTCGATCAGATGCGCTCCAATATTGCAAAAAAGACGATTGTGGCGCCATTCGACGGGCAGCTTGGTATTCGCCAGGTGAACGTTGGACAAATGATCAATTCCGGTCAGCAGGTTGTGGCGCTGGCGTCGCTCGATCGGGTCTATGTCGATTTTGCGTTGCCGGAGCAAAACCTCGCGAAATTGACCAAGGATTTGGAAGTGCAGGTACGAGTCGACGCGCTTCCCGGCCGCGAATTCAAAGGCAAACTTACAGCCATTAATTCTGTGGTCGATCCGATCACTCGCAACGTGCCGCTGCAGGCGACGTTGGAAAATCCCGAGCACGTGCTGCGTCCTGGGATGTTCGCGAAAGTGGCTGTCATGTTGCCGGAAACAAAAAAGACGATCGTGATCCCAGGCTCGGCCGTGTCGTATGCACCGTACGGCGATTCAGTATTCGTGATCGAGAAACAGAAAGATCCGAAGACCGGAAAAGAATCGCTCGTGCTCCGTCAACAATTTGTCCGGATTGGGGAAGTGCGAGGGGACTTTGTTTCAGTCATGAAAGGGTTGAAGGCAGGCGAGGAGATCGTGGGAACCGGGGTGTTCAAGTTACGCAACGGAATGGTGGTCACGATTAATAACGATCTGGCGCCCAAACCGGAACTGAACCCAAACCCGGCGGATACCTAAACAGAAAATCCGAAGCACGAATATCGAAATTCGAAGCAATCTCGAATGAAAAAGTTGCCATCGATAGGACGCGCAGCCAGAGACCTTGGTAATTTGAATTTTGGTATTCGAATTTTTTCGGACTTCGAAATTCGGATTTCGAATTTGTAGATGAAATCGTTCACTGATCTTTTCATCAAGCGGCCGGTGCTGGCGATGGTGGTCAGTTTTGTGATCCTCATCGCCGGATCGAAAGCAGTGTTGCCAATTCTTTTTCCCAAACTCGCGGGCTTGGGGGGTCTAAATGTTCGGCAATATCCGCGGAGCGATATCGCTTCGATTAGCATAACTACAGTTTACGTCGGCGCGGATGCAGAGCTGGTTCGCGGATTCATTACGACGCCGCTCGAGCGCGCAATCGCGGCAGCCGATGGCATCGATTACATCCAGTCACAAAGCAAACAAGGGCAATCAGTGATCACTGCGCGGCTTAAACTGAATTACGACGCAAACAAGGCACTATCTGATATCAGCTCCAAAGTTGACGCAATCCGGCGCGATCTTCCTCCGGAGTCTGAAATTCCCGTAATCGAAATTCAGTCGGCCGATTCGCAGCGAGCCTCGGCTTATTTGAGCTTCACATCAAATATTCTTCAGCCGAACGAAGTGACCGACTACCTCGTGCGACTGGTGCAGCCGCGATTGACGGCCGTCGGCGGTGTGCAGAAGGCCGACATCCTCGGCGGCCGCTATTTCGCAATGCGAATCTGGATGAAACCCGATCGCATGGCGGCGCTCAACATCTCACCAGCGCAAGTTCGCACTGCCCTTGCGCGCAATAATTATCTCTCCGCCGTCGGAAGCACAAAAGGCTCCCTGCTTCAGGTGAATCTCACGGCCAATACTGATCTTCACAACGCAGACGATTTCAAAAAGCTGGTTGTGCGGGAGGACAAAGGAACTCTCATCAGGCTGGGGGACATCGCGGATGTAGTGCTCGGCGCAGAAGACTACAACGCCGAAGTGCGGTTCTCCGGGCAAAAGGCGGTGTTCATGGGCATCTACGTTCTGCCGAATGCGAACTCCGTTGATGTGATCAAGCGTGTGCGCGTGGAGATGGAGCAGATCAAACGCGAACTGCCCACGGGTCTGACGGGTGAAATCGCTTACGACGCGACCGCGTACATCAATGACGCGATCCACGAAGTTGTAAAGACTCTGATCGACACGCTGCTCATCGTGATGCTGGTGATCTTTTTGTTCCTCGGGTCGTTCCGCTCCGTGATCGTCCCCGTGGTGGCGATCCCGATTTCACTCATCGGGGCGATGTTCCTCATGCAGGCGTTCGGCTTCTCGCTAAACCTTCTGACGCTGCTCGCAATTGTGCTTTCCGTCGGATTGGTGGTGGACGACGCGATTGTCGTTGTTGAAAACGTGGAGCGTCACATGCGCGAGGGGATGTCGCGCATGAACGCAGCGCTGAAAGGCGCGCGGGAGCTCGTCGGCCCGATCATCGCGATGACGCTCACGCTCGCCACCGTTTACACGCCGATCGCGCTCCAGGGCGGATTAACTGGCGCGCTCTTTCGCGAGTTCGCTTTGACGCTTGCGGGCGCTGTGCTCATCTCCGGCATAGTCGCGCTCACGCTTTCGCCGATGATGGCGGCGCACCTGCTGCGTCCCGAACACGTTGATCACGGATTCAGCGGTTGGGTCAATCGCACGTTCGATCGTTTCCGCGAGTGGTATGGCAGTCATCTCGACCGGACTCTCAACGCGCGACCGGCAGTCTATCTGGTTTGGGCGGGAGTGTCGGCACTTGCGCTCTTTATGTTTGTTATGGTTCCGAAGTTCGGGTCAAAGGAATTAGCGCCGACAGAAGATCAGGGTGTGATCTTTGGAGTTATGACTGCGCCAGCCAATGCCACGATCGACGACACAATTCGGTACGCCGATGCAGCTGGGAAAGTTTTCCACGATGTCCCGGATACGCGTTTCACATTTCAACTCACGTTTCCGGATAACGGTTTTGGCGGGATGGTTTTGAAGCCGTGGGGCACACGCAAGACACCGACCGTAGCGTATCTTCCGGGGATCCAGCAGAAACTCGGAGCGATTCCTGGGATTCAAATGTTTCCGGTGATGCCGTCTGCACTTCCGGGCAGCGATAGCACTCCGGTGAGTTTCGTCATTACGTCCACCGCCGATCCGGAACGAATTCTGGAATTAGCGCAACAACTTCAGGGGAAAGCAATGCAGAGCGGCCTGTTTCGATTCACGGACATCGACACAAAGATCGATCAGCCGCAGGCGGAGGTTGTTTTCGATCATGACAAAGTGGCGTCGCTTGGCCTGGACATGCAACAAGTGGGAGCCGATCTCACCGCAGCCATCGGCGGAAATTATGTCAATCGTTTCAACATCGCTGGACGCAGTTACAAAGTCATTCCGCAGATCAAGCGGGTTGATCGGCTGAACCCGCAGCAGTTGGAGAATATCTACGTAAGCGGCCCGAACAATAAGCTCATCCCGCTGAGCACTGTTGCGACGATCAGGCACAAGACGGTAGCTCGTTCGCTCAATCGGATGCAGCAACTTAACGCCGTCACCATTAGCGGGGTTCCGACGCGATCGCTCGATTCAGCATTAAAATTTTTCGAAGACGAAGCGCGTAAGATTCTGCCCAAAGGTTACGTCATCGATTACACCGGCGAGTCGCGCCAGCTTCGCACGGAGGGCGACAAGTTTGTTCCCGTGTTTGTGTTAGCGATCGTGTTGATCTTTTTGGTCCTCGCGGCGCAATTCAACAGCTTTCGCGATCCGTTCATCGTTCTGTTGGGCTCAGTGCCGCTGGCGCTTTTCGGCGCAGTCATCTTCATGTTTTTGAAAATGCCGTTTGGAACGTTTTTCACCAACGGTTGGACTACGTCCTTAAATATTTACTCGCAGGTGGGTTTGGTAACCCTGGTCGGGCTTGTCTCCAGAAATGGGATCCTGATTGTGCAATTTGCGAACCAACTGCAACGCCAGGGCATGGACAAACTTGGTGCAGTGGCACAAGCTGCCCGGATTCGGCTGCGACCGATCATGATGACAAGCGCCGCCACTGTGGCAGGTCATTTCCCGCTTACACTGGTGAGCGGCGCCGGTGCGGCCGCGCGAAATTCAATAGGTCTTGTTCTCGTCGGCGGAATGAGTATCGGAACGATCTTCACGCTTTTCATCGTTCCGTCGCTCTACATGCTGCTCGCCAAAGAACATCACGAAAAATCTCTGGCGGAAACTGACGAAGAAACTGTGGCGGAAGATGTCGATCTTACGCCGGAGTACGCGCCTGCGCTCGCGCCCGATGGCAACGGAAACGGCTGGAAGAAAGCGTGACGCTGGGCGGGCACATTCGACGCGAGTTGTAGCCACAGCGCCCTGTCGCCGTGCTGCTCGCGAAAACGCCCCGACACAGCGGGGCGGCTACAGCATTACAGATCGCGGTAGAAGTCGCGAAGTAGAGAGAAAAAACAAAAAGCCCCGCGAGTTTCCCCACGCGGCTTTTGCTTTTTTGCTTTAGCGGATCTTATCGGCCGCCAGTCGCCCCGCGTGCGCTAAAACACGCGGGGCAGTATTTCAGCCTTTAGGCGGCTCGCTGTTGGCGAGGGGATTGTGGTATGGAGCTAAACTCAAGAACATCCTCGGAGATTTTGGTAATCGCCCAGGGTTCCGGAGTAGCCGTCATGAGCACATTGGCTTCCACAATCTTGCGACCGACTGGCCGCAATGATTTAATGGAGAAGCCTTCCGCTGCCGTTACAATGTAGCCTTGGCCACCTTGCTGGCAGAAGAATGTGCCGCTCTCTCCGCGCAACGCCTCTGCCAAATCAGGATGTTGGATTGTCCCATTGAGTGGTAGTTTCGTTTGCATACGTCTAGGCTCGCGCAATACTGAATGATCGCCAGGTAACTTAGGTTGCCTTTTTAATCTCCCGATTATTGAACGTTGCGGGGAATGAGCGCAGCCTTCGGCTGGGCAAAAGAACGGCGGCTGCGCGAAGATGAGGCGCGAGGGCAGGCAAATGAGGCGGACCTCCAGGGTTGTCATAAAGCGCGAGGCGGTGATCGATCCGTCACTGGAAAAGACTTTGCTCAGCCTGCACGCCGCCATCAATCTCGGTTCGTTCTGGAAAGCCATCCAGCAGTTGCTCGCTGCCGCGATCCCAAATCGCTTGATCGGTCTCATGCTTCAGCCCAATCCGATTTTGCCAATGATCGCGAGATGGACATTGCCCGTGCCCGATGGATTTTTCGCCGCGGCGCCGCTCAAAAGTTATATCGCCGCGCAACCGCGCCAGAGGTTCGTGCAGATTAGCGAGCTCTTTTCAAATCGAAGCAGCCTGGTTAAATCGGCCTTTTATCGCCGTTACATGGCGCCTCAAAAATGCGCGCACGGCGTGTGTCTCCTGTTCTGGCAAGGTCATAGACTCATTTGTGTGATTGCAATCATGCGCACCGCGACACAGGGGGATCTCTCACTGGCGGAGATGAATTTGCTTCGACAGCTTTACCCCCAGTTTCTCACCGCCCTTTGCCGGCTCAGGTCGCTCGAGCGCGAGCATTCAGTGCGGATGGATCTTGAAGAATTCCTGAGCCGGCTGCCATTGCCGACAATCGTCTTGCGATGGAATTTGAAGCCGATTTATCAAAATCGTGCCGCGCGCGACTTCTGTGCGGTGTGGGAAAAAGGCCCCGAGGAGGCGCAACTGACGAAAGCGACCTCTCCGATTCCGTCCGAGATTTTGGATCGATGCCGTCTGCTCAAACAACAATGGAGGGAGGCGCAACCCCGAACGCTTTCGGGGCTGCAAACAGATTTTAAAGAAGAACGGGTGCACCATCCGCGATCACCGCATTTGCGAGCAACGCTGCATTTGAAACAGCTCATCTCAGCCGGCGTGGCGCGCCCGCATTTCCTTATCGAGTGCGAAGATTTGCGGCGTGACGTTGCTCAGCGTGCTGGCCCGGCAAGCTCGCGTTTGCCGCAGCTCGTCCGACTTACCAGGCGAGAACAGGAAGTTGCGCGACTCGTCTGCGAAGGGCGGAGCAACCAGGAGATCGCCGATGACGCCTGTTTGAGTCTGGCGATGGTAAAAAAGCATCTTCACGCGGTCTTTCGCAAGCTCGAAGTCCCCAGCCGTAGCCGGCTCATTGCGCTGATGCGATGAACGGCGCAGCGCAAAATTTTCCTCGGCTCGCAATCTTGCCATAAGATCGACATCTGAAATCTGATCTCTGGATTTTCTCCTTCATCCTTCTAACTTCTGACTTTTGAAATGTTCCCGTAGTTCAACGGATAGAATAACTCTTACGTTCCTCACGCGTAATCAGGAGCAGCCCATTTTTACCCATCCGGGTGACACAATTCTTCAGCCGCACATGCCCGGAGCGGTGGCAGCCCCCGTAAATAGCCTCGGCGGAGCGACACTGGCTTAAAATAGAACCATGACACAAATGCAGTTGACGGCGCTTTAGAACAGGCTATTTTCATAGGGTCGCCCAATCATATGAAACTTTGACCCTTTACGATGCAAGCGGAAAGCGACCGTAAGTAGGTGACATGAAACAACCTCCAGTCATTTTCGAACAGCCATGGTTTATGAAGATCTTCGAGGACGTTGCCAAGCAGGCGCACCGCAGAATTGGCGCTTTCTGCTCGATTCCCAGTGATGACATTCGCCAAGACATGCTGTTAGACGCCATCAGCGACCCTGCGCTGCTGGGAAGGCTTCAGGCGACCAGCGGAAAACGGTGCCGACACAAGGTAGCCCGAGCGTTTGCGGAGAATTCCCGGAGGCGCCACTGCCGACAGTATATTTTGCAATGGCCGAGGCTAAACCAACTTCGCCAGCCGGGATCATGAAAAGACGCAAGCTTGTCCAATGCGAGAGCCTGTTTCTCGATGGCAGCGGAAATTCGTTCGTCATCCGTGAGGACGAACGAGCGTTAACCAACCACTCTACGCCCGAGTCCGAACTTGATCGTGCCGAAAGGCTCCAGGAGGTGGAATCGTCGCTGGAAAAGCTCGACAAGAGGGAACAGGAGATATTAGATAGGCACTGGCGAAACGGCGAATCATTTGCCGAGATAGGTGCAGCGTACGGCATAAGTAAGCAGCGCGCTTTTCAATTGGAGGTTGCCAGTAGGAAAAAACTTCGATCGATGCTACAAAAATAGAAAGAGACAAAATGAAACATGACTTAAATGACAATGGACTTGCCATTACCGAGATTGACACGGATGCGATTAAATTCTTCGTAAGGCGCAGCCGTTCTTCTGGAGCGTACTCTAGGTTGAAGGAAAGCATTAAACAGGTTGGTCTCAAACAGCCAATCCACGTCAAAGACATTTCCGACTGGTCAGCGTCGGACCGACGGCGGCCCGAAGGAGGCCATTACAAATACGAGCTGATCTGCGGCCAAGGACGACTCCAAGCTTTTCAACAACTCGGCTTCCCCCGAATTCCCGCAATCGTGCTCAACGTCGCAGAAAATGAGATTGTTGGGCGATTTCTGGCCGAAAACGTAATGCGAAGAAAGTTGAGCTGGTACGAAAAGGCCCAGCTCGTGAAGCGCGACCTTGAGGAAGGAACAGATATAGACGCGATTAAAGACAAGTACTTCGTCACCTCTGGTCAAGTTTACAAGTATCTGCGCATTCTACGCCAGGCGTCAGGTAAACTTCTAAGCCGGTCTGAGATTGAAAAACTTTCTATGAATCAGGCCGAAGAGCTCACGTCGATCGACGCCAACACGCAAGAGATCGTCGTAGAAGTTCTAAAGGAGGAAAATCTCGACACAAGCCAGATCAAATCCTTGGTAAAAAAGGCGAAGGAACTGAGTCGCACCGGCACTTTTTCGAAAATCATGCTCAAAACCTCGCTCCGAGATCTTCAAAAAGCATTACGCGACATCCACAACCGACTAAAATCTAAGCGCCTTCACTGGACGCTTGGCCCGTATCGGTTACGCCGACTGATTGAGGACATTCCGGAGCTACGGACCGCCCTCGACGAGGAGGGCATCGATTATTCCGAGTTTATCAACACAGTATCAAAATAAGGAGACCAGCTAATGAAAAATATCAGTGAAGCAAAGCACGTGAAGATTTCCGCGATTCAGGTTCCAGAGAAGTATCGACGACACGGGAATGCTGTTGAAGATGATAAACTGCGGCAATCAATTGTTCGGACGGGCGTTCAACAACCTCTTGTAATTTCTCACTTGGGCGAGGGAAAATATGTGCTTGTAGACGGCTACCGGCGACTTGAAGTCGCGAAGTTCCTCAAGCTGGCCGAGGTGCCGTGCGTGGTTGATTCAATCCCGCAGGGCGTTCTTCCAGAGGATTACCGCGACAGGATCCGCTTCATTCTCGATGAGCATCGCCAGGATTTATTTCCCAGTCAGAGAGCGGTGTTGATCAAAACGCTCCAAAAGAACTTCAATATGAACAATAAAGGCGTCGGCGAGTATCTCGGCGTCGATGCAACTACGATAGGCAACTGGTTAATGGTAGATTCCTATATTCCAGAAGTTGCTCGAGCCGTGGATTCAGAGCTGATTACTCAGCATGCCGCTCGGGTCTTTGAGGGATTGACCCCCACTGGGCAGCGAAAAATCTGGAGAAACCACAAAGAAGAACTACAAACTGTCTCTCCTTCAAAATTGCACCGCCAACTACGTGAGAAGTATCACCCCAGAGACCACGCAAAGTTGTACAAACGACCCGAGAAAGTAATCAGACAACTCGAGCAGGTCCAAGGAAAGCGAAAAGCAAGACGGCGGCGCCCTATTATTACAAAAGTAGAGCGAGACACACTGTTTAGTGACATCGAATTGCGTGAAGCTGAATTACGCGATGCCGAACGCGATTTAGAAAAATACAAGTTAGAAATAACGCTCGCTGCACGAATAGTCAGAGCAATCCTGCAGAATGAGAGACTAGTCTCGATCATTCCAGCGGCAGCACGGGACGAGTTTGAGAGATTTGCGGAAATATATTGATGTCTGAATCCCTTTAGAGAAACAACACCTTTTTGGCATCGCCCAAAGAAGGTGTAGCCAAAAAATCTAGGCGCGAACAGCTTTCCTTCGTTCGATTTCTATCCCCGGCGGGAATCGAACCCACATCTAAGGTTTAGGAAACCCTTGTTCTATCCGTTGAACTACGGGGACGGTGAGATTTTCGATTTTAGATGTTCGATTGTCGATTTCAGTTTGGCAAATTTCTTGCGACGCTTGCCACGGAACCGCGATATGAATTCTCTAGCAAGACTGGGTCAAGATCGTTTAACTCTTGCGGATGACGGAGAGCCAAGTTGAGGTCGCGCAAGGAAATCGGAGACCTCGTCAATGGCGTTATTTGATCGACATCGTCGTACTCGTGGCGGTGACGTTTCTTCTCGACGTCGTTGCGGGTGCTTTTATTCGTGCGCCGACCAGTTTGCAGAGGGAATTATTTGTGTTCGACGCGATTGGGAAAATGCTGCTGGTCGGAGTTGCATGGGGATTGCTCCGGTTGCGTGGCGAGACATTGGCCGATATCGGGCTGAAGCGGCCGGCGAGTTGGATGCGCACATTCATGATTGCTATTGGGCTGGCCGCGATTGTTTTCATCGCGATTTATCTCTCGGAAAAGGCAGGGTTTCGCCGCGACCTCAGCAAGTTCAAGGACGTGCAAGGAAATCTGGAGCTCACGCTTTTCGGCGTTTTCTATGCATTTATCGGAGCCGGGTTTTACGAGGAATTCATGTTTCGCGGATTTCTCATGCAGGGCCTGGCCATGTTTTTCGGCGCGAGCCGCGGCGCGTGGATCGTCGCATGTGTCGTGCAAGGCGCGCTTTTCGGAATAGCGCACGCTTACCAGAATCCTCTCGGCATCGCGATCACCGGCACACTGGGCGTGTTTATGGGACTGATGGTTCTCGCGTTGGGCCGCAATCTTTGGCCGGTGATCATCGGACACGGACTGTTCGACGCGAGTCGTTTCGTTTTGTTCTATTTCCAAGGCCCGCCGACTGGATGAGTTGTTCGCGCAACCGTGCGTAGCTGTGATCAGCGATTCAACAGACGCGGATCGAAGGCATAATCGATCGGCGGCGCGATGCGAATGCGTTTGAAATCCCGATGCTCAGGATTGAGGAGAAAATTTGTATCGGCGGGGCTAATCGCACTCGGTAAGGCCAACACTGCGGAGCGTTGTTCGTGGACCCAGCGGTCGCCGATTTCCCTTGTCTCCGCGGGAGGCGGATACACTCGCCAGTTCGGCGGCAACTTTTTTGTCGGGAATATTTCGGTCAGGCTGTCGGGCCATTCCAAATGAAATGCCTTGTATTTTTCGTTGGGAGAAAACGGCTTGTTGTGGACAAAGACCTCTAGTGCTGCAGTCGATTGATGTTCGCTCGCGTAAATGACGCGAACGTTGCGGGAGTTCCATCGTCCGCCGTAGCGCCAGGCGCCTTCACCGGAAAAAGCCGTTGCTGCTTCGCTCTCCAGGACAATACGCCAAGCTGAACCCATGAGGTCTTAGGAATAGACCCCGTACTTCATGCGGCCTAACAAGTTTTCGACTTCGCGCGCGCCTGCCTCGGTTCTCGCATAATCGAGCGGAACAGCGCCACCGAGGCCGTATTGGGGGTGCTTCAACCAGGCTCGTGCCTTTTCGATATCACCGAAAAAGTCTGCAGCTTGTCGAACCAATCGCGAATAGCGAATAACTTTATCTGATTCATCCGGCGACAACCGCCCCGCCACTTTGCGCCGCTGCAAAGTGGATCTTGAGATCGCGAGTTTCGCTGCGAGCTGCTCAAACGGCAGGTCGATGCTGTTTTGCAAGGTCTCCAGCTCAGAAAAACGCAGCCCCTTCTGAATTTGCCGAATCAGGTCGCTCGGATGCTTCGCTTTCGCGACATGCGTTTTCTTTTCAAACGTTGCGGTTTTCATATTGATTCATGCTGATTCAATTGAACCAGTCTAATGAATCAATTGAGTGAGGTCAATACAACTTTGTGAATGCGTTGTAGGGCAAGCGCGCCGCTTGCCGCCTATCCACGGGCAAGCGAAGCGCATGCCCTACAAGTCGGATGGTGCACGGGTGCTGGATATCCCCCGGCGGTTCCTTAGGCGGCGATCTGGCCCAGAACAGTGCGCAGCTCGTGAAAATCCACCGGCTTGGCAAGATGGAAATCGAATCCCGCTTCTCTGCCGCGTTCGATGTCGTCGGTCCCGGCAAAGCCACTAAGCGCTACGGCTTTAACGGGTCGTTTTCGTTTGGCTTCGGCAATCAAGTCGTAACCGCTGCCGTCCGGCAGAGCAATGTCACATAGAACGACATCGAACTCTTTCGAGTCGAGGATAGTCCGCGCATTTTGGGCGCCATCAGCCACAGAAATTTCGTGACCGAAATGACTGAGAAGACGCGATAACGCTTGCAGTGTATCGCCGTGATCTTCGACCACCAGGATACGCAAACTCTTACCCGAATTATATGAAGCCCTCGTTCGCTCGTCGCTCATGTTCACCGCACCCTGCGAAGCCTATAACCCGATTTTGCGCCGCGTCCAAGTGGAATTTGGACGACGTAAAGACGAAAATCTTACAGCTGGAAAAATGTGCGCAGCCGATGCAGGAACGTCGCAGTGTACTGGCGTTGCTTTAGAACGTGTTCGTCAGTGCGGGTGAGTTCCTTCAGGATTCCTTCCGTTTCCATTTTTCGCTGGGCAAGCAGCTCGCTCAATTGCACGAGACAGTCGGGTGCGCCGCGCAGCACTTCGGCCATAACCGGTTTGCCGATTTCCATAACATAGCAATCGGCATCGGCGCGCACGGTCGCGCTACGAGGTTCGCCGGTGAGCAGCGACATTTCCCCAAAGCAATCGCCCGCGTTCAGCGTCGCTACTTGAATTGTCGATCCGTTTTTTGAGACCAAAACATTCGCTTCGCCGCGGAGCAGTACGAACATTGAGTCGCCCGGCGAGCCTTCCTCGATCACCGGTTCGCCGCGACCGAAAGTGTTGAGGCGCGCCTCTTTGACCAAATGATTGAGTTGTTCGTCGGAAAGACACCCAAAAAGTGGTTCCCCGCGCAGGATGGATAATGCCTCGACCTGGTCTTCCTGTACAGGGCGCGCGGCTTTGCGCTCGACGTGCAATGTGCGAATGGGGAAAGGAATGGTGATGCCCCGGCGCTTGAGCTCGTACCAGACGTTTGTGCGCACGGCGTCCATGACCTCATTCATTCGAGCATGATTGCCCATGTAGAACTTGATTTCATACATCACAGCGAAATCCGCAAAATCGACCAGGTAAATTTTCACTGGTGGTTGCGCCAGTACGCCGTCCGCCGTCGAGGCCGCTCGGGCCAGCGCATCCTTCACGCGGTTAGGTGGATTCTTGTACTCAACTCCAACGCGAATCCGCATCGCGTGGACTTCCGTCGGATAGTGGAGATTGACGATCTCGTGGCTCACCATCTCGTTGTTGGGGATGTCGAGATAAATGGCGTCATTCGTACGCAGTCGCGTCGAACGCCAGTTAATCTCCATCACTTCGGCAAACCGCTCGTGTACTTGTAACCAGTCGCCGACCTTGTACGGCCGGTTAATTTGAATGGAAATGCCGCCGATGATCCCAGCAAAGAGATTCTGTCCAGCGAAGCCGACGATGATTGCGACCACGCCGGAGCCTGCCAGCAATCCTTTCAATTGCGCTTCGGCATGATAGCCGTAGCTCAGGACAAACAGCAGTACGATCAAAAAAATGATCCCGCCGACGACCTCACGAAGAAAATGCGGAATCGGCGTCTGCCGTTTCTTTTCGAAATAAAAATCCCAAACGTAGCGATTAATCAGCGCGACAACGAGCGCCGTGCTCAACAAGATCGCTGCCGCACCCACATGACGCCGCCAGGACGCATGGACTCCGTACACGGCGATCGCTGCGTAAAAAGCGAGTATTAAACAAAAGAGCCGAAACAGCAGGCCGAGCCGCACACCGGCGCGATGTTTTAAGAACCGGCCAATGCCGACGGCGATGAAGAACGTCCCGATAAACACGATCACGGTGATCGCGTCTCGCTCTGCTTCGGGAAGTGCGCTGAACATCAGATGCGAAGTATATCAGAAACCAGATCGCTTGCCACGCCGAAGCGCGCGAATGCGTCGCCTGCGAACAAAACTCACATAGCAGCCGACACGGCTGCCTCTACAGTTGTTATCTTGTCGGCGCAATGATCAGCCATGCCCAGCCGGTAAGGAAGCAGAGGCCGCCTAGGGGAGTGACAAGACCAAGCCAGTCCGGAGGCTGCCGGATCAGCGCCATCACATACAGACTGCCGCTGAAAAGGAAAATCCCGGCAAAGAGCAGCCACCACGCACCGCGATTGATAGTCCCGTAGAGCGCAAGCACGAGCAGCGCGATCGCGTGAATAAAATGATAGAGGACCGCCTTGTTCCAGACATCCAACATGCCACGCAGTTCGAGAGTCGATTTCAGACTGTGCGCTCCGAACGCTCCGAGCGCTACGGCCAGGAAACAGAGCACGGCTGCAATCCGAAACATTGTCATGTCGAGCGGAGTCGAGACATCTCTTGATACTTCATAATCGATTTTGCGGGCAGCTATTTCCAGCGAGTTCGGCGCATCTCCAACTGCTTTTTTAGATCGTTCAATGCTGATTGTCGGCGTTGGCGAATCGTTTTCACATAGAAAATCGTTCCGGCGGCGCCGAGAGCCGCTGCTCCGAGAAAATTTAGTGCCGGCCCAAGCTTCCATAGATAGGCGCCAAGGATTGCGCCGGTGCTGACGATCAAATCGCGAACAAGATAGTACGTGCCGACCATTTGGCCGCGTCGCTCGGAGTCGCTGTATCCGATGATGAGCGCCTTGCGTGACGTATCGCCAAATTCCTTAAATCCTCGAATGGTGAACGCGATGACCAGGGCCGAGAAACTTCGCGACATCAGCAAACTGATTGGAAAAAGCGTGAACATGATGAAGGTCACGATCACGAAAGGCTCGCGCCCACGGCGATCCGCATAATGCGAGGCGGGAATGATGCATACCGTAGCGGCGAGCATTTCTATGGTGGTCAGGATGCCTACCTGTCGGCCGCTAACCCCTATGTAATCCATCGCAAAAATTACGACCCATGCGTAGGGCACTCGTTCGCAAAAGCGAATCAAGATGTCGCTCAAGAGGAGATGCCTCATCGGCGAATTGAATTCGTGCAAGCTTCGCCAGAAGCTCCAGCGCTCCGGCTGCGAGGTGGTCGCCGCGGCGACTCGCGGCCCACCATTCGTTTCTTCACGCAACTGCCGTTGCACCAGAATTGTGAGGGCGGAGAGAAAGATCGAGATGATAAGCGCAACGCGCACGCCGTTGATGATTCCGAACCGATCGATCAACATGCCGCCGAAAATTGGCGCAATCATGATCGGCAGCCGTTTGATTACGGATTGAACGCCCACACCCATGGCGTGGCGATTTGCTTCGAGCGCCGCTCCGATCAGCGAAAACGTCGCTGGCAGGGAAAAACAAGTCCACGAAAGGAACAGAAACATTCCGGCGATCACTGCGGCCCAATGTGGAACGAGCAGGACCAGCGCATAACCGGCGATTGAGACTACGTTGAAAATAATAAAGGCCCGGCGATGTCCCCAAACGTCCACAAGTACTCCGCCGGGGTACGCGTAGATCGCGCCGAGCAAAGTGCGCAGCGCATCGTAAAGACCGATCACAAAAACCGTTGCGCCGACCGCTAGCAGGTACTTCGGCACAAAACGCATCCACAGCTCCTCGCCCGCACCAATGACAAAAATGGCGATGAGCAGGATGACGAGATTGCGTTTGAGTCCGAAGAAATCCGCGAACTGCCGCTTCCAATTTACGCTTTGCTCACCTGGCGTTTGCATTCTGCGTAAAGCGCGTCGTAAACGATAAATTCGCGCTCGAGAATTTCTTGATCGCTCAGCCCGAGCGCGCCGAAACCGCTGGCGATCCAGCGGAGACCTTCTCCGGCTGCATGCGGATCACGCGGGTGCGAGTCGGCAGCCCGGACGATTTCGCCTAGTAAAACGAGCACTGGATCGGTGAGCTTGTATTTCTTCAAGATCGAATTGAACGAAACGTCTTCGCCGTGATGACCGAGCTCGCAATTGGGCACGTCGAACACGATTCCATCACCGATTCTTGTCCAAGCAGTGTCGCGCGGCAGGAAGACAAACTCCGCGTCTCGGTCGATGAATTTTTTGATAAGCCACGGGCAAGCCACTCGGTCCACTTTAATTTTCTCGCGCGTGATCCATTTCATGTTTTAGCCTCCTGTTCGATGGCAACCTGGTTCTGGTATGCAGTCATCGCCTTCTAATCTATCTCGCGTTTCTCTGGCTTGGTGGACGTTGGAGCCAGAAATTCAGTATGCCCGGTTTTAATTACTCGCTGCTCACCGGCATCTGTGTCGGCGCTGGTACCATCGCGTTCTTTTTACTTTTTCAAAAGGGCGGGCCGCTGTCGTCTGTTCCTGCGATTCTGGCGGGCGGCGCGGCGCTTATGGCAATCGCCGGCATCTTGTTCTTCCACGAACCGCCTTCGTGGCAGCGGCTGCTTGGCGTCGCGTTCGCGATTGTCGGTTTATTTTTGCTGCGTCGTTAACGCTCGTGTCGAAAACTGGCATGAGAACCGCGGTGTGCATTGCCGTGCTGTCGTTCATTCGTATTTCACCCATGATCGACGCCGCATCGCCACAAGTACCGGCGTTGCGCGTTGATCAAGAGCCACGGATCGACGGAGTCTTGGATGACGCGTGCTGGCGGAATGCGAAGCCATTGACGAATTTTACCCAAGTTTTGCCCGTCGAAGGCGCGCCGCCAAGCGAGCGCACAGAAGTGCGATTCGCCTATACGCGCGACGTGCTTTTTGTTGGAATCCGCTGCTTCGATCGTCATCCGGAAAAAATCCTGGTCAAAACGATGCAGCGCGACAGCCCGTTCGAATCAGACGATTACGTCAAGATCGCGTTCGACCCCTTTGGCAAAGGACGCGATGGCTACGCTTTCATGATCAACGCCGCCGGTGCGCGGACCGATAGCAACTTCGGTAAGTTCTCCGAAGAAGATCGAAACTACGACGCGATTTGGACGGCGCGTGCGCGCGTGGATTCGCAAGGATGGACGGCTGAGATCGCCATTCCCTTTAAGAGTATTTCATTCGATCCGAAGAACGACTTCTGGCGAATGAACATCGAGCGCGTCATTCGCCACGCGCAGGAAACGGTTCGATGGACTGCGATCTCGAGCGCGAAGCAGGTCACTGCGCTCGAAGATTTTGGCCAGTTACGCGAGCTGCGCGAGCTACGGCAAGGACTGGGATTCGATTTCAGGCCTTACGTTCGCACGACTTATCGGGACGACACTTTTCCACACACTCAGGGTCTCGTTTTCGACAGTGGATTCGATCTGACCTACCGCATTACGCCATTGCTCACCGCCCTAGCTACCGTGCGCACCGACTTTGCTGAGACGCCACCAGACGAACGCATTATCAATCTCTCGCGCTTTCCGACGTTCTTTCCGGAGAAGCGCGACTTTTTTCTGCAAGACGCACAGCTGTTTACCTTCGGCGGATTGACGGATGAGGATCGGCCTTACTACTCGCGGCAAATTGGCCTCGGTTCGATCGTCCGCGGTGTGGAGTTTTTGCCAGTCACGATCTTTGGCGGATTGCGTCTGACCGGTCGGATCGGCGAAACAAGTGTCGCACTGCTCGATGTTGAGCAAGCGGCGCACGACGGAATTGAGGAGAAGAACCTCGGAGTTGCGCGTATTTCACAGCAGCTCTCGGATGAGTGGAATGTTGGCTTGATCGCGACGAACGGCGATCCATCCACCAATGGGAACGCCACGCTTGCCGGGGCCGATTTCAATTTTCAGCGCAATCTGCCTGATGAGAAACGACTGATTGCGCACGGCTACGTGATGGGTGTGACGAGCGACGCATCGGGCGATGATGTCGCTTTCGGTGCAGACATCGATTACCCGAATGAGCCGCTCGATGTGCACCTGCGATTCCAGCAATGGGGTGAGCACTTCACGCTTCCGCTCGGTTTTCTCGAGCGCAACGACATTCGTTACTACAGGGGTTCATTCACTTATATCTGGCGACCGAACACGGCGTGGGTGCGCAGCATTAGCGTGCAGGCTCGGCCATTCTTTGGTACCGACCTGGATAATCGGCTCGTCTTCGAAGATCACGATGTGCCGTTCGCTAAGTTAACCACGCCGGCGCTCGATGAGATCGGGGCGGGATACACGTTCCAACGCGATTTAGCGGATGAATCTTTCGAACTCATCCCCGGTCTCGTATTGCCACCGGGCAATTACAGCTGGAGTTTATTCCAAGGTTATATTCACACGAGCGAAGCGCGGCCGGTTAGTCTGAAACTCGATCTGCGTCTCGGCGATTTTTACGACGGTACACGCAATGACTACCGCACCGGAATCGATTGGCGGCCTTCTCGGTTCTTCCTAATCGGCGCTTCCTACGAGTTACGTGAGCTCCGGCTTCCGGAAGGCGACTTTGACATACGCATCATGACGGGGCGTGTTAACATCGCATTCACGCCCGATCTGGTTTGGAACACGATTGTGCAATACGACAACGTGACGCGTCAGCTTGGAGTGGACAGCCGGCTACGCTGGGAGTGGAGACCTGGCAATGACGTGTTCCTAATATTCAATCAACTCTGGGACTACGAAGACGGCCGCCTTACGCAACCCAACAGCGAGATGACACTCAAAGTAGGCGCAGCGTTTAGGTTTTGATATGTCCCGCCACTACGGTTATCGACGATGCCATCATCGGCTTGTTTTTGCTGCGGCGATGAAGCGCCGATGCGCGCGAGCGGTGCAGTTGCTCGTCATGGGCGTCAGCTTATTGTCCGCGCGAATGGCGCTGGCGCATCGCGAGGATTACATCGACGAAACGCTAGTTTTCCAGACTCTGGAAGAACATACGCTCGAGCCGGAATACTGGTTTGACTATGGCACCCGACCAGAAGGCGATTTCACCCGGCACAGTGTCGCGCTCGAGTATGGCATCACCGATCATTTGATGGTCGATGCACGAGCGACGGTAGATGACCCGGACAAAGGCGAAGCGAATTTCGATTCTGCACGGCTGGAAACTCGATGTCGTTTTGCCGAAGAAGGCGATTGGCCGATCGACGTCGCTTTGTCGGCGGAGGTGAACATGCGCCGTTTAGAGAACGGTCACTACCAATACGGTCTCGAACCGCGTCTTGTTGTGTCGAAAGATTTTGCCAAGTTGAATTTTACATTAAACCTCGCGGAGGAACTGCCGGTCAATCGCGGTTCACCCAGCGTCGAGCTCGCTTCCGGTGTCCGTTACAATGCGACAAACCTACTGCGGTTTGGTTCCGAGCTAAAATACGACGTACACGAGCGGGGCGGCGCGATAATCCCACAAGTCGCGCTGGCGTTTCCGCACGAAATCACATTTAAGGTTGGATACTCGAAAGGGTTCGATCGTAATCGCGAGGACTTCGTACGGTTCGTGATCGAGGTTGAGTTTTAGCTTCGTAATTCACTGCGCATAAAACCGTTTGCGCGACTGATACTCGTGCCAGATCAAAAACGCCACGATAAGATCGACAATCGTGAGCAGAACAAGCCAGATCGAGTGCGTGTACGCGTAACGATAGCATTGGTAAACGATGAACGCGGCGAGGAACCAAAGCGATATCGGGTATGCCCACAATTTTCCACGCAGGAGACCAGCGACTAAAAAAATCTTGATGAGACCGTGTATGACAAGATAAGCGCCTGCAAATAGCGCGGTATCGGCAGAAAAGTGATGGACAGCACGGCGGATGGTAGTGGCAATCCAGTCGTTCGGATCTTCAGACAATTCCGGTGCGGTTAGAAAAACGACGAAGCGTTCGATGACCTTCGGAGTAACGAAGAAAAAGGGAACTCCCGCTAAAGTCTCCAACAACCCTGCGCCTCCCTTTAGCCAGACGCTGATCAGGAACAATCTGTGTAGGGTCTTCTCACGGATCGCACTGGTCATCGGATAAATTACGCCAATGCACGGACGATTCACGCGCAACCGTTAATGCCGGATTCGATCGCAACCGCGAAGACTCTTTGCGATTCGTAATCGAGGTTAAGTTTTAGCTTCGCGATTTTCCAGGCGGCGGGAATCGGCGCGGTGTTTTCGTACGCGTCGGACACTCGAATTTGCTTTGCGCCAAGCACGCAAGACGGGTCGTCGACTTTGTTGTTCTTCCAGGAACAGTCGTTCGTGACCGAGCAGGACACCAAACACAAATGGCACGAGGACGAAGAGCGAGTGAAGTTTCCCGTTGCTGTAGAGCGAAATAACGCTAGGCTTGGAACAGAGGTGAAACGAGAATGAGCAACAAAATAATCGCTCTCTTAACCGCGACGGTTGCGGTCGGCCTGAGCTTGGGCTACGCGGCGCCTAGCGCGCCGGTACAAGGCAAAGCGAAACCCGCGCAGACGAAAGCTTGCTGCGGACAGTGCGACAAAGGAAACTCGACACAGACGAAGGCTTGCTGCGGACACTGTGGCATGAAGAAGTAATTTATCTGCTTCGCCGCTGATACTTGAATTCTGGCCTCGGCTATCAGCGCGTGGTGTTTTCCTATTCACTTTGTCAGAATCTGTAATCCTACGTAACACATCGCGGTCGTGTCGCCGACGATGTCGCGTCCGCCGGCGAACAGCAGGTTCAGGTGAGCGCTCAACTTCCATGTCCCGCCGATGTTGAACGCGAAGTCTGAGTTCGCTCTGCGTTCTTTCGGCGAGTTGCCGAACAACTCGACACCGAGTATCAGCCGATCATTGATTTCGCGTTCGAGCACCGCGCCGGCGTAAAGGTAATTGCGTGTTTCGGCAGCGGTCCGCCACCAAAAGCCGATGTTGCCGTAAAGCGTCCATTTCTCCCAGCTCTTCTGTGCCACGAGCGGCAACACGAATGCAGCCCGACCCTCGCCGAGGCCGTGCGAATTATCGCCCGTGGGGATGAGCAGTTGCGGGTACATCCCGATCTAAAGTTGCGACTTCTCGTTGTTGTAAAAGCGCCATTTCACTCCGACCAACAAATCCCCCGCGCCAGCCGCAGTGCCGTTATCATTCTCATGCACGATTTTGATTGGAACCTCTAACTTGAGCTGGATGTTCGGCAGTCCGTAGTTGAAATCGAACAGGGGCGCGTCCATCTCCGTTTGGCCTGACGCGCGCTCGAGAATGAGCGGAACATTGATTTCCCATCCGCCGGGCGGAGGCGGCTCAGGATCATCCGTCACAAACGCCGGTCCGGCTTGTGCCAAACCAATCGCCAGCAACAGCCCAGCACCGAGCACGGTGTAATAAACTTTCAGTGTATCGCACACTTTCACTATGCGACGCGCCCATCGTGCAACTGACACACTCTCGATGCCAACATGTCTGCTTCGCTGCGGTCATGCGTCACGTAGATTAACGTAAAGCCAAACTGGCTCTGTAGGCCTAACAAGTCGGAGGCGATCGCGCGCTTGCGTTCGTCATCGAGACTGGAGAGCGGTTCGTCCATGAGGAGGATCGACGGTCGTGAGACCAAGGCGCGCGCCAGCGCGACTCGCTGCTGTTCGCCTCCGGAAAGCTGATGAGGCTTGGCGTCGATTCGGTGCTCGAGGCCAACGCGCTGTAGCATCTCGCGGACGCGAGCCTCAGCCTCACGTTTTTGAACTCTTCGAGCATTGAGACCGAACATCAGGTTTTG
>WNGF01002956.1_pt1 | contig 23486 bp, 30 predicted proteins | sample 5400641 | NCBI WGS metagenome assembly WNGF01 (sample SAMN13153371, study PRJNA577476) | soil metagenome | isolation source: 80 cm soil or saprolite under grassland replicate 2 | place: USA:California | collected 2016-06-15 | reverse complement strand
CCGATGGACGGCGAGACGTACAAGTTGAACGTCGAGGAACTCAGCGGGTTGAAAGCGCTGGGAGAACGCCTATTCAAGGCGCTCGACGGGCGTCCGGCGGACCGCAAGGCCGTCTTCATCAAAGCCCCTCGAGCGCTCAACTACGGCCAGGTCGTAAAGGTCATTGACGTCGTCAAATCGGTCGGCGGAGAGCCAATCGGTCTTCAGATCGAAGGCCTCGATGAGCGGTGATGACCGGATTATATAAAACCACAATTCTTAATGGGAGAGTCCCTGAGGCTGTTATGAAAGTCTTCCGAAATTCGACTACCGCGCTGATGATCGCCGCTGTCACGGTGTTGGCGACGCTGGGATCAGGGTGTGGGTACATCAAAAAAGTTATTGCCAAGGACAAGCTCAATCAAGGCATGATTGAATACAACAAGGGTAATATTAGAAACGCCCAGGAGTTTTTCAAGGACGCGTCTGAAACCGATCCAAACAACCCGACGACTTGGCTCTGCCTGGGCGCCACCAGGGTCAAAGACTATAGGAAAGAGATAGATAACGCCAAGAAGAAAGAGATCGCCAACGACGCGCTGAAGGATTACCAGAATGCATTGTCGCTTGCCAACGGGAACTGTGGCGTCATAGACAACGCCCTTAGCTACATGGCGGTCATCTATGATGATAGGAGGAATGACGACAGAAATGATGTGAGGAGCATCGAGGAATGGCGCAAGGTCATGGGGGAGCGCGCGACAAATAAGTGCATGAAGAAGGATATTCAAGCGCAGTCCTTCTATGGCTTGGGCGTTGATTATTGGCATTGCTCTTACGATCAGACCACTCGTTACCAGGACAAGTTCAACACTGATCAATTCCATTACCGTAAAATGGATTACTCTCCTGAAGCTCTGGCCGACAGGCAGAAGGCCCAAGCGTGCGTGACCAAGGGGTTTGAATACTTCGAAAAGGCGTTGGAGATCGATCCGGAATACACTCAGGCCATGTTTTACAAAGGTCTGCTTTACCGCGAACTCCAAAAACTGGTCAAGGAAGAGGCCAAGCGCAAAGAGTTCGAACAGATGGCGCTCAAGATCGCCGCCGAAGCGACCGCCTTGCAGAAGAAGAAAGAAGCAACCGCCGCCGAGCAAAAGGCGCATAATCAAGCGTCCCCGACCAGTTGAGATTGCGGATTGCGGATTTTGGATTAGCCCGACCATTCATTCGTAAAATCACAACCCGGAAAGAAAAATGGCCGGAAGGTTTCCAAACCTTCCGGCCATTCAATTTTGCTATTGCGAATTTGCGGATGGTATAGAGCGGTTCGGTATTGCGCGTACGGGAAAGCAGCGGACCTCCGGTACGGTACCGGGAGCGGTAGCGACCGGGTACCATCGAATGGCTTTCTAAGCAAACACCCGGTCGCTACCGCTCCCGGTACCGTACCGCTTGCCAGCCCGTACGCACAATTGAAATCCGGCCTAAGTTGGGTCATTTAGCAATCCGCAATCCGCAATCCGCAATCCGCAATCCGCAATCCGCAATCCGCAATCCGCAATCCGCAATCTGCAATCCTCGCATCTTCTGTTATACTTTGATCCGATCATTGCGGAGCAGACCGGGTGACCGCCCGCGTCTCGGTGATTTCAAATCTCTATTGAGGTTTGAAATCACGCGAAATGCGGGAGGAAAGTCCGAACACCACAGGACAGCAGGCTGGCTAACGGCCAGGCGGGGTGACCCGACGGAATAGCGCAACAGAGAACAGACAGCCCGAACGCGCTGCCGCCCGTGCGGGGCCGCAATCTCAAATTTCAAATTTGAGATTGCGGCCCCGCGCGGGCGGCAGCGGCGTGGGCGATGGTGAAACGGTGAGGTAAAGGCTTCACCAGCGAGTCTGGCGACAGGCTCGGCTAGGCAAGCCCCCTGCGGTGCAAGGCCAAATAGGGAAGCGGTATTGAAGGCGGTCCGCTTCAGTCCTTTTAAATCTCGAGTCTCAAAATTTGAGATTTGAGATTTGGAAGGCTCGCTTCCGGGTAGGCCGCAAGAGCGGCGTAGCAATGCGCCCCCCAGATGAATGGTCACCGCTCGTTCCCGCCCTCAGGGTCGGAGCGGGCACAGAATTCGGCTTACAGGTCGGCTCCGCAAGTTCGCCGTCGTGAGCGGAGCGAGCGCGGCCCTATGGCGGTTTTCAATAGCGTGTACGGGACTCCGGGCGCGAGTTATTGACTCGCGCCTCTTTCCTGATTGGACTCCTGATCGGACAAAGCCACAAACAGGGCGATTAAACAAATCGCCCCGCACCGTACACGCGATAGAAAACCGCTCTAAAGATAGGCCGCCAATACTTTGAGGTTGAGAGAGCGGTACGGTACGGGGAGCGCGGAGCGACCTGGGCTTCGATAAGTAGACTATTTGATCGAAGCCCAGGTCGCTCCGCGCTCCCCGTACCGTACCGCCTGAGGCTGAAAATGAGCAAATACGCATTTCTTCGAAGCAACGCGACACTGATCATCATCGGCTTATTGCTGGGGTTGGTCAGCGGGTTCAAGATCGCCAACAGCCAGTACCGCAGCCAGCAGGGCGAGTCGTTGAAGCGAGACATCGCCAAGGCCACCAATAGGATGTCCGACCCGCAAGCCGAAATCAGCGCGATCATTGAAAAGGCCAAAGCAAATCCGAATGACGCCAAGGCGCAGCTCGATGCGGCCAGTCAGTTCATTCAAATCGAACGCCCTCAGGAGGCCATCCCATTTCTGGAACAGGCCAGGAAGACCAAACCAGACGACTCGCATGTCAGCGCCGGCTTCGGCGTCGTCCACTTTATGATGGGGCAATATGATCAGGCGATCGATTGGTTGAAGCGTTCGCGTGACCAGGGGGCGGATGACCCGACCGTGACGGCGTTGCTCATCGGGTCGTACATCCGGACGGGGAAAAATCTGGATGAGGCCGACCGGCTGGTCAAAGAACTCGAAGCCAGGGGCGTCGAGGCCGACAGTCTCGCCCGGATACGCGAAGAATTGAACGCCGCTCGTTCCGGCAAGACTGGGAATCCGACCGCGACCCCACAGCCGCGGACAGCGCTCAGCCACGGCCCCGAAGAGCCTAAGGTAAAGAAGTGAGGAGGCGCCGATTGGGTTTCATCTTCAGGTTCGTTCTCATTCTTCTCGTTTTCGCTTTCGTCGTGTACGTGTTGAAAGCGATCGCGCGCCTGAGCCATCATCTGCGCGGAACGATCAGAGATGTGAAAGAGATCCGCGAGAAGATGTCTCCTGCCGTCAGCGCGAATATGGTTCGCTGTCTCTCCTGCGGCGCATTCGTCTCCGCGCGTGACGCCGTGACCGTCTCTTCCCGCAACCGTTCACAAACCTTCTGTTCGAGGGAATGCGCTCGGGCGCACGTCGCAAAATAGAGGAGAACCGTAATGAAAAGAACCTTTCTGAGTTCGATTCTGATTCTGGCCGCGCTGTCTGCGGCGACAGGGGCCGATTTCGCCAGGGCGGCCCAGGACACTCCGGAAGCAGTCGCCAAAGCCTATTTCGCCGCGATGCAGTCGGCCGATTGGGCGAAGTGCGCGAGCTTGATGCACCATGACGCGCTGGCTTCCATGAAGAGCACGCTCGCCGCAGTCGTCAACGCAGACAAGACTGGGGACGCGGCCAAGACGATCTTCAAGTTGAAGAGCAGCGCGGAATACTCGCAGCTCGGCGAGGCGGCGGTATTCGAGCGGTTGATGGATTTCATTACGAGCGTCGCGCCGGACATGAAGACTGCCCTGGCGTCTTCGACCAACACGATTCTGGGCAGAGTGGATGAAGGCCCCGACCTTGTCCACATCGTGTTTCGCTCGCGGACCAAACTTGAGGGCGAGGAGGTGAACGAAGTCGACCTGATCAGCTTTAAAAAGCAAGACTCTACTTGGCGCGCGTTGCTGACTTCGGACATGGAGGACATGCTCAACAGGTTCGCCGCAGAGATGACGCCACCTTCGAAAGAGGACGAGAAGGGCGCGCGGCCAACGCGCAAGCCATAATTCAAATGATTGCTCGTTTTTGGACAGCGAAAACTTCGCAGGCCGAAGCGCCTGTCTACACAGATCACCTGAAGAACAAGGTGCTGGCGACTTTAAGAGAAGTTGACGGGTACGTAGGCGCGAGGCTGCTGGAGCGCGAAGCGGACGGCGGCGTCGAGATCGTCGTGATCACTTTCTGGCAGTCGCTCGACTCCGTCAGGAAATTTGCGGGGGACGACATCGAAAGAGCTGTCGTCAGTGATGAGATTGTTCCTCTGTTGCTCTATTATGATCAGCGCGTCAGGCATTACGACGTGGTTGTTGAGGATGACGTGAATGGCTGATCATCACGAGGAAGAGCAACTCGGAAAACTTTATGACGGGCGCGCGGCGCGGCGATTGATTCGCTATCTGGGGCCTTATAAACGTACGGTTGGCGTCGCGCTCTTATTGACCGTCGGGCTCAACCTGACGCGGCAGGTCGGGCCGTTGTTGACCAAGTGGGCGATCGACGATTACGTCAAGCCGGCGTCCGAAGGCGCGATTGGCCTCGACCGGGCGTTTCACGGAATAACGATACTCAGCCTCGTTTACATCCTGTCGCTCGCCGTCACGCTAGGCGTCGGATATTTTCAGGACGTGCTGCTCAACACTATCGGGCAGCGCGTAATGTATGACCTGCGCGAGCAAATCTTCGGCAAACTCCAAACCATCGAGGTCGCGTTTTACGACGCCAACCCGGTCGGGCGGTTGATCACGCGGTTGACCACCGACGTCGACGCGCTCAACGAACTCTTCACTTCGGGCCTGGTCGAAGTGCTCGGCGACGTCGTGCTGATCGCGGGCGCGCTGGGGATGATGTTCTATTTCAACTGGCGGCTCGCCCTGGTCTCTTTGACGGTCGTGCCGTTGCTAATCGCGGCCACCGCCTGGTTCCGCCGGGGCGCGCGCGAAGGCTTCCGCCAGGTGCGGACCAAGATCGCGCGCTTGAACGCGTTTACGCAGGAGCACATTTCGGGCGCTCAGACCGTTCAACTCTTCAACCGCGAGGAGAAGTCGCTCGGCCAATTCTCCGACATCAACGCGGCGCACCTGAAGGCCAACATCGACACGATCTTTTATTACGCGGTCTTCTACCCGCTGGTGAACCTGATCTCGGCCATCGGCATTGCGGCGATAATCTGGTACGGCGGCGGGAAGGTGATTCAGAACGCGATCACCATCGGCACGCTCGTGGCTTTCCTGCAATATACACAACGTCTGTGGCAACCCATTCAGGACATCAGCGACAAGTACAACGTCTTTCAGGCGGCCGTCGTCGCCAGCGAACGCGTCTTCAGGCTGCTCGATACGCCGGACAGGATCACTTCGCCCGAACACCCGCGGTTGCCTGCGACGGGCGCGCGCGCCGTCGGGCGGATCGAGTTCCGTAACGTCTCTTTCGCCTATAAAGAAGAAGATTGGGTCTTGAAGGACGTTTCATTCACCGTGGCGCCAGGCGAATCGGTGGCCTTTGTCGGCGCGACCGGTTCGGGCAAGACGACGATCACGAATCTGTTGATGCGGTTTTACGACATCCAGCGGGGCCAGATTCTGCTCGACGGAGTCGACATTCGAGATTGGGATTTGCGTCGATTGCGGGAAAATTTCGCCGTAGTCTTGCAGGACGTCTTTCTCTTTTCGGGCGACGTCGCCGGCAACATCAGGCTCGGCGCCGAGGCGATCGACGAGGCGCGCGTCGAATGGGCGGCGCGTGAGGTTCGCGCCGCCGGATTCATTGAAAAATTGCCCCACCGCTACGCGACAAAAGTATGGGAGCGCGGCGCGGGCTTGTCGGTCGGACAGAAGCAATTGATTTCCTTCGCGCGCGCATTGGCCTTCGACCCGCGCGTCCTGATCCTTGATGAAGCCACCTCGAGCATAGACACCGAGACCGAGCAATTGATCCAGCGGGCCATCGAACGCCTGATGGCCGATCGCACCGCGCTCGTCATCGCGCACCGCCTCTCGACCATTCAGCGCGCCAACAAGATCATCGTCCTTCACAAAGGCGAGATACGCGAGATGGGCAGCCATCAGGAATTGCTCGCGCGGCGGGGGATTTATTTCAAGCTTTATCAATTGCAGTATAAAGAACAGTCTCTAATCGCGGCGGGCGACTGAGATTTGACCGATCAGATAGCCTCGTGTATATTGCCGTTCCGTTAGCCGACTTAGCTCAGTTGGTAGAGCGGCTGATTCGTAATCAGCAGGTCGCCGGTTCAAGTCCGGCAGTCGGCTTTGTCAATATTGCCAACAACTTACGGTTGATGTTTTTGCTTCAAAAAGCATCGAATCAGTATGTCAAATTATAGTCAATTTATGGCTGATTGCAAGATAAAAGTATACGCTGAAATGATATATCAATGGGCATATTGTCACTTCCTCTTTTTCTCTCTTTTGTCTCTGCTCTTCACTAAATGTTTTATGGCCGAGTCTTCTTCACCTTCCTCGTAAACCAAGATATCGCCCGGTAAACAGTTCAAAGCTGAACAAATCCTAGATAAAACTTCTAGGTTGATGCTGCGCTGTCTCTCTTTTTTGACCAGTTTCCAAAGAGTAGGGTAGGGAACTCCGGCATTTGCCGATAGCCAGTAAAGAGACCTCTTTTGACTCTTCAACATTTTGTCTAATTCGATGTAGATCACTGCTGATTTCATACAATAAGCATACCAGCTTTTTAAACTATCTCAAACATTCTACCCTTGACACTATACCTTGAGATAATATAACTTCTAATCGTTCGAGCATAAAACGCGAAAGGTAAAATGGTCAAACCAATGGAGCATAGAAATGTTCATCATCTCTTCTTCTTCCACAAGGATTTGAATCGCTGGTCTTATCCAGAGCCGATACTAGTTCTTCTATTGTTCTTTCCGTCGAAAGATGAATTGCCGTTGACTGATCTGGAAAGGCTAGGGCTATGGTCGGCGCGGCAGGCAAGGGAACAAGTCAAAAAAGAAGAAAACGAAAAGAAAGATTTTGACTAAAGTTACTTTAGTTCGACAAACGAGAAAGGATCACAATATGAGTATACGTACAAGTTTGTTAAAACACCAAGCTAAAGCTTTGAAGATCGCCGCTACAACCATCTGTAGCATCGTGCTCATCATCTTTGCCGTATTCGTATGGCCTACTCGATTTTGGTATGAGCACACTCGACAGCAAGTCATCAGGATCAACAGATTTACAGATGAGATGAGCTATCTTGATTCGGATGATGGAGTATGGACGAAAATTAAATCATCATCTACGGACGCTGATAAGGCGCTTGATGAAATACTTCAACGAAAGGAGAATCAAAATGTTCAATCTGATCAACACATTGCTGACAGATAGAGTCTTTATGAGCGCTCTATTCAACCTTGGATTAGCTCATCAATGTATCCAGACAAAGCCTGACAAAGCGACAAGCTATGCTGTTGTGTCTCTGCTCCTTTATTCGGCAATGGAGATTGCGACACGTAGATTGATCCCGACATTAGTCAGCTTAATCAAGCCTCGTTTTATTCAACTTTGGTAATCCTTCCTTCGCTTGTGTTGCTGAAACACTATCTACGGTGTTGCTATCCTCAGCCATTTCTCTAAAATTACTTTAGCCGATAAACCGCGCCGTCAATATAGACAACATCGCCAACATCATCATCAGATCGCTGCATCGTACGATACAAAGCCTTCTCAGTGGGAGTTGACATAGGTGCAATATTTTCATCTAAAGTTACTTTACCAGTCTTTTCAAGATATTCGGCTATCAACCTTTGCTTCTGTATCTTTCTCCGCTCATCAATTGGCAAAGATAAAACATCAACTTCATATGTGATCTTTGAAAGATATTCTTCTTCCATTGACAAATCATCAGGATTGCAATCGAGGTCAATGATTTGACTATCCGCGCCTATTCCACTTTCCATTTTCTCTTTTATCGTGTTTACTGTCAGTCCCTTTCGGCGCATCTTTTGTCGCAGCGCAACAGCTTCGACATCAGTCTTACACTCCAATCTTTGAGTAGGCTGATATGGCCAATTGCAAATACCCGCGCCAGCAGGATGAACAAAAGGATAAGCTTTACAGCTACAGCGTAGATAATGTGTTTTCTTCTTTCCTATCTTGTTCTTTTTCGACACCACTTTATTGTAAGCTTTGGTATCAGCTTCAGGATAGTTTCGATTATCGGCGGCAATATGGATACTGCCAAGATTCGCGCCAACCTTACTCACGTTTCGACACTGTTGACCATAGCCATTTAGTGTAACAGCTTGACATCTTCTTAGTTCTCTACCTCTTTTATCATACATCCTTTTACTCCTTTTTCACTAAAGTTACTTTAGTCCTTTTGATCAATTGATATGGCTTAAGGTGGTATAGAATAATATAGTATAAGCTATACGGTTAGGCGATATGACAAGATGATGTTATAAGTAATACTTATTCATCCTATCGAATAAAGTAACTTTGACACTATATTAGAATTGGACTAATCTTATATATCATACCACAAGCCATTATACGCGATCTGACAAGTCATTTTCGGGGACTTGTCTTGTGACTTACTTGTCTTGCGTGTCTTGTTGTAAGTAGCAAGACAACAAGACAGACTAGTCACAATAGACAGTAAGACACACTAGACAACAAGACAGACTAGTCACACTAGAGAGCTAGTCACGTTTGACACGTTTGACAGTTTTCGTGGCTGTTTATTATTGGTGAAAATAAATGTTTTGATAAACACACCTAAACCCGCCTAAATCCTTTGCTTTCAACACTTAGCCGTTGCTAGTTTATAAGTCCTTTTGTTATACTAGCTTAGAGTTGATTATTCTATACCAGAGAGGAAAGGATTTTATGACACACGATCAATTCACAGATACGGTTAAAGATAAAGCTACTTTAGCTTTAAAAAAGTTAGATAGTATTGAGTCAGACTTGATTGATATACCTTGGGTTGCCGCTTACCTAGATGTGGGTCAACAATTCGTTCGCAAGTTGATTGGTCAAGGCGAACTAGAAACCGTAAGAGTAGCACCAAAAAAGACGCTAGTATATGTATCCAGCTTACGAGCTTTTCTCGAACGCAGAAAGAATACGGGAAGAGATAGCAGGTTTATACCTAAAAACTGGAATGGTGGTAGGCGCGAAGGCAATCAGTATACTGGCTAAAGTAACTTTAGGAGGAAAACAGATGACTGAGCTTGATCTTGCAATGGAGTTAGGATTGATAAAAAAGAGAAGTAATGGTTTTGGCCACTTTGATAATACCATTATTCTCAATCATCGCCTGCTCAATTACATCTTGTCTCTTAAAAGAGAAAAAGATGAAAGAGAAAAAGAAGTATATGAGATAGATGAAAGCTTTGAACTTGCCGAAGAAGACACCATATCTCAATCTCCCATTCAGAGTAGCGATGAAAAGATATTTGAGTTACCGCCGTTGAAGAATATTGAATGGGAGATGTGTGATGTAGTAATAGACCATCCTACTTACAAACCTAAAGTGATATTGAATATAATTGAGTATAAAGAATGTAAGGCTATAGAAATGTCAGAGAAATTTGACGCCGAAGACCTTGAAGAACTAAGAAGAATGTCAGATACGGCCAGCTAAAGTTATTTAGGAGAAAGATATGGTTTTGAACAACAGACAAGAGTATGGCGCAAAAGCTAATCCTTCCAGATTCGCTAGCAGTTTTTCTATTGAATACTTAGAGAAGGTCGGAACACTAAACTTTAGAGCCTTACATTACATAGCCGTGCAAAGATGCAAACTCAAATTCGACTACGACGGGAATGCTTATGTGGACGAATATAGATGCAATGGCAACGAAGGAGAGACACAACATATCTACATCTCCACTGAAGATCGTTTCGTCTGCGCTAGTGGGCATTGTGATGAGAAAGACTTTCTAAAAAGGTTGTCCGTTGATGATGATTTAGTAGTCGCATACGATTATCTGGAAGAAGCAAAGACTAAAGTAACTTTAGACCCAGTGGCCGCTTTGATAAGAGAAGAAGAAGAATTGCCAATTGAGGAAGAGGCTAAAGTTACCGAAGGAGAATTTGTTCCAGGCGATGATTATGATAGTGAGATCAAAACATCTGGCTTAAAGAATATGAGTACGGTTATGGAAGAAGACTGCACTTTTCTTATTGAGAATCTGATTCCAGATGGTGAGCTTGTTGTTCTTGCTGGCTCAGGTGGTGAAGGAAAATCATATGTCAGTCTGGCTATCGCTGCGGCAATAAGCAAAGGATATGGCTTTCCATATACGAAAGACAAAAAGACTAAAAAGCCACCAAAAAGCGTTTTGCTTTATACGAAGGAAGATTCTCTTGAAAAGATTCTTGCAGCTAGGCTTCGGATTTTGGAAGCAAGAAAAGAGAATATTTGGGCAAGTGATGGAATCATTGAGAAGGAAGGGGAAAATGGGGAAATAGAAATAGAGATCATTGACCTTTCATCGAAGAAGGGCTTACAACAACTTGTACGTGATATAAGAGCGAAAAATCCTGCTTTAATTATCATTGATCCTGCTACCGCGTTTTGTGGTGGTCTTGATCTTGAAAGACGGCCACACGCTTTGAAGTTTCTGTATCCTCTTGCTGAGATAGCGAAGAATACCAATGTTCCAATTATCCTTATCTTCCATTTCAATAAGGATTATTCGGCAGAAATGCTAGTAACTCGTATTGCTGGTTCTGCAGCTATTGTGGATGCTGCGAGATCAGTTTTAACCGTTATCAAAAATCCAGACAACCTAGCGCAAAGGCTAATAGTACACGTCAAAGGCAACTACTCCGAAAAAGGTAAGAGCTTAATTTATGAAGTGAAAAAGGATGAGTTTGAACAGGAAGGAAAAAAAGGTCCAGGAAGGTTTGAGTGGCTAGGCGAATCAAAGATTAACATTGTAGATATAAATGATAAAGATCGTAATATGAAAGCCTTCATCCTTGCTGTAATCAAGAAAGAGGCAAAGACAGAATATAATGGTTACAAATGGATGCTTGCGACAACGCTAGCAAAAACAGTTGCTGAAAAATTCGGTGTCAGTGAAAGAACTGTCGGCAGATGTAGAAATGCTATGCAGATTCCTTATGACAGATTTGATAGTGATGATGGCACTAAGAGAAGTTTTGTTAGGTTGCCAGACAACTTTGTCGAGATAAAGTAACTTTAGCAGGAGCGAGAGTATGATAACCACCAAGCTAGCGAACATCAAACCACCACGATATAAGATTGATATTCTGCATCCTAAACTCCCCACTTCGATGAAAGAGCAGTATAGGCTGTTTGGTGAAAGACTCAACATAGAGGCTAAACCAACGCTATATGCTGGTCGTCAGTTTCGATCAAGACTTGAAGCGCGTTGGGCAGTGTTTTTCGATTCGCTTAAAATCAAGTGGCAATATGAACCAGCGATGTTTAATTTAGGCTTCGCCACTATAAATGATAAGCAAGTTTACCTTGGCGGTTATTTGCCAGACTTCTATTTTCCTGATCTTGAAGTATGGGTAGAAGTGAAGCCTATAATTCCCCACTGCGATAGCATTGAATTTGCAAAAGTTCGTCGGCTAGTAAAGCACATTTGCAATGGTGCAACTGGATACATCTTTGCTGCGCTTCCTCAGATAGCTTTGGTTTATGGCAACAACGAATCCATATCTCCCATTATGAATCATAGTTCTTTCAATGATGCAGTAAAGATAGCGAAAAACTATCAGTTTGTAGAGAAAGGATAACGATATGCGAATAGAACAAGCTAGAGCAGGAGACTTTCTTATCATAAACTTGAGAACGCCCATTGATGGTCAAGAAAACATTGCCGGTACTGTTCAGTTCGTCAGTGACTATGGCATCACTTTGAAGAATGGATTTTCGATTCAATATTCAAACGTCAATAGTATTGATAAACTCGTTATTGAACCTAATGTAATACCGCCAGTAAAAATACTGACAATTGATGAAGCATCATAGCTGAAGCTATAACTAAAGTAACTTTAGGAGGAAATTATGGCGCTGAATCCGTTCCAGCGAGCAGTACAAAAGCTAGCCCAATCAATGGGACTGAGAGGCGATGATGAACAACGTGTATATGCTACGCCAGAATACACACAATTAGTTGGCAAGTTTTTTGGTCAGATTGATTTGCCAGCGGGCATTACAGAAGACCAAGTAACTTTCCGAACACCTTTTTCACTCGAATATAAAGATCAGTATGGCTATGTCCACAAGCTTGAGAGAAATCTTGATGGTAGATCACCACAACTAGGTTCAGTCAAAGAGATAAGTACAGATAGGCCAGCGGTACTCCCCATTGGTAAGACTAATCCTGGTATAGATCAGGCGATGAAGTTGTTGACACAGAGAACATCTCAAGCAATACCAGAGCAACTTCCCACTCTTGATGAAGCAACACAAGCTGAGTTGAAAGCGATTAGTCAAGCTACGGATGCGCAACTGTCACAAATGTTCGAGAAAAGTAAAGGTGATCTTGTCGCAGGCTTATATGGCAGTGGTACTAACCGCTCAACTTTGGCGAATAACGCATCAGCAAGGTTGTTGCAAGAACAAGGTCTAGTAAAGAGTCAAACTTTATCCGATGCCGCCAATAGAGAGTTGTCGGTAAGAACAGGATTAAGAGGCCAGCAAATCCAGTTGAGAGAGCAAGACATCAATTACTTAATGGGATTGCTCGGCCAAGATACCGCTAGAGCAGTACCGTCTGCCCAATTAGGTGTTGAACAATCGCAGCTTGGCGAGAATTCAAGGCAGTTTGATTTACAATATCAGCTTGAACAGGAAAAGATGAGACAAGCGCAAAAGAGCCAATTGATGAATCTTCTGTCTGGTATTGCTAGCGTTGGCTTGTCAGCTATACCGGTTGCTGGTCCCGTTGTCGGTTCGATATTTAGCAAATTGACGAGTGGTAAAGGAAGTACAAATACATACGATCAGTATGGTAGAATAATTCAGGGGGTAGACTAGACTAAAGTAACTTTAGGAGAGTATGCGAGATGAAGACGAATATCTTTTAGCCTATTACATCGTTGAGCATATCTTGAAAAAGGAATATGGCAATCCAGAAAAGATGATTGAAGATGTGATGCAAGAGTTTAAAATAGACAGGCAAGAAGCAGCAAGGATATTAGATAGCAACGCTTTCAACAAAATGCTAGATCAGAGAATAAGGCTTAAAGAACTTTCCCACTTATCGAAGGTGGTGGAGGAAGCTATTCAAGCTGGCAATATCATCGAAGGGAAATACGTACTCAAAATTCTTAATAAGAAAAGGAGAAGATAACTATGTTTAGTTCGGCAGATAGAATCAGAGCAATTGCACAAGAGATAGCCAAAAGACAAGAACGCGGTCAGCCTATGCCAACATCTTTGCCAACTGCGTCTCTTCCCATTGATACGCCATTGGTTCAACCGCCACAAGTCCCATACTCGATTTCAGCAACAGCACAGGAAGCCTTGTCACCATCAAATCAAACTGAGAACGTTGATATACCGGTAAGACCTGGCGCAGGAACAATGAATGATCCAGAACTACAAGCAATCATACAAGCAATATCTGAGAGATATGCGCAACCACAACAAGAGCAACAACCGCATCAATCACTTCTCAGTAATTTGTTTAGCGCACTTGCGCAAGGCATATCGGTTTATTCAAGTCGTGATCCTGGCGCAGCCTTAGAACGACAGATATTCACGAAGCAAGAGAAGGATAGGATAGAAAGACAGTTGAAGTCAGACAGAGAAGAGAAGAAGAAAGACTTGATGTTGCAAGCGAAGGTTGGCTCAATCACAGGAGCATCGGCAGAAAGAAAAGCAAAGCAAGAAAGGGAATTAGACAGACTCGACAAAATATCAGAGAAGTTAGACAGACGTAGACAACAGCTTGAAGATTTCGAGATGGAGCGACAGCTTAGACAAATGGAAATTAGGGCTAAGCAGATAGAAAAAGAAACAGAAGAAGAAAAAGATAGAAGAAGGAAGATAGCAGATAGGATTTCAGAAGGTATACCGAAGTTGATGGAGTCAGGCGTATCGTTTGAGGATGCACATCAGTTTTTGGATTATTTGCACAATGGGCTTCCCATTCCAAAATCACTTGCCAATAAGGTTCAAGGTTTGGTGAGCGCAAGAACACTAGGCTTAATCAAAAGCACAGAAGAAAGCACAAAGCGAACTAAGCAATTGAGGCTTAAAGGTGATTATGACGAAGCTAAAGTTACTTTACGTGTTGGCGATATGAGTGAGAAGGACAAGGCAAAAAGATACAATACCCTTACCACAAACGACTACTGGAAGACTAAAGACTCGAATGGAAATCCTGTGATATTAAATCGTGTCGAGCTTGATTCTATTTCAGAAAAAGATCCACGAAGGCGCAATGCAATGCCGTTGTCGGTAGAAGAACGTATATTCGAGGGAGATAGGCGATATAGGGCAGAGATTAGCGCAAAGGAAAGCTTAAGGCCGATGAAGCCACAACAACGGCAAGCTCCGATGGCATCTTCGCAATCTCCTACTAGCATTGATCCTAATCTTGATAGGGTTAAGCGGTATGCGAAGAAATTCAATATGAGTGAAGAGCAAGCAAGGAAAGAACTTGGCCTAAAGTAACTTTAGTTTCGGTATGGCCTAAAACAGCAACATTGACCCTTAGTAGATGTCTATATGCCTAGACATACTGAGTCTGATAATAGCCATTATGTAACCGTGTTGACAGCAAAGGACTTATCCATTTTAATCTCGAAAAACCGCTTTAGCCAGACCATACCACAACATATTGTGGTTTTGCTTTTTGGTGCACTATATTGAATGGAGAGATACCATATCTTGCGATCTGGCCGATAGCTACAGCCTATCGCTTTGAAGCTAGGATGCGTTTTAACGAACGTTTATAACCATACTGGTAGCGGGGGCATAGGCTGTTTCAACCTTGCACGGCTACATAGTAATTTAAAGGACTTACAGCCTTGACTGTGTCAAAATGACACACCAATAATTCAAACTAAAGTAACTTTAGGAGAAGACAATGCCTCAAGCAAAGAAGAAGACATCAGCGGATCAAGCTTTAGATAAAATCCTGAAAGGACAAGGACAGCAACCGCCTACTCCATCACCTACGCCAGCGGATCGAGAGCTAGACAATATCCTGTCTGGTCAAAGTGTGGCTCCTGCCGATGCAGCTTTGGATGAAATCTTGAAAGGTCAATCACCATCGGCTATATCGGAGCTAGACAAAATCATAGGCGAGCAAGCTGGAAGGGTAGGAAGCGGTATCGCTGATATCTATCGCGCCACACCTGGAAGCAAATATCTTACAAGCGCCATTTCATCACTATCGCCAGCATTCGAGTTTCTTCAACGGCCATCATACGCTGTAAATAAATTCTTCGATGCTCTACCGGAAGATGCAAATAAGCAATTTGGTCTATTTGATCGCAATGCGGCATCAACAGTTCTTGAAACGGTCAAAGCTTTACCGGGGGCTATCGGCGCAGGGTTAAAGGAACTATGGTCGCCACAATCAAAGCTCTCATACTCTGATGTGATCAAGAAAGCTGATCCAGAATTTGCAAAGAAATATCCGACCGCTACAGAGACAATCGGCTTTCTTCACGATGTTGCTTATGATCCCACTTCCTATCTTGGCGCTTCGACTACGGGCAGAGGAATCAAGGTAGGTGGAAGAGTTTTGACCGAAGAAGGAGAGCAAGCATTAGTCAGACAAATGGGTAGAGCTTCAACGGCTAAAGTAACTTTAGGTCGGACTGTCACTCAAGCTGGCAAAGATATCATTCAAGAACTTAAAGCGCTAGGCGTGGAAGTGAAAGGCAAAGTTCCTGAGATAAGAAAGCTAGCCAAAACAGAAGCATCTGATGCTGCTTTAGGCAAATTTGCCAATGAAGGCATAAGAGAGACAGCGGAGAATCAAATCATTCGTCTCATTGATATTGCTCCCACTCTCGAAGATACGTTGTTTAAGCCAAAGGGAATCAGAGCAACATTTCTTGGCGGAGAGATTCCAGGCACAACGTCATATCTGAAAGTGAAAGACAAACTTGGTCTAGGCTATGCTGCGGAGAAGATGAAAATGCTTAACAAACTTCCTGGCATAAGAGCAGTTAACGAAGTATTCAACCGCAACGCTGGATTGAAAACTGAATACATTGATGCACGCAACACAATACAAGGTCAGTTAAGTTATATCGAGGATCAGACCAGCAAGAACATCAAAGACACTTTCGCTCTTACTCAAAGTCAAAGGGATGACCTCAAGACAGTATTGAGTGAATTCAAAACGAAGATGAGAGATGAAGAGAAGAAATTGGGCAGAGGATTGAATGGAGCAGAAGCCAATACGCTAGTTGGCGAGTTTATGAGCGCAAAGAACATTGATCCAGAGCAAATGGCTGTCTTGTCCAATTCAATGAACGCATATAAGCAGCTTCAACAGTTGGAACATCAAGCCAACCTACTAGAGCGTACCGCTACTTCAACTGAACCGGGGATGTACGATGCGATTAAGAGCTTGGATGATTTCATCTTGATAGACAACAACAAGTTCAGCAATCCAAGTCTCATTCAATCTGCCTTTCAAAAAGGTCATACACTTTACGACAATTTCTTGAGTGCCATTGGTAAAGGAGTTGAACCTAAGCTTGATGCCGTTCAACTATATGCACAACGAATGCTCAATGCTAGAGTGAAGATGGTAAGGAATGATTTCAACGAGAGCATCAAGACGATGTACGGCGTTGAAAAATTGACAGAGCTACCTAGAAGAGTCAAAGAAGATATAAGATTGATCGAAGGATTCAAGTACGTAGGCGATAGTATAAATCCGTCTGGAATGAATGAGGCAGGAAGCGCAATATTGAAGATGTATGATAGATTGCAAGGCTTATGGAAGTTTGGAACAACAGTTGTCAAGCCAAGCTTTGCCGTCAAACAACTTCCATCAAATACGTTTCAATCAGCATTGCTCACAGGCGTTAGAGCATTGAAGATGTTCGATCCGCGAGCAGCTATAGATGCGGGCATTCTCCTATTCGGATCAGTGGCTAAAGTAACTTTAGGCGAAAGAAAGCTGCCCGAATTCATTCAAAACTTTATCAATAAATCTCTCTCCGGTTCTGATGCTGTGTTGGCTGAAAGAGCGGCGCTAGAAAAGATAACCGGAGAAGAGAGATTGCTTGATTATGCCAAAGACTTTACGAAGCGATCAAATCTAGGTCCGGTCTATTCAGGAACACAAATAGTTGAAGAAGCGAAAAAGTACGGTGTCATTCGTGGTATGGATATGACAGAGAGCCGTAAGAGCTTTGGCGAAAGAGTAGAAGTAGCGATTCGTCAGCTTCCATCAGACAATCACAATCTCAAAGTCACAAAGGAATTGATGAAATGGTGGAGTCATACAAGCCTTGTCGAAGATTACGGGCGAATGACACAATTCATCAACAGCTTGGGTATGGGCTATTCGCCTAAGCAAGCGGCGAAGCTTGTAAATGAAACGTTGTTCGATTACCAAAATGGTTTATCGAAAGTGGAGAGAGAAGTCATCAGACGAATCATCCCATTCTACAGCTTCAATCGTTTTGCTGTGCCTCTTTTGCTCAAAGGAACAATGGAGAATCCTGGCGCAATTGCCACTACACAAAAGCTTGTCAATGTGATGGAGAAGTATCTTTCATCTGGTCAAGAGTTGACGCCAGATGATAGGGAGATATTCATTGGCGGCAATGGAACGAAGGGCAGTTATCTACTAGATCAAGCAAGAGTCTACGCAGGCTTTGATGAAGAGAATAAAATGACCTTCAACGTTTTCAACAATATGACGCCGCTTGATGTCTTTAAAGGCATTCAGTATAAGTCAGATGGAAGCGTTGATCTTCAACGAACGGCAGAGTTAAACGTGCTAACCATACTTTCGCCATTCATCAAGATGCCAATGGAGCTAGCAGCTAATCGCAACTTCTTTACTGATAGGGTAATTGATCCAAAGAAGGTAAAAGTAAGTTCCGTTAGTGAGCTATTTGGAGCTAAAGTAACTTCAGAAGCAAATCTAGGCAAGAATGCAGGAGTGTATAAGATCGTATCGAACAATCTGCCTGACTATGCCAAAGATGCTATCGGTTGGGAAGTATATCGTAATCCGAAGACTGGTAAAGAGACAGTCTTTGTCAATCCATACTTTGCTTACACTATGACGAATGTTTTGCCATCTATGCGCCAGTTCATCAGACTGGGAGACAGCAATACAGCGTGGGAATTTGCTTTAGATGCAATCGGCGGAATAGCGAAGAAGGAAGTGGACTTGAAACAGAAGCAAGCTTTTGACATCAGAGGGTTGAAAGAAGAAGAGAAGCAGCTACGTATTCAACTAGACGCAATACGAAGAAGAGCGAATCCATCTGACTTTGAAGAGAAGCAGGAGCAATATCAAAAGCTCATTGAGTTTAATCGGCAAAGACAATCTGATGTGGAACAACTACAACCACGTGGACCAGAACAACCATAACATAACAACCATAACCCACAACTAAAGTAACTTTAGTCCTATCAGAGTAACAACACCGTAGCCAGAGTAACGTTACTAACGTCGGCTACCATACCAGCTACCACGTTAGTAACGTTATCGAGGCTATGTAGATATGTGCGCAAGGTAACAGAGGCCCGTACCCATTACCCCTTGTGAAATAGTTCCCAAAGGCACACTTTCCATATCGCACCAAAAACTTTTTACAACACCGCCAAAAAGTTTTTTAGCTAACACAACTTACTAAAGTAACTTTAGAAGCATCACAAATAAAGTAACTTTAGTCGAAGATTGAAAGGACAAAACGATGATAGAAGATGATGAACTAATAGCCGTCTTTCATAAGTTGTTTAACGAACAAGATATTGAAGCTTTAGGTATAGATGATTGGTCTGATGATAAGAAGCTTTATCTTACCTTGAAGATTGAAGACATCATCTGTCAATCCCGCGATCTTATCGAAGCGTACATCCAGAGATCAACCAAACTAGACTTTTATCTTACACACCATAATGGTGATAACAGGATAGGGCATTGAAAGCAGTAAAGTAACTTTAGGAGAAAGTATGGAAGAAGAAACGAGATTAGACGAAAGCTTACGTGGTCTACCGCGACCGATCAGTGTTGATGTTTTTTACGAAACTGTCAAATTTGGCGATATTGGCGGATATGTGGTATTGGAATTGAATTTTGCTCCTGGCGCAGATAAAAATGGAATTGAAGATTACGCGCGGCAACTGGCAAACATCTTTAAACAAGAAGTAGAGGGTAAAGACAAATGAACAATCACGCTTCGACTACACGATGTGTTGTTTGCGGAAAGGATGCTTACATATCAGGTTGGTATTACGTCAAAAACTCTGTGTGGAAAGAAGCAGGCTTCAAGCCTCATCAACTGGCACATTGTACTTGCTTAGCCTACCGCTTAGGTAGGCGGCTAACGAAAGATGATTTCACTGACAGTCCAATAAATGATGTAGTTATTGCGATCTTCGGCAAAGGTAAACTAAGACCTCTTGGCGATATGTATGATGATATGGAAGTTGATGACTAAAGTTACTTTAGTAGTGTTGAAGCAACCTACCTAAAGGTATGGCTAAAATAGACAAAGGATGCTATGTAGATTGTTATTATATTCACAATCTCTTCTAGGCTACATTCCCACTATCGCAGGTCAGTTGACATTATCCGCTTCAGCCACGGCCTTGTAATGGCCAGCAAAGGGCATTGTGGTGAGCGGCTTTACTCTCTGATCTGGCCTTCAATCCTCGATACCATCGCTGATAGACATCAGCCCCCACTCAAAGCCACACTCAGCCGTTGTGGTGCATATTACTAACATCGCACACGTTACTGGCTGAAAGATAATACCTAAAAAGTAGCTGGACAAAGGGTAACTATTTACGTATGATGTCTCTGATTATGTTACAAGGTTGCTCTTGTCAGGTAGACAGGAGTAGCATATTGGTAGATTCTCATTCTACATAGGTATCCTTTTGCTGTTTTAGCAAGGATAAAGTAACTTTAGGAGGAAAAGGATAGAATAATGATATGTAAACATTGCAAGAATGAGTTTGAGCAGCAAAGATACACTCAGGTTTATTGTTCTCCGGTTTGTAGGGTAGCAATAAACAAGGCGAGAAGGGTAATAATATCTATTCCAAAAGACATCTTAGAGTCAGATTTAGATGATAGAGAGAAAGCCGACAACCTTTTGCTTATTGCAAAAAGAACTATGGCATACAAAGATAAATCAATGATGGAGGAATAAGGAGACAAGATGTTCAAGAAAGGAGAGATGATTGACATACCTGAACAATGGGAATGTTTGAGATGTAGAAAGTGGTTCATTCCTAAAAAGTATTGGCAGAAGTTTTGTTCGAATACTTGTAGGGTAAGATATTGTGAAGAAAATAAGAGAGGTATTTGCCCTAATTGCGGCGCGATGGTTCGAGTAGGTGACTTGGGGCCGGTTAAGGTAATGAAAAGAGTGGTAAACGAAGGATAAAAAATTTACTCAATTTGTTTCATTGATGGCGCCGATTATCGCAAACAATACTAAAGTAACTTTAGTTTGAAAAGAGAGGAAATGATATGAGAAACTTAAGCAGATTAAACAGCGCAGCTAATCGTTTACAAGCTCTTCAAGATTACGATCTGTTGATCATATTAGCAGCTAGATACGGATTACAAAGCCTTACACCCCCATTGCCGATAAATATGATCGGATGGAGAAAGATTGACGAAATTGCAAAACAAGCTGCGGAGGATATCATCAAAGCGCGGCCTGAATTACGCGATGCGGTTTATGTTATCTATCCGGGCCTAAAGTAACTTTAGCAAACGAAAGGAGAAAAAGAGTTATGTTTAAGAAGATAGCGAGTTTCATATGGCAGGCAATAGTATCAACAGTAGCGCTAGTGGTCTGTGCTCCAATGGCGGCAGTCTTTCTATCGCCGTTCATCTTCGTCTTTTGGCTGATCCTCAATATTATTGCCGAAGCAGTAGGTGTTCGGTTGCCGTCATTCGCATCGCCAACAGAGCCGATATTGCGAGTTTATCTTTACCTTGCCATACCATCCTACATTGTGGCTTTTATCTGGGGTCTTTTGTCTGGCGACATATCCAGATTCATCGCTAGTGATCCTCATTCAATCAACGACAGTAATGGAAACTAAAGTAACTTTAGTCAAAAAGGAGAAAAGAGTTATGTCAAAACGAATACCATTCGTGAAATACCTATTGATGGCGACAGCCTTTTTTTTGGCTGTAATTTGTCCTACTCAAGCAACATTGCAGCATCCATTAAACGTGGTCAAAGTCGCCATTCAATCGCCAGACCCCGAAGTAGGCCGCCAGTTGGACAAAGAGATGCAACAGCGTGTTGCCGCTTTGCGGATATCGGGCCGTGACTTTAAGGCTGATGCTTTTGCTACGGAACTTAGTCCCGAAGATGGTTGCCGTGGCTACATCGGCGCGCTTGTCGTCGAAACCAATCACGGCAAATTTCTGTTCGTTTTTCTCGCCAGTGACTTGCCGTCATTAGCGCGACAGTTTGCTGAACGAATGGACGAAGTACGAAAGGAGAAAAAATAATGCCAATAACTACATTGAATCCGACGGTAAATACTACACCTGATCAAGCTAGTACGCTGGCTGTTTCTGGTATATCGAATAATGGGCATACTTTTACACTTACAGCAACATCGGCTTTTGACTCTGAAGATCAACCGCCACAAGACAACTCTGATTCAAGGTCTGCAAGATGGTCAGGATTTGCCGCTGGTCCTGGCAGTTTGATAAGTTTGAAGCTTAAATTTAACTGGTCAATTACTGGTAACGTTGCTGTTGTACAACACGTATCAGGAACCGGCCTAGCTGACATTTTGTTTAAGATAGAATACTCTGTTAATGGAGGATCAAGTTGGACTACTTTTGTTTCTAAATCAAGGGCAGTCGGCACTAACAATTCTGATTCAATAAACGAATCAGGTTCAGAGATTGTAGAATTGTCTCTAGTTCAGAATACTACTCTAGTTCAAGTTAGAGTTAGGATGGACGCTAATGCAAGTGCCAGTGCACCAGCATTTGAAGGGGCGGATGTAACTTCCAGCGCGAATCTTACGACAACCATTAGCGGTATTGTGGTAGAAGCAGAAACAGCTTCAGCAGCGCCATCGAAAAATAAAGTAGTATCTATATGGTGAGCTAAAGTAACTTTAGAAGGAGAAGGATAACCGCAACGAATCTTAGAGAAATTGATATGACCGAAAAGAAGTAATGGAATATTCGCGTAGAAGATCAACTCATTGATAGGCTCAACGTCTTTAGGTAGTGGGGGATAGAGAGTAGAAAAAGGCTAGGTGATTGCCTAGCCTTGTCTTTTATTCATCGTGTCGGCTAAAATCATTTTATCTCAACACAATAAGGAGAAACGGCGATGGCACAGTTTTTAACTTCGAAAACACTGGTCTGGCAAGCGAAAGAAGAAGAAAAGATGAGGAAGATATTTAAATTCTACGTGAAAGATGGTCACTTTCATTTGGAAAGGACAGATCAATTCAATCAAAAACTGCTAGAAAAGTCTACGAAATATGAGGATATAGTCGAGTCATTTATCAGACAAACAGGCTCTTCAGATGATGTTAAGAAATACAGGCAAGCTATGGAGTATATCAAACAACAAGAATCCTCAAGGAAGGAAGCAGAAAAAGGCTAGCCGAATTGACTAGCCCTTTTCTCGACTAAAGTTACTTTAGTCCTTCATTTCAGTCTGCCAAGCAAAGACGTTTTTTGGTGCATCATCTGTAAATCCTCAATGGGAATATCGCCTATATAATGCTTTGTCATCGTAATGGAAGAGTGTCCCATTGCAGTCTGTAGATAGGCGATGTTGCCCCCATTCTTGATATACGATCTGGCAAACTTACGTCTGAAGGAGTGGAAGAAGTGATCAATGTTCGCCTCATCAACTCCCACTTTAGCAAAGACACGCTTCAAGTCTCTGTAGGCGTTTCTGTAAACTAACGCTGATCCTGATGATGTGCAAAAGAGGAAAGGAGAATCAAACTTCGATTTACGATGATTCGTCACATAGCGATGTATGATCTTTCTCAATTCAATAGACATCGGTACGCTTCGTTGCTTTTTTCCTTTTCCTTTTGTGATAGTGATAAGAAGGTTGTCGAAATCTACCCTTGCAAGCTCAATGTTCAAGGCTTCGTTGATGCGTATGCCAGTGTCAATCAAGGTGCAAACCAAAGCGAATATCCTTTGTCCATTTCTGCCTTTTGGCTTGAATGACAAAATCTTGTGGATGTCAGCATCATCAAAAACTCTCAACTGCTTTTTCTCTTCAGCAAGTTTAGTCAACTTGAAAGGTTTGCCATTGTTGAAGAACT
>WNGF01010547.1_pt1 | contig 23501 bp, 19 predicted proteins | sample 5400641 | NCBI WGS metagenome assembly WNGF01 (sample SAMN13153371, study PRJNA577476) | soil metagenome | isolation source: 80 cm soil or saprolite under grassland replicate 2 | place: USA:California | collected 2016-06-15 | reverse complement strand
CACGCGGCGTCACGACCCGCGCCCCGAGCTCGTCGAGGCCGGCGAGCAAGAGCGAGTTGAGCTCGCGCACGTGAGCCTCCGTTTCCGCGATCCCGATCTCCTGCATCAGCTCGATGCCCGCAAGGCCGGCATAGATCGGCGGGATCGGCGGCGTCCCGGACTCGAACCGGCGCGCCGTCGCCGCCGGCGAGTAGTCGTGAATGTCCATCTGGAAGATGTCGCGGTCGGCGAACCAGCCTGTCGTCGTCGGCGTGATCCGCTCGGCGAGCTCGCGCCGGCAGTAGAGGAATGCAAGCCCGGCGGAGCCGAGCAGGTACTTGAGGACGCCGGCGGCGAGGAAGTCACACCCCAGCGCTCGCACGTCGACCGGGATCGATCCGACGGTCTGGTACGCGTCGAGGAGAACGAGCGCGCCCCGCTCGTGCGCGAGGCTCGCGACACCCTCGACGTCGAGCCGGCTCCCGTTGCGGAAGCAGACGTGCGTCACCGCGACGAGCGCCGTCTCCTCGTCGATCGCGGCGTCGAACCGCTCGAGCGGGATCGTTCCATCGGGCGCTGCGGGCACGTGGACCACCCGGCCGCCGCGCCGCTCCTGCGCGTGCCAGATCTGGCCGATCGTCGGAAACTCGAAGTCGCTGACCACGACCTTGTCCCGACCCTGATCGAAGCGCAGCCCGCTGGCGAGCGCGCTCACTCCCGCCGAGACCGACGTGGTGTCCCAGTCGGCGAGGTAGCGCTCGTAGGCGCCACGCACGGAGTCCGAGAGCGCCCCCTGCGAGCAGCTGTTGATGTGGACGCGCCGCTCGAAGATCGGGAAGCGGTGCCGGATCCGCGCGGGCAAGGCGTCGAGGCTAACGACCAAGGTAGGCCTTCCGCAGGTCCTCGTGCTGGATCAGCGAGGACGCCGGACCGGAGAGCACGATCCGTCCGGTCTGGAGGACGTAGCCGCGATCGGCGATCGACAGCGAGACGTTCGCGTTCTGCTCGACGACGAGAATGGCGACGCCCGACTCGTGCACCTCCTTGATGATCTCGAAGTTGCGCTCGACGAGGATCGGTGCGAGGCCCATCGACGGCTCGTCCATCAGCAGGAGCTTGGGGCGCGACATCAGGGCGCGGCCCATCGCGACCATCTGCTGCTCGCCGCCCGAGAGCGTGCCGGCGAGCTGCCGGCGGCGCGCGTGGAGCAGGGGGAAGAGCGAATAGACGCGCTCGAAGTCCTCCTTGCGGCCGCCGCCGTTCAGATAGGCGCCCATCTCCAGGTTCTCCCGAACGGTCATCGGCGCGAACAGGCGCCGGTTCTCGGGCACGATCGCCATCCCCTTGCCGATGCGGTAGCTGGTGGGACGCTCGCTCACGTCCTCGCCGTCGAAGTGGACGCCGCCGCGGCGGGGGCGGACGATCCCGATGATCGTCTTCAGGGTCGTCGACTTGCCGGACGCGTTCCCGCCCAGCAGGCAGACGAGCTCGCGCTCTCCCACCTCGAGCGACAAGCGCTGGAGGATGTGGATCTGGCCGTAGTAGGTGTCGACGTTGTCGAGCCGGAGCAGCATCAGACCGCTTCGGCCTTTGCTCGAACCCCCAGGTATGCCTCGATCACGAGGGGGTGCGTGGCCACCTCATCGAACGAGCCTTCGGCGATCTTCACCCCGTGGTCGAGGGCGATCACACGGTCGGAGATCCCCTCGACGACGTGCATGTCGTGCTCGATCACGAGGATCGAGTAGCCCGCCCGCTCGCGGAGCCTGCCGATCAGCTCGGTGATCTCGTGCGTCTCGTGGGGGTTCATCCCGGCTGCCGGCTCGTCGAGCAGGAGCAGCCGCGCGTTCGTCGCCATGGCGCGCGCGATCTCGAGTCGCCGCCGGTTTGCGTACGAGAGGCTGTAGGCGGGCTGGTCGTGGCGGTAGCCGGCGAGTCGCTGACCGAAGAACGCAAGCTTCTCTTCCGCGAGCTTCCGGATTCGCTTCTCCTCCTGTCGCGAACGTGGGAGCTGCAGCATCGCCTCGAGGACGGTCGCCCTCGTGTGCCCGTACGCGGCGGCCATCACGTTCTCGAGCACCGTCATGTTCAAGAACAGGCGCAGCGTCTGGAACGTCCGGGCGATCCCGTAGTTCGTGATCCTGTGCGGCGCGAGGCCGGAAACCTTGCGGCCCTCGAAGACGATCTCGCCCGAGTCGGGATGGAAGATCCCGGTGACGAGGTTGAACACGGTCGTCTTGCCGGCGCCGTTCGGGCCGATCAGGCTGACGATCTCGCCTTCGTCGACGTGCAGGCTGAGCTGGTCGACGACCCGCAGGCCGCCGAAGGCCTTGGAGAGGTCGCGGAGCTCGAGCAGCGCCATGGTCAGGCGATCTCCACGCGGGAGGTGCCGAAGATCCCGGACGGCCGCACGTTCATGATCACCACGAGCAGCGCCCCCAGCAGGATCAGCCGCGTCGCCCCGGACACCTGCTCGACGAGCTTGTTCTCCCAGACGAACGCCGCCAGGTAGAGCGTCGGGATCAAGGCGATCGTGCGCCACCAGCCGTGGATGAGCGTCAGCACGAGCGCCGCGACGATCAGCGCAAAGTACGCCCAGCCGGCGATCTTCCCCGTATGGGTCGGGAGCAGCACCCAGTGCTCCAGCGCTCGGCCCAACGTCCCGGCGCCCTCGATGTGGCCCTCGGTCCCGCGCGGCCAGGCGGCGCCCGCGATCGCGTGGACGACGAACCCGAACGCGATCGTCCCCAGGAAGACGACGACCGGCCGGTACCAGGGTCGCATGGCGACGAAGAGCGCGAGCAGAAGCACGCCGTAGAAGAGGAAACGCGCGTTCGCCGACGAGCGGAGCAGCTCCGGGGCGCCGTTGACGACGAGCGCGCCGATCACGACACCTCCGATGCTGCCGAGGCCGCCGAGGATCACGATGGCGTAGATCGTGATCAGCAAGCCGACGTCGTAATCGCCGGGAAACGCGCCGGCCTGGACGGCGCCGTAGATCGTCCCGCTGAACCCCGCGGTCGCGGCGCCGAACATGAACGCGAGCAGCTTCAACCGATTGACGGGCATGCTCATCGCCTCGGCGGCCAGGGGATCCTCGCGTAGAGCGCGCCAGGCGCGACCCGTCCGCGAGCCGTTGACGAAGTAGAGCATCGTCATCAGGAGCGCGAGCGAGATCAGCGTGTAGAAGTAGTACTGCTTCGTGCTCGTGATGTGGTAGCCGAAGAAGTCGAGCGGGTCGATCTGGTCGAGGCCGTTCGCGCCGCCTGTCAGGTCGACCCGGCCGACGAACGGGTAGGAGAAGTCGCTGGGGCCGCCGTTCGCGTTGTTGACGAAGATCACGAACGCCTGGAGGAAGAACAGCGTCACGATTGCGAGGTAGTCGCCGAGCAGCCGCCAGGACGTGAGTCCGAGCAGGAGCCCGAACAGCGCGGTCGAGACGACAACGATCGGGATCGCGATCTCGGCCGGCAGGTGGTGCCCCGAATGGCCGCTGGCCATGATTCCGTAGAGGTAGGCGCCGAAGCCGAAGAAGGCCACGTAGCCGAGATCGAGCAATCCGGCGAAGCCGACGACGACGTTCAGCCCCAGCGCCAGCAGGGCGTAGATGATCGTGATCAGGCCGTAGCGGAAGAGGTTGCCCTCGTTCGCGAAGAACGGGAAGATCGCAAACGGCCCGAGCAGAATGACCAGGCGGCCGGCGGCCGGCACTCGCTCCCAGGCCCGGCTGACGACGCCGGTGAGGCCCTTGTGAGCCTCGCGGCGCTCCTCGACCTGCGCGACCCACTCGTCGACGCCGACCCGCCGGTCGACCTCGAGCTGCTCCGGAGCTCCGCCCGGCAGGCCGCCTTCGCCGAGGTGTCCACTGCCCAGCTTGCTCACACCTTTTGGATCGCGGGCGAGCCCAGCAGGCCGCTCGGCCGGATGAGGAACATGGCGATCAGCAGCGCGAAGACGTAGAGGTTCGCGTACGTCGACCCTCCCGGGAGGTATCCCGTGGAGAAGGCTTCCGCGAGACCGATCAGGAACCCTCCCAGCATCGCGCCCGGAATGCTCCCGATCCCCCCGACGACGGCGGCGGTGAACCCCTTCAGACCGGCGGTGAAGCCCATCAGCGAGTAGATCTGGCCGAAGACGATCCCGAACATGACGCCGCCTGCGGCCGCGAGCGCCGAGCCGACGAAGAACGTGAACGCGATCACGCGGTCTACTCTGATCCCCATCATCTCGGCCGCGTCACGGTCGAAGGAGGTCGCGCGCATCGCCTTCCCGACGCGCGTGCGCGATACGAGCAGCGCGAGCACGACCATCAGCCCGATCGACGCCGCGATCGCAAGGATCTGGAGGTTGGAGATGAAGAAGTTCTTGCCGATGCTGTAGCTCTTGACCCCGATCAGGTCGAACGTGTCGTAGTCCCGGAACTGCGGGCCCCAGAGCAGGAGCGCAGTGTTCTGGAGGAAGATCGAGACGCCGAGGGCGCTGATCAGCGGCGCGATCCGCGGTGCGTTGCGAAGCGGCCGGTAGGCGAAGCGCTCGATCCCGACGCCGAGCGCACCGCACCCGAGCATCGCGACCGCGAACATGAGGGCGATCGCGAGCCATCCGTTTACCTCAGGCGTCAGCGGCCCTCCCAGCCACTGGAGGACGAAGAAGCCGATGAACGCCCCGACCATGTACACGTCGCCGTGGGCGAAGTTGAGGAGCTTCAGGATCCCGTACACCATCGTGTACCCGAGCGCGATCAGCGCATAGATGCTCCCGAGGGTGAGCCCGCTCACCAGCTCGCCGAAGAAGAGGCTCCAGTCCACGGGGGAAGAAGATCGCACAAACGAGTGCGGCCCACTTGGGGGTGGGCCGCACTCCGTTCAGCTCAGATCGGCTGGACTACGCGACCCGGACGAAGACCCCCTTCACCGAGTGGTAGATGCCGAATGGACGCTTCACCATGTCGCCGTTCTTGTCGAAGCGGAGGGGAAGGCCCAGCAACGACGTCTTGCTGGAGATGTTCGTCCTCTTGATCTGCGCACGAACCTCGGCGCGGGAGGCCGTGCCGTTCTTGCAAGCCCGGTCGAGCGCCCCCGTGACGACCTGCGTCGCCATGTAGCTCGGGGCGCCGAAGAGCTCGGACTTGCCTCCGTGGATCTTCTTGAAGGCCTTGACCCTCTTGTCCAGCGGGTTCACCGGGAAGAACGAGTCGTACACGTGCGAACCGAGCCCCGAGAACGCGGGATCGAAGAGGCCGTCGGAGCCCATCAGCTTGATGTTGCCCCGGCCCAGACCCTTCATCTGCTGGCCGAACGCCTTGGCCTTCGGGGGCAGCTGCCACGGGAGGTACACGAGCTGGGTGTTGCGCGGGATCTTGTTGATCAACGACGTGAAGTCCGACTGCTGCTGGCTGACGCCGTCACGCCCAACGCTGACGCCCTTGGCCTTGAGCTGAGCCTGCACCTCGTCGGCGAGGCCGGTGCTGTAGGCCTCCTGGTCGTCGATGATGTAGACGCGCTTCAGCTTCAGGTTGTTGACGATGAACTTGGTGACGCTCTTGCTCTGCGACGAGTCGGGTGGCACGGTGCGGAAGAAGTAGCCCCTGCGCTGGCCATCGGTCGTGATCGTCGTATTCGTCGCCGAGCCGGAGACGAAGCCGAGACCTGCTCCCTTCAGAGCCCCGGTCGTCGCCTTCACCTCGTTCGAGCCGGCAGGACCGACGACGCCGAGGACTTTGGAGTTCGAGCCGAGCGCCTGGGCGCCCTTGACCGCCTCCGCCGTCCCGTTCGCCGAGCCGAGCATCGTGTCTTCCTTGACGAACCTGAGCTTCGTCTTGTGCGTCCTGTTGTAGGTACTTACGTAGTACTGCGCCCAGTGGACCTGCGGCTGTCCGAGCGACGCGGCCGGGCCGGTGATCGGGGCCATCAAGCCGATCGTGCGGGTCTTTCCGCACTTGATCAGGGCCGTATCGGCCGTTGTCGGTCCCGTCGCCTTCTTCGGCGACGACACGCCCGCGGTCGCAAACGCGGCCGTCGCGGCCGCGACGGACACAACCGCGATCGGCACCAGAATCCACCACTTTCTCATTACGCCCTCCTCCGGATTTGTTCTCTTAGACGGAATCCGCCCTCATTCGTTTGCCTCGTACGCGCGCGAGGCCGGATCGCCGGCCGGATGGAAGACGGCGACGATCCGCATAGGCGAAGCGCCGCTGTTCTCGAGCGAGTGCACGAAAAGCGGCGGTAGGTGAATCGAGCTCCCCGGCAAAACCGGCTCGTCGACGCCCTCGCCCTCGAGCACGTAGATCACCTCGTCGTAGACGTGGCTGTGCTCGGGAGCGCGGCCGGGCGCGATCACCCCGAAGAACTGGGTCAGGTCGCGGCAGCCGACCTCCTCCGTGACGAGGTAGCGAAACTCCCGGTCTCCGCTCGCCGGCAGCGACGGCTGGTCGACGTAGCGCACGGCCCGCCGCTCGGGCCGGCCCGCCCCGTTCGTCTGCGGCGCCGTCACCGACACGATCAGCAGGCTCTCCGGGCTCGGGTTCTCGACCTCGTACGACTCGCCCGCCACGAGGTAGACGGCCGTGCCGGGCTCGAGCTCATGCGGACGGCCGTCGACGAAGAGCGCCCCTCGGCCGGAGACGACGTAGACGATCTCCTGGATCCCGTCGAGCGTCCGAGGCCTCGAGCGGCCCCGTTCGTATCGCCCGACGTGCAGCTCGAGGAGCTCCGAGCCGACCGCAGAATCGATCGTGATCGCCCTCGAAGCCGTGTCGCCCTCGGCACGGCGGGCCTCGAGCTTCGGTTCGGGTACGACGTAGCCCGCCACGACCGCCATTCTCACACGGATAGCCTCCGCCCGTGCAGCACCGGCAGCTCGGTCAAACGGGCCTGACGCTTTCGCGGATCGGCCTCGGCTGCGGAAACTTCGGCGGGATCGGCTCGGCGCCGGAGCTCTTCGGCCGAGGCGAGAGCGAGCAGGAGGCCTCGGCGATCATGGACGCCGCCGTCGCCGCCGGCGTCAACTTCTTCGACACGGCGGCCTCGTACGGAGGCGGGCGCAGCGAGAGCTGGATCGGGCGGTGGCGTACCGACCGCGGCGCCTTGGTTCTGCTGAGCACGAAGGTCTTCTGGTCCGTTCGCGGCGACCCAGAAGACCGCGGCCTCTCGCGCGGGCGGATCCTGCGCGAGCTCGACGGCAGCCTCTCGCGGCTAGGGGTGGAGCGGGTCGACATGTACCTGACGCACGAGCCGGACCCCGAGACGCCGATCGAGGAGACGCTACGAGCGCTCGACGAGCTCGTCCGGTCGGAAAGGGTGGGCGCGATCGGCGCGAGCAACCTCGACGGGGAACAGCTGGAGGAGGCGCTCGAGACCAGCTCCCGCTACGGCCTTGCTCGGTTCGACTGGGTGCAGAACGAGTACAGCCTGCTTCGGCGCGGCCCGGAGCGAACCGTGCTGCCGGTGTGCGCGCGGGAGGGGCTCGGCTTCACGCCGTTCGGCCCGCTGGGCGGCGGCTGGCTCACCGGCAAGTACCGGCGGGGCGAGGCGTACCCGAAGGGCTCGCGGATGACGCAGCGTCCAGAGCCGTACGCCGACCTCGTGCGCGAGAAGACGTTTCTCGGGCTCGAGCGGTTCGAGGCGGCCGCCGCCGAGCGCGGGGTCGAGCCGGCTGCGCTGGCGATCGCGTGGGTGCTGGGCCACCCGCAGGTGACGGCGGTCGTGATCGGGCCGCGGCGGCCGGAGCACGTCGAGCCGGCGCTCGCGGCTCTGGACATCCGGCTGTCGCCGCAGGAGCGCGACGAGCTGGCGGAGCTGTTCGCCTGATGGGGGAGCTGCTCGTCCTCGCTCACGACGAAGTGCGCCGCTTGCTCCCGATGGAGGAGTGCATCGACCTGATGGCCGAGGTGCTCGCCGACCTCGCGCGAGGCCGCGTCTGGCAGCCGCTCCGCTTCGTCGTCCGCCCGCCCGGGGAAGGGAGCCTGATGGGGCTGATGCCGGTGCATCGCTCGGCGCCGCGGGCGGCCTACGGTCTCAAGGTCGTCTGCATCTTTCGCGGCAACCCCACGCGCGGTCTCGACATGCACCAGGGCGGAGTCCTGCTCTTCGACGGCGAGACCGGGGAGCTTCGCGCGCTCGTCGATGCCTCGGCGGTCACGGCGCTCCGCACCGCCGCCGTCTCCGCCGTGGCGACCGGTGCGCTCGCTCGGCCGGACGCGCGCGAGCTGGCGCTCCTGGGGTCGGGGGTGCAGGCGCGCGCGCACCTGGAGGCGATCGCCACGGTGCGGTCGTTCGGGCGCGCCCGCGTCTGGAGCCGAACTGCCGAGCATGCGCACGCGCTCGCCGCGGAGGCGGAGGTGCCGTTCCCGGTAGAGGCGGTTGCGAGCGCGGAGGCCGCCGTCCGGGGCGCCGACGTCGTCGTCACCGCCACGGCCGCGCGCGAACCGATCGTCGAGCGCGAATGGCTGGCTCCGGGCGCTCATGTCAACGCCGTCGGCTCCTCCGTTCCCACCGCGCGCGAGCTCGACGCGGCCACGATGAGAGCTGCGGCGTTGTTCGCGGACAGCCGCGAATCGGTCGTCAACGAGGCCGGCGACTACCTCTTCGCCGTGGAGGAAGAGGGAATCGGCCCCAATCACATACGGGCGGAGCTCGGCGAGGTGCTGACCGGCTCGCGCGAGGGGCGCCGATCCGCCGCGGAGCTGACCGTCTTCGAGTCGCTGGGTCTCGCCGCCGAAGACCTGGCCGCCGCGGAGTGCGTCTACTCACGGGCGCGTGCGGCCAGCGTCGGAACCGTGGTTCCGTTTTGATCCCGCTCGAGGAGATCCGCCGCGCGAGCGAGCGCCTCGCCGGGCGGATTGTCCGCACGCCGCTCGTCCGTCTCCACGCCCCGGAGCACGCCGGCTCGATCTACCTGAAGCTGGAGAACCTCCAGCCGATCGGCTCCTTCAAGCTGCGCGGGGCCCTGAATGCCGTGATGCAGGTGAATCCGAACGAGCTGGCGGCGGGCGTCGTCACGGCGAGCGCCGGCAACATGGGCCAGGGCGCAGCCTGGGCGGCGCGCGAGCTCGGCGTCCCTTGCGCGGTCGTCGTGCCGGAGCACGCGCCCGAGACGAAGCTGGCGGCGATCGAGCGCCTCGGCGGCCGCGTCGTCGAGGTGCCGTACGAGCGCTGGTGGCAGGCGATCGCCGAGTCGAGCTTCCCGGAGATCGACGGGGTCTTCGTCCATCCCGTCCAGGACGAACGCGTCATGGCCGGCAACGGCACGATCGGGCTCGAGATCCTGGAGGACCTCCCCGAGGTCGACTCCGTGCTCGTTCCCTTCGGCGGCGGCGGCCTCAGCGTCGGGATCGCGAGCGCGGTGAAGGCGCTGCGGCGGGAGACGCGCGTCTACGCCGTCGAGCCGGAGACCGGGGCGCCGCTGACGGCGGCTCTCGAGCTCGGCGAGCCGCGGCCGGTCGACTACGAGCCCTCCTTCGTCGACGGCTCGGGCGCGCCTGCGCTTCTGCCGCAGATGTGGTCGCTCGCGCGCCCTCTGCTCGACGGCGCCTTCGCCGTCTCGCTGGACGACACAGCCGCAGCGGTACGGCTGCTCGCCGAGCGGGCCCGGGTGGTGGCGGAGGGAGCCGGCGCACTTGCGCTCGCCGCAGCGCTCGGCGGCCGGGCGGGCAAAGGCCAGATTGTCTGTGTCGTCTCGGGCGGAAACATCGACGCCTCGAAGCTGGCGCGAATTCTCGTCGGCGAGACACCTTAGGACGGGGACGGCGCCGGCTGCTGCTCGGCTGCGGCGTGGATGCGGCCCTTCGCCTTCTTCAGCGGGCCGCCCGTTCGGCCGGCGCGGCGGGCGAGGATCTCCGCGAGGATCGAGAGCGCCGTCTCCGCCGGGCTCTCCGCGCCGATGTCTAGGCCGCTCGGGCCGGCGATCCGCTCGATCCGCTCCTCCGGGACGCCGAGCTCGAGGAGCCGCTCCCGCCTCCGCGCCTGGTTGCGGCGCGAGCCGAGCGCGCCGACGTAGAAGGCGTCGCTCTCGAGCGCGCCGGCGAGGGCCGGGATGTCGAAGCGATCCTCGTGTGTCAGCACGACCACGGCCGTGTCGGCGTCGGGCCGGAGGCGCTCGAGGGCCTCGCCCGGCCACGCGACCAGCAGCTCGCCGGCGCTCGGGAGGCGCTCCTTCGTCGCCAACCCCGGTCGCGCGTCGACGACGGCCGTGCGCCAGCCGAGCAGGGTCGCCGCGCGGCAGAGCGCCTCCGCGGTATCGACGGCGCCGAAGACGAGCAGGCGCGGCGGCGGGCCGAGCACCTCGGCGAAGACCGTCTCGCCGCCGAGCTCGAGCACGCGGCTCGGGCCGGCCTCGATCGCGTCTCGAGCTGCGAGGCGGCGCTCCCCGGCGCGTTCGCCCTCGAGCACGGTGAGGGACACGCCGGGCTCCTCCGGGTCGGGCAGCTCTCCCTCGAGCCGCTCGACGAAGACGTCGATCTCGCCGCCGCACGGCAGCCCGACCTCCCAGGCCTCCTCGTCCGCGATCCCGTAGGAGAGGAGTCGCGGCGCTCCGCCGCCGATCACCTCGCGAGCCTGCTCGGCGACGTCGCTCTCGACGCACCCGCCGGAGACCGACCCGAACAGCGCCCCGCCCTCGGAGACGGCGAGCTTCGACCCGACCGGCCGCGGTGCCGAGCGGCGCGTCGCCACCACCGTCGCCAGCGCCACGCGCTCGCCCCGCGACCGCCGGCGCTCGATCCAGTCGAGAACCTCGCGCACGACGGCAGCCTAGCCCTGGCAGCCCTTCATGCGGCCGGCGAGGCCGCCGTCGCCCCAGCAAGCGCCGTGCCGAGCGGTCCCTCGCCCAGACCGAACCGCTCCACGAGTACGCGGGCCCGATCGAGCTCGCCGGCGTCGATCAGGCAGCGAGCTGCCTCGTAGGCAAGTCCGGTCGACTGATAGAGGTCGGCCGCCTCGCGCAAACGGCCTGGGTCGCTGCGCGCCAGGCCCTCGGCGTCGGCCCGCCGGGCGTCGGCGAGCGGGAACGAGGGAACGTCGCGAAGCTGATCGAGGAGCGCGTCGACCTCGTCGGGCGGGAGGAGTCGTGCTGCTTCCGGGAGCAGCGCAAGGCAGTGACCTCGAGACGGCGTGGCAAACGCGACCTCGACCGCCTCCTGGATCGCCTGCCGTGCCGCGGCGAGGTTCCCACGCGCGCGCTCGAGCTCCGCCTCGATCGCCAGCATCTTCGCCAGGAACTCTGCGCCCCCGATTCCGCGCGCGAGTGGCAGCAGCTCGTCGAGCAGCGTACGAGCCTCTTCGAGCCTGCCCAACCGGGTGAGAACGATCGTCCTCGGCCCACCCGCATTGATCAGTCCAGGCGGCCCAAGCACCGCCCGCTGCTCGTCGAGGATCTGCCGCGTCAGCAGCTCGGCCTCCTCGAGCCGGGCGAGCAAGGCGAGCGCGTTCGCCTGGTTTCCGGCGATGTACCACTCGAAGCCGGTCGCGCCGAGCCTGCGGGTGGCTTCCCGTCCCTCTTCGCCGACGCCCACGGCGCGGGCAGGCTCGCCGGAGTCCACGAGTATCGAGGTGAGGTTGTTGTAGGCCCGCGCGATCGTGTCCGGTTCACCACCTTCCTTGGCGAGCGCAAGCGCCTCCTCCAGGCGTCCTCTACCGGCCGGGTTCCCTTCCGCGCTCTCGCAAGCCCCGAGCGTGTTCAGGAGCTCGGCGCGGAACGTATCGAGGCCGAGCTGCTCGCTGAGCGCGAGTCCCCGCTGGGCAAGCTCGGTGCCTTCCGCGACGTCGCCGGCAAGCATCCTCGCCGTCGACGCCCAGGTGTACGCCTCGACGAGCTCTGCCGACGGCCCGAGCTCCTCGAGCGACGAGATCGCGCGCTCGTAGGTGCGGAAGGCGCGCTCCGAGTCGCCTTCGTTCCAGAGGGCTCGCCCGAGAAGGGCAAGTGCACCGCCGGCGCGCGTCTGATCGCCGCGCTCGCGCCAGCCGGCCTCCGCCTCGATCATGGCCGTGCGGGCCGTCGTGTAGTCACCCGCGATCCTCGCCGCGTTCCCCAGCTTCGCGAGCAGCTCGAGCCGCCCTTCCTCGTCTCCCTCGCCCCAGAGGCGAAGGGCGGTCTCGTAGCGCCGCTTCGCCTCGGCGACTCCCATTCGCTCGCGCGCGAGGTCGCCCGCCGCGAGGGCGTAGCGGCGCGCCTTGTCGGGCGCGTCGGCGAGTGCGTAGTGCTCGGCCAGCGCCTCGAGCAGCAACGGGTCGTCGCCTGCCCGTTCTTCGAGCGCTTGCGCCGCCTTCTGGTGGAGCTCGCGGCGGTTCCGCAGGAGCTCCGTCTCGTAGGTCACCTCCTGGATGAGCGCGTGCTTGAAGGTCCATTCGCCGGGTGCGGGCGTCACGATCAGCTGCGCCCGGGCGAGTACCGCGAGCGGCTCGGCGAGGTCGCCTTCACCGACGACGGCCTCGAGCAGCTCCGTCGTCGAGCCGCGGCCGAGGACGGCCGCGTGCTGGAGCACCCGGCGGGCGAGCGGCTCCAGGCGATCGATTCGGGCGAGGATCGTGCCCTGCACGGTGTCCGGGATCTCGAGCTCGAGCCTGGCGAGCACGGCCGTCCCGTCAACGACGGCGAGCGCTCCCAGCTCGAGCAGGGCCTGGAGGAGCTCCTCGATGAAGAAGGGATTGCCCTCGGCGCGCGTCGCGACAAGGCGCTCGAGATCGCGCGGCAGCTCGGGGACGCCCAGGAAGCCGCGGGCGAGCGCGACACTGTCCTCCGGGCTGAGCGGCTCGAGCCGGATCGCCGTGTGACTGGCGTGCAGCTCGGCCCGCTCGATCTGATCGAACCCGGGGCGGTAGGAGACGACGAACATCAGCGGCACGCCGCCGAGCCGCTCGAGCAGGAAGTCGAGCAGCGCCCGCGAGGACTCGTCGGCCCAGTGGACGTCGTCGAGCGCCACGAAGGTCGGCCGCTCGCGGCAGGCTGCGACGAGGAACTGCCAGAAGCCGGCGAACAGCTGGCGCCTGCGCTGCTCGTCCGCCATCCGGACCGCCGGGGGAGCGCCGCCAAAACCGAGGAAGGGCGCGAGCAGAAGCACGTCCTCCTCCTCGACGCCGAGGGACGCGGCCTTCGCACGGAGCTCGTCCTGGTCGGCCGGCGCTCCGCTTCAGGACGCTCGACCAGAGCAGCTCCAGGAGCGCGAGCTCCTCGCTGCGGCCGACGAACGGCGATCCCTCCCGCAGGCCGGCCTCGCGACGACCGACAAGCCGGTACGCCTCGACCGGCTGGGCCTTTCCCTTCACCTCGAGCGTTCCCACGGGCTCGGCCTCGAAGCCGTCGCGCACGCGTCGCCAGGTCGAGGCCGCAAGAAGGACCTGGTCCGGCTCGGCGGTCTGCTGGAGCCGCGCCGCGATGTTGACCGCGTCACCCATCACGCCGGTCTGGGAGCCGTCGCCCACGGCGCCGGAGACGACGAGGCCGCTGTTGATGCCGATCCGCAGCGCGAGGGGAGCCGGTGCCCCCTCTGAGCGTCGACGGACGACCGCGAGCATCGCGAGCGCCGTCTCGACGGTGCGGAGAGGGTCGTCCTCGTGCGTGACGGGGGCGCCGAACACCGCGACGATCGCGTCGCCGATGAACTTCTCGACGAACCCCTCTCTCGCCTCGACCTCCTCGGTCAGCTCGGAGAAGGTGTCCGTCATCAGCGTCCGCAGCTCCTCAGGATCGAGATGCTCCGCCAGCGTCGAGAAGCCGACGAGGTCGGCGAAGAGGACGGTGACGCGGCGGCGTTCGCCGACGCGAGACGCCGTCGCCGGCTCAGCGGGACCATCGGTCCCGAGCAGCGGAGCCCCGCACGAGCCGCAGAAGCGGAACCCGGCGGGATTCTCGGCGCCGCAGGAGGGACAAGCAGGAGTGAGGGTCGCGCCGCAAGAGCCGCAGAATCGGGCGTCAGCCGGATTGTCGAACTCGCAGGCGGGACACCGCATGTTCTGATCGAATCACGTTCCCCGTGTTTCGGCCAGGGCCGTGTGCGTCTTGCGCCGCGCGGAAGCCCCCCCGGGGCGGGCCTCCGGAACTCGCACGACGACTAGGAGGGCTTGGTGGAACGTCGCTCGTCGTCGGGGTGCGATGGTCGTTCCGAGGCAAGGGACGCAGGGAGCGTTCGTATCTGGAAAATACGGGCGCGACTGAGGACGCGGCATCGGGACGAGCAGCGCGGCCCGACGGCACAGCCGATGTTTGGCCAAGCCCTCCTAGATGCCAGGGAACGAAGCGTGCGGTGCGTCGGAGCCTCCGCGGAACGGCGGCGGGCCGAAGCCGCGGAAGCCGCGGTGGTCGTCGCGGAAGCGCAGGGTCAGCTTCGCGTTGACGAGGTCGTTCAGCCGCTGGTCGAGGTCGCTCAGGATCTGCTCCTCGTCCGACTTGGTCAGCCGTCCGGCGGCCACGGCGGCGTCGAGCTTCTTCTTCGTGTCGGCCTTCAGGGCGGCGATCAGCCCGTCCACCGACTTGTCCCGGCTCTTGGCGATCTCGGCGAGCGTCTTGCCGTCGTTCAGCTGCGTGCGCAGCTGCGACTCGGTCAGCCCGAGGTAGTCGGCCGCCGCGTCGAGACCGTGGAAGAACGGGCCGATGTGCCCGAAGCCGAAGCCGAAGGCCGGCGGGCCGAAGAGCGGGAAGTCGTCGGACTCGATCCGCTGCTTCATCTCCTCTCCCTGGGTCTTCGTCAGGCGGCCAGCAGCGACCGCGGCGTCCACGCGATCCTCCAGCGCCTTCTTCAGCGCGCTCGTGAGCTTGCTCGGCTCGATGCCGAGCTGCTCGGCGGCGTCGTTCACGACCGCCTTGCTCTCCTCGCCCGGCGAGCCGCCGAGCTGGGTCGCGGCGATCGCGCCGCCGCCTCCGAGGAGGGCGAGTGCGGCGACCATTCCCGTGGCGAGCTTGCGCTTGCGCGACGCGTCCATCGGGGTCTCCTTTCGCTCCATGACGAGCCTCAGGAAATCACGGGCCCCTGAGAACCCCGTGAGAGCGCGCTAAGAAGTGACTAAGAACCGGCGCGGCCGTTGAGCCGAAGGCGCATCAGCGTGCCGCCGCCCGCGGCGGGCTCGGCCACGACCGTGCCGCCGTGCGCCTCCGCGACCTGCTTCACGATTGCGAGCCCGAGCCCGGAGCCGGGCAAGCCGCGGGCGGACGAGGCTCGGTAGAAGCGGTCGAAGACGTACGGCAGGTCCTCTTCGGCGATCCCGGGGCCGTGATCGCGGACGGTGAGCTCGCCCTCCCGCACGGCCACCTCGATCTCGCCGCCGGGCGGGCTCCACTTCGCCGCGTTGTCGAGCAGGTTCGAGACCGCCCGTTCGATCGTGGACGGGGCGCCGTGGACGACGGCTTCCTCCAGGTCGGTCGTGAACGTAACGGCCGGGCGGTTTCGCCGGGTGCGCTCGACCGCGTCGGCGGCGATCAGATCGAGCCGGACCTCCTCGGCCTCCTCCGGCTCCGCCCTGGTTCCACGCGCGAGCTCGATCAACTCCGCGATCAGAGCCGTCATCTCGCCGGTCTGCTCGACCACGTCGTCGAGCAGCCGCTCCCGCTCGTGCCCCGGCAAATCGTTCCCGCGGGCGAGGACCTCGATGTTCGTGCGCAGGCTCGTCAGCGGCGTGCGCAGCTCGTGCGAGGCGTCGGCAACGAGCTGCCGCTGGGCGCGGCTCGACTCCTCGAGCGCGGCGAGCATCGTGTTGAAGCTGCCCGCGAGGCGCCCGAGCTCGTCCCGCCCCTCTGCCTCGATCCGCTCGGATAGGTCGCCCGTCTCGGTCACGCGCTCCGTCGCGTCCGTCAGCCGCCGCACCGGGGCGAGCGCGGCTCGCGAGACGGCGAGGCCGAGCCCGACGGCGATGGCGATCCCGCCCGCTGCGATCAGGATCAGATAGAGCCGGATTCGGGAGAGCGAGTGATCGACCTCTGTCAGAGGCCGGGCGACCTGAACCGCGACCCCCTGTGCATACCCGAACGTCAGTACCCGGATATGCGTACCGCGCGTGTGCGCATCGGTCAGGAACTCGCCGTTCCCGCTCCTCGCCGTCGAGAGAACGTGCTTGTCGACCGGAAGGGGGAACGGCTGGCCCCGGGGCCGGAACACGCTGCCGTCGGCCTGAACCACCTGTGGGTACACGGTTGCCTCTCCCAACTCGGGTCTGAGGCCGAAGAGCGCGCGGCCCACGTCGTCCGGCGGCATCTGCGAGATCTCGTTGGCACGAGTCCGCAGGCCTGAGTCGACCGAGCCGCGAAGCTGACCGCGCACGACGAGGTACACCACGACGGAGGCGATCACAACCGCGAGCGCCACCGCGGCGGCCGCGACGAGCGTCAGGCGCGCGCGAAAGCTCATCCTTCGCGCAGGGCGTAGCCGACGCCGCGGATCGTCTGGATCAGGCGCGGCTTGCCGGCCGCCTCGGTCTTACGCCGAAGGTAGCCGATGTACACGTCGAGCGAGTTCGAGGCGAAGCCGAAGTCGTAGCCCCAGACGCGCTCGAAGATCACCGACCGCGTCAGCACCTGGCGCGGGTTCATCAGGAACAGCTCGAGCAGCGAGAACTCCGTTCGCGTGAGCTCGATCGGATCGCCGCCGCGCCGTACCTCGCGCGTCCCCGGATCGAGCTCGAGGTCGGCAAAGCGCAGCTTCTCGCCGGTGCCGTTGCCGGAGCGCCGTAGCAACGCCCGCACGCGCGCGAGCAGCTCCTCGAGGGCGAACGGCTTCGTCAGGTAGTCGTCGGCGCCGGCGTCGAGCCCTTCGACCCTGTCCTCGACCTGTGTCCGCGCGGTCAGCATCAGCACGGGCAGGCGGCTACCCCTCCGGCGCAGCGTCCGGCAGACTTCGAGCCCGTCCACCCCCGGCATGAGCACGTCGAGGACGAGCGCGTCCGGCTCAGCACCCGAGTCGAGCTGGTCGAGCGCCTCGCGACCGTTCTCCGCGAGCTCGATCTCGTATCCCTCGAGCTCGAGCGCACGGCGGAGCGAGTCCCTGACCGCCCGTTCGTCGTCCACGACGAGAATCTTCATCGGCCCAATTGTGCGCGCCGAACGTGAGAGTTGTCTGAAAAGCCCCTCTCTTACGGACTTCTTACTCAGGTCTCAGACTCGTCTTAGGGGGCACTGCTCCCATGAGGAAAGTCAGCGACCCGAAAGGAGCTCCTCCCCCGATGACCCGCCGCCCGCGCTTGCTTATCGCCTCCCTGCTTGTGGCAGCCTGTCTCGGCGCGGGCGGCGGGGCCGCCGTCTACGCGATTGCCTCCTCCGGCGGCACGGAGACGATCGTCCGCCAGGTCACCGTGCGGGACTCGCAGCCGGCCTCCCGAACGACCGCCCTGTCGGTGAACGCGGTGTACCGCCGCGCCCACCGGGGCGTCGTGGACATCACCGTCACCGGCTCGTCGCCCTTCGGCCCATCGCAATCGAGCCAAGCCGAGGGCTCGGGCTTCGTCTACGACTCGAGGGGCGACATCGTCACCAACCAGCACGTCGTCGACGGCGCGCAGTCGATCACGGTCAAGCTCTGGAACGGCAAGACCTACAAGGCGAGGGTGGTCGGCACCGACAGCTCGACCGACCTCGCCGTGATCCGGGTGGACGCGCCGGCCTCGCAGCTCCATCCGCTCTCGCTCGGCGACTCGAGCGACGTGGCGGTCGGCGACGGCGTGATTGCAATCGGCAGCCCCTTCGGGCTCGAGGGAACGGTCACGAGCGGGATCGTCAGCGCCCTCCACCGCGAGCTGCGCTCGCAGACCGGCTTCACGATCGCCGACTCGATCCAGACCGACGCGGCCATCAACCACGGCAACTCCGGAGGGCCGCTGCTGAGCACGAGCGGACAGGTGATCGGCGTCAACTCGCAGATCGAGAGCGATTCCGGCGGCAACGACGGCGTCGGCTTCGCGATCCCCTCGAACACCGTCCGGACGGTCGTCTCGCAGCTGATCTCGACCGGGAAGGCGCAGCATGCCTATCTCGGGGTCAGCATCGAGCAGCCGGCGAGCGGCTCGGGGGCCCGGATCGCCGAGCTGCGCGCGAGCGACACTCCGGCCGCGAAGGCGGGCCTGCGTGCCGGCGACGTGATCACCGCCCTGGACGGGCACGCGATCGCGTCCCCGGACGAGCTCCAGAGCGCGGTCTCCGATCACCGCCCAGGTGACACCGTGACGGTGACCTACGAGCGCGACGGAACGAGCCACACCGCCCGCGTGAAGCTCGGCACGCGGCCCGCGTAGCCGCTCCCGGCCGATCTGCGCCGGTCGGCTTCACGGGCCCCCGCAGTATCCCTGGAACGGGTGGATCGACACCGGACCCCTCTAACGGGGGAGTGTCGAGAGCCGCCGCATACCCACAGTGAGACCTGACGGGGCTCGGGCGCCATATGCGCGCCAGGGCTGGGGAATTGGGGAAAGGATTGCGGCTATGAAGCGGTCTGCAAAGGTCGCCTTGATCTTCCTTGGGTTGATGCTGATCGGAACGAGCATCGCCCTCGGTGGTTCGACGCCTGCGAGCGCGAACAAGAAGATCAAAGGCTGTATCAGCAAGAAGACGGGCGTGCTGCGTCTCGCCAAGAAGTGTCGAAAGGGCGAGCGCAAGATCATCTGGAACATCCGCGGCCTGAAGGGCGCCACCGGCGCACCCGGCGCCGCGGGTCCTCAGGGCCTTCAGGGGCCTCAGGGCGACACCGGCAACACAGGTGCCGCCGGCGCGACGGGCGCTCAGGGTGCCAAGGGCGATACCGGTGCGACCGGTGCGACCGGTGCGACGGGCGCTCAGGGTGCCAAGGGCGATACCGGTGCGACCGGTGCGACCGGCGCGACCGGCGCTCAGGGTGCCAAGGGCGACACCGGTGCGACCGGCGCTACCGGCGCCACCGGCGCAACCGGCGCAACCGGCGCTACCGGTGCTCAGGGTGCCAAGGGCGACACCGGCGATCCGGGGATCACGGGCGTCTATGGCTCGACCGACTGCCTCTTCGGCGGGTGGCTGATCGAGTTCACCGCCCTATCCGACATCAACGTCTGCAACGGGGCCCCCGGCCAGCAGGGCGAGAAGGGCGACCCGGGCCAGAACGGCCTGAACGGCCAGGACGGCGCTCCCGGCCAGAACGGCCTCGACGGAGCGCCCGGTCTGAACAACGTGCAGGAGTCGATCCTTTGCGACGCGGGCGGCTGGCAGTTCAACACGCTGGCCGGCATCTTCGACCTCTGCAACGGCACGCCCGGCCAGAACGGGGAGGACGGCGCTCCCGGCCAGAATGGCCAGGACGGCGCTCCCGGCCAGAACGGGCGGGACGGCGCTCCTGGTCTGAACGGCTTCAACGGTCAGGACGGCGCCCCTGGGCTCAACGGTCACGACGGCGTCGACGGCGCGCCTGGACTCTCGAACGTCCAGAGCATCCTCTGCGACAACGGGGTCGACGGGTTCCAGTTCGACACGCTGCTCGGGATCATGAGCCTCTGCAACGGTGCTCCCGGTGCCAACGGGCGTGACGGTGCTCCGGGGCAGGACGGGCACGACGGTGCTCCGGGCCTGAACGGTCAAGACGGTGCTCCGGGCGCCGACGGGCGTGACGGTGCTCCTGGGCTAGACGGTCACGACGGTGCTCCGGGCCTGAACGGCCAGGACGGTGCTCTTGGTCCCCAGGGGCCGAAGGGCGACCCGGGTGCGGCTGGTCCCCAGGGACCCACCGGCCCGCAGGGCCAGCAGGGTCCGAAGGGCGATCCTGGCACCGCTTCACTGACCGACGTCGCTACTCCGGCGGCCAACGGCTCGGGCACGTTCACCGCTCAGGCGACCTGCGCAAGTGGTCAGGTGGCTACGGGTGGCGGATTCGAGGTCGGTGGCTCGGATGCCAATAAGGTGACTGTCATCGTGAGCAAGCCGGTGAAGGTCAACGGCGCAACGCAGCCGAACGCGTGGCTCGTGACCGCCAACTACATCGGGAACGCGCCGAGCAACAGCTACACGCTCAAGGCGTACGTCCTCTGCGCCGCGACGAGCTAGCTGCACACAGCATCAACTGGGGCAAAGGAAGGGCCGGATCCAATCCGGCCCTTCCCGCATTCGGCGCTCCGAGACGGGCACTCACGCCGTCTACACTGGCGACGCGCCCCCGTAGCTCAGTGGAAGAGCAGCGGTTTCCTAAACCGCGTGCGCAGGTTCAATTCCTGCCGGGGGCACTTCTCGATCGCGTGCCAGAAATGCTCGATTTGCAGGAATTCTTGCTTTCTTTCATTCTTGCGGAGGTCTTCACCGGCGACCGCACCTGATCGCTAGCGGCATCGGAAGACTGTCGCGAGACTGTCGCGCGGAACGTCCGACGCTCTGAGTAGCGTCTTTCCCCATGGCGCAGTTGACGGGCATCGAGGTGAGGCACAAGAAGGCCTGCACGTCTCGCGATGGCCGCCGCTGCAACTGCGAGCCGACGTACCAGGCGAGCGTCTGGAGCGCCCGCGAGTCGAAGCGCATCCGAAAGACCTTCTCAACGTTTGCGGAGGCGCGAGCGTGGCGCTCGGAAACGCAGGCCGGTGTCCGCCGAGGCACGCTGCGCGCGCCGGCAAACACAACGGTCGAGGACGCCGCCGATGAGCTCGTGAGTGGGATGAAGTCGGGTCGCGTCCGCACGCGATCGGGGGACCTGTACAAGCCGAGCGCGATCCGAAGTTACGAGGCCGCGCTGCGCGACCACATCGTCCCGCGCCTTCGTCGAACGCGCCTCGCCGACGTCCAACATCGCGACATTCAGCGCATCGCGGACGACCTCCTTGCTGAGGGACGCGATCCATCGACGATCCGCAACGCCCTTATGCCGGTCCGCGTGATCTTCCGCCGGGCAGTCGAGGACGGTGATCTCGCCGTCAACCCGTGCACGCACCTGCGACTCCCGGCAGTCCGTGGCCGACGCGAGCGCATCGCGTCGCCCGAGGAGGCACAGCGCCTCCTCGCGGCGCTTCCAGAACGTGATCGACCGATCTGGGCGACGGCCCTCTACGCCGGGCTGCGCCGCGGCGAGCTCATGGCGCTTCGCTGGGAAGACGTCGACTTGGCGACCGGCGTCCTGCGCGTTCAACGCGCATACGACGACAAGGAACACGTCGAAATCGAGCCGAAGAGCCGGGCCGGCCGGCGAATCGTCCCGATCGTCGGCGCGCTCCGCGACAGCCTCGTCGAACACAAGGCGCTCGAGGGACGAGAGGTCGGTCTCGTCCTCGGCTCAACCCCGGAAACGCCGTTCCAACCGTCCACCCTTTGGCGACGGGCCCGGCGGGCGTGGAAGCGAGTTGGCCTGGAGCCCATCGGCCTCCACGAGGCCCGCCACACGTTCGCGTCGGTCCTCATCGCCGCCGGCGTCAACGCGAAGGCGATCACGACGTACATGGGCCACGCGTCGATCCAGACGACCTACGACCTCTATGGCAAGCTCATGCCCGGCTCGGAGTCCGATGCCACTGCCTTGGTCGACGCATACCTCGCCCGAGCCGACACTTCCTCGCGGCCCGAGCAGCTGGGTGCGTAACCAGGTTGACCCGTTCGATTTTCTGGCCACTCAGATAGGTCAAATTCAGGCTCGCTTGTAGCGGCTGTCCTTGTACTCCTGTACCCATTGCCTGGTCGAGTACCACTGATCCGTCCGGCGAATGGCACGCAGGCGACCGCGCTTCGCCGCGACGGCCAGCGCGTTGCCCGAGAGCTCGGAGTCGGCCAGGGAGCGAAGCGGGACGAGCCTGTGCGGCCCGGCTAGGCCCGGGAGCAGGAAGCGATAGATGCCGTCCGTTACCGCCCGGGCGAAAATCTCGGCGAGCGGACCCGCTTCGCCCCGATCCGCCCGCCGCAACGCGTTCAGATATCGCGTCCGGTCTCGCTTGTAAATGACCGCGGGCGGAAAGCCGTGCCGGACAAGCAGGAGATTCGTCGCCAGGCGGCCGACTCTCCCGTTCCCATCGCGGAAGGGATGGATCCGCTCGAAGCGGGCGTGGATGTCCGCCACGAACAGCATCGGATGCTGACCGTCCGCCGGCCCTCGACTCGCGTCGCCCAGCCAGTCGGTGACGAGGGCTGGCACCTCCGGAAACGGCGGCGGTGTCATCCCGCCGGTGAAAGGACGGATGTCGTGCTGACGGAACGAGCCGGGGCCTTCGCGCTGGTCCAGGCCCTCCGGCGGCGAGTGTAGCCACGCCGGCTCGACGACGAGCCGATGGATCTGGCGCAGCTCGGTCAGGTTGATCCGCTCTCCGGCCGACCAGTCGGGAGATTGCTCGGCTGCCTGTGCGTACACCCACTGCGCCGCCTTCGCGTAGCCCTCGACCTCGAGGTACTCGGCGAGCTCCTTGCTGCCAACAGCCTTCCCTTCGCGGAGGAGTCGCTCGACCTCCTTGAGCACGAGAGTGTTGCCCTCGATCGCCGTCGAGTGATGAGCCTCCTCGTACCAGATCCCGTCCCAGATCGCATCCGCCTCGACCGGGAGCGGCAACCCGCCGACGCTGCGGAGGTCATCGATCGCACGGTCAAGACCGCGCAGAACCTCCTCGCGGCTCGGGCGCCCACGCCTTCTAGGAGACATTCGACCTATCTCCGGCCGGGAGCATCATCTCGGTCCAAATCTATCAGTTGGACCTGTTCGATTTACTTAGCCGCTCAGTAGGTCAAGTTTCGAGCTGAGGCGAAGGCCACCGGAAGCACCCCCAAACTCGTAGACAGCTCGCCGATGAACAGCGAGACACAGATGCATCATCGATGCAGAGCGCCTCACAATTCGTGTATGTGTACGCCAGCGGCAGACGAGCCATTCGCCGAGCAGCGTGCCCCAGGCAGGCCAGACCGCCGAGTCCGCAATCCGTCGAACCCGGCAGCGCCTGATCCGGGTTGCACTGAGACGCCTCGTCAAAGATGACGACATCGAAGATCCCCTCGCGGAGCGGGAAGATCCGGCAGACGTCCTCCGGTGCATGATCCAGCAGGGGAAGACGTCGGTGAGAGTGTCGAAGGTCGGCGAGTTCTTCAGCTCCTCGAAGCGCTCGTGCCGCTTCGCCGACGTGCTGACGGCGCGTTTGAAGATCTCGATGCTCGCGAGGAACTTGGGATTAAACGAACGCTCCAGAATGCGCGCCTGGATGCGAAGGCCGAGCAGCCGCCGCGCGTCCTCCAGCACCTGCTTGTGAAGCTGCTGTAGCTCAATCGCGAGATCGCGGGTCGAGCGGCTCGCTGCGATCTTCGCGAAGCAAATTCAGGGGAGAGCTCGTGGCGCCGCCGCTCGCGATCTGACGCGAACAGGTTTCTTCCATGGCGCAGGAACTGTCTGACCGTGGCGTCGAAAGTCCCACTGGAGGTCCCGAGAACCGCCGGCCCGAGCGAGCGGTTCCTTCAGCCCGAGTTGGGCGGATGCAAAAGCTCGTCTGCTGCGGACACGGGCGTATCCAGCCGCAGTACGCGGAGGACGACGACAGCGCCCCGGCCTTGCCGGGGCGCTGTCACGATCAAAACCCTCTCCCCATCCCCGCTTGTGGCGAGACCTTGCAGACGCAGACCACGTTCGAGTCTGACGTCAC
>WNGF01010805.1_pt1 | contig 23508 bp, 24 predicted proteins | sample 5400641 | NCBI WGS metagenome assembly WNGF01 (sample SAMN13153371, study PRJNA577476) | soil metagenome | isolation source: 80 cm soil or saprolite under grassland replicate 2 | place: USA:California | collected 2016-06-15 | reverse complement strand
CATCGCGTTACGGCAGATCGCTCTCGGCGCGGTCGGCCAATGCGTGCAGAAGGTCGGCGAAGCGGAAGTGCTCGTTGGCGGCGGTGTGAAGGACGTGCTGGTGAGCAATCAGGTGGTCGGCGAACGCAAGTTACGGCGGCTGGCCGCGCTCGCAAACGAGGCGACCATCGCGCTGTGCTTCGATGCCGCCGACCAGGTCGACGCCGCATCCCGCGTGGCGCGGGATTTCGGCGTTGTGCTCGGAGGGCTCGTCGAAATCGAAGTCGGCATGGAGCGCTGCGGCGTGGCGCCGGGCCGAGATGCGGCGTCGCTGGCACGCCGCATCGCGGATGCACCGAACCTGAAATTCAAGGGATTGCAAGCCTACCATGGACGCGCGCAGCACATGACGACCTACCAAGAACGCGCGCAGGCGATCGCGTTCGCCATCGACGCAGTTCGCGAGACATTGGTTGCGCTCGCCGCGGAAAACCTTTTCTGTGAGATCATCGGCGGCGCCGGGACCGGCACTTTTGCAATCGAGGCGGCGAGCGGCGTTTATAATGAGCTACAGGTTGGCTCGTATGTATTCATGGACACCGAATATGCTCGTATCCGCGGGCGCGACGGTCGTCCCTACGCGGAATTCGAACATAGTCTATTTGTGCTCGCATCGGTTATCAGCGTGCCGGCGGCCGACCGAGCAATCGTGGACGCAGGCCTCAAGTCCTACAGCGCCGAGCGCGGCCCCCCGTGGGTGCATGAGCGCCTCGACGTCGAAGTGACCGGCGTCTCGGATGAGCACGGTAAACTCAAGGTCGGGCCGCAGGCGAAGCCCCTCTCGCTCGGCGAAAAGGTCTGGCTCATCCCCGGACATTGCGACCCGACAGTCAATCTGCATGATTGGTATGTCGGTGTCCGCAAGGGGCGCGTGGAGGCGCTGTGGCCGATCAACGCCCGCGGTGCGAGCATCTAAATACCCTACATGGGAAGGAGCCTACCATGACCGACAACGTGAACGACGGCAAACGTAATTTTCTTAAGACGGCAATGCTCGGCACGGCCTCGGGTGCAGTGGGCGGAGCAGTGATGCCAACCCTTACATTTGCGCAGATGCTCGAAACCAATATCCGGGAGGATTCGGTACTTGCGAAGATCCGCCGAGAAGGCGTGATCAATGTGGGCTATGCGCAGACTGGGCCATGGTTCTACAAGGACGCTAAGACCGGCGAGCTTGGCGGTATCTACAAGGATGTAGTCGACATGCTTGCCAAGGAAATCCAGATCAAAGTTGAGTGGAAGGAGGTCACGTTTGCAAACTCCACGGTGGGCCTGCGCCGCGGCGACTACGATCTGTTCGGATCGTCGCTTGTCTACCTAGTGCAGCGTGCCCTGGTGGTGAGCTATGTGGGCCCGCTCTATTCGAAGGGCACGCTATTTCTGGTTCACAAGGACAATGCCGAGCGTTTCAAGACGGCAGCCGACCTCAACGACCCGAACGTCATCATCTCCGTGACTACTGGCGCAAGCGAAGAGCCGCGCATTCCGCTCCTATTGCCCAAAGGGCCAAAGGTAATCACAACGAGTGGGCAGATCACGCTCGGCGCCGAACCAGTTCGGGCAAAGCGCGCCGACGCCTGGATCAGCGGCGACAGCGACGTGCTGCTGTTCGCCAAGCGCAACGAGAGCTGGGCCACCGTGGTTGATCCGGCACACCCCCTTGACCGTCGGCCGAACACCTGGGTGATCCGCTACGGCGACGCCGAGTGGAAGCAATTCTTGGATTTCTGGTGCACCTACCTGGTCGTGAACGGCGAGATCGATAAGCTTTTCAAACACCATATGGGAAAACTTGGCGCAGCCTGATAGAAGCTCACGCTTGCGGCTGCACCCTTCGAGTTAAAACGCTCTCTAGTTATCTTGTGCAGCCGAGTTCAATCCCCACCCGGTCGACCTCGCCGCACTCGGCCGCCAAGGTTGCTTCCGTCATCCCCGGATAGCCGAGGACGCATCATCGGTATGCCCGGATAAGATATTCGGGAAGGACAGGGAGGACATCATGAAAATGGCACCGCGCAACGAGCCGGAAGCATTTGTCTGCCAAGACGCAGACCATCTCCATTCGAGAGCGGTGTGCTGCACGCGGCGGACATTTCTTGGCGGTTTCGGGGCATTGGGCGCAGGGGCCCTGTTCGCGGATCAGGCGGCAAGTGCGGAAGCGGCCGTCGACAAGCCTTTTCGCATCGACGTTCACCACCATCTCTCGTCACCGGGGTTCATTGCTGAAATCACCGGTCGGAGAACTGGCCAGGTGCCCTTGATGAAATGGACCGTGGCACAATCGATCGACGATATGGATCAGGGTGGTGTTGCGACGTCGATATTGTCAATTAGCGAGCCCAGTGTGTTCTTTGGCAATTTCGACGCCGCGCGAAAGCTCGCACGCGAGACCAACGAGTTCGGCGCTAAGGTCATTGCGGACCATCCTCGCCGGTTCGGGATGTTCGCGACCGTACCGCTTCCGGACGTTGACGGTTCCCTGCGCGAGATCGAGTACACGCTCGATACTCTCAAGATGGACGGCATCTGCATGATGACCGATTACCAGGGGAAATTCCTCGGCGATCCCGCATTCAAGCCGGTGATGGAGGAGCTGAACCGACGCAAGGCGGTGGTGTATACGCATCCGTTCCGGAACGATTGTTGCCGGAACCTGGTACCGGACGTATTAGAGCCGCTGATCGAGCTCGGAACCGACACCACGCGCACAATCGCAAGCCTACTGTTCAGCGGCTCGGCGGAACAATTCCCCGACATCAAGTGGATTTTTTCACACGCCGGCGGCACGGCACCGTTCCTGATGCAGCGGTTCACTTTCTATTTCGCCGCGCGCAAGGATTTGCAGCCGCGGCTTCCAAGAGGGCCCGCCTACTATATGGAGCGGTTCTACTACGACACCGCGAATGCCATGACCATCCACCCGTTGGCGTCGCTCACCAAACTTGTGGCGCCGACGCAAATCTTGTTCGGGACCGATTTTCCGTTCCTCACGGCGAAGGCCACCGCGGCAGGTCTGCGCGAGGTCGGCCTGTTCAATACTGCGGAGTTGCAGGCAATTGAGCGAGGGAATGCGGCCCAGCTCATGCCGCGATACAAGACGTAGCTGTGAGCCCGATTGATCGCAGTTCAATTGAGGCTCGGAAGCATTTGGCCGTGGCCTCGGTGCTGTCGGCGCGCGTCATCCCAGCGCAGGGTGGCGAGACTGAATACGTTTCGACCCGCCTCGCCTGGGAGCGGCTCGACCCGGAGCTGCGCGAGCGGCTCGAGAATTCTTTCGCCTGGCATGATTACGTCCATTCCCGCGGTAAGATCGCGTCCGACCTGGCGAGCCCTGAGGAGCGTGCGGCCCTGCCGCCGCAATGCTGGCGCATGGTGTGGAAGAACCCGGTGAACGGCCGCAACGCGCTCTACCTTGCCTCGCACGCCTACGCAATCGAGGGTATGGAGCAGGCGGCAGCGCAAAAGCTGCTCATCGAGTTGATGGATGCCGCGACCGCACCTGGGCTCAGCTACGTGCATGCCTGGCGCAGGGGTGACGTCGTCATGTGGGACAACCGCGCGACCATGCATCGTGCCCGCGCACGAGGCTCGCCTCATGGTGCGCACGACGATCTCCGCGACTGAGGGGGACGGGCTTGAGGCCATCCGCTCGCCATCAAGGCAGGCCGCGGAATAAGCACGCGTCGCGATCTGACGAAAATTGTCCACAGGGCTCATTAACTTCGAGGGCTGCAGATCAAATCGTGCCACACAAGTGGTTTGGGATCGACGCGCGCCCACGGAGACCACTATGACCTGGGATATCCTGATCCGTCGCGGCACCGTCATCGACGGCGGCGGCAGCCCAGGCACCATCGGCGATATTGCTCTCGCCGCCGGCCGCATCGCCGCCCTCGACCCCTCCCTAGTTGGCGATGCGAACAAGGTCATTGATGCCGATGGCCTCGCCGTGACGCCCGGCTTTATCGACATTAAGACGCATTCCGACTTCGTCCTACCAATCAATCCAAAGGCCGAAAGTAAGGTGCGCCAGGGAGTCACCACCGAGATCATCGGCCATTGCGGCTTCTCGGTTGCGCCAGTGCTCCCGGGGAAGACCCAACTCCTCGCCGAATATCTCAGTGGAGGCGCGCCGTGGCTGCCGTTCCGGGAAATGAGCTTTCCGGAATACCTCGATACGTTCCCCGCCGCCGCGGTCAATACCGGCATGCTGGTCGGGCACAACACGCTCAGGCTTATGGTGATGGGACTCGAAGACCGGGCGCCGACCAAGGCCGAGCTGGGCCAGATGATCGCGCTGCTGGAAGACGGTCTGCGCGCAGGCGCGCTCGGCATGTCGTCAGGCCTGTTCACCCCGCCCGGCAGTTTTGCCCAACCGGAGGAAATGATGGCGCTTTGCGCGGTGCTGAAACGGCACGACGCGGCCTACTTCACCCACATCCGTGATGAATCGAATAAGGTTATGGAGGCGGTGGAGGAGGCGATCGATATTGCTCGCGCCTGCGGCGTCCATGTCGAGATTGTGCACCTGAAGTGCTCCGGGGTCGACAATTGGGGCAAGGCGGCGCAGATCCTCGACAAGATCGCCGCTGCACGAGCGGAAGGATGTGACGTCGACTGCGACGCTTATCCTTACACCGCAGGCGCCAACCCGCTGAAAAACCTGCTGCCGCCCTGGGTGCAGATTGGCGACAACGAGGCGATGCTGGTGCGGCTCGCGCTGCCGGAGATGCGCGCGCGAATCCAGGCCGAGATCGCCGATCACGGGCTCAACAACTGGGGCCGGATCCCATCATGGGAGGCGGTGCAGATCTCGATCTCGCCGCGCCTGCCGGACACGGCTGGTCAGACGGTGGCGGCACTAGCCAGGGCGCGGGGCTGCGACCCGATCGACCAGATCTGCGACCATCTGATCGCCGATGGCGGGGCCACCCGCGTTTTGATCACATCGATCTCCGAAGACGATATCCGCACGATCGTGCGCTCGCCGACCGCACTCGTCGGTTCAGACGGCAATTGTGTCGCGACCTATGGGATCGTCAGCCAGGGCATGCCGCATCCGCGTTTTTATGGCACCTTTCCAAGAATTATCGGACGCTACGTCCATGACGAACGGCTGATCCCGCTCGAGCGAGCGATTTACAAGATGACTGGCGGACCGGCGAAGGCGCTCAAATTGCGTGACCGCGGACTATTGAAGGAGGGCTACCGCGCCGACATCGCAATTTTTGATCCGGAAGATTTCCGGGACGAGGCGACTTATGCGAATCCGCACCGCTATCCGAGCGGCGCGCGCACGACCGTCATCGTCAACGGCGCTCTAGTCATTGAGAATGCGACGCACACCGGCGCGACGCTGGGGACCGTGCTGCGCCGCGGCACTGACGGCAGCGTCGGCTAATGCGCACAAGAGCTTGCCGCGGCTTGACGGATTAGCGGGCGCTCGCCTGACGTCCATGTGCAGCATGGTCAAGATACTACCGCTTCGATATCCCGCTCCGCGAGCGTGACACGCTGCGCCCCGCCGAGGATCTGCAGCAACACCGCGACCCGCTCATGCGCGGACATGCCCGCATAGATCGCCAGATGCTCGCGGAAAGGACCCGCCAGAATTTTGACGCGGTCGCCGTACTGGAGCCGACGCTTGGGAAGCTCGACGGCCCCATTGCGCTCGCGGCCACGGATTTCCTCGATTACGGCACCGGGCACCTTTGCCGGTTGCAGCCCGTCCATCACGAGGCGGACGACGCCGGGGCACCAGCGGGCGGCGTGCCACTGGAGCTCGATCTCGATAAACGCATAGGAGGGGAACAAGGGTACCTCGCACTCCACGCGCCGCCCGCGAATGATTCGCCGCTCACGCAGCCGCGGGGCATAGGCCGGAAATTGCCTCTGGCCGAGCAAATGCAATGCCAGCGCTTGGCGCTGTGGCTGCAGCTGAGCGACCGCCCAGTAGGCCATGGCCGTCCGCTACCGATGACTGCGGCGGTTGTATTTGGATACGCCAAGCCGAGTATCGAGCGCCGGCGGCACGAAGAACGCCCTCTGTGCCAGCGCGACCGCGCGGTGCACGTCGCCGTCGCCGATAATGGGGCGCGCGCGTAACTGCTCGGCGACCAGCTCGAGGTATCCCTCGACGTCTTGCCGCTGCAGCGGCCCGGCTGCCGCCATCACGGCAGCGAATTGTGCGTCAGACAGCGGGATAGGCTTGGGCATGGACGACGGCCCCTGCATGTGAGATGCTGTGCCGTCCTACCAATCGTCGGCTTTCAATTCGCCCCGCAGTGTCGCCCAGCTACTGCGGGGCATTCCTTACGTCCACTTCCAGAGCAGGCGCAAGAGCTCGGCGGCTTGCGTTAAGACCTGCCGCCGCCGCGAGCCGTGCTAGGGCATGTTCTCATCAATTGGCAGACCAGGTCCGCTTTCGGGGGCAAACCGGAAATATTTGCTCATTGTGAACATTACCGGTTTTGAGACCCCAAGCGGTCATAGGACCCGTTGAAATCCCGCAGTGCAGCGACCTGCTGCCGTACCATTGGTTGTGCCATCAAAGCGCAGCTATGGGCCGACAGCACCCCCCGTCTCGATTCAGAACGATTCAGGTCTAACCCAAGGACCAGTCGGTCGGCCTGTGACAGGCTAAGCATGTGGCAGGGCACCACAATGGTCGGGTGAGGGGCGCTTGCACCGCTCAGCGAATGGGAGGCGATAATCATGCAGATGCACCAGGTCCAATACTTCCTGGCGTTGTGCGAGGAGCTCAACTTTACCCGCGCAGGCCGCCGCTGCGGCGTATCGCAACCATCGCTGACAACCGCCATCAGGGCGCTGGAGCGGGAGCTGGGCGGAGCTCTGTTTCAGCGAAAGCCTGCGATCGCGTTGACGGGGCTCGGCCGCATGGTAAGGCCCTATCTGGACGAAATCGCACGCAACGCGGATCACGCCTGCGCGGTTGCACGCAAATTGACGCCGCGGCCGGATGGCGACCGACCCGCCCGTCAAGTCGTGGACGCTGCAGAGCATCCATCGGTTTGATCCCGCCGGCGCTTGGAAACAGTTTGCATAGGCTGACCCCTCTGAACGCACAGCAGCATCCTGGCGCGCGACGGTGTGGTAGTCTGACGGCGCCCAATTCGAAGAGGCGAGCCTGTGAGGCGGCGCGAGTTCATTAAGTTTCTCGGCGGCGTGGCGGCGTGGCCGCTCGCGGCGCGCGCGCAGCAGCCAGGCGTGCCGCTGATCGGCTTGCTTGCCGGCGCTCAGCTCGATGATCGATTGCTCAACGCCGTTCGGCAAGGCCTGAAGGAGGCTGGCTATGTCGAAGGTCGTAACGTTGCGATCAAATATCGCACGGCCGATGGTCGCTTCAACCGGCTGCCGGGATTAGCCGCTGAGCTGGTGGCCGACCCGGTGGCCGTGATTGTTGCGTTCGCCCCGCCGGCTGCGGTGGCAGCCAAAGCTGCAACCGGAACCATTCCGATCGTTTTCGTGACTGGCGCCGACCCGGTCGAGCTCGGTCTCGTTTCCAGTCTCAACCGCCCCGGCGGCAATGTCACGGGAGTGACTTTTCTGGTCACCGCACTCGGGGCGAAGCGGCTGGAGTTGCTGCGTGAGCTGGTCCCGAGCGCGAAGATTGTCGGTTTGCTGGTCAATCCGGCAAATCCGACTTCTGAATTCCAGACTACAGACACGCAAGCTGCAGCGCGTACACTCGGCATTGGGCTCGTGATCCGGAATGCCCGCGGCGAGAGTGATATTTACAGTGCCTTCGAGAGCCTGGCCCAAGAGCGCGTTAACGCCGTCATCATCGGCACCGATCAATTGTTCACCAGTCGGCGCGATCAACTGGTCGCGCTGGCAGCGCGCCATGCGCTGCCAGCGATCTATTATCTGCGCGAGTTTGTCGAAGCTGGTGGGCTGATCAGTTACGGAGCGAGCTCTACCGATGCCTACCGCCTCACCGGTGGCTACGTCGGGCGGATTCTCAAAGGCGAGAAGCCCGCCGACTTGCCGGTCCAGCAGATGGTGAAATTCGAGTTGGCCATCAATGCGAGCACCGCGAAGGCGCTCGGCCTCGAAATACCCGACAAGCTGCTGGCACTGGCCGACGAGGTGATCGAATGACCACCCGACGCAAGTTCATCACGCTGGTCGGCGCAGTTGCCGCATGGCCGCTCGCGGCGCGCGCGCAGCAGCCGGGAACGCCGGTGATTGGATTTCTCCACCCCTCGTCGCCCGAGACCTACCGCCTGCGTGCACTCCGTCAGGGCTTGAAAGACGCGGGCTTCATCGAGGGCGAGAACGCGGCCATCGAATCCCGCTGGGCGGACGGTCACTACGATCGTTTGCTGGCGCTTGCGGCCGAGTTGGTTGGCCGCCGAGTTGCCGTGATCGCCACGACCTCAAGTGGTGCTTTCGCGGCCAAGGCGGCAACCACAACGATCCCCATCGTCTTCCTTGCGTCCGAGGACCCGGTCAAGCTTGGTCTCGTCTCCAGTCTCGCCCGACCGGGCGGCAACCTGACCGGGGTCAATTTTCTCAGTACCGAGCTAACGGCAAAGCGGCTCGAACTCCTGCGCGAGCTGGTAGCCACGGCCACGCGCGTGGCCGTGCTCGTCAATCCGACCAATCCGATTACCACCGAAATCACGTTGAAAAACCTAGAAGCGGCCGCGCGCGCCATCGGCTTGCAAACGAAGGTCCTCAACGCCAGCACCATCCGCGAGATCGATGCCGCGTTCGCGACGCTTGTGAGCGAGCGACCGGACGCGCTCTTCGTCGCCAACGACCCCTTCTTCGTTGAGCGGCGTGTCCAATTGGCCCACTGGGCGACGCACCACAAAGTCCCAGCAACATATTCGGGGCGTGAATATGTCGAAGTCGGCGGGCTGATCAGCTACGGCGCGAACCTGGGGGATGCATATCGCCAAGTCGGCGTCTACGTCGGCCGCATCCTTAAAGGCGAGAAGCCTGCGGACTTGCCGGTCATGCAGTCGACCAAGTTCGAACTCGTCATCAACGCCTCGACCGCCAGGATGCTCGGCCTCACCGTGCCGGACAAACTGCTCGTGGCCGCCGACGAGGTGATCGAATGAAACGACGCGCGTTCATCACGCTGCTCGGCGGCGCGGTGGCGTGGCCACTCGCAGCGCACGCGCAGCAGCCGCCGATGCCGGTGATTGGGTTCCTCAGCAACGCATCGCCTGATCTGCACTCGGATCGTGTGCGCACGTTCCGGCAGGGGTTGAAGAACGCAGGTTACGTCGAGGGCCAGAACGTCGAGATCGACTATCGTTGGGCACAGGGTCACAACGATCGACTGCCGATGCTCGCGGCCGAACTGGTGCACCGTCAGGTGGCGGTGATTGCGGCAGCCGGCGGCACTCCTTCGGCCCTGGCGGCAAGGGCCGCCACTGCCACCATCCCGATCGTCTTCGGGGTGGCTGTCGATCCCGTCGAGGTTGGACTTGTTGCAAGCCTGAGCCGGCCCGGCGGCAACCTGACAGGCGTGACCAATTTGAATGCAGAGGTGGGGCCGAAGCGGCTCGAGCTGCTGCACGAGTTGCTGCCCGCCGCGCCCAGTCTCGGCGTGCTTGTTGACCCGACCAGTCCCACCCTCGCTGAGGCCTTTTCGCGCCGTCTGCAGCCTGCAGCCGATGCCCTTGGAGTGCAGCTCCATGTCCTGCACGCGAGCACGGAAAGCGATCTCGAAAAGATGTTTCAAACCTTGGTCCAGCTGCGAGCAAGCGGGCTCATCATCGGACCGGGGTCTTTTTTCGCTGGCCGCGGCAAAGACCTTGGAGCTCTGAGCGCTCGCCACGCGATGCCGACTGTCTTTCAGTATCGTGAGTTCGCCGCGGCAGGCGGTCTGATGAGCTACGGAAGTGATCAGACGGAGTACTATAGTCTGGTCGGCACGTACGTCGGCAGAATTCTCAAGGGCGAAAAGCCGGGTGATCTGCCCGTCCAGCAGGCCACCAAGGTCGAGCTGATCATCAATCTCAAGACCGCGAGGGCGCTGGGCCGCGCCGACGAGGTGATCGAGTGACGGCCGTGCGTGAAGCGGCTAGAAACGGGCGGGCAACTCTGGCTGAGGGAGAACTCATCATGTTGCTTATCATTTGGTACTTGGGTTTGGTGGCAGCGGGCGATGTACTGGCTTACTTCATTGGGCTTTTCGTCGAATATGAATGGGGCTCGCACGCGAGCATGATCATTTTTCTCCTAATCTATTTTGTCACGCTCTGGGTAGCTTGGGTCCTTGCCGTGTGGCTGACAGAGCCCAAAAAGGCGGCCGTTCGCCAGCCGTTTTGAATTATCGTTGGGCCGCACCACCCCTTTCGCCCGGAGGGATCAGATGACAGCATTCATCGGACGGCGCGAGCTCGTCACGCTGCTCGGCGGCGCGGCGGCGTGGCCGCTCGCCGTGCGCGCGCAGCAGGGCGAGCGTATGCGGCGAATCGGCGTCTTGAATCCGTTCGCTGAAAACGATCCGGAAGTGCAGGCCAATATCACGGCGTTCCGGCAGGCCCTTCAAAAGCTGGGCTGGACCGAACGCAACCTTCGAATTGACTACCGCTGGGGCGGGGCCAACCCCGAACGCATAAGAGCCCATGCGACCGAGCTCGTGGCTCTGGAGCCGGACGTACTCCTGGTCAGCAGCCCATTGGCATTGCAGCCGCTGCAGCAGCAGACCCGGAGCATACCGATCGTCTTCACGGGGGTTAGTGATCCGGCCGGCAGCGGTTTCGTCGCAAGCCTAGCGCATCCTGGCGGCAACATCACTGGCTTCGCCGTCGCGGAGTTCTCGATGTACGGCAAATATCTGGAGTTGCTCAAGGAGGTCGCGCCCCACGTCATTCGTGTGGCCGTAATGATGAATCCGGAACAGGTCCCTCAAGCGGGGAATTGGCGTGCAATCGAAACCGTGGCGCCCTCCTTTAAGGTGCAATTGACGGCCGCCAATGTGCGCGATGTTGCCGAGATCGAGCGTGCCATCGATGCGTTCGCCCGCGAGTCGAGTGGCGGTCTGATCGTGCTGCCGAGCGCTCTCACCATTGTTCATCGCGGGCTGATCATCGGACTGGCAGCTCGGCACCGGTTGCCCGCAGTTTACGCGTTCCGACAATTTGTGATGGACGGCGGCTTGATGTCTTACGGGGTCGATTTAGTTGATCAGTACCGACAGGCAGCTTCGTATGTCGATCGTATCCTACGGGGTGAAAAGCCGAGTGATCTGCCGGTTCAGCAGCCAACCCAGTTTAGGTTGATCATTAATCTGAAGACCGCCAAAGGGCTCGGCCTCGACGTGCCTTGGATTCTCCAGCAGCGCGCCGACGAGGTGATCGAATGATTCGCCGCAAGTTCATCACGCTCCTCGGCGGCGTGGCGGTGGCGTGGCCGCTCGGGGCGCGCGCGCAGCAACCCGAGCGGATGCGGCGCATCGGCGTGCTGATGGGCTATCCCGAGAACGACTTGGAAGGACCGGCGTTCTTCGCCGCATTCCGCGAGGGACTTGAGAAGCTCGGGTGGGTGGAGGACCGCAACATCCGGTTCGACATTCGCTGGGCGACGCCCGACGACGCGGAGGCGAGACAGCGGTTCGCGAAGGACCTCGTCGCGCTACAACCCGATCTCATTCTTTCGTCTGTCATACCCACCACGGCCGCGCTGCTGCAACAAACACGCACCATCCCCATGGTTTTCGCGACGGTTTCCGATCCAGTCGGCAGCGGCTTCGTCGCGAGCCTCGCGCAGCCGGGCGGCAACGTCACCGGTTTCCAGGCTATGGTGGGCTCGCTGGCTGGCAAGTGGTTGGAGCTGCTCAAGGAGATCGCGCCGCGCGTTGCCAGAGTCGCGATGCTGTTCAACCCGGCAGTGGCGCCGTATGCCGAATCTTTCCTGAACCCCTTCAAAGTTGCCGCTTCGTCTTTCGCAGTGGAGGCGATCGCAGCCCCTGTTCGCGACACGTCCGAGCTCGAATCTGTCGTTGCCGCACAGGCCCGCTCGCCGAATGGTGGCCTGATCGTGATGCCGGATACCTTCACGGACGTCCATCGTGCAGAGATCACATCACTGGCAGCTCGCTCCGGCCTCCCTGCCGTCTATCCGCGCCGAATCTTCACTGAGCTCGGCGGCTTGTTGTCCTACGGAATTGACCAGCTGGATTTGTATCGACGCGCAGCGACCTATGCCGATCGCATCCTCAAGGGTGCGAAGCCGAGCGAACTTCCCGTCCAGGCGCCGGTCAAGTTCGAGCTGGTGATCAACCTCAAGACCGCCAAGGCGCTCGGCCTTGACGTGCCTCCGTTACTTCAGCAGCGCGCCGACGAGGTGATTGAATGAAACGCCGGCAGTTCATCACGCTGCTCGGCGGCGCGGCGGTCGCGTGGCCGCTCGCGGCGCGTGCGCAGCACGCGAACCGAATCTATCGCCTTGCATTCGTGACCGCCAATCCGCGTGAAGCACCACAAAATATGGCCTTCCTGGACGAGCTGCGGCGATACGGCTTTGTGGAAGGCCAGAATCTCATTGTCGATCAGCGCGGGTTTTCCACCGATTACAACAAGTTTCCCGAAGTGGCCGCGGCGATTGTCAAATCACCAGTCGACGCGATCGTATGCTCCGGGGAGATCGCTCTGCGGGCGGCGCAGCAGGCGACGCGGACGGTTCCCATCCTCGGCGTCGCCGACGACATGCTTGCAGCAGGTCTCGTGGGCTCTATCGCCAGACCCGGTGGCAACACGACCGGCATCAGCATTTTTGCGACCGAGCTCGATGGAAAACGACAAGAGCTCCTCATGGAGCTATTGCCAAATGCGCGCCGCATGGCGGTGGTCGCCGATCCCAACTCAACAGAAGCCGGGCGGCTTCAGCTGCTTAAGGATGCAGCGCGAGGTGCCAACGTCGAACTTTCGATACGCATGGGCGACAGTGCGCAGAAGATCGTTGCGGCAATCGATGAGGCAAAGGCTTCGGGCGCGGAGGCGATAAATTTTCTGTCCAGCCCGCTGTTTTCATCCAATCGTCGCGTCATCATCGAGCGTGTGGTTGCCTTGGGCCTGCCTTCGATCCACCATTTACCGGAGATCGTGGAAGACGGTGGCCTTGCCAGCTACGGCGCGCGTATCACCCTGATGTACCGGCAAATGGCGCGACTGCTAGTTAAGGTCTTCCGTGGCGCCACGCCATCCGATCTCCCCGTTGAACAGCCCGCAATCTTCGAACTTGTATTCAACCTCAAAACCGCCGCGGCCATTGGCCTCGTTGTCCCTCCCACGCTGCTTCTACGCGCCGACAAAGTGATCGAATAGAGAATGGTGTTTGCTGCGGTGCATGAGTTCGGTCATGGCACCTGTGAGACATCACGACGTGATCCGGGCAAGTCCGCTTACGGGGTCAAAGCGGTCGTGCGGCGGACATCGTCAGAGGACTGACTGATTCCAAGCGGTCTTCGGGAGCATTCATAGGATTTGCCTATCGGCACACCCCGCAATGGAAGCGTGGTATCATCCCTCCATGGCATGGATGGCCCCCACCGGAGGGTCACATGGCAAGCTACATCGGGCGACGAAAGTTCTTAGCCACGCTCGGCGGCGCGGCGGTCGCGTGGCCGCTTGCAGCGTACGCGCAGCAGGCGAGGGGAAATCGCAAGCTCGGAGTGCTGCATCCGGGGCAGGCTGCGGCCGTGAACTCGCGCATTACGGCAATCCGCGAGGGTTTGAATGATCCGGGCAATCTGCGTGACTCGGGCATCGAGGTGATCATACGTCTTGCCGACGGAGACCTGTCGCGTTTGCCGGCTCTGGCGACGGACCTTGTCAATGCCCGCGTCGACGCCATCCTGGCGGCCGCTCCTCCCGCCGTTCAAGCCGCGAGCGGCGCCACTAAGAGCATTCCCGTGATCGCGCTCGATCTTGAAAGCGATCCGGTGGCCAGCGGTTTTGTCGCAAGCCTTGCGCGCCCGGGCGGCAATGTCACCGGTGTGTTCCTGGACTTTCCCGAGTTCAGCGCAAAATGCCTGCAACTGCTGATCGAGGCCATTCCAACACTTACCAGCGTCGGGGTCCTGTGGGACCCGACCACGGGTTCGCTGCAGCGCAAGTGGGTCGAGGCTGCGGCACAGGGATTTGGCGTCAGCGTGCAGGTTTTCGAGGCGCGTCGTGTGGCCGACATCGCGGAAGCGTTCTATGCGCTGGACCGCTCGCGTATTCAGGGCGTCTTGATGCTTTCGTCGCCGCTGTTCGGTGGGAATCCGCAATTGGTCGCGGACCTCGCGATGCGAAGAAATGTTCCGACAATTTCGCTGTTCCCCGATATTGCAAGAGAGGGCGGACTGCTGGCCTACGGGCCGGACATTGAGGCTCTTTATCGCCAGGCCGCGGGCATGGCGCGCAAAGTATTGCATGGCGCCAAGGTTGCCGAGTTGCCGGCAGAGCGGCCGACACGATTCCAGCTCGTGGCAAACCTGCGGACGGCGAAGCTTTTCGGTATCACCCTGCCGCCATCGATACTGGCCCGTGCCGACGAGGTGATCGAGTGATGAAGCGCCGCGATTTTATATCGCTTCTCGGCGGTGCGGCAGCGGCGTGGCCGCTCACGGCGCGCGCGCAGCAGCCGGCGATGCCGGTGATGGGGTTTCTCCGCAGTGGAACGCTCACTGACGTTCTGTACCGCGTGACTGCGTTCCGCCAGGGCCTGAAGGAAGCAGGCCTCGTCGAGGGCCAGAACGTCGCGATCGAGTCCCGCTCGGACGAGGGTCAAACTGACAGGTTGCCGCTTCTGGTGGCGGACCTTCTTCGCCGGCAGGTAGCCCTGATCGTCGGCAATACCCGTGCGGCGCTCGCGGCCAAGGCCGCAACCACGACGGTGCCAATCGTGTTTGTGATCGGGCTCGACCCGGTCAGGGTTGGCCTCGTTGCCAACCTCAACCGGCCGGGCGGCAACGTCACCGGTGTCAGCTTCATCTCGGCGGAGCTAGGGGCGAAGCAGCTTGGGCTCTTGCGTGAGTTGCGGCCGGGAGCCGCGCGCATTGCCGTGCTCGCCGATCCCAAATTCCCCGGTACCGAGCGGATTGTCTCAGAGGTCCGGGCTGCGGCTTCGGTCATTGGACAGCAAATCGAAGTCTTCTACGTCAGCAGCGGCCGCGAAATCGAGACCGCCTTTACAACGCTCGTCCTACGTGGGGCTGGCGCGCTGCTCGTCGGTGGTGGCTCGTTCATTGTCGGCCAACGGGAACGGATTGCCGCGCTGGCGGCCCGACACAGGATTCCCGCGATCTACGTCCAGCGCGATTTTGTCGAGGCCGGCGGCCTGATGAGCTACGCGCCCAGCATTCCCGATACATACCGTCAAGCCGGCATTTATGCCGGACGCATCCTCAAAGGCGAGAAGCCGGGTGATCTGCCGGTTATGCTCCCGACAAAGTTCGAGTTCGTGATCAACCTCAAGACCGCCAAGGCTCTCGGCCTCGAAATCCCGGACAGGTTGCTGGCGCTGGCCGACGAGGTGATCGAATGATGAGACGGCGCGAGTTCATCACGCTACTCGGCGGTGCGGCAGCGGCGTGGCCGCTCACGGCGCGCGCGCATCGTTCACGCCGGAGGACGCCGGGAGGACGCCATGTCGATCATCCGCCTCATTCACATCAAGATTGATCCGTCGGAGACCGAGACCGCCGAGCGCATCTGGAAGACTGAAAGCGAAATGGGAGACGGAGGCAGACATCGAGCGCTACACGAACAGCGCAGCCCACAAGCAGATCGTCAGCCACACGCGCAGCGTGAAGGGCGCCAGCGCCGTGGTCAAGCTGTATGATCTGGTGAATTGAGCATCAAACTAAGCAGGCGGCCGGTTGCAAAATGTCCGGCGTGCCCGCTGACTGACCCTGGCCAATTGAATATCCTAATAGGCCGTGGCTGGCGGGGATCGAATGCAGTTCGATCATTTGAAACGACGCGAGTTCTTCGCGCTGCTCGGCGGCGCGGCGGCAGCGTGGCCGCTTGCGGCGCGCGCGCAGCAAGGCGAGCGCGTGCGGCGGATCGGCATGCTGATCCACTACTCTCAGACCGATCGTGCGTTCCTCGATACTGTGCGAAGGTTAGGCTGGACTGAGGGCCGCAATGTGCGGATCGAGTATCGCTGGAGCGCTGGCGACATCGGCCGTGAAAAGGTTTTTGCGGCAGAATTGGTCCGGGCAGCGCCGGATGCGATCGTAGTCTCGGGCTGGACGGGCTTGGCCGAGCTCAAAAGGCTCACTAGCGTGATCCCGATTGTGTTTACCCAGGTCTCTGATCCAGTGGGCAGCGGCCTTGTCGCCAGCCTGGCGCGACCGGGTGCAAATATCAGCGGTTTTCAGAACTTTGAGCCAGCCATGGGCGGCAAATGGCTAGGGGTACTCAAGGAGGCTGCGCCCAACATGCGACGGGCAGCCGTGCTCTTCGGTTCGGACTCAGTCGCCAGTGTGGCGATGTTGCATGCGGCCGGGGCGGTGGCGCCGTCGCTTGACGTCCAGGTGACTGCCGTGGACGTGAGTGGCGGTGACGATATCGAGCGCGCGATCGCCACATTCGCCAGCCAACCGGATGGTGGTCTGATCGTTACGCCGCATTCCAACATCCCGGCGAACCGTGGATCGCTCATTCTATTGGCAGCGCGGCACCGCCTGCCGGCGGTCTATCCGTTCCGATATTACGCAGCCGAGGGCGGGCTGATGGCGTACGGGCCCGATCAGATCGATCAATGGCGAGGAGTGGCAACCTACGTCGATCGCATCCTCCGGGGCGAGAAGCCGGGCGACCTCCCGGTGCAGGCGCCGGCCAAGTATGAGTTGGTAATCAACCTCAAGACCGCCAAGGTGATCGGATTGAACATCCCGCCAGCATTGCCACTCCGCGCCGACGAGGTGATTGAATGACGCGACGCGAGTTCATCACGCTGCTCGGCGGCGCCACCGCGTGGCCCGCTCGCGGCGCGCGCACAGCAGTCGGCGATGCCGGTGATCGGCATCCTCGCGGGCGCTCCGCCAGAAGCTAATGCCCTGCGTCTGCGTGCTTTCCGCGAGGGGCTAGGAGTGGCAGGTTATGTAGAGGGCCAGAACGTCAACATCGAATATCGATGGGCAGAGGCGCACACAGGTCGACTGCCGGAGCTTGCGGCGCAACTGGTTCATGGTCAGGTCGCGGTACTTGTAGCTGCCGGGGGCATTGCTTCGGCGTTGGCCGCGAAAGCGGCCACGGCGAGCATTCCAATTGTCTTTGGGACAGGGGTCGACCCGGTCAGCGTTGGGCTCGTCGCCAGCCTTAACCGGCCCGGCGCCAATGTGACCGGCGTGACAAGTTTGAATCTCGAGGTAGCGCCGAAACGACTGGAGCTGCTGCACGAACTGCTGCCCTCGGTTACCACCATGGCTCTTCTGGTCAACCCGGCGGTCCCTGCTAATGCCGAGCCCGCTTCGCGCAGTTCGCAGGCGGCGGCCCATGCCCTCGGGTTGCAGCAGCTCCATGTTGTGCATGCGAGCAGCGATCGTGATTTTGATGCGACCTTCGAAAGGTTGGGCCAACTACACGCAGGCGCGCTCGTCATTGCTCCCGACAACCTCTTCACTGCTCATATTAAACAACTCGCTACTTTAACGGTTCGTCATGCGCTGCCCGCGGTCTACGAATTTCGCGAGTTCGCTGCTGCTGGTGGCCTGATGAGCTATGGCAGCAGTCAAACGGAGTACTACCGACTGGTCGGCACTTACGCCGGGAGAATTCTCAAGGGCGAAAAGCCGGCCGATCTGCCGGTTCAGCAGTCCACCAAAGTTGAACTGTTCCTGAACCTCAAGACCGCCAAGGCGCTCGGCATCACCGTACCGCTGCCGCTGTCCGGCCGCGCCGACGAAATCTTTGAATGAGCGCGAAGGTGAAGCGCCGCGAGTTCATCACGCTGCTCGGCGGCGCAGCTGCCGCATGGCCGCTTGCGACGCGGGCGCAGCAGCCGGTGATGCCGGTGATCGGCATCCTCAAGCGCCGGTACATCAGATTGTCGCGATTTCTATTGAAAAATGCCGGTTGACGGGGGGTTTCTCATTGGTATAGTTTGTACTAAAGTTTGTATTAAAAGGTGGAGGAAAGACGTGGCGAAGGATCCCCTCTGGCGACGCGGCAATCAGTGGTACCTCCGGCTGACGATACCGACGCCCCTGCGGCGCTATTTCCTGAGTTCGACCGGCAAGGTCATGGGGCAGATCGTCGAGCCCTTGGGCGACAGCCTGAGCTTGGCCAAGCTCATGGCCAGCCAGCGCGTGGCCGCGTGCAACGCCGTGTTCGCCAGGCTGCGCGCCGGAGAAGAGATGACGCCCGAGCAGGTCAAGGCTGCGCTGCATGAACCTTACGATCCCGACCCGGAGAGGTTCGACGTCGGCGCGTACCTCCGCTGGCGCGCTTCGCCCGAGGCAGCCAAGGCCGACATCGAGCGGAGAGCCCGCTGGTACGAGAACTATGCCGCGTCTCAACCTTGGCGGCACGAGCAGGCGCGTGCGCCCGCCGCCGGCGAGACGGTCAGCCAAGCGGCTGACGCCTGGTTCGCCGACATGACGCGGGACAAGTCCGCTGCGCCGCGGGAGCAGACGCTGGGCGGGCACCGCCTGCGCGTGCGCGCGTTCGTCGCGAAGGTCGGCGACGTGCCGCTGGCCGACGTCACCCGCGCCGCGGCGTCGGACTTCCTCGCTAGCTTGAACGTCAGCAACCGCACCCGGAACAACTACGCCGCGACCTTGAGGTGCGTGTTCGACTGCGCTCGGAAGCGCGGCCGGTTCAGCAAGCTGGAGGAGGACAACCCGTTCCACGACCAGAGGTCGAAGGTTGCGGGCTCTAGTTACGTGCCGTTCACGGTCGACGAACTGCAGAAGCTATTCGACGCCATGCCGCGCGACACCGCGCCGAAGAAGCACTCGCCGGAGACGGCTTTGCCGTGGGTGGCGCTGATCGCGCTCTATACCGGCGCGACCCTCGAAGAAGTCTGCCAGCTCACCGTCGACGACGTCCGCAAAGAGGACGTCAACGGCGGGCGCTTGTGGTGCATCGACATCCACAACGGCGGCGACGGGCACAAGCTCAAGAACGACAAGGCGCGCCCGCGACTGCTCCCGATGCACTCGCAGCTCGTGCGGCTCGGTCTGCTCGACTACATCGCCAACTTGCCGAACAAGGAGGGGCTGCTGTTCCCCGGTCTGACTCGCCGCGCCTCGAAGGGAAACAAGATCGGCCCGCGCGTCGGCGAGCTGTTCCGCAAGAAGCTCGTGGCCCTCGGCATCAAGCGCAAAGGCAAAGTGTTCCATTCTTTCCGCCACAACGTGTCGAACAGCCTCGACACGGCCGTGGTGCGCCAGTCCGATGCCGCGCGCGTCCTGGGGCACGCGGTCGCCGGCATGAGCTACGGCACCTACTCGCAGGGCGGACCGGGGTTGAAGCAGGTCGCGGCCACGGTCGAGCAGATCACCTACGAAGGTTTGCGCCCTTAATCCCCCCTTTGAATCCCCCGTGCCGGTGCCGCGGCTTATAACTGCGCGCCGCGAAACGTGCAAACCCCAATTTGACTTGTGACAGCAGACTGGTCGTCTCAGGCGACCGATTTCGTTGTATTAGGACACGTTGTCCAGCGCAGTTTTCATTTTGTATTTTGACCATTGATAGCGTTGGGTTTCCTCGAGAAACACGATGTTGACCCCACGAAACTTCTCGCGCGATAGTGCGTATATGTATGACGACCGCTCAACCGTGAAGGAGTTTTTTGTCGTGAAGACTGCGAATCCGAAATGTAGCTTGATCCCCGAGCGGCTCGTCGCCGAGCGCTACAGCTGCCACGTGCACACGCTCAAGCGCTGGGAGAAGGATCCAACGCTCGGCTTCCCGCCGCCCGTCTGGGTGCGCGGCCGGCGCTACCGCGACGTCGCGGCCCTCGATGCGTGGGACGAGGCGAACCGCAAAGCAGCCGAGGCGGGCGCGGCCGAGGTCGCGGCGTAAAATTCATCCAAGCACCAAGCACCAAAGCACCAAGCACAAAAGCACCAAGCACCAAGCACCGAAAACTGAGAACCGAAAAATGAAAAACGCGAAGCAGGAAAAAGGAAGCGGCCCCGGAGATGGGCTCCAGGGCCTGGGGAGTTCTCAGAAGAGTAGTGTGCCATGTCATTTAATTCGACTGACGGTGCAGGTCAATCACCATCTCTTGAAAAAAGTTTAGGCGGCGAGAAAACCGCCCCCACAGTCCGCGAGCGCCAACAGGCGCTCGAGATGGCGCAGTTCATCCTCGATTGGCGGGGTGACATCGGCCTCGGTCCGCTGTTCGTCGCGCTCGACCAGGCATTCCCCAAAGCGCGGTTTCGAACGTTCGTTGCTGCGTTCGCGTGGGTGGCGGTCGCCCTCGACGATCGCCGCTCGTCGGCGATGAACTAGGGGGGCGCGGTCATGAGCGCAGATTTAGTTGAGCAGGCGCTAACGCTGGCGCGGAATGGCATCCCCTGCTTCCCCTGCTCGCCGGCGGACAAGTCGCCCTTGACCAAGCGGGGCCTGTACGACGCAACGACCGACGAGCGGCAGATTAGGCGTTGGTGGTGTAACCAGCCCGATGCGCTAATCGGAACGCCGACGGGATTGCGCTTCGATGCGCTCGACATCGATCCGGCCGGAACCGAGTGGCTAGCCCGCGCAGAGCTTCCCAAAACTCGGACACACCATACGCGGCGCGCCGGCGGGCGGCACCTGCTGTTTGCGCCGACGCCGGGCCTGCGCAACAGCGTCTCTAAGATCGAGCGCGGGGTCGACGTCAGGGCGAAGGGCGGATACGTCATCTGGTGGCCCGCGCACGGCTTCGCCGTCGAGCACCCGAGCGTGCTCGCACCGATGCCGGATTGGATCCTCGAGAAGCTTAAGCCTCCGCCGAAGCCTGCGTATCAGGTGGATTACTCCCACCCGGACGTGGTCGCCGAGGTGCCCGAGGTCTCGAGCTCGTACGCGCGATATGAGAGGCCCTCGGAGGAGCTGCTCGAGGCTCAGATAATAGGGCTCTGCCGCACGGTCGCGACCGCAAGCGAGGGCGAGCGTAACAACGCGCTATACTGGGCGGCCCGCCGCTTCGTCGAGATGGTCGACCAGAACTTGGTCTACGAGAAGGCAGTCCGAGATCTCCTGCTCGAGGCTGCGCTGCGGACTGGCCTCCCCGACGAACAGACCCTCAAGACCATCGACTCGGCCTTCAAGAATAAGGGAGGCCGGTCATGAGCGACGCCTCCGACTTCCTCGACAGGGTCATCAAGAGAGACCCACCACCAGGCAGCAACGGCGGCGCGAACGCCGCGCCGCTCCCCTACGTCGACATGTCGCGCTGGGACGCCGAGCCTGCGCCGCCGCGGGAGTGGGCAGTCGACGACCGCATCCCGATGTATCAGCCGCACCTGACGACGGGGCACGGCGCGATCGGCAAGTCGCTGCTCGAATTGCAGCGCGCGGTCGCGCACGTGCTCGGCAAGCCGTGGCTCGGCATGTTGGTCAGGTGGGGTTCGGTCATATACCTCGGCGCCGAGGACGAGGTCGACGAATTGCAGCGCCGGCTGGAGGCCATCCTCGAGCACTACGGAGCCAATTTCAGCGACCTCATTGACGGCGTGCTCGGCTTCAAGCTGCACCTCCTCTCCTACGTCGGCGAGGACTGCCTGCTCGCCGCTCCCGAGCGCAGCGGATTGATACGCCCGACCGAGCTGTATGGCCGGCTGCTCGCCGACGCCGTCAAGCTCCACCCTGCCGCCGTCATCATCGACACGCTCACCGACGTCTACGCCGGCAACGAGATCGACCGCGTGCAGACCACGCAATTCCTCAAATTGATGACGAGCATGGCGGTCAAGGCTCGGTGCTCGGTGTCGGTCCTGGCGCACCCGTCGATTCAGGGCATGAGCTCAGGCTCAGGGTTCTCCGGCTCGACCGGGTGGCACAACAAAGTGCGGTCGCGGCTCTACATGAGAGCGCCCACGACCGAGAGGGGCGAGGAGGTCGATTCCGACCTGCGCGAGATTCAGTTCCTCAAGGCCAATTACGGCAAGATGGCCGAGGCCATGACGATACGCTGGGTGGACGGCGTGTTCGTGCCCGACGTGGCCGGCTCGATGGCGAACGAGGAGCGGAACCGGAGCGACGAGGAGCGGTTCCTGGCCTTGCTGGCCAAGAACACCCAGCAAGATATACCGCTGAGCAGCAAGCCCACAGCTCCAAACTACGCCCCGCGACGATTCACGACAGAGCTGGGCAGCGGCGACATCAGCCAGAGGCGGTTCAAAGAAGCTATGGACCGGCTGTTCGACCGCGGTCAGATCCAGATGGCGCCCTACGGCAAGTCGTCGAGGGGCACGTCTAAGATCGCCCTGCGGAGCGAGCCGTGAGGGGGGACAAGCCCCGGGACAAGCCCCCGGACATGGACGGACATGGTTGGAGGGGCCGGACATGCATCCTCTATATAAGGAGGATGCATGTCCCCCGGACATGCTTTGGTACATGCATGTCCCACCATGGCCGGCTGGCACGTGGCTAGATGCAGGTGGATTATGACCGCCTACCGCACATCCGCCGCCCCCCGCCCCCGCCGGTCCTCGACCCCCCGCGTCCGGGAATGCCGGCGGCGCAAGAAGGAGGACTTGATCTTGCTGAAGCGAGTTGAGGTGCCGCGGTACGAGCTCGCCGACAAGCTGGTTGAAGACGGTTTCCTCGAAGGATGGGACTCGGACGACCCCGAAAAGGTCTGCGAGGCGGTGGCGCAGTTTCTTCGCGCGTATTCGAGCTAATTCCACGTTCCGGGTTTCGACCGACCTGACAGTAGACTGGCCCGTAGTGCGTTATTCGGTCAACCCCTTGGGGCCCCCCGGTCAGCACGGCTAACGGGGCCTCTGACCAGCTCCCTGGAAGAAGTGGCCATTCTATTGGGGTGGGGGGCCGCAGGTTTTTTACGGACCGCCGGACCCGCAGGGCACGCTGACTGGCAGGGCGCGGTCGAGGCGCGCAAGCAACTCAACGCGTTCCTACCGCGTGCCGTGCCGAGCGCGCACGACGCGATGTCGAGGTACTCCCGGCGGCGACCGCCCTCGTCCTTCCACTTGTCGTGCTTGCCCGCGCGTTTGATCTCCCACGCGCGTCGGTAGAGGAAGCTCATCTCGGGAGTCACGCGCACCCGTCGCGGGAGGTTGACCTAATAACCAATTGATCTAGTTTCCAAAACCTGGCTGACGCTCATTGTTTCTAAAACTGCACCGCCGCCGCGATCGCGGCAGTGACGGTCTTAATTTTTTCGACCGCCCCCCGGGCCCCACTGAAGCGTTCGCGGCGCTGCCGCTTTCGCGGGTGGCCATCGCGGCGCGCGATGGACATGATTTTCCACGGCTGAGATCGATGAGCGTGATCCAGACGTAGCAGCAGTGATCGACAATGTCGTCGAAGGATT
>WNGF01004228.1_pt1 | contig 23512 bp, 20 predicted proteins | sample 5400641 | NCBI WGS metagenome assembly WNGF01 (sample SAMN13153371, study PRJNA577476) | soil metagenome | isolation source: 80 cm soil or saprolite under grassland replicate 2 | place: USA:California | collected 2016-06-15 | reverse complement strand
CGCAGAACGGCTTGTTGACGCTGGCGCCGCAGCGGCAGAGCGAAATCCACGGCTTCTCCGGCTTTCTCTCCGGAAGCTTGTAAGCGACACCGTTCTGGTCCACCAGCTCGACCAGCCCCTCGGGGTCTTCCACGCGATAAGGGCCGTTGGGACGGACCGTGATCTTTACCTTTGCCATTCTTCTCTCCCGATGGACAGTGCGTATTCTCCAGGCGCGTAGTCGAGCGACCGCCTTGGAATTCACCTATGATACGCGAGAGACGGGAGAAGGCACCTCAGTCGGGGAGCGATGGCTCGTGCGGGCGGCCTCCACTTCGCGCTCGAACTCCTCAGCGCGGTGTTGGCTGGTATGCTCGGCGAGCACGCGGGCCTGGGCCGCCGAGCCGATCGCGCGCAACTCCGCATCGTCAATCTCGCGCAGATAGCGCACCACCTCCGCGCCGCTGGCCGGCAAAAGAATCTCGCGGCCGGGGACGAAGAAGCTGTCCAGCCCGGGCCAGTTGTCGCTGACGATCGCCGCGCCGCAGGCGGCTGCCTCAAACAAACGAACCGAGGGCGAATAGCCCGCCATCACCATCTCGCGCCGCGTGACATTCAGCGTCAGCCGCGACGACGAATACAGGTGCGGATGCCAGCGCGGATTCAGATGCACGATACGCCGCACGTTGCGCGGCCAGCGCACGTCTCGCGGATACTGCGGTCCGGCAACGATGAAAGATAGCTCGGGCAGTTCGTGCGCGGCCGCGAAGAGATACTCCTCCACCTTTGGCTGACGGTCGGGAGCGTAGGTGCCCATGTAGCTCATGGCGCAGGCAAAGCGCTGCGAGCGCGGCAGAGTGCGGTAGCGCTCCGGATCGAAGCTGCAGTAGAGCGGCACGGCGCGGCGCACGCCGAAGCGCTCCTGCAGCTCGGCCAGCATGGGCCCGCCGGTGAAGCTGAAGTAGACATCGAGGCCAGGGAGCTGGTCGGCGCGCAGATAGTCGCAGCCGCCGCGCTCTCTGAGTGCGGCCACCGTGATCGGCGTGTCGATGTCGTAGAAGGTGCGCACCGCCGCGTTCGATTCGAGCATCTCCGCGATGGCCTCGATACCATCGGGAAAATACGAGCCCACCATCGCCACGTCGGCCGAGCGCAGCTCGCGCCGCACCTGAGGCAGCGCCTCCGCCCAGCGCGTATAGAGCTTCAACTCGCAGAAGCCGGGCTCGGGCAGGTCGCGATTGGAGGCGTACCACTCCACGTCCTTCTCAAAGAACACGACGCGGTGACCCCGCTGATCGAGCGCGCGCGCCAACGCACGAAACGTGTTCGCATGGCCGTTTCCCCAGGTGGACGTGATGGACAGGCCGAAGATGACGATCCGCAATGATTTCTCCGCTGTTGCTGTCCCAGGTCAGCGCCGCAACAGCCGCGCCGCGGGACCTGGGCACCTGCACTCTTCTTTCAGGCGGGACGCTCGAGAGGCGGCGCCACCTGCTGTTCCAGCGCGCTGGGATGACGGCTGCTGCGCGCGGCGAAAAGAATCTCCTCCACCTGCGCCGCTCGCTTGGCATACGTGTGCTCGGCGAGCGCGCGCCTCTGCATGGCATCGCCGATGGCGCATGCCTGTGCCGCGGTGACTTCGCGCAGGTACCGCGCCACATCCTCGGCGCGTTCAGCGACCAGAATTTCCTTGCCGGGGGAGAAAAAGCACTCAACCCCGCGCCAGTGGTCGGTGATGAGGCAGGTCGCCGAGCCTGCGGCCTCAAAGACGCGGGTCGGCGGCGAGAAGCCCACCTCCGCCATCGACTCGCGGTTAATGTTCAGCGCCATGCGGGCCGAGGCGTTGACGCGGTTGTGCGCGGCCGTGCCAACGTGGCCGATCCAGCGCACATTCGGCGGCAGAGCCTTGCCGCCCCATCCCTCGCCGCCCAGCACAAAGCTCATCTCCGGCGCGAGCGTCGCGGCGCTGAGAAAGAACTGCTCCACCCGGCGCTCGCGGTCGGGCAGCCGGTTGCCGACGAAGACCAGGTCGCAGGCCAGCGCCGGATCACGCTGCTCACGATGGTGCGTCTCCGGATCGAGTCCGTTGTAGATCGGATGGCAGCAGCGCGCGCCGAGACGGAGATAGCGCTCCACCACCTCGTCGCCGCCGCCGTAAGTGAAGATAAAATCGTACTGCGGGATGAGGCGGCGGAAGGGATCGCCTGCGTTGCTCTCCACGCGATCGAGCGTCGCCGGAGCGTCCACGTCCCAGAAGGCAACTTGCGCTCCGCGCGGCTGGCACTCCAAAACGCGCGCTTCGAGCAGTTCGTCATCGGCGCCCACGCCGCTATGCTTGACGACCAGGTCCGCACTCGACGCCAGGGCGATCAATTCGGGAATGTCACGCGGAGTCTGGTAGACGATCGACTGCGCGTACTCAATCTCGCTCAGGTCGCGGTTCTGCTGGCGGTTGTAGATGTCGGGTTCGGCAAAGGTGATCTCGTGCCCCAATGCCGCGAGGTTATTGTAAATGCCCCGGTAGTAGGTAGCGGCCCCGTTCCAGTAGCTGGACGTAATGCTGGAACCGAATACGAAGATCCTCATCGTGCAATTTCTCCACAGATCTCCATCAACTGCTCGGCGCGATGCCTGCAGGTATGATGCCGGCGGATGGTTTCAAGGCCACGGGTGGCGAGCGACTGGCGCGCGCTTTCATTTTTCAGTAGTTCGCGTTCCATGGCGAGCATCTCCTGGCCGCTCTTTGCCACCAGATAGTCCTCGCCCGCGCGGAACAATCCTTCGGTGTCTGTCCACGGCGCGCAGACGAGCGGTATGCCGCAGGCCAGCACCTCAAATACGCGGATCGTGGGCACCCCACTCAAGCCATTGGCATACTGCCGGCGAGGCACGTGCAGCGCCAGCCGGCCGGCAGCGTAGAACTCCGGCGCATCGAGGTTGGGAAGATAGCCGGCATACTCGATTCCCGCGCGGCGCAGCGCCTCACGGGCCTCTTGCGGATACCGAACGCCGCGAACCACCACGTGCCGCCGCTCCGCAGCGAGCTTGGCGCCGGGCTCCACCAGAAATTCCTTTAGCTCCTGAGTGCGCTCTTCATCGCCCCAGTTGCCGATCCAGATGACGTCATTCTTTTTCGGCCGGGGAATGGGATAGAAGACGCTGATGTCGGCCGCCTCGTGGAACGTCCACACCTTTGGCACACCGAAACCTTCGGCGTAAATCCGGCGGATCGACTCACCGAAGGCCAGCACGCCGTCGAATTGCGCAAGCGGCAGACGGATGATCTCAGCGGGATTGCTGTAGGCGCGGTGGTGCGTGTCATGAAAGAGCGCGCGGAAGCCCAGCCGCGATTTGCGCGACAGAATCTCCTCGATCAGCCGCGGCGAATTCCACTCGTGGACCAGGACAAGATCGGCGCCGGCGAGTTCGCGGTCGAGGAACGGACCAATCGTGGAGTTGCAGCGATAGGTATGGACCTCAAGCTCCGGGTAGGTGCGGTGAAACTGCTCAACGGCCCGCGCTGCATCTGCCTCCTGCCGCAGATTGGTCAGCGACCAGCCGTCGCACTCCTCATAGCAGCGGACCTCGTGGCCCATCTTGGCCAGCGCGCGGGCCAACCCCCGGAGGAAATGAGCGTTGCCGTGGTTCCAGTCGCTGATCCACGAGTGAGCAAAGAGGCGAATGCGAAGGTGGTTCATGCGGCGGCGACTCCCTGTCTCAGCAGCGCCTGGTAGGCCTGCAGATATTCATCCACCATACGCGAGGCCGGGTAATTGCGGCAGGCGTGGGCATGGGCCCGCTCGGCGTAGTCCGCACACATCTGCGAATCGGCGTGAAGTTGCGCCAGCACCTCGGCCAGCGAGCGGGAGTCGTCCTTGCGGAAATAGAGCGCCGCCTCGCCCCAGACCTCGCGCAGGCTCGGAATGTCATTGACCACCAGGGCGCAGCCGGAGAACGCAGCCTCCAGCGGGGCCAGCCCGAACGGCTCGTACTTCGAGGTCGCAATGTAGATCGCCGCATGCGCCAGCAGCTCGCGCATCCCATGCTCGCTGAGCACGCCGCTGCAGCGCACCATGGACTGGCGAGGCGGACCTTCATTGTCCCTTTCATTGCTCTCTAGAAAGTCCGGTTCCACCTCATCTTCCAGCGCCAGCGCGCCCGCGACCAGGATGGGCAATGGTGGATGGGCGAGTTCCATCAGCAGGCGCGACTGCTTGCCCTCGTCCCATAGCCTCCCGGCGCTGGCCGCATACTGCCGCTTGCACGGGATCCCCGGTAAGCCCGCCTCTGGCTTGCTGGGGCGGAGGCGCAAGCGGTTGAAGAGCTCCGGCGTGCGCCCGTTATAGATCACACGCGAGCTCCGCGGCCTGCCGTAGCAGCTTTCGATCTGGCCCAGCATCCACTGTGAGGGCGCAACCACCATAGTGGCCGCGGACAATCCATCGGAGACCACCCGGCGATACCAGTCCGCCCAGCTCCCGGCAAGCTGCGAGCCGTGGACAGCGCGGTTCCAGCTGATCACGTCGCTGTGCGCCACCACCAGCTTGGGCAGCTTCACATTGAGCGCGCCGTAGCAGAACTGGCTGAGGTGAAGCAGGTCGGGCCTGCGCTCGCGCACCACGCTTCGCAGAAATCGCATCGAGTCGGCCAGGTCGGTGTCGGCATCCTGCATCCACTCAAGCCGGAAGCCGGTGGGGAGATACTCGACCGAGGGGAGCTCATGCAGCCATGCGGCCTGCTCCGAGCTGGGAATGCGTCCGAAGCTCACCAGCGTGACGCGGACGCCGCGCGCGGCCAGTCCGGTGACCAGCTCTCGGGTGTAGGTCCAGACCCCGCCCACCGCGTCTGCGGTGATCAAAACGTGCATGACCGCTCCTCGCTTGCCGAGAACAAAAGATTCAGGCCGTCAGTCCGTAGGAGAGCAGGCTCTTGCGCGCCTCTTCCACCCGGTCGAAGGCGGGCTGCGAGCGCAGCCAGTCCACCAGCTCGCCCATCGCGCCCGGCAGGCGGTGCACCGGGCGGTAGCCCAGTGCGCGGCCGGCCAGCGTGATGTCCGCAAAGCAATGCCGGATGTCACCCGCGCGGAAGTTGCCGGTGATCTCGGCCGGCGTGCTCTCTCCCAGCATGGCGCCCAGCACCTCGGCAATCTGCCGGATCGTCACGGCGTGGCCGGAGGCGATATTGAGCGCCAGGCCATCGCCTTCGCTGCGCTCCATCGCCAGCAGGTTGGCCTGCACCACGTCGTGCACGCTCACAAAGTCGCGCAGCTGCCAGCCGTCCTCAAAGATCAGCGGCGGCCGCTGGTTCAGCAGCCGCGAGGCGAAGATGGCCGCCACTCCGGTATATGGATTGGAGAGCGCCTGCCGAGTGCCATAGATGTTGAAGTAGCGCATCGCCACCACCGGCAACCCATAGGTGCGGCCAAAGAGCAGGCACATCTCCTCCTGGTTCTTCTTGCTCAGAGCGTAGATCGAGGTGCACTGCGCGGGCTTGCTCTCGCTGGTCGGGACCGGTTCGGTCAGGCGGTGGCAGTGCGGGCACTCCACCTGCCATTGGTGCGCGTGGAGCTGCGCCGCCGTGCGCGGCCCCGGGGCCACGGCGCCGTGCTCCCGGCAGTGGTACTGCCCTTCGCCGTAGAGCGACATTGAAGAGGCCACGATGAGCTTCTCCACCCGGTTGCGGCGCTCCAGCAGCAGTTGTAGAAGGTTGGCCGTGCCTTGGGTGTTGATCTCCATGTAGCGGGCGATCTCATACATGGATTGGCCCACGCCAACAGCCGCGGCAAAGTGAAAGACCACGTCGATGTCGTCCAGCGCCCGGCGCAGCGCAGAGATGTCGCGCACGTCGCCGCGGACCAGCTCGGCCTCGCGCGCAAGGTAGACGGGAACGCTGCCGCCATGGACCTGCTCCTCCAGGCTGTCGAAAATTCGGACCTGGTGTCCCTGGTGCAGCAGCGCATCCACCGTATGCGAGCCAACAAAGCCGGCGCCGCCGGTGACCAGCACCCTCCTGCGATTCATGCTCCCTCCGCTCCCACTCCGACTGCGCGCTCGCCGGGCGAGCTCTGAGGACTGCTCAGTTCACTGCGCGCCTCGCGAGGCAATCTCTGCGGCGCATAGCGCAGCACCGCCCAGCGGGCGAACTCGGCGAAGTCCGCCGGGTCCTTCGCCGGACTCGTGTAGTGCGGGACGATGCCCAGGTGCTCCGGCGTAAAGCACAGGGTGATGGTGGTGTCGAACTCATTGAGCGCCGACATCTGGCGGTCGAACCAGGCCTCCGAGCCGGGACGGAACCAGTCCGCCCAGCTGATGCCGGTGCGGATCGAACGCACTCCCAGCTCGCGCAGCCGCCGCACCCCGAGCTCCAGCCGATGGTCCTCGAAGTGGAACCACTGGCAGACGCCCATTCCCGAGGGAAAGCTGGCTGCGGCAAGCTTGGGCGAGCCGTCGCTGCGGAAGAGTCCCATGTAGTAGTGGCGGTAGTAGGCGCTGCCCTCCGCCTCCTTGTGCCGAGTGGTGGCGGTCCAGGTCGGCGGCAGATCGAAGAGGCTGTACCAGTGCACCCGCTCCACCAGCGGCAGCAGCAGCTCGGCCGTGCGCTGCAGGCCGAAGAGCTGCACCTCCTCGGCGCCGAAGGACGAGGCCCCCGCCTCGCTCACCCAGATGGCCTTGTCGCCGATCACCCTGCGGATCTCCTCCAGCTTGTGCGGCCACTCGGAGATCGGCCAGTGGTTCCAGTCGAGCGGAAAGCCATGGACCGCAACGATGTCCACCAAGTCCAGCACGCCGTAGCCGGCCAGCAGTTCGAGAAAGCGAGGATCGATGGGGGAGATGCCGCCCAGCACAATCCTGAGCTCCGGGTTCGCCTCCCGGATGGCCCGGGTGCCGGCATGCATCAGGGCGGCGAAGTTCTTCCACGCCGGGTCGAGATTGAAGTCCCAGTGGGAGAGATTGTTCGGCTCATTCCACAACATTACGGCTTCGACCATCAGGCTGTTCCCCTTCTCCACCCTTTGCGCCGTCTCTGCGGCATGGATTTCGAACCGTAACCGTCAACCTCAACTCTCACAAGCTACCTTCCAGCTCCATGGAGTACACGTACTGTCCCTGGCGGGAGCGGGCATCGGGGCGGCAGATCCAGGTCTCGTCCTCCGGATGCGACTCGATCTCCAGCCCGGACGAGCGCAGCATCGCCTCGGCGGCGGCCCGGTTGGGGACCCACCAGTTCGTCTGGTCGCGGGAGTAGCTCTGCTCAATGAAGTGCATGCGCGGCCAGCTTGGATCGGAGAAGATGTCCTGCCGCCAGAAATCATAGTCCGGCTCCCACTCCTTGACCTCATCGGAGCCGCGCAGCATCGTCTGGAAGACCATCCTGCCGGCCACCTTGGTGACCAGCTTGTCCAGGGCATAAAGCGGATAACGCAGGTGATAGAAGACGCCCATGAACAGCACGTAATCGAACTGCCCGGCGATCCGATCGACCTCATAGATGCTGCACTTTTCGAGCTCGATCTCGAGCCCCAGGGTGCGCGCCGCCAGCCGCGCCTGCTCCAGATAGCGGTCGCAGATGTCGATCCCGAGCACCCGGCTTGCGCCTCTCTGCTTCATCTGCAGCGAATAAAAGCCGCCGTTGCAGCCCACATCGAGGACCGTGGCCCCGCTGAGATCCTGCGGAATGGCCGGCGAGATGTGCCGCCACTTTATGTTGGGAAAGTCGCCCAGGAAGTGATTAGGCGCCGTCTGGATACCCTGGAGATCGATGTTGTGGAACCACTCGCCCAGTTCGGAGATCTGCTGGGCCAGGGCGGAGTCTGCCGTCACGGGGTTGGAGGGAACGCTCTGCAAGGCCATCGCACCTGTGCGGCAGCGGAATTCGACTTCCTCTCTGCCTTCCGCATTTTAGAGTCGGCCTGAGCTACGGGAGATGCCTTGCTGGATCAACAAACCTTTGCCCGAGCAAACCAAAGTCGGACTTGCTGGGGGCTGCGGATTTCGGCCCGGAGGGCCAATCGGCCCGCTGGGAGCTCGGCTGAGTGGGCAACCCGAATTGCGGCAGGCAAAGCGAATACGTAAGCAATTTACGTTTGCGAGAGCCGAAGGCAGAGCTCCGGCAGCGGTGGAAGCAAACCGAAGGAGAAAATCGGGCCCGGGAAAAGTCTTCGAAGGAGAATTCTTCAGTCCGTGTTTCGAGGAGCTGCGGGCTTGGTAGCGGCCAGCTTCCAGAGCAGCACCACGATCGGGGTCAGCAGGAGGAGAAGGTGAATGCCCGTGACCTGCATGCTCCAGCCCATGATCCACAGCACGAGCAGAATGGCAACGATCGTCCAGAGCACGAGGCACCTCCCGGGGCTTTCCTGAAAACCCGAGGTTGGTTCACAGGGTGAACTTGGCAGGGCCGCAGAACCAGCGGCCCCAAATTCAGGTACATAGCTTAATATGAATGCAGCAGCTTGGCAAGCAGCTTCACAGGCCCGGTGCCGGCCGACGCCTCAGAGGACCGTTCTTCTCATGACCGGCGTCAGCTTCGGCCATTCCGGACGGCCCATCGTTCCTCGCTCGGGGCTCGCTCGGGTGGCGGAGCTGCTTCCAAATCTGTCCTGCAAGATAGACGCACACCAGCAGCTTTGGTTAGCACGGGATTCGCCCAGCCCTGGCGCAATGCCCCTTCCCGGCGGGCCCGGTGCACAGCCCGGTGGGGACTAGTTCACGGTCTCCAAACGGGCGCGCACGCTGCTCGCAAGCTGGCAGACCGAGCTCAGCTTCTCCAGTGCGTCGGCGGGGATCTCGGGCACGCGCATGGCAAGCTCGGCGGAGAGCAGGATCCCGGTCACCGCATCGCGGATCTCGCTGCGCAGCTGCGACTCGGCGGCGCGGATAGCGATCAGGCGCGACTCCCGGTTGCGGCGCACAGCCAAGCGCAGGTCGCGCGCGATGCGCTCGGCGTTGCTCACCGCCAGGTTGACGTAGACCGGAACGGCCAGTCCAAGATTGTTGAGCAGCCCGTCCAGCGCCTCGCCCTCGGCCTCCACCATGGGGTCGTCGAGCACCACCGCGGAGTATTCGTTGTTGCGCAACAGAGCGGCGGCCTTGCGCACCGTATCGCAAACCTCGACCGCCTCCCCCATGGCCTGTTCCAGGCTCTTGCCGCACTCCATGCGGCGATTGCTCGAAGTCACAAGTAGAATCATGGACCGTCTCCTCGTCGTCTTCTCGCGGGGCGCAAGACCCTGCGGCTAGATCGGGTCCCCGGCAAGCCGTAGTGTGCTTGCGGGGGCGAAAACCCGGGTCCCCGGCAAGCCCGTTGTGGGCTTGCTCGGGTGGAATGGCGTGGAGCTCCCACATCGGCCGGCAGAAGACAAACATGGGCCCACGCCGGCCTGAACTATTGCAGTACGCCGTACTCTTTCAGCTTGCGATAGAGGGTGGTCTTGCCGATGCCGAGCAGGCGCGCCGCCTCGAGCTTGTCACCGTGCAACTGCTCGATGGCGCCGAGAATGGCCTGCTTCTCCATCTCGGCGATGGGCAGGATGCCGCGCCGCGAGTTCAGCCCCTCGGCCGCGGACTGGTTCTGCTGCCTCCAGCTCTGGATCGTGGTGGGAAGATCGGCCACATGGATCGTTGGGCCGCTGGTGAGCGCGCAGGCGCGCTCAATGCAGTTCTCCAGCTCCCGGACGTTGCCCGGCCACTCATAGCTGAGCATCAGCTTCAGCGCATCGTCGCTGATATTGCGCTGCACCCCGGTGGAGCGCGCCAGCCGCTCCAGGAAGTGGCCGACCAGCAGGGGAATGTCCTGCTTGCGCTGGCGCAGCGGAGGAATACGCAGGCTCAGCACATTGAGGCGGAAATACAGGTCTTTGCGGAATGCGCCCTGGGCCACCGCCTGCTCCAGGTCGCGATTGGTCGCCGCCAGCACGCGCACGTCCACCGGCATCGGCTTGCTGCCGCCCACCGGGCGGACCTCCTTCTCCTGCAGGGCGCGCAGCAGCTTGGACTGCAGGTCCACGGGCAGCTCGCCGATCTCATCGAGGAAGATCGTCCCGCCATCGGCAGCCTGCAGCAGGCCGTCTTTGTTCTTGGCCGCGCCGGTGACGGCGCCCTTGGTGTAGCCGAAGAGCTCGCTTTCAATCAGCGTGGGCACCAGCGAGCCACAGTCAACCGCTACGAAGGGCTTGTCGCGGTATGGGCCGGAGAAGTGAATGGCGCGCGCCACAAGCTCCTTGCCGGTGCCGCTCTCCCCCATGATCAGCACCGGATGCGAGCTGTGCGCCGCCTTGGAGATGATGCGGTAGAGCTTCTCCATCTCGGGCGAGCGCCCGATGATCGCCCCGAAGCCCTCCTTGCTCTTCACCTGCTGGCGAAGGATGCGGTTTTCACTGGAGAGCTGGAGGTGTCCCAATACCCGGTCGAGGATCAGGCGAAGCTCTTCGAGGTTGAACGGCTTGGTGACGTAGTCGTAGGCGCCCTGCTTCATGGCCTGCACCGCCGACTGCACGCTGGCGTAGCCGGTCATCACCACCACAACCGTCTCCGGACGGCGGCGCTTGACCTCTTTCAGGATCTCAAGGCCCCCGATGCCGGGCAGGCGCAGGTCCAGCAGCACCACGTCGATCGAGTTGGTGTCCAGCACTCGGAAGGCATGTTCCGCGTTATCAGCGACATAGGTGGTGTAGCCGATGCTCTGGGCCACCTCGCGACAGCCCTCCCGGATGGACCGCTCATCGTCTACGACGAGCAGGTTCAGCAGGTTCGCCTCCGCCTTTTCCCGAGTCGGTTCCATGGCCAACGCCCCCAAAATGGTACTAAGTGCCACCCCCGTCGCGGAAGTGTCTGCATCACTGGTTCGTGTGCCGTGGGGCACGCCCGAGCTGTGACCCGCAACTGATGCCTGCACCGCGCTCATCTCCTTCATCGTTGTCCTTGCCTCCCTGTCTTTGGCCCCGCGCTGTTCCTCGAGCTGTTCGCCCAACCTGCATTCATGCTCAGAAAGACTCCACGTTCTTAGAAGACCCAACCTCGGGCTCCTGCCCGCCTGACGAGGTCCCGAACACTCCCGCATCGGCCTCTCCGCAGGCGGCGAGCAACTGGCTGCGCACCTCGCGAAGCAGCAGGCAGCCGCGCTCACAGCCCGCACAGACCCTGCTGGCGTAGTGCCACAGCGCCTTACCCTCCGAACCCGCCGGAGAGCCCACCGTTGGCTTCCCGGGGTGCAGGTACTCCGCCAGCAGGCCACCCGAGATCATCACTCCAGTCAGGACATTGGACAGCTCATGCATCAGCCGGCGCATGGCCGCTACCTGAGCGCCGTCCAAAACGACTGTGCCAGCCTCCGCCTCATGCGGAAGGCTGCGGGAGTCGTCGCTGTCCATTTCGGAGCTCACGCCCATTTCCAAAGCAATACCAGTGCCAAATTGGGTTAGAAAAGCTAAGTCATTGCTGGAGAAAGAGTTCTATCGCGAACAGCAGGCGGGATGAGGATTTTCTTATTTCCCAAGATGAAACGCAACGGCTGCGTTTTCGAAGGTAAACATTCTAGTTTCAATCACTTCCCGGTTTTTGCCAGTTTTTCCCGAAAAGGAACGCCACCGGCGCGGTCATTTGGCGCGAATTAGAGCGGTCTAATCGAGCCCGCGCCCTCCCGGGAGCGCCCTGCACGCGCTTCTCGATCGCGCAGTAACATCTTTGTTTCCAGTAACTCCGGGGCGGCGCGATGCAGGGATTCAGCGCCAGAGTTCGGCGCAGAAGCCCGGGCCCAGCCATCTGCTTTTCTGCATCGAATAGGCAAGGCAGAGTGTGCGGCTGACCGTACTCCTGCGGTATGGTGGATTCCAGGGGTTCTGTTCTCAATGGCACAGGAAGAGAAGGTACTGATCGTCGAGGATGAAGAGCACGAGCGCTCCGGCCTGGCCGAGCTGATTTCCGCCTGGGGCTTCCGCACCGAGACCGCGCGCGACGGCATGGAGGGCCTGGAGAAGGTCCTCTCCTGGCAACCGGACATCGTCGTCTCCGATCTCAAGATGCCGCGCCTGGACGGCGTGGGCCTGCTGGAGCGGGCCGTGCAGAGCTCGCGCGAGATCGCCTTTATTCTGCTCACGGCCCAGGGCTCGGTGGACTCCGCCGTGGCGGCGATGAAGCTGGGCGCCTACGATTTCCTGGAAAAGCCGGTTAATCCGGCGCGCCTGCGCAATATCCTGCAGAACGCCGCGCGTCAGCGCGGCACCGAGCGCGAACTGGAGGCCACTCGCCGCCAGTTGCGCGACAGCGGACGGCTAGGCACGCTGGTGGGCTCCTCGCGCAAGATGAAGGAGGTCTATCACCTCATCGAGCAGGTAGCGCCCAGCACCGCCTCGGTGCTCATCACGGGCGAGAGCGGCACCGGCAAGGAGCTGGTGGCGCGCACCATTCACGAGCTCTCTCCGCGCAAGGGCCGGCCCTTCGTGGCCATCAACTGCGCCGCAATTCCCGAGACGCTGATCGAAAGCGAGATCTTCGGCCATGAAAAGGGGGCCTTCACCGGCGCGCTGGAGCGGCGCACCGGGTGCTTCGAGCTGGCCGAGAGCGGCACCCTGCTGCTCGACGAGATCGGCGAGATGCCCATCGGCACGCAGGCCAAGCTGCTGCGCGTGCTGGAGGACCGCAAGCTGCGCCGCTTGGGCAGCAGGACGGAGACCACGGTCGATGTCCGCGTGCTGGCCGCCACCAACAAGGTCCCGGAAGAGGCGGTGGCCAACGGACACCTGCGCAACGATCTCTTCTATCGCCTCAACGTCTTCAACGTTGCCATGCCTCCCCTGCGCGAGCACAAGGAGGACATCCCCGCGCTCACGCAGACGCTGATTCAGGACATGAACGACAAGCACCAGCGCAGCGTGCGCAGCGTCAGCGACGCCGTCCTGCGGCTGTTTGAGGATTTCTCCTGGCCCGGCAATGTGCGCGAGCTGCGCAACTGCCTGGAGCGCGCCGTCATCGTCTGCGAGAACAGCGTCATCGAGCCGCGCCATCTGCCTCCGGGCTTCGGCGAGCAGCCCGCGCGCCGCGTGGTGAGCGACAGCGAGGGCATCCACGTCGGCGTGGGGACCACCGTGGACGAGGCCGAGCGCCAGCTGATCATGAAGACCCTGGAATCGACGCACAATAACAAGACCCGGGCCGCCGAGATCCTTGGCATCAGTCTGAAGACGTTGCACAATAAACTGAAGGAGTACGGAAACCAGGGGCAACCGGTCTCTTCGGGCTCGCCGATGGAACGCGAGGTGGGAAGCTGACCCGCAGGGTCCCCAGCAAACGACTGTTGGGGGCACCGGCCGCTGCGCCTGAACTCGAATGCCGCGCCTCAGATTAAAAACCAAGTTGGTGCTGGCCATCAGCGGACTGGTCTTCGTGCTGGTCGCGGCCCTCTCCTGCCTGTACGTCTCCCAGATCTTCCGCCAGCGCATTAAACAGAGCTACGACAATGCCGACTTCATCACCCACCAGGTGCTGCATGCGGCGCGCCGCGCGCTGGAGAGCGAGGCCCTCGCCTCGCGTCTTGACCAGGAGCTGGGACAGCCGCTTCCCTCCTCGGCGCGGGACCGCATCGCCACCATCCTGCAGCACGATCCCGCAATCACGGCGCTTCTGCAGACGGTGGTGGGCTATAACCCCGAGGCCTACGATGTTGCGCTCACCGACCGCAACGGCATCGCGCTGGTCCACACCGATCCCAGCGCGGTCGACAAGCTCATGCCGGTGCGCCCGGCCTATGCCGCCCTGCGCAACGGCAGCTTCTTTGCGCAGCTCGGCGCGGTGTTCGGCCCGGCGCGCGTCTATCAGGTCACTCTGCCGGTGCAGCGGCAAGGCGCGCCCTTCGGCGAGATACGCGTCGGACTCTCCACGCTCTTCCTCAAGCGCGAGCTGGTGCCGCAGTTCAATCGCGCCCTGCTGGTCTCCGGCTCGGCCCTGCTGATGTCGCTATTGATCGCGGCGATGCTCTCCAACTACGCGCTGCAGCCGCTGGAGGTCATCGCCCGCCGCCTCGATGCCGTGACCTCCGACACTGGCAGGCCTGAGCCGGACTCCGAGCCATTGCCCAAGCGCACCGACGAGATCGGCGCAGTCAGCCATCGCATCGACCGGCTGGGCCGCCAGATGCACGACGTGCGCGAGGTCTTCTCGGCCCTGAAGGAAAACCTCGACCAGCTGATGTCGACCCTGCAGGAGGGCCTTGTGCTCTTTACGCAGGACGGCCGCATCGTGCTGGTGAGCGCCTCCGCCGAGCGCTTCCTTGGCGTGGCACGAAGCCAGATGATGGGATCGACGGCCGAGGAGGTCTTCAACGACTCCACCCGCATCGGCCGCATCGTGCTTGACGCGTTTGCCATCCGCCAGGACGTGCCCTCGCGCGAGATCGAGATTGAAAACGGGCGTCGCGTGCAGCTCTCACTCGACTTCATCTCCGAGCGCGGCGCGCCCATCGGCGCCCTGCTGACGGTGCGCGACGCCGAGAGCGTGCGCCGCCTGGGCAACGAGATTGAGCTCTCCCGCCGGCTGGCCGCCATCGGACGCCTCACCTCCGGCGTCGCCCACGAGGTGAAGAACCCCATCAACGCCATCGTGATCCATCTGGAGATCCTGCGCGAGCGCATCGTGAATCTCGACCCCGATTCGCGCCGCCACATGGACATCATCAACAAAGAAATCCATCGCCTGGACCGCGTGGTCAAGTCGCTGATCGACTTCTCGCGTCCTATCGACCTCAAGCTCACCTCGCTGGATTTGCGCTCGCTGGCCGCCGAGGTCATCGCCCTGGCCGCGCCCGAGGCCCATGCCGAGCACGTCCAGATCGTGCAGAACCTTGGCGCACAGCCGCTGTCCATCCGTGCGGACCCCGACCTGATGAAGCAGGCGATCCTCAACGTGGTGCTCAATGGCGTGCAGGCCATGCCCGATGGCGGAACGCTTACGCTGCGCGCCTTCGCCACCTCTCATGCTGCCGTACTGGAGATCGAGGACACCGGCCCTGGCGTCTCTCCCGAAATTCGCGACAAGATCTTTAATCTATACTTCACCACCAAGCAGTCCGGCAGCGGCATCGGGCTGGCCCTCACCTTCCGAGCCCTGCAATTGCACAACGGCGCGGTGGAACTGGACAGCGAGCCGGGAAAGGGCGCAACCTTCCGCCTCATGCTTCCACTGCCGGTGCAGGACCAGCCGCAGCAGACGCCCGCCGATGCGTTTGCCGTCAATACGCCCGAGGTCTCCGGTGCGGGCGAATCCGCGGTTCCACCAGCATTCATAAAACCAGCGCATTCATAAAAAATGTCGCATTCATGGAAATGAAGTTCATCGAGCCCATCATGTCCAAAGTTATCTCTTCACGATTCCTCTCCGCCCGCGTGCTCTCCGCCGCGGCGCTCAGCCTTGCGCTGGCGGCTGCGGGCTGCGAAAAGAAGGTCGTCAGGAACAGCACGCCGCCGGTGCTGGTGCCATCGATCGAGCTCTCGCCGCAGACCATACCCGAGCCGCAGCCCGGGCCCGCCGCGGCGATTCCCACACCTCCCCCAACGCCTGAGCCGGAGGCGCAGAAGCCCAAGCACAAGCCGCGCAAAACCATCGTTCGCGCACCGTCGCCCAAACCCGCGGAAGCGCCCAAGCCCGAGCCGGCCAAGCCGGAGATCGTCAAACCAGCCGAGCCGCCCAAGCCCGACAGCTCCGTGCAGATCACCGCGGCCGTGCCGAGCTCGGCCGTGCAGTCGCAGACGCAGAACACCGAGCAGCTATTGCGCAACAGCGAGAGCAAGCTCAGCGGCATCAGCCGCGCGCTCAGCGAGAGCGAGCAGTCGATGGCGAAACAGGCGCGCAATTACATCGCCCAGTCGCGGCAGGCGATCCAGGAGGGCGAGATCGAGCGCGCCTACAACCTCGCGGTCAAGGCCAGCCTGCTCGCCGAAGAGTTGGCGAAGTAACCCTGAATCAAAAACAAATTTGAGGGTGTAATTGATTCGACCGGCGCTGGTGACCCACATCTGCCGTTAGCAGATGTGGGTCTTTGTTATTGTTTCTGTTTTTTGGGTAGGTGGCCCACATCCGCCCTCTTTTGGCGAATGTGGGATGAAGCGCGCGCGGGCGTCACGGGTGCCCCACCTTCAACTCGCGCCTTCTGCGAGTTTAAGGTGGGAGAGTAAACTCCCGAGTCTTCCCTTTGGCTTTGCCGAGGTGAAAAGGTACCCTGCCACAGCGCCCACAGAATCATTCCCGTCACGCCAATCACCAGAATCTTCATGAACCTCGAACAGGGACTGAATAGCCATAGCGCCGCCAGGACCGACCCCACTTCGTAATGCCCGCGCTCACGTCTGGACTCGCATTCCATGGTCTTCTCCGTTCCCTGGCCGCTTACCCCAGCTCCAGCGACAGGTTCTCCGCCTTCTTCGCCCTGGCTTTGGGCGCTTGCTTAAACGTGGTCTCCAGCAGGCGTGGGCGCTCGATGTCCTTGCCCGCGAGCATCTCCTCGATGGTCAGGATCTGCAGCCGGGGAAACGGTCGGTCGGAATGCGCCGGAGATTTGTAGAAGCCCGCCGACGCCGCCTCCTTTTCCATTGGCTTGGTCGGCGCCTCCAGGGTAATCAGCACGCCGATCTCGGCCTGCTCGCGGTCGAGCACGCCGCGCAGGTCGCGCACATGCGAGTGCTCCACGTGCCCGCCCTTGACGCTCAGGATGATCTGCTTGGACTTGCCGCCGCCGTGTTCGTCGTGGAAGTAGAGCCGCCCGTCAATGCCCTTGTCCGCGCCGCGCCGCACCTGCCCGGCAGGCCGCGCGCCCACCAGCGAGAGCGCCCAGGCCTCGAATTGAAACTTGTCATCCTCGGCCAGCTTGCGCGCGCCGGCCAGGTCGGTGGGCTCGCCGTGAATCTCGTAGCTGCCGTTGATGGCGTCGCCGAACTTGTCGTGCAGCCGCTTCTTGATGAGGCCGACCCAGATGAGTGATGTCGATGCCGATCCAGCGGCGGTTGAGACCCTGCGCGGCGGCCACGGCAGTGCCGCAGCCGCAGAATGGATCGAGAACCACATCGCCCTCGTTGGAGCTCGCCTTGATGATGCGTTCGAGCAGCGCTTCCGGCTTTTGGGTTGGATAGCCGAGACGCTCCTGGGAAAGGTTGTGCATGACCTTCACGTCAGTCCATACATCCTGCATAGGAATTCCAGAAAGGTCCTCGGGGTACTGCTTCAGCCGAGGCATACCGCCCTTCTTAGCTGGCCAATGAACCCGTCCCGCCGCATCCAGCTTATCCAATTCTGAGGGAGGGTAGGCCCAGTGACGCCCCTTCGCAGTGACATTTAAGCCGCGCCACACCAGCCCAGTTTCTCCGTGCCGGATTCCGGCGCCGGTCAAGTCCGTTCTCTTCCATCGCTTTCCGTCCTTATCCGTCTGGTCAAAGAAAGTATCGAGATACTCCTGCTCGTATTCTGTAAACACCTTGTTCCAAATGTAACCGTCGGATTTGGAGTAAAAGAAAATCACGTCATGGACGGGACCGTACCGCCTTGCGCTGCTGTGGGCACTGGTGCGCTTCCAGATGATTTCGCTTCTGAAATTCGTGGGGCCGTAGATTCCATCCATCAGCATCTTCAAATAGTGGCTCGCCGTCGGGTCGCAGTGCAGATAGATTGAGCCGGTCACCTTCAGCACGCGCTTCAGCTCGACGGGGCGCGGGGCCATCATCGCCAGATACGCCATCATGTCGCTGTTGCCCAGAAATGTGCGGAAGGCCCGCATGGCCTCGGCCACGCGACCGCCGCCCTCTACCACCGATTGATAGGCGTGCTCGGCGTCAATGTTCCACTCCCAGGTGTCCTCAAACGCCGTGATCTGCGACGAGGAACGCGTCCCGTCCTTTTCGGCGAAGAGCACGTTGTAGTCGGCGCGGCTGTTGAACGGCGGATCAAGGTAGATGAGGTCCACCGACTCATCCGCGACGTAGTCGCGCAGCACCGTGAGGTTGTCGCCGTAGTAAAGCTGATTTTTCTGCATGGCCTTGCAACAACTTTACCATTTGAAGTGTCATCCTGAGTGAAACGAAGGACCCCGAAGCGGCTCCGATCTCGACTGTCGCCCGAGGCTTTTCAACCAGCCAAGCCCGCTTCTTCAACAACCACGCCAACTGTCCCACTCAAGCCAAAGGATAGCTTGAATGGGCTACCCGTCGCCCGTCGTTCCCTGGTTGAAGGGCCTTTGCGACCGATCTGCCTGTTTGCGTCTTGCTGGGGTCCTTCGTTTCACTCAGGATGACACCTCAAAAGAACTACAAGACCGAGAGCGAAACAAACGAGAACAAAGGCAAGAGCAACTACCCCATATCTGCCAAACCCAGGCAGATATGGGGCACCCTCGACTTCTATCGTTTCCCGGCTCCTACAGCTCCACCTTCTGCATGTATTGCGCCACGTCCACCGGCCAGTCCATCTCCTTGATGATGGCCTGGCGCAGGGCCTCGGCGCTGTCGGGCTCGCCGTGCACGATGTGAGTGCTCTGCGGCGTGTGCTTGAAGGTGCCAAGCCACTCCAGCAGTTCGTCGACGTCGGCGTGGTCGCTGAACTGCTCCAGCGCGGCCACCTGCGCGCGCACCGGGACCATCTCGCCGAAGATCTTCACCTCCTGCGCGCCGTCCTTGATGGCGCGGCCGCGCGTCCCGACCGCCTGAAAGCCGATGAAGAGCACCAGATTGCGCGGGTCCGGCAGCCGCTGCATCAGGTGGTGCTGGATGCGTCCGCCCTCGCACATGCCGCTGGAGGAGACGATCACCGAAGGAAAATGGCTCTGGTTGATGCGCTTGGACTCTTCCGGCGTGATGTGGAAATGGAAACCCGGCCAGTTTAGCGGCGAGCCATGGCGCGCGATCAGCTCTTTGGCCTCGGGGCTGAACTCCTCGCACCGGAAGAAGCGGAATCTCATGCTGCTCCATGAGGCGCTTGAGCAGGAAGAGAAACTTCTGCGTGCGCTCCACGGCAAATGCCGGAACAATAATGGTGCCGCCGCGCTTCACCGTCTCGCGAATGATCGCGGCCAGCTCCGGCATCACGTCTTCATCCGGATGATGGCGGTTGCCGTAGGTGGACTCCATCACCAGCACGTCGGGCGACTCGCCTTCGGTGGGCCCGGAGTGCACCACCTTGCCGGGAGCGATGGTGCTGTTGCGCACCCGGCCGATGTCTCCAGTGAAGAGCAGCAGCCGGCGCCGGCTGTTTGTGCCCACGCTGATCTCCGCCATGGCCGAGCCCAGAATGTGGGCCGCGCGCACAAATCGAAAGCTGAGTTCGGGCGCCAGTTGCACAACTTCTGCGAAGGGCACGGAGCGGAAGCGCTCCAGCGATTGCTGCGCCTCTTCCATCGTGTAGAGCGGAAGTGCCGGGGTGTGCCGCGAGCTCCTCTGCTTGTTGTGGAACGCCGCGTCTTCCTCCTGCAGATGGCCGGAGTCGGGCAGGATCACGCCGCACAGCTCGGTCGTCGCTGGCGTCGCGTAGACCGGGCCCTGGAAGCCCTCCTTGTAGAGGCGTGGTATCCATCCACAGTGGTCGAGATGGGCGTGGGTGAGCAGCACGGCGTCGATCTCGCGGGCGGGGATGGGAAGGTCGGTCCAGTTCTTCTGCTTCCACTCCCGTTGCCCCTGGAAGAGGCCGCAATCCACCAGCAGCTGAAAGCCTTCCTTGCCCGTGATCGCATCGTCGCCGGGACCCTGATGGCCGATGTGGATGAGATGTTTGGAACCGGTGACCGTGCCCGCCGCGCCAAGAAACTGAATGTAGCTCACGCGCTCCTCCCCATTTCCGCCCCACTTCGCCCGATCGAACATCACTCAATAGAACGATCTAACAAATTAGGACGCACGGCTTAAAGTTGCAATCCCGAATTCCCCAAATGCAGTTGACAAGCCGTGCGCCTCTACGGAGGGGATGAGCCGGAGCCGCCGACCGGCATAACATGCCTCTCGCGCGGGGACTCGGGAATGCTGCCGTCGTTGACCTCAACTTCCTTGGGCGCGGCAGCCAGCGGCACGCGCACAATGGCCTTGCTTCTGGCGGGCACCAGCAGGCGCGCACGGGCCTCGATGCCGCCGCCGCGCACGATCACCGGGACCTCGCAGCCGGCCTCGCCCAGGTTCTCCACCGTCACGGCCGTCACCGTCTGCTCGCCCAGGGTCTTTCGAGCGAAGGCGGAGACGATCCGTAATTGCGGCAGGCCGCGGTCGCGATAGACCCAGTCGTCGAAAAACTGCTCGAGGTCGCGACGGGGCGAGAACTGCTGCTCGATCAGCCACTGCACGTATCCGGTATCGCGGTCCTCCACCGCGCGATAGGCCGCCAGCGCCGCCTGCAGCTTGCGCTCGCCGACCATGTCGCGCAGCATCCACCAGACGTAGGCGGCCTTGGTGTGGAGATAGATCTCATCGGCGGTGACGACCAGCGGCTGCGGACGGTCTGTCGCCTCGGCACTGGATTGGGAAGCGGGGTTCTTTGTCGCCGTCGCGGCGTGCGACCGGGCCTCGGCCGCGGACAGCGTAGAGCCGAACTGTCCGAGGTAGTCGAGCGCGGCCTTGCGGCCTCCCTGCCGCTCGCGGACGATCGCCTGGGCAAATCCGGCCAGGCCGTCGCGAATCCAGGCCCGCGGCGACTCCGGAGTCCCCCGCAAGCCCGTATTTGGGTTGCTGGGGTAGAGCATGGCGGCTGCAACAACACGCGCCATCGCTACCTCCGCTGCCGGACGCGGTGCCGCGCGCAACGGCATAAAAGAGTACGCGCCCGCCTGATAGGGCAGCGCCTCGGGATCGGCCAGCTCCACCAGCACCACCTTCCGCTTCGGCTTGCCGAACCACTCTTCGAGTGTCGGAATCACGGTCTCCACGGCGGCCATGGAATCGCGCGCCAAGCTGGTGTGCGCGGCCGTGTAGTAAGCTGCGACATCGGGCCGGTCGGTGGTGGAGGCCGCGTCCTTCAGCATCACCAGCACCGGCTCAATGCCGCGGAACTCCTGCCTGAGAACCGTTGTTGAACCATCCGGCGCGTCTTCGGCGCTGTTGCCGCTTCGCTGGTCTACCGGCGTGCCATTGCCGAGGAACATCCTCCGCGAATCTTCGCCTCCGCCCGTCTGCGATTGCGGCACGAGCAGCTTAACCCGCAGTACCGACGCTGCCTGCCGCTCGCGCCAGTCGCGCAGCGTCTCAAACAGCTCGTTGCCCGCACTCAGGCTGGCCGCCTCCATGGCAACCGGATACCAGGCCACGAATCCCGCGCCGCGAAATGCGGTGAAGCCGTCTCCGATCTGGTCCCACTCGCTGCGCAATGCAATCTTGCGCGGAGCGCCGATGCGTTCCAGGCGGGCCGCATCGCGGGTGATCGTGCCCGAATAGCGCACGGTCAGCCGCAGCGACTGGCCGGGCGCGAGCGGCCGGTCGAACTTGACAATGGCTTCGCTGAGCATGCCCGTGTGGTCGACATCGCTGGTGTAGCTCTGCGACAGCCACTCCATCGCAGCTCCGTCGTGCACCACCGAAAGCCAGCGCAGCGAGCTCGAGATTTGCAGCGCGGCCTCGCGCTGCGGCTTGCCGGAGATGTTGCGCAATTCGACCGTGCCCTCGGCGGCAAGCCAGTGCTGGTTGGGATCGATGCGGACATCGAGCTCGCAGACAGGAAAGGTAAAGGCGTTGCGGTCGAGCGCCGTGGCGGGAATGGCGATTGCGAGCAGGGCAAATAGAAGTGCTGCTTTAGACGCAAGCTTTCTGCTCTCGCAGGTTAGCGTCAACAGAGGGCGCGAACCCGGGGCACCCGTCTTTCGCGCGTGCCGGCGCAACACTACTGCTCGCTCCGCTGCCGTTTCACAGATTTTTTTGTTACCGGCTTTTTAGATTGACGGCGCTGGCGCTGCACCTCATACATCACAATGCCGCCGGCGACCGAGACGTTCAGCGAGCTTACGCTGCCCATCATCGGAATCGAGACCAGCATGTCGCACTTGCGCCGCACCAGGTCGTGCAGCCCTTTGCCTTCGGCGCCCATCACGATGGCGCAGTTCATGTTGTAGTCCAGCTCGTCATAGCTCTGCTGGCCGCGCTCGTCGAGGCCCACCACCCAGACGTTCTGCTCCTTCAACTCGTCCAGAGTGCGCGCGATGTTGACCACGCGCGCCACCGGTAGATGTTCGCTGGCCCCGGCCGACGCCTTGACCACGGTGCCGGTGATGCCGGCCGCGCGGCGCTCGGGAATGATCACGCCATCCACACCAGCCCCATCGGCGGAGCGGATCAGCGCGCCCAGGTTGTGCGGGTCCTCCACCCCATCGAGCACGAGAACAAAGACGTGTTCGCCGTGCTTATGCTCCAGCAGCTCCTCTACGCCGCTGTACTCCTTGCGCGAGGTGAACGCCATGATTCCCTGGTGGGTATTGGTGCGGGTCTGCCGGTCGATCTCTTCGCGCGGCACAAAGCGCACGCTGACGCCCTGCGCGCGGCAGTCGTCCAGAATTTTCTGCAGGCGCGGATCGGTGCGGTCGCGCGAGACCGCAACGTAGTCGAAGCGGCGGCCGCCGCGCTTCAACGCCTCGGCTATGGCGTGGATGCCGTATAGGACTTCGCTCATCAAGAACCAGTGTACGGCACGCGGGGTCCCCGGCAAATCGGGGTCCGGCAAGCCCGCGGTCGGCTTGCTGGGGCAGAAGCCCGATGTTGGCTGCTGGGGTGGACGGGGGCCTTAGCTCTCTTTGCAAAAATAGGCCCCGGCGATTTCGCCGCCGCCTCCGCCGTTTTATACTTGTATGTTGTTTGTATTGCTCTGAAGGAGCCTATGCCGCTATCCGTCATCATTGTGGACGATGAACAGCTAGCACGTGATGAACTCTCCTACCTGCTGCGCGACATCGAAGACGTCGAGGTCATCGGGCAGGCCAAGAACGGCCTGGAGGCCGTGACGCTGATCAAGGAGACCTCGCCCGACCTGGTCTTTCTGGATGTGCAGATGCCCGGCCTGGACGGCTTCGGCGTGATCAAGAAGCTGCTGGAGAAAAAGGTCCCGCTACCCGGGATCGTTTTTACCACGGCCTTCGACCAGTACGCGGTGAAGGCCTTCGAGGTCAGCGCGCTCGACTACGTCCTGAAGCCTTACGACCGCAAGCGCATCGCGCAGGCGGTGGAGAAGGCGCGCAAGGTGCTTGCCGAACCTCGCGAGCCCGAAGTTGTGCTCAATGACAATAGCGCCAAGCTCGACACTCTGATGAAGCTGCTGGAGCAGCAGAAGCCGCAGCAGGCCAACAAGATCCTACTCAAGGCCAACAATCGGCTCTTCCTCGTCGATCAGAAAGACATCTGCTTTGCCTCCATCGAAGACGGCGTCATCACCGTGGTGGCGCAGAGCATGGAGGGCCAGTCCAACTGCCGCACGCTGGAGGAGCTGATGAGCTCGCTCGACTCCAACCTCTTCTGGCGCGCGCACCGCTCGTTCCTGGTCAACATCAATCGCATCAAGGAAGTGGTGCCCTGGTTCAAGAGCAGCTACCAGATCCGCATGGACGA
>WNGF01002944.1_pt1 | contig 23532 bp, 15 predicted proteins | sample 5400641 | NCBI WGS metagenome assembly WNGF01 (sample SAMN13153371, study PRJNA577476) | soil metagenome | isolation source: 80 cm soil or saprolite under grassland replicate 2 | place: USA:California | collected 2016-06-15 | reverse complement strand
CTCGACCGTGCGCAAGCTAACAGCTTGCGTTACAGGTCAGGAGATCCTTTTCGTGACTCGAAGGCTGATCGTTGCTCTCGTTAAGCTTGCCCTGCGCATCTACTTCCGACACATCGAGGTCGTAGGTTTTGAGCACATACCGCTAAAGACTCCCGTTATCTTCGTCCTCAATCATCCCAACGCCCTGATTGACCCGGTATTCCTTCTTTGTTTGGCGCCACGCCGGGTTTCTTTTCTTGCCAAAGCACCGCTGTTCCGCATGCCAGTTATAGGATCACTAGTGCGGGCGTTGGATTCGCTTCCTGTTTATCGTCGTCAGGATGAAGGCGAAGACGTGTCTCGAAATAACGAGACTTTTGCGGCGGCGCGGAAACTACTTGCCAGGGGCGGCACAATCGGAGTTTGCCCGGAAGGGGTCTCGCACGACGAACCACGACTGCGGCCGATTAAGACCGGAGTTGCACGAATCGCGCTTGCCGCGGTCTCGACGGGTGAAGTGCGCGATTTGAAGATCGTGCCGGCCGGCCTTTATTACACTTCGAAGACGGCTTTTCGGAGTGGTGCCTTGCTGTACTTTGGTGCGCCCCTCGAAGTGACCCCGGTTAAGATGGAGCCAGATGGCACTCCGCCGGGAGTCGCGGTGCGCGAGCTGTCAGAGAGAATTGAAACAGCCTTGCGGGCAGTCGTCTTCGATGCAGAGCACGAGGAAGCCTTACGCACAATTAACCGCGCTGAACGAATCTTCTCATCGGAAAGTCAGGAGGATGGTGATGGGAGTCTCGCTGCGGAGTTACAACTGTTGCAGCGTTTCGTTCAAGCTTATGCAATTCTGCGGGAGAATGCTCCCGACCGTTTGCACAAGCTCGAGGTACGTATGATTCGTTTTGAAGAACAGTTGAAACAAGCCGGTATTGACCCGAAGGAACTGATGCGTCCGGGTACCAAGTCAGATGTGTTCTTCCATCTGTTTACACGCTCAATGCTATTCGCGCTATTGGCCGTGCCTGCCTCTATCGGAGCATTGATTCATTATCCAGCGTACCGCCTCGGCGGTTTTATTGCCACCAGGTTGTCCCAGGCGTCCGACGACGTCGTTTCCACGATCAAGATAATATCCGCCATGCTTTTGTTCCCCTTAACCTGGCTCGCTGTAGCACTAACCGGCTACAAAGTGGCCGGGGGAGTTATTGGCTTACTTATGTGCTTGCTCGCACCGGCTCTTGGCTATCTGGCAATCATTTTTTTCGAAGAGATCGACAAGTTCCTGGGTGGCCTGCGTGCACTAACATTCTTTTTGATGAAGAGACGGTTTTACGTGGGACTGCTTGCCGAGCGCAAAGCAATCCGCAACGAAATCCTCGCCTTGGGTGACGCCATTGCCACCCATTGAGTTCGTCTTATTTGTAGTTGCCGGGAAAAAGGGCGGATGGGTCTAGGCGTTTAGGGCTAACTACTTCTTACGAGCTTTAGCTGCGCTTTTCACTCTTGCCGAGCTGCTTTTCTTTTTCCCGGCCGACCGAACCGTCCGGCCTCGTCGTCCTTCACTCTGGACCTTCCCCAGACTCATCAGTTGCTCATAAGCACCACGCACCACATTACGAGCCACTTTGAGTGTGTTAGCAAGCTCTCGTTCACTGGGAAGAAAACTCCCCGCCGCCAATATGCCTGCGTTGATCTTCTGGTCAAGCTGATCGCGAATCTGTTTCGTCATCGAGTCTCGCCCCTTACGATTGACACGTATGTTGAGTTTCACGCGTCTATCCTCCGTCCTGTAAAAATTATCTGATCTCTGAAATGAATTCTATGCAGCTGGAAATTGACTGTCAATGAGTTGATCCGCTTACGGACCACATGTTATGTGGTTGAAACAGAAACGTGATGGTCCAGCGAACAGATGGGCCACTATCAGGGAGCAAGGGCGCTGTGGCGGCGGAGGATCTCGACAGTCCGCTCAAGCGGAAGGGCTTCTACCGTGTGACCGCGTGAGGTGGTTGTAACCGCCCGAAAAAGGGAGTTGTAGATTGCTTCTTCGGTAGCTTCGATCGCGGCGAGGAAGAGTGGCGACATGGCTTCATTAGGTAAGGACTTGATATTGGCGGTGGTATTTCGACTGCCTGGGCTAGCGTTTGCGTATATTCGCGCTTCTGCTGATGTGGAAAAAGCGATCGCGTAGTCGCCGCTACCATTGCTCCCGGTGGCCCCGGTGCGGGCCAGACCCATGATGGTCCGTGCCGCGAGCCGCCTTAGATTGCGTGAGTCGAGGGGCGCATCCGTGGCAACAACGATGATGATTGAGCCATCCGGATCGTTTTGTCGTTCTGGGGCCGATTTCCCGGGCCGATTATCATACGTCTGATTACTGCGCTCGAGTTCTTCCTTCAAATAGTACCGACCCAACTCACGACCTACTGGCGCACCATTAATCGCAAGTACGCCACCGAAGTTCGTTTGCACCAATACCCCAACTGTATATCCGCCCAGCATTGACGGAATTTTACGAGAGGAAGTTCCAATTCCGCCTTTAAAGCCGAAGGCCACGGTTCCTGTTCCGGCGCCCACGCAACCTTCTTCCACTGGCCCGTTCCTGGCGTTCTTAATCGCGGCCACAACATCGTCGGGTGAAATATGGCGGCCCCGGATATCGTTAAGAAAGCCGTCGTTTGTTTCAGCCACCAAAGGGTTAACTGATTGCACGTCCTCGTTTCCGGGCAAGGCGAGCGTGTACGAGACGAGCGAATCTGCAACACGAGGAACGCTTAGCGTCGACGTAAGCATTATGGGAGTTTCAATTTCACCTAATTCATCGACTTGGGACGAGCCCATGAGTTTACCGAAACCATTTCCCACGAAAATGGCGCCCGGAACCTTCTGGCGAAAGAGATTCCCATTGTGTGGTAGAACCGCGGTTACTCCAGTGCGAATAGTGTCGCCGCGAGTTATCGTGGTGTGGCCCACGAGCACTCCCGCCACGTCGGTGATTGCATTCAACGCGCCCGTAGGTAATATGCCGACTCTAATTCCCAGATCGCGGGCTCGAGGTCTCTCTTTGATAGAAGGGCTTATGTTCTGGTTGTTTTGTGCGGCGGTTTTTCTCATGAGTTGATCGTTGCTGAATCCTGCCGAAAGGAAAGGCAGGGTTGTTAGGATCGGCAGTAACAGAGAAGCCACGAAACGGCGGGTCGGGAAAACGTAGAAACGCGGCGAGGCCAGAGCCCGCAACCAAGAAAAATTTAAGCAAACCGAACTCAACATCTTTGGAGTGCGGCGGCCCGGCGCCGCTTTGGCCCGTTCCTCGTTACCGCTCAACGCGAACTAAGCGGTCTTGCTTCCAAAGTAACCGATTTCGTCCCGGGAAGACCGCGGCGAACCGTCGGCCAAAGCGCTGCCGGGCTTGGCCGGCGCCGCTTTGGCCCGTTCCTCGTTACCGCTCAACGCGAACTAAGCGGTCTTGCTTCCAAAGTAACCGATTTCGTCCCGGGAAGACCGCGGCGAACCGTCGGCCAAAGCTCGGCCCGGCTGGCCCGGCGCCGCTTTGGCCCGTTCCTCGTTACCGCTCAACTCGAATTAAGCGGTCTTGCTGCCAAAGTCACGGATTTCGTCCCGGGAAGACCGCGGCGAACCGTCGGCCAAAGCGCTGCCGGGCTTGGCCCGGCGCCGCTTTGGCCCGTTCCTCGTTACGCTCAACTCGAATTAAGCGGTCTTGTTTCCAAAGTAATCGATTCGTCCCGGGAAGACCGCGGCGAACCGTCGGCCAAAGCGCTGCCGGGCTTGGCCGGCGCCGCTTTGGCCCGTTCCTCGTTACGCTCAACTCGAATTAAGCGGTCTTGCTTCCAAAGTAACCGATTTCGTCCCGGGAAGACCGCGGCGAACCGTCGGCCAAAGCGCTGCCGGGCCAGCCGGGCCAGCGGACTCCAAATTAGTTCCCTACTGAAGTCGTCCCCAGGCGCTAGTCTTCCAATTGTCGATTGCGTCAGGGGGCAGGATCCACGGAGGGAGCGGCATCAATAACCAGTCGGAAAGAGCAAACACGTAAGGCTCGTACATCATCCGAAGTTCACACAATCGCTGCTCTGCTTGCTCGTCCGCCGGAAAAACTATTCCATTCTCTTTAAGAATTTTTCGCACACGCGTCAACTCTTCGGAAGTCAATCTGCCGCCGCACGATTCGGGTGCAACAGGGGCAGTCCTGAAGACCTGGGCGATGTCAACAACTGCATGCCGGGCCATCGCGAACGTCATGCGTGCTTGCCATATCGGCCCGCCTTCGACGCCAACCATCACAAGGGCGCACGTATCGAGGACCGTAGTCAGGGCGCGAAGCCATGATTGGTTGTCATGTTGTGATCGAAAATAGCAGAGCACCGGATATGAGAGATGACTTTCGAGCAACTCCGCCGACCATCGCTCCCATTCTCCCAGCAGACGGTCAAGGTCGTAGAGCTTCTCCTCAGCGCGGTGCCGGCGCAACAACTCGACCGCGCTTGATGGCGATCCTGAACGCGCGTCGAGCAAAGAGATGCTTGCTTCGCGTCGTGAGAACGCTTGATAAAGAATCGGCAAGTAACTAATGACGATTGCAAGTAGACCGAAGCCGTTTCCCGCCTCGATGACTGCCAGGGTGCGCCCGAGCGGAAACACAGGCGAGATATCGCCGTAGCCAAGAGTGAAAAATGTGACACCGCTCAGGTAAAGATAGCTCCAAAAACTTACGAGGTCTTCGGGAACGTTCAATTTTGAATTTGCGGACCACAACAAGAGGGCGTATCCGAGAATCAACCCGACTGCCCAAATTCCCAGTAGGATAATTAGTGAAAGTGGACCGAACAGCCCGAGATATTTCTCCTTGCGGCGCGAGTGCAAGAAGTGGCGCGCAAAGAAAGACCAAGGCAACCAGACGGACGTGTAAAAAAGACTGGTCAACCTGATTCGCCGCGTAACGCGTCGGGGCAGGATTATGGTCTCAAAGACATCCCAGAGAATTGTCGCTATAAGGATCAGGCCTGCGATGCCCGCTGCTATTCTCATTCACATACCGTTTAGACGCGCTAATTGTTCTGAGCTTCGCGATGTTATCGTTGAATTCATGATTTGCACAGCTTAGAAGTGTTTTCGTTTTGATACGTTAAGATGCAAGTGAACGACGGCTGAGATTGCGGCCAGATGCAAATTAGGCCTTGACAGAATGCCCTTGATGGCTGAGATTGCTGGCATTTCCAAACGGGCCTTATGCATCGTAATCAATGATCGATAAGAACGAGTCTCTTAAACATGGTCACGTGTTTGCTGCCGACCTGGGCGGAACGAATCTTCGTGCCGCAACCGTAGGGGGAAACGGGAACATAGGCTTCAGGGTCAAACACCCTACCCCACATTCCGCCGGTCAAGCCGGGGATATCGTGAGCGCAATCGTCGCTGCTGCACGCGAATGCCAAACGTCGATCAGAAAAGAAGGAGGCGCGATTCGCGCCGCGAGCGTGGTAGTGCCGGGAACTGTGGACTTAGGCGGCGAGACTATCCTTCAGGCGCCAAATGTTCCGTGTCTCGATGGCTTTCGACTTGCCGATGTGTTGAGGGAGCAACTCGGGTGCCCTGTGTTGCTGGAGAATGACGCCAACGCCGCGGCGGTAGGTGAAATGTGGTTAGGGGCGGCGCGCGGCTGTTGCACGATCATCTGCGTAACGTTAGGGACGGGCGTTGGCGGCGGGATCGTTCTGGACGGGAAATTGTGGCGGGGCGTTGACGGGTCGGCTGGCGAGATTGGCCACACCTCCGTCGAACCATTTGGTGGTGTGCCATGCAAGTGTGGCAACACCGGATGTTTGGAAGTGTTCGCATCAGCTACGGGAATTGTCCGACTGGCACGCGCAGCACTGCCTGAGTACCCAAACACAATTCTCGATGCGAGCCGGTTAACGGCGCAGAGAATCTATGATGCGGGGACGAAGGGTGATGAATTGGCACTCGCTGTGCTCAAGAAGATGGGAAGTTATCTCGGCGTTGGTCTGGCTAACCTCGTGAACCTGCTCAATCCCGAAATGATCGTGATTGGTGGTGGCGTAGCGAATGGTTGGCAGTTGTTTGAAAAATACATGCATGAAGAAGTTGCGCGCCGCGCCTTTCCGGTGCCTGTACGGCGGCTAAAAATTGTTCCCGCGGAATGTGGTGACGACGCCGGGTTGCTCGGCGCTGCGCACTTGGCTTTCGAAGCGTTTACTGACAGTAAGGAGTGAAGAACCACAGAAGTCGCAAGCAACGCGAAACAAAGAAGATAAGCTGACCAGGCTGTTAGCGGTCGAGGTTTCTTATCACATCCTGGCTTTTGCGTCTTCGGCGCCTTTCTGAGGGTAACTGAACCTGATGACTGCTCTTATTATTCACGGCCACTTTTATCAACCGCCCCGCGAGGATCCATGGACCGGCGAAATTGAACGCCAGCAAAGCGCCGCCCCATATCACGACTGGAATGAACGCGTTCATGATGAAAGTTATGGCCCCAACGCATTCGCCCGCGTGGTTGGAGACGACCGCGTAGTGGAGCGCATGGTTAACAACTACGCTAATATCAGTTTCAATTTCGGCCCCACGTTACTTTCCTGGCTCGAGAAACATCACTCGGAAACCTACGCGCGAATCATCGACGCAGATAAACTCAGCGCACAGAAGCGAGGCGGGCATGGCAATGCCATAGCGCAGGCCTACGGGCACGCAATTCTTCCTTTATGCAACGGGCGCGATCGCTTGACTCAGGTTGTGTGGGGCCTCGCCGACTTTCGCCATCGGTTTGGAAGGGAACCAGAGTCGCTCTGGCTGCCAGAAACGGGATGTGATAACACCATTCTTCGCTTGCTTATCGACCAGGGTTTGCGCTTTGTCATTCTCGCGCCGCAACAGGCAGCACGTTTTCGCGCTAAGGGAAGGATTGAATGGCGGCAAATTGGAGATCGAGGGATTGACACGACCAGGGCCTATCGTTACGTTGATGAAACTGGCCGGTCGATCGCAATCTTCTTTTACGATGGCCCATTGGCTCGCGCGATCGCTTTTGAGCAGGCGTTGTCGTCCAGCGAGTTGCTGGTCCGCATGTTCAAGCAAGCCACTCAATTCGGGCCCCTCGTGAATGTGGCTACAGACGGGGAAACTTACGGTCATCATTTCAAGTTTGGCGACCTTTGCCTGGCGCATGCGTTAGAGATTGAAGCGAAGGAAGCCGGCTTCTGGATAACGAATTATGGTCAGTATCTCGACTGGTATCCACCCGAGTTTGAAGTTGAAATAAAGGATTTTAGTTCGTGGAGTTGCGCACACGGAGTAGAGCGCTGGCGGGAGGACTGCGGCTGTCATACCGGGGGAGACTTCACATGGAATCAGAAGTGGCGCGGACCCCTCAGATCGGCTCTTGATTTTCTGCGCGATGAAGCTGAGAAAAACTTTGCCATCTACGGGCAGCGATTGTTGCGGGATCCGTGGGAAGCGCGTAACGGTTATATTCGCCTGTTGCTTAAGAGCCAATCCCCGGAAGAATTTCTCCGGGAATACGCGCAACGACCTCTTTCAGGTCTTGAAAGAGAAAAGGCTTTAGCTTTGTTGGAGATGCAGCATAACGCTTTATTGATGTTTACCAGTTGTGCCTGGTTCTTTTCCGAGCTTTCCGGGATTGAAACCGTGCAGATAATGAAGTATGCCGCGCGGGTGATCGAGTTTCACGAGCAACTCGGTTTTCCCTCACCTCGCGCCAGGTTTCTGGAGTTGATGGCGAAAGCTCAGAGCAACATCAGAGAGCGCGGAAGTGGCGCTGACATTTACTTGCGCGAGGCGGAGCCCAGTCGCGTGAGTTTCGAGCCCTCATTTGATGAACGATGATTCCCAAAAACCCGCGTCGACCAGGGCGACAAAAGCAAAGGCCAACTTCGCTGCGCCAGAACCGGGACCGCAGGTGAGTGCCGGCGAGACTAATCGTTTTCTTTCTTTAAAGCATCGCGACCCTCATCAAATCCTGGGCGCTCACCCGACGGATGGTGGAGTCGTCATCCGTGCCTTTCGGCCGGATGCCGAAAAGGTCGAGGTCCAGATCGGCGCCAAAAAGCACCTGACCATGGCGGAGGTCCATCCCTCCGGATTATTTGCACTGTTCATTCCGGGTTTGGAGCAGATTCCCACATATCGCTTTCGTGTTCACTATGCGGGGGACAACGTCTTCACTCAACGGGACGCTTATTCATTTCTGCCGACGCTGGGCGAAATTGACCTGCATCTTTTCGGAGAGGGGAAGCACGAAGCCATCTATGAAAAACTTGGCGCCCACCCTCGTAAGATCGGTCGTGTAAAGGGCGTGTCATTTGCAGTGTGGGCCCCACAGGCGGAAGGCGTCAGCGTAGTCGGCAACTTCAATGGCTGGGACGGACGTCTCCATCAAATGCGATCCCTCGGCAGTTCGGGTGTTTGGGAAATCTTCATTCCTGATCTTCAACCCGGTGAAATGTACAAATATGAAATCAGAACGCGCCGCCATCTTCCTTTCTTAAAAAGCGATCCCTATGCAACTTACACCGAAATACCCCCCGCGACTTCTGCGGTTGTCTATGACTCGAAGTACAAATTTGGCGATGCGAAATGGATGAAAATGCGAGCCGGCCGAGAACACTATCGCCACCCGCTTTCAATTTACGAAGTGCACTTCGGATCATGGCGGCGGGTGGCAGAGGAGAGTAATCGGCCATTTAGCTATCATGAGATGGCGCAACCGCTTGCGGACTATGTGCACGAGATGGGTTTTACCCATGTCGAGTTCCTGCCGCTGAAAGAGCATCCCTACGGACCATCCTGGGGTTATCAGGTCGGGAACTATTTTGCACCGTCTGCCCGCTACGGCACTCCCGACGACTTTCGTTACCTCGTTGACTACTTACACCAGCACGACATTGGCGTCATCATGGATTGGGTGCCGGCACATTTCCCGAAAGACGCATTCGCGCTCGGTCGCTTCGACGGCTCAGCGCTTTACGAGCATCTTGATCCGCGCAAAGGCGAGCATCCAGACTGGGGTACTTACATCTTCAATTATGGGCGCAATGAAGTCCGGAATTTTCTGATTGGTAATGCGCTCTATTGGTTCAGGGAATTTCATCTTGATGGATTGCGCGTCGATGCTGTCGCTTCGATGCTGTATCTCGATTACAGTCGCAATGAAGGTGAATGGGTGCCCAACAAATTCGGTGGGCGTGAAAACCTGGAGGCCATCTCACTGCTCAAGGAGTTGAACGATATCGTGCACCGGGCTTGTCCTGGCGTGATGATGATTGCCGAGGAGTCGACAGCCTGGCCGCAGGTGAGCCATCCAGTCTATGCGGGTGGTCTCGGCTTTGATTTCAAGTGGAACATGGGCTGGATGCACGACACACTTAAGTACTTTCAAACGGACCCATTGTTTCGCGCCGGCAATCATACTGCAATTACGTTTGGACTGATCTACGCCTGGACTGAAAACTTTATCCTGCCTTTTTCGCATGACGAGGTCGTGCACATGAAAGGCGCGTTGTTGAATAAGATGCCCGGTGATGAGTGGCAGAAGTTTGCCAATTTACGAGCTCTTTACGGTTACATGTGGGCTCATCCGGGAAAGAAGTTATTATTCATGGGTGGCGAGTTTGGCCAGTGGCGTGAATGGACTGAAACCGAGAGTCTGGATTGGCATTTGCTTGATGGGCGGTTTCACAAGGGAGTACAGAATCTGATCCGCGATCTCAATAGGTTCTACGAGCAGGCTGATTGTTTGTGGTCCATTGATGGACAGCCTGCGGGTTTTCAATGGATCGACGCTGACAATGCGGCGGAGAATATTGTTTCATTCATTCGCCGCTCACCGACGTCAGGGCAGGAGTTGGTTTGCGTGGGAAATTTCTCCCCCGTTGTTCGGACCAATCATCGTTTGGGTTTGCCGCGTGCCGGCGAATATCGTCTGGTTATGAATACTGATGCCGATGTTTACGGCGGCAGTGGAACTGACGGGGCGCAATCGATAACTGCCGATGAAATACCTTTCAAAGAGCAAGCGTATTCAGCATCGGTGACGCTCCCGCCGCTGGCGACGTTGTGGTTCGAGGCGCCGGGAACCTAAGACCGGAGCGCTTGGCGAATCATGGATTGAAAAGACTTTCTCAAATCGCTAAACTTTCACCATGACCGTTACTCAAGTTCTTGAAGAGCTTCCTGGGTTCACTTTTGAAGAGCGTCAGCTCCTCATCAGGCGGGTAATTGAGTTGGACGATCCGCCCTTGTCCGACGAGGATGAAGCACTAGTCGAATCTCGGCTCATGGCCCATCGCGCGGATCCCAGTTCGTCCGCACCGCTCGAAGATGTCAAGCAGCGATTACGCTTTCGCATAAGACAATGAGCTGGCGGGTGTTCGTACGCCGGGAAGCCGAGGATGATGTAACCAAAGCTGCGACGCGACTTTTCTTCACTCCAAAGGAGTGAGATGTTTATAGATCGGTACCTAAGAAGTCCCCGGCGCGGTTCGGAGGGGCGGAATGAAACTAGATTAGTACTTTTCAAGTTGACTTCCGCCCCTCCGAACCGCGCCGAGGGTCTCGGTCCTTTGAGCTATAAACATCTCACCCCTACAGGGTGAAACCTGCGCCCCTTTGCGCCGGAAGTTCAATCTCTAGCGGGAGTCTTCGGCTTGTTTTCGCTCTTTGTCGTCGAAGGTCTTGAGAATAATAATTTGACCGCACAATCGATCATATTCAATCAGGAATAACATCACTGTCTCTTTCTAAGAGTCTTAGATCGCCTTCAGCGACGCCGCCTTTCTCCAACCGCTCGCCCAATCTGTCGATTTGCGTTTTGCTCACTTCGCCCATCATCAGACCCGTGTGCTCCAGTTTTGGTGCGAGGATTGTATCTTAACTGCCAGCAAGGCAATATTACCGTAATCGCGATGATCAACTGGGACGATATTCGAAAACAGTTTCCCGTTACTGATTCCCTGTCCTATCTCAATACTGCTGCTGCGGGACCGCTTGCGCGCAGTACAAGCGAGGCTGGCTCAAGTTACTACCGCCAGATGATGGAGGATGGTGACCTCCACTGGGACGAGTGGCTTGCAAGACGAGAGGAAGTAAGGAAGTCCGTTGCGGCATTTATTAATGCTGAACCGGATGAGGTTGGACTAACTACAAACACGTCAAGCGGCATGAACGTCATCGTCGACGCCCTGGAGAACCACGGCGAAGTCATCTCCTGTGATTTGGAATTTCCAGTTACCACGATTCCCTGGATGAACCGGCGCATCCCGGTTCACCTGGTGAAATCGATCGCGGGCGAAGTGAAGTTGGAAGACATCCGCAGAGCTATGAACGTCAGAACCGGAACAATCTCACTCAGTCACGTTCAGTTTTCCAGTGGCTTTCGTATTAATCTCGAAGAGTTGGGAAGCATCAAGGGGAACCATGCGCTGGTTGTGAACGCAAGCCAGTCAGCCGGAGTGTTCCAGATTGATGTGAAACGAATGAGGATCGATGCTCTTTGCGCGACTGGTCACAAGTGGATGCTTTCGGGCTACGGAAGTGGCTTTGTCTACATCAGCCGAGAACTCCTTGAAAAAACAAAGCCGAGAGCAATCGGCTGGTTAAGTGTCCAGGATCCTTATGGCGATGGAAACGACGAAGTGCGCTTGCGCCACGACGCTGCTGCCCGCACAGAACTCGGCTGTCCGCATTTTGCCGGCATCTTAGCACTTGGAGCCGCGGTTCAGTCGTTCACCCAGGTAGGTATGAACCAGATTCAGGAGCGGGCGCTCGAATTGAATCGCTACCTTACCGATAGGCTCGTTGAGGCAGGTCTATACGTAATGTCGCCGCTCTCGAGTGAGAGTGCTCGATCTGCAGAAACGTTGGTTAAAGTTGTTGAGCCTGGGCGGGCGGTCGCGCAACTTGCGCAGCGTCGAATCATCGTTACAGAAAAGCCACAGGGCATTCGCGTAGCGACTGATTTCTTCAACAATAAGGACGACATCGATCGGCTGATCGAGGCAACGGCGGCCCATTGAATGAATTCGCAAGGACCGAAACCATGAGCCGACATGTTTCTTGCGGATGCAAGAGCTTCGGTTTCACCCCGGTAGGGGTAAGATGTTTATAGTTCGTGGGCTCAAATCCCCTCCGGCGCCGTTCGGAGGAGCGGAATGTACTTGAGTGCTAAAGATGTAGTTGACCACCGCTCCTCCGAACGGCGTACGGCGGTGATGTTCAGATCTATAAACATACTACGCCTACCGGGGTGAAGTCCCTCCCACGGAGTGAAACCCTGGTCGTCAAGGCATCCGGCTTGACGGCTATTAGTTTTACCAGCGGATCGCGACCCTGCTTTTACCAAGGCCTTCCTCGGCAAACTGTTTCGAAGTCACTTCCTGGGTCGTTTTGCTGTCTTCAGCTTTTTAGCGACCGGTTTTTCGGCGTCGGCAGCGAAATACGTTTTCGACGCCCGGATGAAGCTGTGCATTATCGGAGATTCGTAACCGCTGCTGAGACGGGCGATTCCAAGTTCCCAATTGATCTGCGCACCTTCGATCCACCAGCGCACCAACCGGCCCTTTTCAACTTCCTCGCGCACGGATTGCAATGGCACAATACCCACACCCATATCTTCCTCAACCATGCGCTTGATGGCTGCCTGTCTACTCAATTCCATCGTTACAGATAAATGCACGCCGGCTTGAGCAAAAAACTGATCGATCAGTCGTCTGGTGTTGCCGCCGCGTTCACCCAGGATCAGCTTCTCGCCGGCGAGTGTGTAAGCGCTGACGGTGCGTTGCTTGCCGAGGCGATGCCGCGGCGAAGCAATCGCCACCAACTGATCTTCACTGAGTCGTTCTGTTTGGATTCCCCTTGCTTCCACCGGCAGCGAGACAAAAGCCAGATCCATTTCGCCTGCCAAAATCTGCTCGACCAGCGACTCACTCGTACCCGATGTCACGGTCAGATCCGCGCGTGGATGTCGCTTGCGAATATCTTTCAGAATCTTCGGTAGCGGATCCGTCAGAACCATTGCGGATGCGCTGCCGATCCGTAGCCGACCGCGTTCAGCGCCCGCTAACTCAGCTATCTCTTCTATCGCGGCGTCGTGCTCCCGCAGGATTTGCCTGGCGCGGTGGAGCAAATGCTCTCCTGCCTCAGTCAAAATCACGTGTCTTGGAGCGCGCACAAAGAGTTTCGCGCCCACTTCGTTTTCCAATTGTCTGATTTGCATGCTGATGGCTGCTTGGGTCACATGGACCCGCAGCGCCGCCGCAGTAAAGGTGCCTGTCTCCGCGATTCCTACGAACGCCTTCAATTGTCTTATTTCCAAGAGCAGCTCCTGACATCACGATGGGTTATCGGAATAATAAAATCTTTTAGTTTCCATTATAAGACAGCCTTCCCTAGAATAATCAACAAAAGCTGTGTTTTCTTCTGAACTCAACGCCAGGACTGGTAGCAAAGAGGCGAATGCCGATCGCCGAGCAGCGGACCTGCTGACCGCGAGGCGCTTGCGGTCACAGCATGCCGTGGTTGGTGTGGACGGCGGCGGGACCAAGACGCACGCAGTCATAATGGACGCCAACCAAGAAATACTTGGCGAGGGTATCGCTGGTCCATCCAACCCTCTTCGTGTGGGAATTAGCAATGCCGCGGCAGCTGTGCGCGAAGCTATTGATAAGGCATGCACAGCAGCTAAGGTGCGCCGAAACGACATTGTGGCGGCGCAGGTCGGACTTGCCGGGGCGCGACGAGAGGAGTTGCGAGCCCGCATGCGTGAGGCGCTGAATGGTATTGGAGTTGGAGAAGTGGAGGTGGGCGGTGACGCTGAGATTGCGCTTTATGGCGCTACTGATGGTGAACCCGGCCTGGTGGTAATCGCCGGCACTGGCTCGATCTGTTGCGGCATTAATTCTCGGGGAAAGAGAGTCTACGCCGGCGGTTGGGGACCTGTTGCCGGAGACGAGGGAAGCGGCGCGTGGATGGCCCGGTGCGCATTGCGCGCCATCGCCAAAGCTGCTGATGGTCGCGGTCCCAGAACGTTGCTGACTGATGCCGCAGCCGCTTATTTCCACGTCACCGCGCCGGAAGATCTGTCGACAGCCATATATGCGCCGACGATAACAAACGAGCGGCTAGCCGGATTTGGAAAAGATGTGATTCAGGCAGCCAAGGCAAAAGACAGTATCGCGCGAGAAATCGTCTCCCAGGCGGGTAGCGAGTTGGGCCAGGCAGCCGCTGCCGTTATTCGTGGCTTAAAGATGGAGCGCGAGCAATTTCAGGTCGCTTACGTAGGTGGCGTCTTTGCCGCCGCCGGCGAACTCGTGCTCGGTCCAATGCGCGAAGTGGTTAAGACGGTGGCTCCGCGAGCGTACCTGGATCAGCCTCGGTTTCCTCCGGCGGTAGCTGCCGCTAGAATGGCTCGGGCACACGTTAACGAAATGGCTCTGGCGGGTTAGACTTCGTCAAAATGAAGGCCGACATTTCTCTTGCACTTCCCATCACGGAACAGGAAAATCCCCGCACCACAAATCTTAGTTCGCTGCCTGTAGCCGACATCGTCCTCCTGATGAACGAAGAAGACTCACTCGTTTCGACCGCTGTTTCCAGAGTCCTCCCAGAAATTGTGAAAGGGGTTGATGCAATCGTAGAACGATTGAAGCGAACCGGTCGTCTTTTCTACATTGGCACCGGCACTTCAGGACGTCTCGGAGTTCTGGATGCTGCTGAGTGTCCACCCACATTTGGAGTTTCACCGGATCTGGTTCAGGCGATCATAGCCGGTGGTTATGACGCCTGTTATCGCGCCGTAGAAGCCTCTGAAGACGATAGGGAAGCAGGAGTTCAGGATCTTCAGACGCGGGGCTTTGATAAAGGTGACGTGCTCGTTGGCATAGCAGCTTCTGGGCGCACGCCTTACACGGTTGGCGCCGTTTCTTATGCGCGTTCGCTGGGAGCTTTCACCATCGCCTTAACTTGTGTGCCGGAATCCACAATTGTTCAAGCGGCCGAGTTGAGCATTGTTCCCGTGGTTGGGCCGGAAGTTATTGCGGGTTCGACCCGAATGAAGGCCGGAACCGCGCAGAAGCTAGTGCTGAACATGTTGTCGACTGCCACGATGGTCAAGCTCGGTTACGTTACCGGTAATCGCATGACGAATGTACAGACCGGGAATGAGAAACTACGCGCTCGGGCCGTCCGCATCCTGGGAGCTGAAGCGGGGCTGGACGAGACAGCTGCGGCAGCAGCGCTGGATGCCGCGGAAGGCGATATTCGAGTGGCGCTGGTAATGAGCCAGACTAACTGTCCTCGCGATGTTGCCAGGAGCGCACTGGAAACCTCCAAAGGAGTTGTGCCTCAAGCGATCGATGCGATTACAAGAAGTTAGACTGGAGTCCGACGAGCCACTAATTTGGAGTGCGCTGGCCTGGCAGCGCTTTGGCCTACGTTCCGCCGCGGTCTCCCCGACGCGAGATCGGTTACCTTGGAAGCGAGATAGTTCAGGGCAAGGGTAAGGAGGAACAGGCCAAAGCGGCGCCGGGCCTGGCAGCGCTTTGGCCGACCTTTCGCCTCGGTCTTGCCGGGGCGAAATTGGTTACTTTGGAAGCGAGACCGGTTAGTTCAGGGCAAGGGTAAGGAACAGGCCAAAGCGGCGCCGGGCCTGGCAGCGCTTTGGCCGACCTTTCGCTTCGGTCTTGCCGGGGCGAAATTGGCTGCTTTGGAAGCGAGACCGGTTAGTTCAAGGTAAGGGTAAGGAGGAACAGGCCAAAGCGGCGCCGGGGCCTGGCAGCGCTTTGGCCGACCTTTCGCCTCGGTCTTGCCGGGGCGAAATTGGTTACTTTGGAAGCGAGACCGGTTAGTTCAAGGTAGGGGTAAGGAGGAACAGGCCAAAGCGGCGCCGGGCCTGGCAGCGATTTGGCCGACCTTTCGCTTCGGTCTTCCCGGGGCGAAATTGGCTGCTTTGGAAGCGAGACCGGTTAGTTCAAGGTAAGGGTAAGGAGGAACAGGCCAAAGCGGCGCCGGGCCGCCGCACTCCAAAATAAAATAATGAAGGCCCTCGACCTCGCAATCATCTTTGGCTACCTGATTGGGATCGTCCTCTTTGGGACTTGGTTTGCGCGCAAGCAAGAAACAACGAGTGACTATTTTCTCGGAGATCGATCCGTTCCGTGGTGGGCTGTCGCCTTTTCGATTGTGGCTACCGAGACGTCGACCATCACCTTTATTTCGGTCCCCGGAATTGCCTTTGCCCGTGGTGGAAACTTCCAATTCCTTCAGCTGGTCTTCGGATATCTCCTGGGCCGAGTGGTTATTGCGTTGCTCTTCATCCCTTCGTATTTTCGCGGGGAGCTGTTAACGGTTTACCAATTACTCGATCGCCGCTTTGGCGGCAAAATCAAAGTCCTTGCTGCGTCGCTCTTTGTAGTGATGCGTAATATCGCCGATGGTATCCGTCTGCTGTTGACGGCAATCGTGCTGGCGGCGGTTTACACTTCATTCCAGCCCTCAGCCAATGCCGAGACAATCACAATCGCAGCAGTTGTTCTGATTGGCATTGCCATGATCGTGTTTACTTATTTCGGCGGCATGGAAGCTGTAATTTGGGTGGAAGTGATTCAACTGGGAATCTATATCGCCGGTGCTCTTGCAGCCGCCTTTATTCTCGTAAAGTCAATCAATGGCGGGATGGCTGAGGCCATCGCCACGGCCACGCAGTACAACAAGTTCTCAGTCTTTGATTTTACTTTCGATGCGACAAAGACATTTACGTTTTGGTCGGGACTGATTGGCGGGTGTTTTCTAACAATGAGCACTCACGGCACTGATCAATACCTGGTGCAGCGTTACCTCTGTACCGATCGACCGCGACGCGCAGCGGCAGCGTTGCTGACGAGCGGTGCAATCGTGCTGGGTCAATTCATCGGCTTTCTGTTTATCGGCGTATTGCTTTTCGCTTTCTATCACCCGTATTCCGACGCGGGATACGCAACGGCAACATCGGTAGCGTTTCCTTTCACCGGCGGCGACCGCGTATTTCCTGACTTCATCACTCGGCACTTGCCCACCGGCCTCTCCGGCCTGGTGGTAGCCGCAATATTTGCCGCGGCCATGTCTTCGTCGCTCAACTCTATCGCAGCGACGGCCGTAAACGATTTGTACACACCGCTGCGACCCAATCGGAGCGATAAACACTATTTGAAGGTGTCGCATGTATTGACGCTTGTGTGGGGAATTGTGCAGATTCTGGTGGCCCTCTTCTGGCTTCGCAAGAATCGCTCGGCTCTGGATACGGCGTTATCGATTGCCTCACTAATCAACGGTCCTGTGTTGGGTGTTTTTCTGGTTGGGAGTTTTCTTCGTCGTGTCAGTCAGCCGCCAGCATTGATCGGGATGTTAGTCAGTCTCGTCGCGATGCTGTACATCTATTTCGCGACGAAAATAGCCTGGACGTGGTACGTCTTTATCGGTAGCGGCATCACTCTGGTGGTGGCCTGGCTAGCCAGCTTTGCTTTTGCGCCTGCCCCCGAGAGCAGACGGGATGAACTCGCGCCCGGAGGTCCGATTGAGAATTCTGTTGGTTAGTATTAGGAGTTGTCAGAAAAAGCTGAGTCGGCTACGTACGTGCAGAATGAATTTATTGATCACGATCGTTCTTCACTCCGTCGGAGTGAGATGTTTATAGATCGATACCTAAGGAGTCCCAGGCGCGGTTCGGAGGGGCGGAATGAAACTAGATGGTACCTGTCAAGTTGAGTTCCGCCCCTCCGAACCACGCCGGAGGTTCTCGGTGCTTTGAGCTATAAACATTTCACCCCTACGGGGTGAGATTTGTGCCTCTTTCGGCAGCGATAAACGGGTCGGCTCAAGTCTGTTCTCCGACAGATTCATGGTGGGTCAGTTTGATTACACATTAGGTGTTTATCCTTCAACTTATTGTTGCGCGGTTATAGTCACAAATGACTCGATTTAACCCTCTGACGCGTCTTAGTTGCGTCCTACTAATTTTGGTATCTTTTCTTATCCCTACTGGGGCGCAGTCGGGACAAACGTCTCGCACCTGGCTTTCCCCATCCCTCGCGAAAACAAAAACCGCGGCGGCTCAGGTTAAGCCCTTTCCGCGCGAACCCTCGCGCGACGCCCTGAAATGGGCCGACAAAGAGCTGCACCGGATGTCGCTTGACGAAAGAATTGGACAACTCATCTACGTCGGGATTAACGCAACATTTCTCAACCAGGACAGTGAGGTATTCCGAGCCCTCAAGCACCAGGTCGAAGACAATCACGTCGGGGGCCTCATCCTTTTTCGCGGACCTGTTTATGAGTCAGTCGTCCTGGTTAACCGTATGCAACAACTCGCGCGCTATCCGCTGCTCATTTCCGCCGATTTGGAGGCTGGGGCCGGAATGCGTTTCGACGATACTATTAATTTCCCCTGGAACATGGCTGTGGCGGCGACGAGTAATCCCGACTACGCCCGGCGACAGGGCGAGGTGACCGCGCGCGAAGCTCGCGCGCTTGGAGTGCAACATGTGTTCGCTCCGGTCGTTGATGTGAACAACAACGCCAATAACCCGGTCATTAACGTTCGATCTTACGGCGAGGATCCAGTCGACGTGGGTCGTTTCGCAGCCGCCTTCACCGAAGGTGCTCAACGAGGCGGCGTCATCGCGACGGCTAAACACTTCCCGGGACACGGAGACACCGCCACCGATTCCCACCGCGGGCTGCCTGAAATTAACGTTGACAAAAAGCGGTTGAATACCGTCGAACTTGTTCCCTTCAAAGCCGCGATCAATGCCGGCGTCGGCTCAGTCATGGTGGGCCATATCGCCTTGCCGCAGATCGACTCAACCGCCATCAAGCCTTTACCGAAGAACATCAAGATGCGGCCGATGGACACGGACGAGGATGGAGAGATTGTCGATGAGAAGGCGACTTTACCGGCCACACTTTCGCCCGTACTTGGCTCGCTGCTGCGCAACGATCTGAAGTTCTCGGGATTAATTGTCACTGATGCGCTGAGTATGAGCGGCCTCACGATCTACTTCAATCAGGAGGAAGCGGCGGTGCGTGCGCTCGAGGCTGGCGCCGATATGCTCTTAAAGCCGGCAGATCCCGACGCCGCATTTCGTGGTGTTCGCGAAGCGGTTCGCAATGGACGAGTGACGGAGCGGCGAATTGACGACTCAGTGCGCCGGATTCTAGCGGCCAAATACGACCTCGGTTTAGTGACACAGCGGATTACGCCGGTTGACGAAATCGACCGGCTTGTGTCGAGCGAGGAAGCTGGTAAGCTGGCCCGCGACATCGCCGATCATGCGATCACCCTCGTGCGGGACGAAGACAAACTTGTGCCTCTGTCCAGTCTGAAAACGGACGCGCGTATTTTCAATCTGGCTATCACCAACGGCGACGATCGGTTGTTTATAGCCAATGCTTTCGTTGGAACATTAGGACGCTCGGGCCGCAAAATAGAAACCATTGTGCTGGATGATCGTTCATCGGAGACGGAGGTCAATGCCGCGCTGGAAAAGGCAAAGGGAGCTGATCTGGTTATCGCTTCGTTGTATGGCCGAGTTCGTACAGGGCAGGCTCGCAGTGTTGGTTTGCCCGAATCGGGGAGTCGTGCTTTAGCAACGCTCATCGCGGCCAAGACCCCGATAGTGGGTATCAGTTTTGGAAATCCATATCTCTTGCTGGGTTTTCCCGAGCTCCGGACTTACATGGTTGCGTATGGCGACATGCCCAGTTTGCAACAGGCCGCAGCGCGCGCAATGCTCGGTGAAATCGATATTACCGGCAAGCTGCCGATTTCTCTTACCGGCATGTATCCGCGAGGCACAGGGATCCAGCTGAGAAAAACCAACTAATTTGGAGTGCGCTGGCCTGACAGCGCTTTGGCCCACCTTACGCCGCGGTCAACCGGACGGGAAATCGCTTCGCAGCAAGACAGCTTGATTCGCAAATGAGTCCAGGGAGAAACAGGCCAAAGCGGCGCCGGGCCGCCGCACTCCAAAGTTTTGGGCGAAGCATACGGTTCTCGTGCGATCGAGCCCGCTCGCGCTTTGGCCCACCTTGCCGCGGTCAACCGGACGGGAAATCGCTTCGCAGCAAGACAGCTTGATTCGCAAATGAGTCCAGGGAGAAACAGGCCAAAGCGGCGCCGGGCCGCCGCACTGCAAAGTTTCAGATCACGTATGAACCACACTAACGGATCTTCTTTGCTTACGTCTTTTCTAACCGTCTTGGTGGTGGTCTGCAATGCTTCGCCCCTCCCGGCACAAGTGCAGCCTCGAACTGCTGCGATGTCCGTCGAGCAGCTGGGGCGAATGGACGCGGTCATCAACGAGGAGATTTCCGCGCATCATTTGCCGGGCGCCGTCGTCCTGGTCGGACGAGACGGCCGCGTCGTTTGGCGCAAAGCATACGGTTCTCGTGCGATCGAGCCAGCTCGCGAGCGGATGACCGCAAACACAATATTTGATCTCGCCAGCCTGACGAAGGTGGTGGCAACTGCAACGAGCATCATGATCCTCGTTGAACAGGGAAAAGTGCGACTGAGCGATCCGCTTGCGAAATATATTTCCGAGATAAAAGGCGAGGGAAGAGACCACATCACGATCGAGTTATTGCTGACCCATCGGTCGGGCTATGCACCGGACTTTGATCTCCGAGAACGCTGGACCGGATATGACGAAGCAATCAAGAGATTGATCGCGGAACCATTGCGCAATCCGCCCGGCGCTCGATTTGTTTACAGTGATATCGGCTACATCGCGCTTGGCGAAGTTGTGCGCCAGGTCAGTGGCCTGACCCTCGATGAATTCGCCAGACGTAATATCTTTGTACCGTTGGGAATGCGCGATACCGGCTTTCGTCCGCCAGCAAGTTTGAGAAGTCGCGTCGCGCCTACTGAGAGACGTCGCAGCCAGATGAACTATCTCGGCGACTCGGGACAGAATGCTGGCTCTGAAGGAGAGAAATGGCTCCGAGGTGAGGTGCACGATCCAACTTCGTACCGAATGGGCGGAGTTGCAGGCCACGCCGGTCTCTTCTCTACTGCCGATAATCTGTCAATCTATTGTCAGATGATTCTCAATGGCGGCCGATATGGCTCGGTGCGCATTCTCAGCCCCTTGAGTGTGGACAACATGATTAGACCTCGGTTGGTCTCAGAGGCCGGCTGGACGCGCGGGCTTGGTTGGGATATCGACACGAGTTTTTCGACCAATCGAGGTGACCTCTTTCCGCTTGGCTCGTTTGGTCACACTGGCTTTACGGGAACCTCGCTATGGATTGATCCTACCAGCGAAATGTTTGTCATCTTCCTTAGCAACCGAGTACACCCGGATGGCAAGGGCGATGTGGGTCCTCTGCGTGGACGCGTAGCTTCAATCGCGGCGGGCGCGGTTACCGACCGCGCTGCTGTGGCTCGGGCTCGGCTTGAGTTCTCCAACTATTACTCAGAAACGCTCAAGAGCCTGGCGCAGTTTGAAGTAATCAGCATTCGAGCGGCGGAACACATGGTGGATGTAACCCCGGAAACAAAGGTCCTAACCGGAATCGACGTGCTCGAGCGTGATGGTTTTAAACAGCTCACTGGAATGAAGGTAGGATTGGTGACAAACCACACGGGACGGAACCGGATGGGACTGCCGACAATTGACGTCCTTAGCAAGGCGCCTGGAGTCAAACTCGCAGCGCTCTTTTCACCTGAGCACGGAATTCGCGGACTTGCGGATGAAAAAGTGTCAGACACGAAAGATGAGCGGACGGGCCTGCCAGTCTACTCGCTCTACGGCGAAACGCGGCGTCCGAAACCGGAGCACTTGAAAGATCTGGATGCCATAGTGTTTGACATCCAGGACATAGGCGCGCGTTTCTACACTTACACATCGACGCTTGGCTACGTCATGGAAGAGGCAGCCAAAGTTCATCTTCCGGTGTTTGTTTTGGACCGTCCAAATCCGATTGACGGAATCGATGTTGAGGGTCCGCTCGCCGACCCTGACAAATTGTCATTCACGGCATATCACACGATTCCGGTTCGGCACGGTATGACGATGGGCGAATTGGCCCAACTTTACAATCGCGATCGGAAGCTCGGTTGTGACCTGCGGGTAATCAAAATGGAGAAGTGGCGGCGGACTATGTGGTTTGACGCGACCAATCTCAGCTGGATCAATCCATCGCCGAACATGCGCAGCCTGACTGAAGCGACGCTCTACCCTGGGGTTGGCCTCTTGGAAACTACAAATGTTTCCGTCGGCCGAGGCACAAATACGCCCTTTGAAGTTGTCGGCGCACCATGGATGGACGGTCAGAAACTTGCTGACTACTTGAATCGCCGTCGCATACCAGGTGTGCGTTTTGTCCCGCTTCGATTTACGCCGAACGCTTCGGTCTTCAAGGATAAGGAGTGTGGGGGGATTAACATTCTCCTCACCGACCGCTCTCGCTTCAGTCCCGTACGTACTGGTATCGAGATGGCAGTGGCGTTGCGCAGGCTTTATCCCGATGACTGGAAGGTCGACGACTATGGGCGGTTGTTGGTAAACGCCACCACTCTCGCTCGAGTGAAACGAGGGGATCCACCTGAAGAGATTCTGCAATCGTGGACTACGCAGTTGGAGGAGTTTAAGCGACTGCGTGTTGGTGTGCTCTTGTATCAGTAAATGTGGTTAATGGTTTTCGCCTGGTTGATTACTAAGGAGAGGGTCAGCCGCTGATATTAAATGAATTGGGATCAATTTTTTCGTTGAACGAAAATTGGCTGAGAGTAATCACCCAGTCTGCGAGGAATGTTCCTCCCTTGGAATCCACTGACAACTTGATCTTGTAAGTGTGCGGCAGGGTCAGGCCGCCTTCCTTCTTAAAATCCGAGAATTCCTCAATCATCCTATACCGAATCTCTCGTTCCTGAACGTTCACGTAGTCACGGGTTCCGATCGGGGCGGGAATCACCAGTTCGTATTCGGTCCTCATGTGCCGAAAAGTCTCTGAATCGAGATAGATACTGATGTGCAGTTCAGAACCCCCACGAGGCAAGTACCGAAGTTCATGCAGCGTGTAGTTGTTCACGTCTTTCGTGCCGGCGTATTCCAGACGCGGGTTGCGCGCGGCTAAATCCAGCAGAGGCCACGCCGACGACAGTGTGCCTCCCATAAGGCCTTGCTTGAAGACAAGATCGTGAGTCACAAGAAAGTTACCCAGGGCTGAACGAACGCCTGGTGTTACATAAGCAGCGGCAAAACTGTTTCCGTTAAAGCCCATCTGTTCGCGCGGATAAACGGGACTCTGAAAACTCATGCCGATTAGGTTCTTAATACCCTCTGAAGCCAGCACAGCTCGACCGGCCGCCTGTTGAGGCGGTGGTGTGCGAATCATGACTAAAGACGTGCCGGCAATGATGCGGGTAGTGATAGCGGCGCGCTTTTCTGCCGGGCCGATGGATTCCAAATGTTTAGCTACTAATTCTTCAGGTTTGAGTTTGTCAGAGGACGCGACCGTAGGTGG
>WNGF01002938.1_pt1 | contig 23544 bp, 24 predicted proteins | sample 5400641 | NCBI WGS metagenome assembly WNGF01 (sample SAMN13153371, study PRJNA577476) | soil metagenome | isolation source: 80 cm soil or saprolite under grassland replicate 2 | place: USA:California | collected 2016-06-15 | reverse complement strand
GCGGCCTCCGGCTCAAGCTTCGCGGGCTGGTCCGGGGACTGCTCCGGAACCGGTACCTGCACGCTGACGATGAGCGCCGACCACTCGGCCGCGGCCACGTTCGAGTCCGACAAGACGCTCACGGTCAGCAAGAGCGGAACCGGGGGCGGGACGGTCAGCTCCAGCCCGGCCGGGATCGACTGCGGCTCCACCTGCACGCACGTCTATACCCATGGCAGCCCGGTCACCCTGACCGCGACCGCGACTGCCAAGTCGAAGTTCGCCGGCTGGTCGGGCGACTGCTCGGGCACGGGCACCTGCACGCTGACCATGAGCGCCAACCACACTGCGACCGCCCGTTTCCAGCCCAAGTGCATCGTCCCGAAGGTGAAGGGCAAGATGTTCGCGGCCGCCAAGAGCGCGATCACCAAGGCGCACTGCTCGCTCGGCCGGATCAAGAAGGCCTACTCCGCCAAGGTGAGGAAGGGCCGCGTGATCTCGCAGAAGCCCGCTCCGAGCACCCGGCTCGCCCAGGGCGCGAAGGTCAAGCTCGTTCTCAGCAAAGGCAAGAAGACGTAACTGGCGCCGGCGCGAAAGCGCCGCCGCCCGTAGCAGAGCCGAAACCGGCGGCCTGGCGGAGATGCCCTCTTACCCGACGAACGATGGAGGGCAACACCGCCTCCTTCTAGCCGACCCCGCTCGATTTGAACGAAGCCAAACCACTGGTTCGAGCCCAGTGCCGCCCATTTCCAACGGCTGAAAGGGAGCGGCGCGGAGCCTAAGCAGCCGGGACGTCGACGCGCGTCGCGCCGACGGCAGCAGGCTCCGGAATCGGCTCGCCGGCGGCACGCAGGCCGTCGAGATGGAACGCGATCGCTTCGCGGATGAGCTGCTCCACTTCCTCCCGGGATTCTCCCGCGACGCCGACGCCCGGGAGGTCGGGACAGTAGGCGCCCCAAGATGCGCCTTCGCGCTCGATCACGACCAGGTATTCGCTCATTTGCTCGACCTCCGTAGTCCCGCTTGACGAAGGATATTCGCAGCCGTGCCCTTGGGGACGTCCACATTCGGTTTCCCGGCTACCGTTACCTTGCCAGGCTTGGTCGGGTGCTCGTACTGGCGGTGACTACCGCGCCGCCCGACCATTTGCCACCCATCGTCTTCGATCAGTCGGATGAGCTCGCGGAACTTCACTCCGGATTCGCTCGCGCCGTGCTTTAGTCGCCCGTACCCCGCAGGCAGGCCGCGTAGTACGTCCGCGTGAGCTCGCGGCAGGCGCCTTCGTGCTGGGACGAGCTCGAGCTGAAGTTGCCGAGGATCGTCCCGACCCCGTAGAAGCAGCGCGCCCGCAGACCCGCAGGGGCTTGCGCGCAGAGCCCCGAAGCCTGCTTCCCACTCGAGTAGTTCGAGGTCATGTCCCGAGAGGCGCCGTAGAGGCAGTCGCCCTCGTGGGTCCCGGTGAGCGCACACAACGAGAGCACCTTCGACGCGTTCTGGCGCGTCGAGCCGTCGGCGTCGCGGCCGTAGGACTGGAAGCAGGTCGCGACCCAGCCCTTCTCGACCCCGGCGCAGATCCGCGCCGTCGCCTTCCAGTCGTAGCCGTTCGCCCCGAGGATCCGCGAGGTCACCATCAGGTAGCAGTAGAGCTTGTACCGGCTCTTGACCCAATCGCACGGATAGACGAGGTCGCTCTTCTTCAGCCACTGCGTCTTCTGGCCGTAGGCGGAGCCGTTCGCGGCGTTGATGTTCTCCATGAAGATGCCGCCCGTGCACGAACTTCGGTCCCAGTCCGTCTTGAGCCGGTCGCAGATCGAGAGCGCGAACGGCATGTTGTAGCCGCTCTGAAGCATGAGACCGTGCCCGAGGCCGTGCACGCACTGGTAGGCGAGCCACACCGTCGCGCGGATCGAGGCGCCCGAACAGACGCGGCGCGCAACCGCCGCGTACTGGGCCTTCGTTTGCGCCCCGATCAGCGCGTGCTCAAGAATGCCGTGGTAGTAGCCCGACCAGCAGCTCGCCGATCCTTCCGCGAACGCACGCGTGACGTCACCGTGGTAGCGGGCGAGCGAGGCCGAGCCGATGGCGTGCGCGATCCGGTGGCAGCCGGCCTCGATGGCCGTGTCGGTCTTCATCTTCTGGTCGAAGAGGCTGAGCGCCGCCTTGGGGCCGTCCTTGTACGCGATGTTGCCGAACGCCTGCTCGTAGCAGAGCTGCGCGTAGCAGTCCGAGAGCTTCGTCCCATCCGCCTTGAACGAGCCGGCAGCGGGATGCGGGGTCAGAGCGGATGCCGACGTTGAAGCCTGCGACGGCTTGCCGCTTCCCGAAAAGGCGAGGACGATGCCGGCCGAACTCGCACCAACCGCGACGACGGCAAGCGACGAGATTACGGCGATTCGAACGGAGCGGTTCTTGATCGGTTCATGGTAGTCGGCGCCCCGACCACGATCACACGGCAGGGCGCCTCTTTCAACACTTCCCGCACAGTTCTGCCGAACACCGGGGCGCGCGCCCGAAGGCGGGGCTTTCGCTCGGCCCCGAGCACGACAATCTGGGCCTCCAGCGTCAGGGCCTGCTCGACGATCGCCGTGGCCGCTTCCCGCGCCCTCAGAATCCGGGCGGCCACGGAGATGCCGTAGGAATCGGCCACCGCTTCCGCCGCCGCGAGAACCGCACGAGCGTCCCGCTCCTCCTCATGCATGTGCGCGTCAAGAGGCAACAGCGGAGGAACCTCGATCACAGAGACCGCAGTGATCGTGGCTCCGCGCTCGCTCGCGAGACGGCAGGCGACCTCGAGCGCCCGCTCGGACGCCCGACTCCCGACGAGAGGCACGAGGATGGACGAGTAACCCCGCACCCAGCCACGCTAGAAGGGGGAGCCCTAACGCGGGCTGAAAAAACCGGGCGGGCGCCTGAAGATGGACTTAAACGCTTACCGCCGCGGGATTGACGAGCCGGTAGCCGACGCCCGGCTGGTTGAGGATGTACCGTGGCCGCGCCGGATCCGGCTCGATCTTCCGGCGCAGATGCGAGACGTAGACGTGCAGATAGTTCGACTCCTCCCCGTACGCCGGTCCCCAGATCTCACGCAGGATCGCCGGGTGCGTGAGCAGCTTTCCCTCGTTCTCGGCCAGGAGCTTCAGGAGGTCGTATTCGATGGGCGTCAGGGAGACAGCCCGCCCGTCGATCGACACGGTTCGCTTCTCGAGGTCGATCCTGAGCCCGGCGAACTCCAGGACGGGCTCGATTGACGGCGCCGCCCGCCGCAGGGAAGCTCTGAGCCGGGCGAGCAGCTCGTCGCCGCTGAAGGGCTTCGTGACGTAGTCGTCGGCACCGGCGTCGAGAGCCTCGATCTTCTCCCTCTCCTCACCGACCGCCGAGAGCACCACGATCGGCACGCTGCTCCACCGGCGCACCTCGCGGCAGACTTCGGTGCCGCTCCCATCGGGCAGAAGCACGTCGAGGATGATCGCCTCCGGGGGACGCATCGCCGCCTTCGTGAGCGCCTCGTGCGCCGTCGCTGCGGTCTCGACCACATAGCCGGCCCCGTGCAGCTTCATCTGCAGCGCTCGTAGGATCTGGGGCTCGTCGTCCACGATGAGGACCCGGACTCCGGTCATGACGCCACCGGAAGGGCCAGCACGAAGACGGACCCCTCGCCCGGCTTCGACTCCACCCAGAGGCGCCCGCCGTTCACCTGCACGAAGCCGCGCGCGATCGCGAGGCCGAGCCCAGAGCCCCCTTCGCCTCCGTTTCCGGCACGGCTGAAGGGCCTGAAGATCCTTCTCTGTTCGCCCGGAGAGATGCCGGGGCCATCGTCGATCACCCGTACCACGACGGTCCCGTCGACAGGTTCGGCGCGAACCGCAATCCGGCCCCCCGGCGGAGAGAACTTCAGCGCGTTCTCGAGCAAGTTGACGAGGGCGTGCTCGAGCTGCGTCGGATCAACGCTCACGGGCGGAGAATCGGCCGGCAGCTCCACGTCGAAGCGGTCGTTTTCGGCCCCAAGCGCCTCCAGGGCCTGAGCGATCAGGCTGTCGATCGTCCACAGCTCGGGGAGCGGCTTTGCCTCGCCCGCCTCGAGCCGCGAGAGCTCGAGCAGGTTCGAGACTGACCGCTCGAGCCTGCGCACCTGTGCCCGGATCGAGGCCAGGAGCTCGTCCTTCTCCGACGCGGAGACGCCGTCTGTTCGAAGAACCTCCCCGGCCGTCATGATCGCCGTGATCGGCGAGCGAAGATCGTGGCTGACCGAGCGGAGGATGGCCGTCTTGACGGCGTCGCTTCTCCGCAGCGCTTCGGTCTCGATCGCCTCGCTGCGCCGGCGCTCCTCACTCTCGCGGGCGTCCCGCGCCAGCCGCTCCCGCTCCATCGCCGTCGCGAGCAGCGAAGCCAGCATCGAAGCGACGCGAGCGCCAACTTCGGAATCGGCTCCGCCGACAACGTGGAGCCGCCCCACATAGCGCTCGCCTGCGAGCAGGTCATGGGCGGAGTCGCCACGATCCGGGCTTCTCAGCGACTCGAGCTCGATCGAGGCCCGCGGCGCGTCGAGGAGCGCCGCAACCCTTGAGGCGATCTCGCGGAGTTGCGGCTGCACCTCACGGCTCTCGAGCAAGAGCGCGGACACTTCTGCGGCGAGCGCAGCCTCGCGCTCACGCTGCTCCGCCTCAGCGGCGCGGCGGCGGGCGCGGGCGGCGAGACCGCTCACGCTGACGGCGGTCGCGAGGTAGACGGCGAGCGCGACCCAGTTCTCGGAGTCGGCGAGCCTGAAGGTGTGCGTGGGCTCGAGAAAGAGCCAGTTGAACGCGAGCATGCTGACGATCGAGACCGGCAGGGCGAGACGGAGCCCCCACAACGCCGCCACCGGCAGGACGGCGAAGAGGTAGAGGACGCCGAGGCTGAGCACGGGCGCGACGGGCCGCAGCGCGAAGATCGCACCGGTCACCAGGGCGACGGCTCCAAGGCTGGCGCCGGCCGCCGCCAGCGGACGAGGAATGGCAGACATCTCACCCGGAACGATACGCCCGCCGAGGACTTAACAAGCCCTCAAAATCCGCGGCTCCTCCCGGAACGAGGCTTCCGGCGCAGTTAGCGTCCGAGCATGGCCCGGGAGGTTCTGAAGCGCGCCCTGGTCGGGCGGCCGAGAGCGACCGCGGAGATGGAGGGGACGCTGCTCTCCAAGACGCTCGCACTGCCGGTCTTCGCCTCGGACCCGCTGTCGTCGGTCGCCTATGCGACCGAGTCGGGCCTGATCGTGCTGGTTGCGGCCTCGGCGGCCGCCGCAAGCGACATCCTTCCCATCTCGGGCGTCATCGCCGCGCTGCTCGCGATCGTCGTCATCTCCTACCGGCAGACGGTGAAGGCCTACCAGACGAGCGGTGGCGCCTACGTCGTCGCCAAGGAAAACCTCGGAACGCTTCCGAGCCTCGTCGCCGCCGCGGCCCTGCTCGTCGACTACGTGCTGACGGTGGCCGTGTCCGTCGCCGCGGGCATCCTCGCGCTGACCTCCATCGCCCCGTCGCTCAGCGCACACAAGGTGGCGCTCTCGCTGGGGGCGATCGTCCTGCTGACGCTCGTGAACCTGCGCGGCGTCAGGGAGTCGGGGATCGCGTTCGCGCTGCCCACCTACTCGTTCGTTGCGGTGATGTTCCTCCTGGTCGGGACCGGAGTCGCCAAGTGCGCGGCGGGAACGTGCCCGCGCGCCGACGTGCCCCACCCGGTCGCGATGGGAACGGGCGTGATCGGCGTCTTCATCCTCGTCCGGGCCTTTGCGTCTGGGGCCGTCGCCCTCACGGGCGTCGAGGCGATCTCGAACGGCGTCGGGGCCTTCAAGCCGCCCAAGGGAAAGAACGCCGCCACGACCCTCGGCGTCCTCGGGGTTATCTCGATCGCGCTCTTCATGGGCATCTCGTACCTGGCGGTCCACATGCACGCCCGGCCGAGCAACACCGTTTCCCTCGTCTCGGAGATCGCCCGCGGAGCCTTCCCGGCGTCATCGTGGACGTCGTTCCTCTTCTACGCCGTCCAGGTGCTGACTTTCGCCATCCTGGTTCTGGCGGCGAACACGTCCTACCAGGGCTTCCCGCGCCTCGCCGCCGTGCTCGCACGTGACCGTTACTTCCCGCGGCAGTTCGTCAACCTGGGCGACCGGCTCGTCTACTCGAACGGGGTAATCGTCCTCGCGGGCCTCGCAGCGCTGCTGATCTGGATCTTCCACGCCAACGTCATCTCGCTGATCCACCTCTACGTCGTCGGCGTGTTCACGGCCTTCACGCTCTCGCAGGCCGGGATGGTTCGCCACTGGCGGCGGACGCGGGAGCCCGGATGGCGCCGGAAAGCGATCATCAACGGGGTCGGCGGCGTGACGACCGGGGTCGTCACCCTGCTCGTGATCCAGGCCAAGTTCCTCGCCGGCGCCTGGATGGTCACGATCGCCGTCCCGGCCCTGATCGGCCTCTTCCTCGTCGTCAATCGCCACTACCGGAAGGTCGGCCGACGGCTTCAAGCCGGCATCGCGGCGGTCGCGAGCGCCCCGCAGCCGACGAACCAGGTCGTCCTCTACGTCGAATCGGCAGACGCGGCTCTGCGCGAGGCGCTCTGGTACGCGCGCGAGATCGCCGGCGACGAGTTCCGCGCGATCCACGTGCCGGGGCCGCACACCGACCCGGGCATCAAGCCCCGCTTCCGGGAGCTCACGGATCTCCACCCCGACCTCGACATCGTCGAGCCGGAGGACGGCCGCGTCGATGCGGTAATCGAGTATCTGTGGGCGCTTCCGCGCGGAGAGTCCAATTTCGTCACCGTGATCATCCCGGAGCTGTTCGAGCGCCGCGCCCTTGTCACGGAAACGCTCAGGCGCCGATTCGAGTTCTCGCTCAAGGTCCGCCTCCTCACCAAGCCGGGCGTGGTCATCACCGACGTACCGGTTCTCGGCCGGCGGACGAAGGACTGGCAGCCGCCCCAGCGCGCGGCCTGCCGTCTCCTCGTCTCCGGCGCCCATGCCGCCTCGATGCGCGCGGCCAATTACGCAAGCACGCTCGGCTTCGCGGACACGCGCGCGATTTTCTTCGCCTTCGACGACGAGGAAGGTGCGCGCCTCCGCAGCGAGTGGGAGGAGCGGGAGATGCCCGTCCCGCTCGAGATCGAGGAAGCGCACTTCCGAGACCTCGGCGATCCACTGCTCCGCTATCTCCGCCGGATCACCGCCGATCCCGACGCCGTCGCCATCGTGGTCATGCCCGAGCTGATCTTCACGGGCGTGGCGCGCGCGCTGCACAACCAGCGGGCGCTCTATGTCAAGCGACTCCTCCTCTTCGAGCCGCGCGTGATACTCGCCGTCGTTCCTTACCGGCTGGACTAGAAAAGCTCAGGACACCAGGGATGGCGGTCTGAGTGGAACATCGCGTCCGCCCGCTCGAGCGCGCCCTCCCGCAACTCCTCGACGCGGCCCGCGCGGGCGAGATCGGCGAAGGTGAAGCCGCCGAGGTAGACCGAGCCGAGCGCATCGACGCCGAGGCGCAGGTCCGGCTCGTCCTCGGTCGAGGAGGCGCCGCCGTCCTCGAGCGCCCAGCGGCCCTCGTTCCAGGGGCAAAATTCGTCGCGCACGTCGAGGACGAGTCGCCCGTCCGCCGCGTAGCCGCGCGCCGAGAGCGCAGCGCCGACGTCCACGAGCCGCGCCCACAGCCCCTCCATCGCCGTGTAGACCATCCGTCGCGGCTCGGCGAGCAGGAGGAAGAGCGGGTGGTCGATCGGGAGGAACGGCCCTTTGATCGTGTCGATCCAGTCGACGTTGAAGAGGAACTGCCAGATCTCGCGGGTCCCGGCAGGAGTGGCGCCGATAGCCTCGTCGACCTGGAGGACGCTCTTCGAGGTGAAGTGCTCCATCTCCGCGTCGATCCGGTAGAGAGCGTAGGCCTCGGGGCGCCCGTCGATCTCGACGACCACGCGGAATCGCTCGCCCTGCATCCTCGGCGGGGTCAAAAGCCGGCGTACCTCCCACCAGTCGCGCGTGCGCGTGAGCATCCCCGGCGTCTCGGCCTGAACGCGGTCGTATACCTCCGGGAACAGGTCCAGCGCTTCCTCGTAGGAAACGAGCCGTGCCTGCCCTTCCGGCTCCGGCAGGTCGTAGAACTTCGCGTGCGCCCGCCGAAGCGTGATGTCGCCGGAGAGGGACGCCGGGCCGTAGCCGTAACGACGGTAGATCGCTCCCTCAGACGCGTACAGCAGCGCGAGCGGCTCGCCGCGCTCGTGTACCTCGTCGAGCTGGCGGCGCATGAGGTCCCTGAGGATCCCGCGTCGCCGGTGCGTGGGCAGAACGCCGACCGCGACGATGCCGGCGGTCGGAACGGTGCCGCCCGGAACGGTTAGGTCGAACTGGTAGGCGCCCGCTCCGCCCACGACCACGCCGTCGTCCACGGCGACGTGCGTCCGGTCGACCGGAAGGATGCGTCCCAGCCGCTCGGCGTCCTCCTCGCTCGCGCCGCGGCCGAAGTAGTGCCAGATCGGCGTGAACGCCTGGGTGAACTCCTCAGGCCGGCAGGTGCGGATCTCGATGCTCGTGCTGTTCACCGAGCTAGCGTAACCCCGCGCTCCTGGGGCGTTGCTGGCAAAGGAGGCAAGCGAGCGGGGCGCAGCGCGTACTTCTCTGTACGGGCAAGCCCGGCGAGCGCAGCATCCTGCCGCCAGCAGCGCCAGGCGCTCCCGAAAGGCCGGCTTCGCCGGCCGGGAGGAGCGCCGGCCAGGGGCGCGGGGTCAGATCTTCTCGAGGGGAGCGTAATCCAGCATCAGCCGCCGCTCCGAGCCGTCGTTTCCGAAGCGGACCATGACGACGCCGCCCGGCTCGATCCCGGTGACGACCCCCTCCCCGAGCGTTTCGTGCTTCACGGAGTCGCCGGTCTGAAGCGACGGGATGTTCGTCCGGGTCGCCACCTCCGCCGGAGTGCCGTACCCCGACCACGACCCGGGGCTGAGCCGCTCGCGCACGACGTGCTGCTCCGGCAGCTCGTCGAGGAAGCGCGACGGGAGGTTGTAGCTGCGGTTCCCCCACAGCGACCGGGCGGAGGCGTGCGTGAGCGTGAGCTGCTCGCGCGCGCGGGTCATGCCGACGTAGCAGAGGCGCCGCTCCTCCTCCACCCCCTGCTCCTCGATCGAGCGCGAGTGGGGAAAGATCTGCTCCTCCATCCCGATCATGAACACGGCGCGGAACTCGAGCCCCTTCGCGTTGTGGAGGGTCATCAGCGTGACCAGGCTCTCCTCTTCGCGGATCGCGTCCTGGTCGGAGTAGAGCGAGATTTCCTGGAGGAAGTTCGACAGCGTGGGCTCGGCCGCGCCGGCCTGATACTCGCGGGTGACGCCGACGAGCTCCTGCAGGTTCTCGATCCGGCCCAGCGCCTCGATCGTCCTCTCGGCCTCGAGCGAATCGAGGTAGCCGCTTCGCTCCAGAACGCGTTCGAGCAGCTCGGGGACGGTGAGCTCCTGCGCTTGCGCCTGGAGCGACTGCAACAGGGTATGGAGTGAGGTGGCCGCGCGGGCCTGCACGGGGCCGAGCCCCGCCGCCTCGGCGTTTCCGAGCGCCTCGAAGAGCGTCGCGTCGTACGTATCGGCCCAGGTCTGCAGCCGTGCGAGCGAGGCGTCGCCGATCCCGCGGCGAGGCCGGTTGGAGAGCCGCTGCAGCGAGACGGCGTCGGAGGGATTGTCGATCACCTGCAGGTAGGCGACGATGTCCTTGATCTCGGCACGCTCGTAGAAGCGAGGGCCGCCGATCACCTGATAGGCGACCTGCTGGCGGACGAGCACGTCCTCGAGCACGCGCGACTGCGCGTTCGTCCGGTAGAAGACCGCGATCTCGTCCCCCGAGAAGCCCTCCTCCACAAGTGATGCGATCTGGGCGGCGACGAAGCGGGCTTCGGAGTGCTCGTCCTCGACCTCGAGCACGCGAACCGGCTCGCCTTCACCGAGCTCCGACCAGAGGTTCTTCGGCTTGCGCTCGCTGTTGTGGGAGATGACCGCGTTCGCCCCCTCGAGGATCGAGTTGGTGGAGCGGTAGTTCTGCTCGAGGGCGATCGTGCGCGTGTCCTTGAAGTCGCGCTCGAACTCGAGGATGTTGCGGATGTCCGCGCCGCGGAACGCATAGATGGACTGGTCCGGATCCCCGACGGCGCAGACGTTGCGGCGCTTCTCCGCGAGCAGCTGCAGGAGCCGGTACTGCGCGTGGTTCGTGTCCTGATACTCGTCCACGAGGATGTAGCGGAAGGCCTTCTGCCAGCGCTTGAGCGCATCGGGAAACCGCTCCAGCACATCGACGGTCAGCATCAGCATGTCGTCGAAGTCGACCGCGTTCGAGCCGAACAGCCGCCGCTGGTAGAGGTCGTAGGCGTCAGCGACGGTCTGGTCGTAGAAGGAAGAGACGCTGGCGCGGTACTCGTCGGGGCCGATCAGCTGGTTCTTCGCCCGCGAGATCTGGGCGTGGATCCCGCGCGGCACGAACCGCTTCGGATCGCGCTCGAGCTCCTCCAGGCAGGCTTTGACGAGCCGGACCTGGTCAGCCTGGTCGTAGATCGTGAAGTTGGAGCGGTAGCCGAGCCGCGGGGCCTCGCGGCGGAGGATGCGGCCGCAAGCGGCGTGGAAGGTGAGGATCCAGATCGCGCGGGCTACGCCGCCGAGCAGGTCTTCGAGCCGAGAGCGCATCTCCCCGGCCGCCTTGTTCGTGAACGTGATCGCGAGAATCTCGTTCGGCTTGATCCCGTGCGCGGCGATCAGGTGCGCGACGCGGTGAGTGAGGACACGCGTCTTTCCCGAGCCCGCGCCGGCGACGACGAGCAGCGGCCCCTCGGTCGCGAGCACGGCCTCCTTTTGCGTCGGATTGAGGTCCGCGAGATAGCGCTCAGGCGAGGTGACACCCATGCACCGATGCTATCCGCCGTTTATCCGCGAGAATCGCTCCATGCGGATCGCGCTGATGATCGAGGGGCAGGAAGGCGTGACCTGGGAGCAGTGGCTGGGGCTTGCACGCGCGTGCGAGGAAAACGGGGTCGAGACCCTCGTCCGCTCCGACCATTACAGCGGCTTCCATGCCGGAGCGGAGTCTGGGAGCCTCGATGCCTTGGCCACTCTGGCGGCGCTCGCCGCACGGACCGAGAAACTGCGGCTCGGGACGCTGGTCTCGCCGGGAACGTTCCGGCATCCCTCGGTGCTCGCCCGCAATGCAGCCACGGTCGACCACGTCTCCGGAGGCCGGGTCGAGCTCGGGATGGGCGCCGGCTGGCACGACGACGAGCACGTCCAGTTCGGATTCGAGTTTCGGGACGCGGCCTGGCGAGTCGAGCGCTTCGGTGAGCAGCTCGAGATCGTCCATCGGCAGCTGAACGAGGAGGAGCCCTTCGACTTCCACGGCCGCCACTACACGCTCATCGGCTGCGACGCCCAGCCGAAGCCCGTCCAGCGGCCACTCCCGATCATCATCGGCGGGGCGACCAAACGGGGCACCGCCGAGCCCGCCGCGCGCTTTGCAACCGAGTACAACACGACCTTCGCCACGCCGGACGAGTGCCGGGAGCGACGCGCGAGGCTCGACCGCTATTGCGAGGCAGCCGGCCGCGATCCGGCAACGCTGCCCCTGTCGCTCATGACCGGCTGTGTCGTCGGCCGGGACCACTCGGAGGTCGAGAGCCGTTTGCAGCGGCTCGGCGGTGCGCCCCGCCACCGAGACGCGTCTCTCTACGGCACGGTCGACGAAGTCGTCGAGCGGCTGCGCGAATTGGAGGCGGCCGGCGTTACCCGCGTGATGTGCCAGCACCTCCAGCACGACGACCTCGACATGGTCGCGTTGCTCGGGCAAGAGGTCGCTCCCGCCGTGGCGTAGGGTTCTTGCATGGCGCACGCGTTCGGATCGATTGACGAGCTGGGTGACGGCTACGGCTTCCGCAAGGTCAGGAAGGCGCTCGGCGTGACCGCGTTCGGCGTCAACGCGATCGTGATGCCGCCCGGCTACGAAGGGTTCAACCACTACCACGAGCGGCAGGACGAGCTGTACTTCGTGCATAGCGGCCTCGCCCGCTTTGAGGTCGGCGGCGAGACACGCGAGCTCGGCCCCGGCGGCCTCTGTCACGTCGAGTCGACCACGCCGCGCAAGGTCTCCAACGCTTCGGAGGACGAGGACCTCGTCCTGCTTGTCGTCGGCGGTGCGGACGGATACGTCGAACGGGATGGTCAGATGGTCGACCCGGCCGACATCGAGCGCCGCCGCGCATTCAGCTCGTAGTCAGCGCCTCCAACTCGGCCTCGAGCCAGGCCTGCGCCTCTCGCAGCAAATCCGGGTCGGCGGACTTGACGACGAGCTCGACGCGAGGGCCTTCGGGTGTGAAGCTCGGATAGGAGCCGACCAGCACGCTCGGATACCGGCGTCCTGCCTCGACCAGGATCGGCGTGATCTCGCTCTCACGCGTCTCGAAGGTGCGCCGCCAGGTTTCAATCGGCGCCTCGCGACCGAGCTCGTGCGCAACGGCCTCGAACATCAGCTCCATCAATGCGGGCAGCCCCGGAAGGACGTACACGTTCTCGAGCACGAAGCCCGGTCCGCCGCGAGCGACTTCGAGCGGCCTGGCGCCCTGAGGCAGGTGGGCCCACTCTGCGGCGTGATCGGGAGCATGCGGGAATTGCTCCCGCAGCCGCTCGGCGAGCTCCGAATGCTCTTCCTGTTCGACACCGAAGGCGGTCGCGATTGCCTCTCGGGTGACGTCGTCGGGTGTTCCGCCCAGCCCGCCGGTGACGATCAGGTAGTCGACCCGCGGCGTCTCGCGGCTCACGATGTCCGCGATCGCGTCGATCTCATCCGGCACGGCCGCCATGAGCTTGACGACCACGCCCAGCTGCTCCAGCCGCCGTGCCAGCCACGAGCCGTTCGTGTTCTCGATGTCGCCCGAGACGATCTCGTTCCCGATGGTCAGAATGGCCGCGGTCGGATGTCCCCGCACAGCCCGAGTATGGAGGAGCTACGCGAGCGTCGCGCCTTCGAATGCCGCCTGACGCCGGACCGCGCGCTCGAATCACTGGACGAGGCGGAGGCGTTCCTGCTCGACCGCGGGTTGCTGACGCGCACGGCGGACTCGGCGCTGCCGAGCCTGTTCGAGGCCTGCCACGAGGAGCCCTACGCGCCGGCGAGCCCCGGCTTCGGCCAGTGGCCGCGGACGAAGTTCCCCTGGTTCGGCGAGCTCGGTGCGCGCGGCTATCCGGTCCTCGCGATCCACCGGGGGAAAAGCCTGCTGGTCACCCCCGAGGTCGCGCGTCTGATCGACCCGATCTGCCGCGCCGAGATCAAGCGCATGGAAGCGGCCGACCCAGAGTGGGCGCGGCTGCTGCGGCACCTCGCGGAGGCGGGCCCGTCGGAGCTCGAAGACCTGCAGGTCGAGCTGGGGCTGAAGCCGAAGGAGCTGAAGAGCCTGCGCGGGCCGCTCGAGCGCACCGGGGCGGTGGTCGCGCGCGCGCTCGTCTACGAGGATCCGCATCGGCACACGAGCGAGCTCGCGCGCTGGGATCAGGTCTTTCCGGAGCCGGCCGACGGCGCCGGGCTCGTAGATGTCGTCGTCGCGGGAGTCCGCGCCGCGGTGGTCGCACCCGAGGGGGAGCTGAAGCGCTGGTTCTCGTGGCGCTGGTACTGGGACGACGCGATCCTCGACGACGAGCGCCTCGTGCATGTCGAGGGCCATGTGACGGTTGCCGAGTGATCCGTCCCTTCGAGCTCACAGATGCAACACCTGTCGCCGACATGCTGCGCGAGCTGGACGAGGGGCCGTCGACGCCCGCGGGAGTCCGGCACCGCGTCGAATCGATGCCGACGCGCGCCGATGCCGTTTTTTGGGTGGCGATCCAGGATGAGGCGGTCGTAGGCTGGACGGAGGCTCGCCGGAAATGGTCGAGCGATCCTTCCATCGGAAAGTTCCGGGTTGTCGTCGCGCGCGCGTGGCGGCGGCGAGGAATCGGCAGCGAGCTCTGGACATGTGCACTGGAGCACTTGGCCGGGCTCGGGGTGGACAAGCTCGTGACCTACGACGACGGAACGCCCGAGTCAGCACGCTTTGTCACGTCGCGTGCCTTCCGGCCCGCACGCCGCACCGTCATCTCGGTGCTCGAGCCGAAACCGGTTGAAGTCTCGATCCCGCCGGACACGCGACTCCACGCGCTCGGCGAGGTCTTGGCGCGGCAAGAGGAACTCTTCAACCTCTACCGGACCGCAGAGGTGGATATGCCGGCGGACGACGCTCACGGTCGCATGACGCTCGAGGAGTGGCGCCGCGAGACGCTCGAACATCCTCACCTCGATCGAGAGGGAAGTTCCATCCTCGAGGTTGGCGGACAGCTCGCCTCGCTCACCTTCCTGCTCGTCGACCGGGAAGGGCGTCGGGCCGAGAACGAGATGACCGGCACGCTGCCCGAGCTGCGCGGGAAAGGGCTGGCGACACTGTGCAAGCAAGCGTCGATCCGCTGGGCGGCCGAGAACGGCATCGCGCAGATCTGGACCGGCAACGACGAGGAAAACGCGGCGATGATCGCGGTGAACCGAAGGCTCGGCTATCGCCCGGTCAAGGTCCTGGCGGATTACTCCCTCGAATTGGAAACGGCTCCTTGAACAACGCGGGCAGCGCCTGCGCCGTCACCCAGAGCGGCGTGATCGCGTATCGCGCCGAATACCGCAGACTGCCGTTCGGGCGCTGCATCCGGGCGAGGTAGCGAAAGGCCAATTTGGGCGGGCGGTGGCCCGCAGCGATCAGCCCCTGGATCGCCCAGGCCGTGGACTGGCTGTCGGAGCCCCGCCCGTTTTCGAGCTCGAAGCCTCCGTCGCGGTTCTGGAGCCTGAGCAGATAGGCGACACCGCGCCGGATCGCCCGGCCGTCGACGCCCGCGGCGTGGAGGGCCTCGAGCGCCGCAGCGGTGTCGTTCGAGTCCGGCGCCCCGCCCGCGTACCACGCCCAGCCGCCCCTGGGACGCTGCTGACGCAACAGGTAGCGAATCGTGATCTTCGGAACCGGCCGCCCGGCGGCACGGAGGGCGAGCACGCTCCAGATCGTTGAGTTCACGAGCGGCCCGATCCGTCCGTTGGGCCGGGGCTCGAGCCTGTCGGCATCGAACGTGTCCCGCTCCCCGAGAGCCCGAAGGGCGAGGATCTTCAGCGCGAGGTCGTTCACGCCGTGCCCTTCGGCTCCGTGGAGATAGATCGAGGTCCGAAAGCCCGGCGGATGTCCCGCCGCGGCAAGCCCGAGAGTGGCCCAGGCGGTCAGCTCCAGGCTGGGGCGGCCGCCTGGCTCGGCAAAGCTCCCGTCGGACTGCTGGCGCGCCGCGACGTATGACGTCGGCGTTCCCGCCAGCACCAGCGCGAGCGCGGTGGCCGTCAGGCCCATACGACCTCGGTGTGCAGCTTCTTGCCGTACCGCTCGAGCATGCGCCGCAGCTCGGGCCCGGCCGCCAGCGCGATCACGAGGTTTCCTATCGCATGGGCGGCGTCGAACCAGATCCCTCGGCCCCAGGTGATCGTCAGCGCCTGCCAGGTGTGCGGGTAGTACGCGAGCCAGTTCCAGACGTCCATGAATCCGCTGAAGGCAAAGCCGAGCACGCAGCAGGCGACGGCAAACGGGACGCGACGACGCAGCAGCGGTGCCGCGGCCGCGCCCACGGCTCCGCACGAGGCCCACGCCAGCATCTGCCAGGGCGTCCACGGTCCCTGGCCGAGGAAGAGATTGGAGACGAGCGCCGCGATCGCGCCCACCGCGATGCCCGCGCGCAGCCCGAGCGCGACGCCGGCCGCCACGACGATCACCGTCACCGGCTGGACGCCCGGGATCGGTGCGAAGAGAACCCGCCCAGCGGCGGCGGCGCCCGCCAGTGCGGCGACCAGAGCGAGCTCCTTGGCCGAGCCGAGCCCCGACTCGAGCCAGGCTGCGCCGCCCACGATCACCGCGGCCGCAACGAGCAGGAGCGAGAGCCCGGCGCGACCCGGATCGAGCGCCGCCCAGGCTCCGGCGGCGAATGCCGCGCCAGCCGCGAACGCGACGACCTTAGACATGGACGAGCTCCGCTTCATGGACGGAAACGACGCGGTCTGCGCAATCGCCCGCGAAAACGAGGTCGTGCGTGACCACGAGCGTGGCGCGCTCAGCCGCCCGAGCCCGCAGGAGCGCGGCCAGCTTGTCCTTCCGCTCGGGATCGACGCCTCTCGTCGGCTCGTCCAGGATCAGGATGTCCGGATCGGCGACGAGCACGGCCGCGAGCGCCAGGCGCTCTCGCTCGCCGCTGGAGAGGTCGCGGGGATGGCGCTCCTCGAAGCTTGCCAGCCCGACCTCGGCGAGCGCCCGGCGGGCACGCGCCCGATCGCCGCCGACGGCGAGCGCGACCTCCTCATCAGCCCGCTCGCGGACGAGGTACCGGCCCGGGTCCTGGGAGAGATAGCAGGCGCGTCCGTTCCGCTCCACGGTGCCCAAGCTTGATTGGAGAAGGCCTGCGGCCACCTTCGCCATCGTCGTCTTGCCGCAGCCGTTCGGGCCTACGAGCGCGACGATCTCCCCCCGCCGCAGCTCAAGCCTTGCGTCCTGCAGCACCGGCGGACCGCCGGGATAGGCGAAGGAGACGCCGTCCAGCCGTACGAGAACGTCTCCTTCCAAGTAACACTGTGTTACTTGCGCGGGCTCGCGCGGGAGATAGGCCGGACGGTTCTCGGCGAGCCAGCGCAGCGCCTCGTCGCGGCCCGCATCCAGGAGGAGGCTGCCACCCTCGACGTAGAGCACACGATCGCAGGCCTCGACCGGCTTCGCGGGGCGCTGCTCCGACAGGACGACCGTTGTGCCCAGCCCGCTTGCGAGCTCGAGCAGAGCATCGGCCCCGTCCGGATCGAGTTGGGAGGTCGGCTCGTCGAGCAGGAGCAGCTGCGGCTCGAGAGCGAGCGCCGAGGCGAGGCACACGCGCTGGAGCTCTCCGGCGGAGAGCTCGCTCGTCCGCCTGCCGGCGAGATGCTCCGCGCCGACCGCCGCGAGCGCCTCCAGCGCCCGGGCTTCGATCTCGGCGGGAGGCGTCCCGACGTTCTCGAGCCCGAAGGAGACCTCATTCTCGACCCGGCCGAAGACGACCTGATCCTCGGGATCCTGAAAGAGGACGGCGACCGTTCCGGCGAGGGCGGAAGGCCGGATGCTGCGCGTGTCGCGGCCCGCTACGACGACCCGTCCCTCGAAACGACCGCCGTGAAAGTGAGGCACGAGCCCGGCGAGCGCCCGCAGCAGGGTCGACTTGCCGGAGCCCGACGGCCCGAGCACGGTCACGAGCTCGCCCGGCTCGAGCCGAAGCGAGACATCGTGGAGTGCCGCGCCGCCCGCGGGATAGGAGAAGCTCAGGCCTTCGACCGACGCTAGAGCCACAGCAGGCCCCCAACGACGAGCGCGGTTGCGACGGCGAGCGCGCACCAGTCCGGCCAGCGCCAGGTTGGGCGTGGGGCCCGCGTTGCGCCGGGATGGCCGTAGCCGCGGGCCTCCATCGCCTCCGCGAGCGAGTAGCCCCGCTCGAGCGAGCCCGCCAGCAGCGGGGAGAGCAGCCGCGCGTGACCGCGAACGCCCGCGACGGCCACACCGCGGCCGCGGAGGGACTCCACGAGCCCTGCGGCATCCCGCTCGAGCGTCGGAACGAGCCGCGTCGCCAGCGCGACCGCCAGCGCGGATCGACGCGCGAAACGGGCCGCCTGCAGCAACCGGTCGTGGTCGAGCAGCAGCGCATAGGCGGCGAACGCCAGCCCGACCGCCGCGAGCCGAAGCGCCTGAACGGCACCCCCCGTCAGCTCCTCGCTCGTGATGTCCAGCCGGCCGAGCACGGGTACGATCGGCCCGCTCCACACTTCGTGCTCGCCGTAGTTGCCGACGAACGGCGTGAGCAGGAAGACTCCCAGCGAGGAGATGCCGGTTCCGACGAGATAGGGCCAGCGTCGCCGCGCGGGGGCGCGCAGGCAGACGACGAGCAGCCCCGCGACGATCGCCGCGATCACGTACCAGCGCCCGGCCAGGAACGCGACCGCCGCGAGAGCGGCGAGAAGGACGGCGGCGGATCCGGTCCTCATCGCGCCTCGTACCGGAACCTGAACATCGACGGGTGCCGAGCCAGCCGCATGGGATCGCCGCCGAAGAGGAACTCGACGCCCCCTCCCGACCGCAGGCGGGCGGTGAACCGGCCGGCCCCGCGGACGAGCCGCAACACGTTCGCTCCGGCCGAAGCCCTAGTGGCGACGCGACCGTGAATGAGCCGCGCAAGCGCCCGGGCTCCCGTCCCCCTGCCGACGACCACCGCGGGCGGGACCTTGCCGTCGTATCCGTGCAGGAACGGCTCCGGGAAAGCGCCGATCACGGAAGGAACACGCATCTGCCGGCGCCAGGAGCGGTAGTCCCACCATTCGACGTCACCCGGACGGAGGCGGTACTCGGCGGCGCTGCGGTCCGCCTCGATCCCGTTGACGAAGTAGAACCAGTCCTGCCGCGCAGACAGGCTGCCCTCGATTCCGCCAATCGACTGGACGTACCGACCGCCGTAGCGGGTGTCGACCTCCCTCGCCCTCTTGAGGGCCTGCATCGCGGTCAGCCCGGCCGGGACCGTGCGCGTGAGCAGGACACGGGCGCCTCGGTCACGGGTGATCCACAGCGTCGCCGTGCCGCTCGTCTTGACCGTGCCGCAGCCGGTGAGCACGACGACGAGCACGGCGAGGACCGGGAGCCGCTTCACGAGAGCGCGTTCGATCGAACCGAGCCTCTCAGTGTGGCCCGGACGAGCACGCCGTAACGGTGCTCGATGCAGCCCACAGCCGCCTGCGTCGAGCCCTGAGTCTTGACCCTCCGCTGACCGGCGTGGAGCACCGCGTCGAGCGCCGGTGTCTTCTTCCCGTTGTCGTCTTGCCTGTACACCCGGTAACAGTTGCGGCCCGCGTGCTGGAGCAGAAGCGTCTGGGGCCCGCCCTGCAGGCCGAAGAACGCCCAGTACCAGAGCACCGTGTCACCTTTCTTCAGCACCAGCTTGTCCGCGCCGACCGGCGGCGAGGCGCCGTTCACCTTGTAGACCCAGCCGCTCGAGCCGAAGGCCGCGTACCGGCCGATCTGGTCGACGTAGGGGCCGAACGAGGTCTCCGTCACGTGGTAGTAGAACTCCCCGCTTCGGCTCGCCGCGTCGAGGGCTGCGAGACCGTTCGAGGCCGACAGATGGGGCTCCGCCGCGCCGAAGATGGTGGTGGTGAAGCCCTCCACCCGGACCTTGACTCTGGCCGCGAGAGCGGTCGATGCCAGGCAAGTTGCCGCCACGACAACGGTCCCGATGAGAGCGAGAGTACGTCGAAACACGAATCCTCCTTCCACGAGGGGTTCGGGTCTCGGCGGGCGGCAGGTCTTCTGACTTGGGGCGCCCTCCCGTGCCGCCTTCCCGGCCATGCAGGCCAGTGGCACATCGGCGCGGGAGCGTCTCCCCTCACAGCGGCGGGACCGTCCCGGATTTGCACCGGGTTCCCTAACCGCTCGCCGTTATCGGGGCCGAGCCTATCATGGCCCGGTGCCGACCTCCAGAGCGTTGAGCCTCTGGCTTCCGGTCGTTCTCTGGGCCGGGCTGATCTTCGGGCTGTCGTCGATCCCGAGCCTCAACTCGGGCCTCGGAACCTGGGACGAGGTACTGCGCAAGTGCGCGCACGTGGCCGAGTACGCGATCTTGGGCGGGCTCCTTCTGCGCGCGCTCGGTCGGGAGCTCCTCGCGCTTCTGATCGGCGTCGCCTACGCGGCGAGCGACGAGCTGCACCAGCACTTCGTCGCCGGCCGGCACGGATCCCCGGTCGACGTCGCCATCGATACGGCGGGGCTGCTGATCGGAATCGTGCTCGTCCGGCGAGTAGCCCTGCGAGCCTAGAATCGCCTCTGTGGAGAGCAAGGAGTTCTCGGACCGGCAGCTGGAGGCGGTGCTGGAGCGGCTCGACCGGCTCTGCGACCAGGTGGAGGCGCTCAACAAGCGACTCGATGCCGGCGACCAGCTCCTGCGAATCGCCCGCGAGCTCAGCTCGCTGAACGAGTCGCTGCAGGCGCTCGCCTACGCCGCGCTAGGCCAGCAGGGCCCGCAGGTTCGCCGCCGCCGCGCCGGCTAGCGTCCTTCCCCGAGTACTGCTCTCGAGCAACCGTTTAGCCCGAGGCGCCGACGGAGGGGATCTCAAAGGGGAACCATTCGGGGTTCCCCTTTGATGGAGGAGGTGCCGGCTTTGCCGGCGCCTCCGGTCTCGGGAGCCCCTGCCCCGGCTTAGCGCACGAGCTTGTAGAGACGCCCTTCCAGAGACACGGCATACAGCTCGCCTCGCGCGTCCTCGCCGAAGGAGGACAGGCTGGAGATCCGCTGCGGCCGGAGCCGGACTCCGGTCGCATGCCCTGCGCTGATCCGGAATGTCCAGATCCGGCCCGAGCAGTAGTCGCCGAAGAAGTACAAGCCCCGGGCAGACGGCACTGCGGTCCCCCGGTAGACGAAGCCGCCGGTGACCGAGCAGCCCAGGCTGTGCGAGTAGACGTGCACCGGGAAGACGAGCCGGCCCGCCGGGTTCACGCTCTGGCTCGAGTAGCGGCTGTTCCCCTCATAGACGCTCCAGCCGAAGTTGACCAGCCCGCGGTTGCTCCGCCGCAGGTAGTCGATTTCCTCCCACTTGTCCTGGCCGACGTCACCGATGTAGAGGTCGCCCGTCTTGCGGTCGAAGGAGAACCGCCAGGGATTCCGCAGCCCGTACGCGGCGGTCTGCGGCTTGGCCCCGTGCTTCGTCGCGTTGATCTTGAGCAGCTTGCTGAGCCCCCCGGCGAGGCTCTGACCGTGATGTTGGGGGTCCCCTTCAGATCCTCCGTCGCCCAGCCCGATGTAGAGCTTGCCGTCCGGCCCGAAGGCGAGCTGGCCTCCGTTGTGGTTGGAGTAGGGCTGGTGGACGAATAGCACCTGCCTGCGACTGCCGGGGAGGGCATGGGTTTCGTCCTTGCTCGACCGGTACTCGACGACGCGGGTATTGCCGTCGCGGTCGGTGTAGTCGACGTAGAGGAGACGGTTCTTTGCGTACTGGGGGTGGAAGGCGACGGAGAGGAGGCCTTGCTCGCCTTCGCTCACGACGAGCCGGCGAATATCGAGGAATGGCTGCGCCCGAAGCTTGCCGTGCACGAGCACGCGGATGAGCCCGCCCTGCTCGACCACGTAGAGGCGCCCCGGCTCACTTGCGGGTGCTGCGGCATGGAGCGGCGACGAGAGCGAGGAGGTCACGAGCCGCCAATGGAAACCCGCGGTTGCTCGATGACCCGGGCCGGCCGCGAGCAAGAGCGCAGTCCCAGCTACGGCAAGCGCGACGGCGGGGATAAGCGCCAAGCTCCTCTTCACGACTTGAGCAGCGCTTTGCGGAACTCCTCTTCCCTACCCGGCTGCAGGATTGCAAGCACCCGGTCACCGGGCTGCAGCGTCGTCGAGCCGACGGCGATCTCCGACTGGCCGTCGCGTGTGACCGAGATCAGGCGAGAGTCCTCGGGCAGCTCCAGGCCTTCGACGGTCTTGCCCGCCGAGGGCGAGCCCTTGTCGATCTGAACCTCGACGATCTCCAGGTTCTCGTTGCGTAGCTCGAGCAGGTGGATGAGCCCATGCTCGGGAACCTCATGCTCGACGAGCGCCATGATGTTCGACGTCGCGCACACGGTCCGGGAGATCCCCAGCAGGTCGAAATGCTCCTGGTTCCGCGGATCGTTGACCCGGGCGATCACCTTCGGCACGCCGTACTTCTCGCGCGCGATCTGGCAAATGACGATGTTGTCCTCGTCGTCGCCGGTTGCGGCAATCATCAGGTCGGGGGGCCGTGCGATGCCGGCCCGCTCGAGCACGTAGATCTCGGTCGCGTCGCCGCGCTGGACCTGGTGCTCGAACTCGTCCTCGAGCTGGTCGAAACGGTCGGCGCGCTGCTCAATCAACGTCACCTCGTGTCCGAGCTCGATGAGGGTGCGGGCGAGGTTGGCGCCCACTTTGCCCCCGCCTGCGACCAGGGCGTACATCCCTATGCGGGCGCCTTCTCGCGCGCGGCGACCGAGCGCACGGCTTCGGTGAGGACGGAGATCGCCGTCGAGGTGGGACACACTGTGCGCAGGCCGAGCGTGGCGTAGAGCTCCGCCCGGGCGGGATCGAGCACGCGTACGACGACCGTCTCGACGTTGAAACGCTTCTGCGCGACCTGCCCTATGACGAGATTCGTGTTGTCACCGTTCGTGGCCACGACCATTGCGTCCGCGTCCTCGATGCCGGCCTCGAGCAGGGTGTGGGTATCCATGCCGTGGCCGACGATGAAGCCTCCGCTCCAGTCGTCTCCGAGGCGGTTGAGGGACTCTTCTTCCTGGTCGATCACGACCACGTCCCAGTCGCTGCGATCGAGCTGACGCGCAACCCGGGAGCCGACGCGGCCGCACCCGACGATGATCACCTTCATGTCGGCAATCCTAGCCCCGCCTCGCGTCCCTGGACGGCGACTCCTCCCGGCCGGCGAAGCCGGCCTCCGGAGCCGCCTGACGCCGCTCGCGGCAGGATGCGGCGCGGGCGTCGCTTGGCCGTACTTCTTTGTACTGTCCTGCGCGCCGCCCGCTTGCCTCCTTTGCGAGCGACGCCCAGGGACACGAGAGGCAACAGCCGGTGCCCTAGCCCGCTTCCTCTTCTTCCAGAACCCCTTGCGGGTAGGCGACCACCATCACCTCGCAGGGAGCCTTGCGGAGGACGTAGTCGACGGTCGGGCTGAAGAAGCGCGACTGGCGGCGCCAGCGGGGAGCCGAGCCCATCAGGATCAGGTCTGCGCCCCGGTCGGCCGCCTCGTGAACGATCGCAGAGCCGAGCGACCGCGCGCGCACGATCTTCCCTTCGATCTCGACCCCGTGCTCAGAACCGAGCAGCTTCGCCTCGGCGAGCGACGCGTGTGCCCGTTCCTCCTGGTCGACCAGCTCAGCGTCCAGCGGAAGGTCGAGGGGAACGCGGATCACGTGCAGCGCACTCAGCTTCGCCCCCTGCTCCTCGGCGAGCTTGATCGCCGTGGCGAGCACCTCCTCCCCGATCGGCCCGAGCTTCATCGGCACCAGGATGTTCTGGTAGAGCCCCTCCTCAGCCGCGACGAGGTCGGGCACCGCCTCCGAAACGCGCTCCGTCAGCGCGTCGCCTCGCGCCCGCCTCACCATGACGAACACGACGATGCCGATCGCGAGCCAGATCGGGCCTGCGATGCGAGCGGCGTCGTGCGTCGCAAGCGCGGCGATCCAGATCGCGAACGTGAGCGGAACGCCGACGAGCGCGGCGACGGGTAGCGAGACACCACGGATCCGGATGCCGAACGGGACGCGAAATGGGCGCTCCAGGTCCGGCTCCGTCACCCGCAGCCTGAGCACGGCCACCTGGGCGGCCAGAAACGTCAGCAGGACGCCGAAGCTGTAGAGGGCGGGGAGAGAGCGCACCGGGGATCCGATCGAGACGGCGCCGATCAGCAACGCAGCGGCGATCGCCGCGACGCTGAAGATCGAAACGGGCGAGATCAGCGTCCTGCGG
>WNGF01002936.1_pt1 | contig 23546 bp, 18 predicted proteins | sample 5400641 | NCBI WGS metagenome assembly WNGF01 (sample SAMN13153371, study PRJNA577476) | soil metagenome | isolation source: 80 cm soil or saprolite under grassland replicate 2 | place: USA:California | collected 2016-06-15 | reverse complement strand
GTCCTGCGGAACGTCTCCGCCAGCGGTCAAGGCATTCCGCCTCCAAGGCAAGCGAATGGAATGGCGGACGCTCGCTTCCAGGGCATCCAAGGAGGCGCTGGCTCGTCTCCGTCACCCGCTGCGAATCCGCAGGTCAAGCTGATGATCGCAGTTTCTGACCCCTACAGAGGCTGTTGCAGAAACTTGCCGCCATCGCGTTTTCCCTGGTCAGCGCGTTGGAACGTTCTGCGTCTATGGGACGAACCATGACGATTCCCAGGTTTGTGCAACAGCCTCTACAGCCTCGACATCCGGTCTCGTGCCCAATCGCGAACCATCTCGGTGCGGCTTCGTCTCCCCATCGGTCCCCCCTCGTCGTCTGCGGCGATGGGCGAATGATGGCCCAGGGGTTCGACACGAATGACAGCAATGTGAGTCTCCCGGCACGACCGGAGGGCCCGACCGGGCACGCATCGGTCGCTCCGGGCTGAGCAACCAGGCTCGCCAAGAGCCCTGACGGAGCGCAAGGAAGTACTCGATGACGCTAGGCCGCGGCCGGGCCGGAGGGCCGGGACATTCGCCGCGCCCGGGCTGATTGCTTCCGGGAAACGCCGAGGCCGGCCTCGTCGGCGCCATGGTCAACCTGGGCTGGCTTGTCCGCGAGCGCGACCCGGCCAGGGCCGATGCGCTGCTGCGAAGCCCGCCTGGTGGTCAACCGGGGGGTCAGCCCTGCTGAGCGGCCTCGCTCGGGACGAGGAACACGTCCGTGACCGGGTCGACCGGGCCGATGGCCGTGACGGTCACCCGGTACGTGCCCGGTGCGAGCGGGGGGATCTCGGCCTGCCGCCACTCGCCGTCCTCGGACCAGGCGGTGGCGCGGGCGACCTCCTCATCCGTACCGGCGTCCCGGATCACGGCGGTCAGCCGGGCCCCTGGATCCTCCGGCCACACCCGGAGTCCGACCGGCTCGCCGGGCAGGTAGACGTCCTCCAGGTCGAGTCCCAGCCCCGTGTTCAAGGTGGCCTTGTACGAACCGACGTCGCGCTGCTCCCGGAGCACCCGCTGGATCAGCTGGACCAGCACGGCGTCGTTGTTCTGCAGCGAGCCGTGCCGCTCCGCCGCGTACATCTCACGGGGGTCGTCGGACAGCTCGAGCGGGGTCGCTGAGGGCAGCGGGACTGTCCCGTCGCCGTCGGGATCCTTCCCGTCGATGGTCCGGAGGATCTCCACACCGCCGTCGTGCAGTCGCCCGGACTGGCTCGTCGGCTGGTACGAGCCCACCACCGGAAGGAGGTCGTACCGCGCCTCCATGTACGCATGGTCGTCGAGGTGCTCCTCCACGGCGTGCTCGATCTCGCGGTGGAACGCCAGCGCGGCAGCAGCCTTCGCCGGGTCGACGTTCGGGACCCCCGCCGGCGTCTCGGCGACCCTGGTCAGGGTCCCGTCGCCAGCGTCGTAGCACGGGTAAATCGGCAGCAGCTGGTAGACGGAGGTGAACGACCGCAGCAGCCCGGACAGGTCGGCCACGGTGAGGCCGAGCACCTTCTTGGACAGCCCGTTCGCCAGGAACCCCAGCGCGTTCACCGACCCTCGGTACGGCGTCCCGAACGTCACCAGCAGCCGAGTGTCCTTCCACCCGTCGAGGCACTCGAGGAAGTACCGGGAGACCAGGCCGCCCATCGAATGGCCGATCAGGACGAGCTTCGCGTCGTCGTTGCCGGACGACTCGCGCCACGCGTTCAGCCAGTCGTGGCTGTCCCGGGCGAGCTTTCGGGCGGCCACCCGGTTGTCGCGTCGCCAGTCGTACGGGAACTCGAAGAAGTTCTTGCCCGGAGTAACGCCGAGAGATTCCCGGAACCGCTCGGAGACCTTGCCGTACCCGTCGATCTTCCACAGCCCCGGGATCAGGTGGACGTCTGGCATGACCCGGGGCGCCGTCACGCCGTCGCCGAGGTCGTCGACTTCCGGCGGGTCCTCGGTGAGGGCGAGGTCGCCGATGCTGTGGCCGAGGCTGACCAGCGCCCGCCACACGGATCCCGCGGTCAGCGCCCACACATCCTCGCCGTCCTTCGCCAGCACGCTCCCGGTGATCCCGGGGAGCAACACGACGACGTCAGAAACGTCCTGAGGTGGCATGGGGGGCGCCTCCTTTCCTGCGGGCTCGGCGCGGGGTCGAGCCTGGACTTCCGTCGGGGACCGCAGGATACTCGCCATCTCTTGTAGAGCCGATGGGAGGCCCAGGGCCGGGATCCCCCCGCCCGCACTGGGAGGCCGTGATGTGCGCGCTCGAGTTCACCGTTCCCCTGGTCGACTCGGAGCTCGGCGGGTCGGTGATCTACGAGGAGTGGAAGGGGAACCTGGCCGCCGCCGACGCGGCCGCCGGGGCCTGGCTCGAGCGCGCCAGGAGTCTCGGTCCCGGCCCCGACCTGGCCGACGCCATGCTCGCCCGGGGTGTGGTCGACGTCCTGACCGGCCGGCCGCGAGCCGCCGTCGAGCACCTCGCCGAGGTCGAGCGGGTCGTCCCCCATGATCCCGGCCGTCTGGTGCGCGCGATCACGTACACCGGCCTGGCCCGGTACCTCGACGTGAACTGCTTCCCCAGCCTCATCGGGATGGCCGGCGCCGAGTTCGAGTCCCGCTCAGCAGGGTTCATGCAGGAGATCGGCCGTCGGTGGGAGCGCCTCGGCGCCCTCCTCCCGGCCGCGACCCCCGACGTCGGCCTCGAGTCCTCGCTGGTGAACGGGCTGCTGTGCAACCTCCTGACGGTCCGCAGCGCGGGCGCCGACCCGGAGATCCTGTCGGGGGACGCGATGCAGACGGTCCTCCAGGCCTCGCTGTCGGTGCCCGACCAGTTCGTCACCCCGGCCTTCCAGGCGGGCGTGGCGCCGAAGTACCTCGCGTTCGCCCACCTCGCCGCCGCGGGACTGTGCCACCGGCTGCGCCAGGTCGAGCAGGCCGGTGCCATTCTCGGCCAGGCGTCGGCCCTCTACGCGCAGGCCGGCGACAAGGCGGGCGTCGCGCTGTGCCACATGACCGAGGGCGACTGGTCGTGCGCGCCCGCCAGCTCGCCGGCGGTGCTGAACCGCTTCATGAAGGAGGGGACCCAGAGCAGCGCGCTGTCGGGGGCCCAGGAGGCTCGGGAGGCGGCGACGGACCCCGCGGCGCTGGCGGCCGCGGCCAGCTCCTACGACCAGGCCGGGCAAGCCTTCGCCGCCGCCCGGGCCCCCCGGGGGGTGGCGGCCGTCGCCCTGCGGAGGGGGTACCTGGCCATGCGGTCGGGGGACCACAGCGCGGCCGAGCGATGGGCGGCGGAGGCCGGGTCGGGCTTCCTCGCCGCGGGAGACGCGCTCGGCCGGTGGGTCGCCGAGGCCCACCTGGCCCTGGCGTCCGTCGGGGTCGGGCGGCCGGAGAACACGGACGCCGCGGCCGCGATCGGGGCGTGGGGGGCTTCCGAGGGAAGCTTCTCCTGGGCTCTGGGCCTGGGCCTGCTGTTCGCCCGGCAGGGGCGTGGGTGGCTCGTGTCCGCCGGGGACGTCGAGCGGTCCCTGGCTTGCTCGCGCCTGGCCGTGGCCACGTTCCGCGCTCTGGGAGCCGAGCAGAACGAGGCGCAGGCGCTGGTGGACCAGGGCGAGACCTACGCCGCGGTGGGAGAGAGCATCGCCGCCATGGACCTCTACGAGCAGGGGGTCGCCAGGTTCGAACAGGCCATCCGGCGGCTGTCGGCCGATCCCGAGACCGGCGGCGCAGCCACCCTGGCCCGCACCCGCTCGGTCATGCTGGCCATCAACGTCTGGCAGGTGCACCTGGCGGCCATGGACCCGGACCCGATGGAGCGGAGCGCCGCCCGCATCGCCGGGCTGATCGAGGGCGCGGACGTCACCGCCGCGGACTCGGGGCCGTTCCAGGTGGTCGCGACGGGCGGCCGGTCGACCGTCGCTCAGAGCCGGGTCCTGGTGCCGCTGTACCGGGGAGTCCGGGCCCGGGAGGACGGCAGCACGGACGAGGCCGAGCGCCAGTTCGCCACCGCGCTGGAGCTCGCCACCGGCGGTGTCGGCGGGGAGCCGTATCTCCGAGCCGTGGTGCTGGCCCAGTGGCACCGGTACGAGGAGGCGGCGGAGGAGCTTCGGCGGATCTACGCGGCAACGCCCGATCCGCTCGCCGGCGGGCCCGAGCAGTTCCAGGCATTCATGCAGGGGATGCCCGGCGACTCTGCCCTGATGCGGGACGAGCTGAACCTTGCCCGGCGGAACAGGGCTGACGAGGCGGCCGCGTTCTTCACACGAACCCGAGCCTATGCGGACGCCCGGGCGCAGTTCGCCGCACTCGAGCAGATGGGCGGGAGCGAATGGTGGGCGACGGAGGCCCGGCCCTGGGAATCCCTGAGCGACCTCGGGGAGGTGGCGGAGGGCCTGGGCGAGTTCCCCGACGCGCTGGCCTGCTACGACCGCGCCATCGACGAGCTGGAGCGGCGGCGCGGCCAGCTGTCGCGCGACGAGCTCAAGACCGCGCTGTCGGGCGGGCGAGGCGCCCAGTGGCTGTACTTCCTCGCGGCCCGGACGTCCGCGAAGCTCGCGCAGGCCGCGGAGGCCGAGGGCGACACGCCGAGCGCGGCGACTGAGTGGGCCCGGGCGTTCAGCTACGCCGAGCGAGGGAAGGCCCGGGCGCTCCTCGACCTGATGGCCGCGACCGGCCTCGGGGCCGCGACGGCCGAGAGCGAGCCGATGCGCCGGTGGCGGGAGGCGACCGCCCGGCTGACGGCATGGCGGGGGCTCCTCGCCGCCGAGCGGAACCCCTCTCCCGGAGCCGGGCCCTCCGACGCGGACCGGATCGCGACCTTGTCCGCTCAGATCGACGCGCTCGCGATCGAGGTGAGCTCCCTGGAACGGGAGCTGGCGCAGGCCGATCCCGGGTTCTTCGAGGCCGTGAATCCCCAGGCCCCGGTCATGGATGCTGGCGAGGTGGCCGCCGCCCTCCCGGAGGGCACGGTCCTAGTCGAGTACGCCTTCCTCGGCGACGACCTGCTGGCGTGGGCCGTGGACCGCGAAGGGCTCACCGGGCGCCGGGTTGCCGTGGACGCCACCGCCCTGGGGGCGAGGATCCGGGCCTTCCACCAAGCGTGCGAGGGCCTCGCGCCGACCGAGGAGCTCGCGAAGGAGCTGGCGGCGGCGTTCCTCGACCCCGTGGCCGAGGCGGTGGCGTCGCACGACCGCGTGGTGTTCGTGCCGTCGGGGCCGGCGCACCTCCTCCCGTTCCAGGCCCTGCCGTTCGGGGACGGCCCGCTCGTGGCGTCGCGCCCCGTCTCGGTGCTTCCGAGCGCGAGCGTCCTGCGGTTCATCCCCGTCGCCGGGTGGCGGGGCCTGGGCGATCGTGCACTGGCGGTGGGGGACCCCGCGGACATGGCCCTCACCCCACCGGGCGGGGGTCCGCCCTGGCCCCTGCCGGCGCTGCCCGCGGCCCGGCTGGAGGCCGCGTTCGTGGCGTCGTCATTCTCCGACCCGCCGCTCGTGGGGGAGGAGGCCACGGAGGAGTCGGTCCGGGCCCGCATCGGGAGCTCCCCCGTCGTGCACCTTGCCACGCACGCCTCCCTGAGCGAGGAGGCCCCGCTGTTCTCCTCCATCCTGCTCGCGCACGGCGAGGCGCTCACCGTCTACGAACTGATGGGGCTCCGGCTCGTGGCCGACCTCGCCGTGCTGTCGGCCTGCCGGACGGCCGGCGGGAGGGCCACGGGCGGGGACGACGTGGTGGGGTTGGCGCGGGGCCTGCTGGCCGCGGGGGCCCGGGCGGCGATCGTCACGTTGTGGCCGGTGAGCGACGCGTCCACCGGCCTGCTGATGCGGGAGCTCTACGCGCGGCTGCGCGAGGGCGACGGACCGGCCGAGGCCCTCCGCGCGGCCGGCGAATGGCTCCGGTCCCTCTCGCCCGCCAAGGCCGCGGCGGAGCGCGCGGCGCTGGCCACGGGGGCGGCCCCCGGGTCCGACGCGGCGCGCGACGTCGCCGCGGCGCGGGTGGTCGGCGGAACGGGGGGCTATGACCACCCCCGGTACTGGGCACCGTTCGTGGTGGTGGGAACCGCCTGGTGACGCCGTCGGCCGTGCCGACCGGCAGGCCCCCACTGAGGCCGTCGGTCGTTTGGGGGGCTGGTCGGCCCGCGAGCCCGTCGCAACAATGTGGCCGGACGTCCTCGGCGAGAGTGTTGCCTGCGCCGACGCGTCGTTGCCTTCGGAGGGAGTCGGACGCGTGACCGGGAAACGCGCCCTGCTGATCGGCGTCGACCACTACGCGAAGTTCCCGCCGGACAAGCAGCTGCACGGGTGCGTCAACGACGCCGAGGCCATGGCCGCGCTCCTCGAGGACCGGTTCGGCTTCCCTCCGGACACCACGACCCTCCTGCGGAACGAGGAGGCCGATCAACAGGGAATCCGGGACGCCGCAGAGGCCTTGATCGCGGCCACCGGCCCGGACGACGTGGTCGTGGTGCTCTACAGCGGCCATGGATCCCAGCGTTCGTCGGCCGATCCCACGGAGGGCGACGGGCTGGACGAGACGATCGTCCCCCACGACAGCGGGCGCCGGCCGAACCCCAACCTCGACATCGCCGACAAGGAGATCAACGGGTGGGTCCGCAGGCTGAACGCGAAGACCGCCAACCTCACGCTGATCTTCGACTGCTGCCACTCCGGGACCATCACCCGCGACGCGTTCGGGGAGACGGGGCGGTCGGTCGAGCCAGACCTCCGACCGGTCGCGGAGATGGGGCTGGTCGAGGCGCCCGCCGACGGTGCAGGGCCTGCCTCCGACGTCAGGGAGGCGGACACGGACCGCGGGCCGAGCGGATGGCTCCCCATCTTCGGCCGGTACGTGCTGATCGCCGGATGCATGGACGCCGAGCTATCGCACGAGATGGAGGTGGGTGAGGGCGACGCCGCGGTGGCCCACGGCGCGCTCACCTACTTCCTCGGCCAGGAGCTGGCGGCCGCGCAGCCCGGCACCACCTACCGCGACGCCTTCGAACGGGCCAGCATCGGCGTGTCCTCCCGGTACGGCGACCAGCATCCCCAGATGGAGGGCGACGCCCGGGACCGCGAGCTGTTCGGAACCAGGGACATCGCCCCGCTCCGGTTCGTCCCCGTGTCCGAGGGCACCGATGGGCAGGTGACGCTCGGGGGCGGTGCGATCCACGGCCTCGCCGCGGGATCCGAGTGGGACGTGTACCCCGAGAGCACCAAGCGGGTCGAGGGCCCGGACGGGGCGGGGGGGCCGGAGCGGCTGGGACGGGTTCGCGTCGATCGGGTCGGGGCGCTGTCGTCCACGGCGACGCTGCTCGAGGAGACCACCGCCGGCGCCGTCGTCCCGGGAAGCCGGGCGGTCGAGGCCGTGCACGCGTTCCCAGACCAGCGCCTGGCCGTCGAGGTCCCCGATCCGGGGAGCCCGTCCATGCCGCAGCCCGAGCCGGTGGCGGGGATCCGGGCGGCGGTCGAGGCGTCGCCGCTCCTGCGGGCGGCCGACGAGCACACGGCGGAGCTCAGGGTCTACCTGGTCCCGGCCCGCGACACGGCCGGCCCCGGGGACCCGGTCCCCCAGCTGCCGCAGGTCGCGTCGCCGTCCTGGGTGGTGGTGGGCCGCGACGGGAGGCTGGCCACCCCGGTGCACCGTGAGGACGAGCCCGGCGCCTCCGAGGTGGTGGTCGAGAATCTCGAGAAGCTGGCCAGGTACCGCCGGGGCCTGGCCCTCGCCAACCCGGATCCCGCCGCGACCCTGCTGGGGAAGGTGGACTTCGCGCTGATGACCCGGGGCCCGGACGGCTCGTGGGCCGACGCCACCCCCGCATCCGCCGGCGGGCAGATCGAGTACGCGGAGGGCGACCCAGTGGCGTTCCGGATCGTCAACCACCACACCGAGCCGGTGTACGTGACGGTCCTGGACTTCGGGCTGACCGGACGGATCGCCCAGGTCCACCCACCCGGCGGCGCGGCCGACCGCCTGGACCCGGGGCTCGAGATCCGGGTCGGGGTAGAGCCCGGCCGCGAGCTGCCGCTGGAGTTCCCCGCGGACTTCCCGTTCGTGGCCGAGCCGGGCCAGGCCGCGCCGGTGGAGGGGCTCGAGACCCTGAAGCTCGTCGCCACCACCGGTCGGCCGGTGGACTTCGACCTGCTACTCCAGGAAGGGGTCCGAGGCGCGGACGACGAGGACGACGCCGAATCGCCGATCTCCCTGCTGCTCTCGATGGCACTGCGCGGGCAGGGCTCCCGAGACGTCCCGGTGCAGCGGCTGGCCGCCCCCCCGGACGAGCAGTGGATCACCGTCGACCGGCCGTTCCTCCTCCGGCGGAAGGGGGGATGAGGCGTGGGAGCGCAGGGTGAGCAGCCGTCCGGCGGCGAGTCGCGCAGGCTGACCGTCTTCGCGTCGGTCGTCGCCGTGGCGCTCATCGTGGCCTACCTCGTGGCCCTGGGCGTGGCCTGGGCGGGGACGGGATCGAGCGACACGGTGTGGGCCCGCCGGCTCGAGCTGCTGGGCGGGCTGGAGGCGCTGGCCTTCGCTGCGGCTGGCGCGATCCTGGGGACCTCCATCCAGCGCCAGGCCACGAAGAAGGCCGACGAGCGGGCCGACGAGTACCGGGGCCAGGCGGCCGCGAACGAGCGCGACGCCGAGAAGGGCCGGGCCCTCCAGGCGATGGCGCGCTCGAAGCTCCGGCTGGAGGACGAGCAGGGCGCGGGAACCCGCGACGTGGACGCCGGGACCGGGACCGCGTCTGCGCTCCGGGACCTGGTCGCGCTGGGTGACGAGCTCGACGCGGAGCGGCGTCCGTGAACGGTTGGGGCGCGAGGAGGTGGGGAGCGTCGACCGGCTGAACCTCGATCTGCTGATCGACCGCTCCGGGGACGGCTACCGGGCCCGTGTGGTGCGGTCGCCCGGCGGTGAGGGCGACGTGACCTTCGCGCTCCCGCGGGCGCGCGTCGACCTCGAGCGGCTGCTCGAGGGGTCCGCCGGGCCCCCCGACGTGCGTGAGCCCGCGCGCGACGTGGTGGCCGGAAGGGCCGGGCGCCTACGGCCGACCGCGATGGCCGACTTCGGCCGATGGTTGTTCGGCTCGGTGTTCGTGGGGCCGGTCGCCCTGTGCTACGCGCGGAGTCTCAACGTGGCGCACGAGCAGGGCCTGGGGCTGCGCATCCGGCTCCGCCTGGCCGACGTCCCCGAGCTGCTCGACCTGCCGTGGGAGCTGCTGTACGACCCAGCCCGGAACGGGTTCGTCGCCTCCTCGAACCGGACGCCGCTCCTCCGCTATCTCGACCTCCCGAACCCGCTCGAGCCGCTCGCGGTCGACGGAGCGCTCCGGATGCTCGTCGTGGTGTCGAGCCCCACCGACCTCCCCCGCCTCGACGCCGGCGCCGAGTGGGACCGGCTGAACGACGCGCTGGCGCACCTCGCCGCTGAAGGTCGCGTGGTCCTGGAACCTCTGGAGATCGCCACGCTTGATTCCATGCGCAAGACCCTGGAGCAGGGCGGCCATCACGTCCTGCACTTCATCGGCCACGGGGGCTTCGACTCGGAGGCCGGCCAGGGCCTGCTGGTGCTCGAGGCGGACGACGGGTCGAGCGTCCGCGTCCGGGCCGAGGACCTCTCCGACGCGCTGGCCGAGAGCGACGCCCTCCGCCTGGCCGTCCTGAACACGTGCGAGGGCGCGCGGAGCTCGGTGGTCGACCCCTTCGCCGGCACTGCCCAGGCCCTGGTGGCCCGGGGCGTCCCGGCCGTTGTGGCCATGCAGTTCGAGGTCACCGACCAGGCGGCCGTCGGGTTCGCTCAGGGGTTCTACACGGCCGTGGCGACCGGTTCGCCCGTCGACGACGCCGTGACGGAGGGCCGCCTCGCAATGATGACCAGGGGCGACGGCTCGGAATGGGCCACGCCAGTGCTGTACACCCACGCCGACGACACGCGGATCTTCGCGCTCCCCCCAGCGGCGCCTCCCCCTCCCGTCGGGGTGGCGCCGGCGGACGGACGGGTGGCGGCGGGCGAGTTCCTCGTGCGGATCGACGACCGTACCGGGGTGTGGATCGACCCCAATCCGCAGCCGGTCACACCCCGCCCCCGTCCGTCCCCGGTCGCCGTGCTGCCCCCGCCGTTCCCCGTGCTGCTCGGCCGGGACCCCGAGGTCGCCATGGCGAACGCCGGGGCCCCGGGCGAGACCATCCGGTTCGTGGCCGAGGCCGGGTGGGGGAAGTCGGCGCTCCTCCGGGCCTGGGCGAACCGCATCGTGGGGACCGACCCGGGAGGGACGCTGTTCCTGCGGTCGCTGACCAGGCCGGCCAGGGACGTGCTCCAGTTCCTGTTCGAGAGCCTGTACCAGACCGACCTCCCGTTCGAGCCTGACGAGGGCCAGCTCGCGGAATGGCTGGCCGGCATCCAGGCGGCGGTCGTGCTGGACGACGTCCAGCTCACGCCCGAGGACCTGGTCCTCGTGCAGCGGATCGCGCCCCGGTGCCGCTTCGTGCTGGGCGGGCGGTCGAGCCTGGGGGCCCCCGGCCGGGAGATCCGCCTGGTCGGCATCCCGCCCGAGGCCGGCATCGACCTGGTGGAGCTCGAGATGGGCCGGACGCTCGAGGGCTCGGAGCGGGAGGACGCCCGCCGGCTGTGCGAGGCCGTCGGAGGGAGTCCCGCCCGGATCCTCGCCGAGGCCGAACGGGCCTGGCGCGACGACCGCCCCCTCGGCGAGGTCGTGGCCGAGCTCGGCCCGACCGGGGCCGAGGCCGACGGGCGGGCGCTTCCGCTCGACGCCCGGAGTGTGCTGGGGGTCCTTGCCGCCGTGGACCCGGCGCCGATCCACGCGAGCCACCTGATCGAGGTGGCCCACCTGGAGGACCCCCTCCCCGTCTTCGAGTCCCTGGAGCGGGCCAGGCTCGTCGCGGCGGGCAGCCCCATGTTCACGCTCACGTTCTCGCCGGCCGGCCGGGAGGACCTCGAGGCGGACTCGTGGACCGGGCACGTGTTCGAGCACCTGGCCGGGTGGGCGCGGCAGGCCTCGCCCGACGAGGTCGTACGGGACGCCGACCTCCTGCTCACGGCGATACGGCTGGGGCGCAACGCCGGCCGCTACGAGGAGGTCGCCGCCCTCGGCCGGGCCATCGAGGGTCCGCTCATCGCGGGACGCCGGTGGGGACAGTGGGAACTCGCCCTGCAGGCGGAGCTGGCCGCGGCCGCCGCGGCCGGGAACCTCGCGGCCCAGGGCTGGGCGTACCACCAGGCCGGATCTCGGGCGCTGGCGCTGGGCGACCGGGCCGGCGCCCGGGAACCGCTGTCGCGGGCCCTCGACATCCGGGAGCGCCTCGGGGACCGGGCGGGGGTGGAGGCGACCCGCCATAACCTCGGCCTGGCGGGCGGCGCGGGCGGTCCGCCGAATGGGTCGGGCGGGCCGGACGGCGGCGGGTTCCGGTGGGGCCTGGCGCTCGGGGGGCTCGCCGTCGTCGCCGTGATCGGGTTCCTCGCGTGGTTCTTCTTCTTCCGGAACGGCGGCGAGGAGGTCCCGGGGACGCCGAAGCGTTCCGTGGCGCCCGCGTCGGTGGACTTCGGGCAGGTGACCACCGGGTCCACTTCCACGTTCGGCGTGACCGTGACGAACACCGGTGGCGGCTCGATGACCGTGACCGACGTGGCGGTCGATCCGGACGTCGACGGCGTCGAGCTCGGCGACGGATGCGACGGTGCGACGCTCGACGGGAACGAATCCTGCACGGTCGACGTCACGTTCGCACCGGACGCAGAGGGCCCGGTCCAGACCGACCTGGTGATCTCGGACGACACGGGCGCCGGCCCGGAGCGGGTCCCGATCACAGGGGCGGGCGTCTCCACGCCGGTCCCCGGCGTCACCATCGACCCGCCGGCCCTGGACTTCGGGGAGCAGGTCATCGGCACGCGAACGGCGAGCACCGTGACGGTGAAGAGCTCCGGCCAGGCCGACCTCCTCATCACGGGCGGCAGCCAGGAAGGAGACGACAAGTCGTTCCAGGTCGTCTCCGAGAACTGCCGGGGCGCGACGCTCCCCCGAGATGACTCCTGCCAGATCGAAGTGGCCTTCACCCCGCTCTTCCGGGGAACGGCGGAGGGGAGCCTGGTCCTCCTCGACGACGCCGGCGAGGGTCGCCAGACCATCCCGTTGACCGGCGCAGGAGTGACCGACCTCCCGAACCTGGTGGTCACGAGCTTCGAGCGGACCGGTGACCCGATCGAGGGCAAGGGGACCGTCGAGGTTCCCGTCCGCGTGGTAGTGAGGAACGACGCGGACGTTCCGGCCGGAGTGTTCAAGGTGGCGGTGGAGTTCACCTCGCCCGACTCGGACGGGTCGACCACGGTGGACTTCCAGGCGGACCCCAGCGACGACGTCGACGTCGGGGACCCCACCTTCCCGTTCACGTCCCACGACCTGGCGGCGGACGAGGAGGTCGTCATCACCGGCCGTCTGATCTTCGTCGACGACGGGGTCTCCCGGGACGTGGAGGCGGTGGCGACGGCCGACAGCTGTCTGGGGGAGGACTCCGCCGACCTCGCGGTGTGCCGGGTCGAGGAGGTCAGCGAGGACGACAACGCGTCGTCGCCGCTCCCGATCCACGTGCCGACGTTCGTCGTCGAATGAGCCCGGAACGCCCGACCTTTCGTCGGGCGGTGGGCATGGACCAGAGGGGGTGGCAGGCGTGGGGTTCGTACCACCGGACACGAAGGCCGAGGTCAGGGAGCAGACCGACAAGCAGTGGGAGGTGGTCCAGGAGTTCGACTACCAGGGTCAGCAGGACCTGTACCGCGTTCCCGTGGGCCAGACGACGGACTTCGCGTCCGTCCCCCGCATCTTCGCCTGGTTCCTCCCGTCCTACGGCCGGTACACGAAGGCGGCCATCCTCCACGACTACCTGTGGAGGGTGCTGGCCGCCGAGGGGAAGATGGACTGGATCGACGCCGACGGGCTGTTGCGGCGCGCGATGCGGGAGCTGGGCGTCCCATTCTTTCAGCGATGGATCATGTGGGCCGCCGTGCGGTGGGCGGCGCTGTTCAAGCCGCGGGGACGGCGTGGGTTCTGGAGGGAGGTCCCGCGGATGCTCCTCGTCACCCTCCTGGCGCTGCCATTCCTGCTGCCACCCGCTGCGGTGGTGGCGGTCTTCCTCCTCGTGTATCAGGTTGTCGAGGCCGCGGTCTGGGTGCCGCTCAGGGTCACCGCGATGATCAAGGACAAGCTGGGCCGACCGCGCAAGGACGTCATCAGCCCCCGTCTCTCGTTCAAGCTCTGACTCGAGCGGGGACCCGACCCCGGCGCCGCGGGCTGATCTGGCAGCTCGCCCCGGCGGGAGCTACCCCTTGCGCTGGAGCTTGCGCCAGCCGCCCGCGCGGTTGTTGGCGATGACCGCTTTGAACATCGCGGTGAGCGCTCGCTCGTTGACCTTCTCGTCCTGCCGGATCGCCACCGTGCGGGCCGTCTTGTTCTCCTGGCCGGCGGTGATGATGCCCTCGGGGTCGGGGACGATCGGGTCGTAGATGAACACGTTGACGTGATCCTTGGCCGCCAGCAGGGCACAGATGTTGCCGTCGAGCACGAAGTACGGGCGATCGGTGCGTTTGATGGTCTCCACGACCTCAGGATCGGCCGCATGCACGAGTGTGCGCACCTTGCGGCAGATCGCCTGCTGCCAGTCGGGGAGCGAGTCGATGTAGGCGTCGACGCGCGGGTCCGCGGTGAACGTCATGAATCGAGGGGGTCGCGCGTCAGGTCACCGTCTCGCAGTTGAAGAGGATGTTGCCCGCGCCCTGGCACGTGTCGAAGCCCCAGCCACCGCGGAGCGTGTTGGTCCCCGAGCTGTCGGCGAGGGAGTCGTTGCCCTTCCGCCCCAACAGCCGATCGTTCCCGGCGCCGCCCTCGATGGTGTCGGCGCCGCGACCGCCGTCGATGATTCGTTCCCATCCTTCCCGTCGATGGTGTCGCTCCCGCCTCGGCCGCAGATGTGGTCGGGCCCGGGCGCCGCGGTGGATCCGAGCCCTCACTCCGGTTCCCGGGACGACCGAGCAACGGTTGCTCATCGAGCGGGAAGCTGTGGCCCTCCTGCCACGGGAAGCGACCCTCTGGATCCGCGTAGACGAGCTGGATCGCTCGGACCTCCTGGTAGAGACGGTGGGCGGCGCCGAGCGGTGAGGTGTCCTCCACTTCGAGAACCGTCAGCGGCTGGGCATCCCCGGACAGCTCGGTGATGACATCACCATGGCCGCACCGGACCTGCTCGTGAAGCATCCGCCCGCACACCTCGTTGATGAAGAACTGCATCGTCTCCGCCCGGAGGCCGAACATGATCACCTCCGGAAGGCCGTGCGGGGTCATCCCCACGCTGTACGCGAAGGGCGGTGCGCGTCAGCGATCCACTGCACGATCCAGCCGTGCCGCTCCACGCCCTCGAGGATCGTGCGGATCCCTCTGATGGAGTGGTCGTCGCCAAGATCCGAACCCTTCCCTCGCGGTTGGGTCGATCCGGATTCCATTCCGGGCGGGTTGTTCATGTCGCTTCTAGCTCCCAGGATGTCAGGGACTGGAGTGAGGGGGAGACGCGGCGGCCCCCTGGTCGTGCAAGTGCAGACGATGCCCGTCGCTAATTGCCGAAGCGCTGGTCGGGCCCCGGCACCAGCTCCGCCCGGTGGGGGCGAGGATCGCACGGATGTCGCGCGCCTCACCGCTCACGCCCAGTCCCGACGTTGAGTCCGCGCCAGGTGGCCACAGGGAGCTTCCGCTTCAGGCGCGGAGCGACCTCCAGGGCGAAGGCCACCTTCTCGTCCTCCGTGAGGACCGAGGGCACCCAGACCGCAGTCTTAGACAGGACCGCGCTGGGACCGCTGCCCTCCCGGACGAAGGCCGTCACCACCGCACGGAGTCGGGTGCGGGCCACCTCAAAGTCGCTCCGCTTGTCGAGGTCGGACACGAGCGCCTCGAGCACGGAGGCGAGCGTGCGGTGCTCGCCGCGGTCCATTCCGACCATGCTCATCACCGTCATGGTCGCACCCCCTACAGACATCGACGCCCGGTGTCGGCGGGAATCCCTCCCCGCCACTGGCTCGGGGAAACGCCGCCAGACGTCTGCGCGCGGGTCCGCCCGATGACACTCTCCTCCTCTGGCGTGGGGTCCTTGGGAGTCTCGGATGAGCTAGGCAGTAGGGCGAGGCACGGGATAGGTGTGTGTGAGAGAACCGAAAGGCGCGAATGGAGGGTGCGTGCCTGGCACGAGTCCACTCGGCGAGAGCCACATCTCCGAGACATCGGAGAAGAATCCGCGCGGGAGTGGCACCAGGGCTCTCGGGTTGTGGAAGAGCCGGAGGCCGTGGGCGAAGGTCTCCCGATGTTTGCCAGGCTCGACCACGTACTGGAAGGGCAAGGCCTCGACGGCCGTGGGGTCGGCGTTGTAGCGCGTGCCGACTCTCACGACGGTGAAGCTTGGGTCGTCCATCCCGCGCTCGATCCCGATACGCAGGAACTGGCTGGCCGTGCCGGCATTACTGAAGAGGACGGCGCTCACGGGGCGTGCTTCATCCGAAGCGAAGAAGGCAGAGGGTATGGATTGGGCTCCGCGACGATGCTCCTCGACCAACTCGACGGAGATTTCGGCTTCGCCAGCCTCGTTCGTGCGGCCCGACCATTGGAGTCCGTAGAGGTAGCCCGCCAAAGGCGCGTCGCTGTGGAACAGGGCCGTGTCCCCGTGGAATGCCTCCACAGCGATTAGGAACGGCAGACCGGCCGTAAGCGGAACCTCCCAGTAGTGCCGGCCTTGGCTATCGACGTGGTTGAGCTTCTTGCGGAGCGCCTTCGCTAGTTGGAAGACCAGTTCCGTCCGAGACGCTTCTATGTCCTTGGGCACTTGTGGCAAGCCCTCGCTTAGAACAGCAGGCTTGGGCCGTGGTAGCACGTTGCGAGGCGGGTTCGTGGTGGTCGCCTCCAGGGCGACTGTGACTCCGCCCTTCGAAACGAGGAAGTCGGGCCGCCCGTGGCTCGAGTCGACCGAGTAGTCGCGCTCCACCATGTAGGCGAAGAGGGCCAACTCCCACGTCCGCGCCGAGAAACCGTCGGTCTGGAAATCGCGTCGGAACTCGCGTCTCCGGTGGGGCCATTCGTCGAACACCCGGTTCATAAGCCGCCGTGCCGGCGACTGTGAGGGCTGGTCTCGAACGACTCGAAAGAGGGGGCTCACGTCGCTCTCAGCCACGACGGTCTCGAAGAGGTCCATGGCGACTCATCTTCTCAGGCATCCAGAAGCGCCCAAGATCGGCCGGGCTCACCCCGTCGACCCGAATTGGCCACCGTGCCCAACCGTCGCCAGATGGCTCCTGCGCGACGCGGGTGCGGGCTCGGCAGGCAGGCCAGCGACGCGGTGGTGCGGCGACCATGACGCCCGCGTCCGGTGCGCGCTCACGATCCTCCTGGCGCTGCGTGGGACGGCGTTCCTGTACTACGGCGACGAGATCGGCATGCCCGAGGTGTCCGTCCCGCGCGAACGCCTCCGCGACCCCGTTGGGCTGCGCCGATGGCCATCGAACCCCGGGCGTGACCCATGCCGGACGCCGATGCAGTGGCGCCCGGGGCCCAGCGCCGGGTTCACCGCGACGGAGTCCAGCCGTGGCTGCCGATCGGCGACGCTTCCGCTCGCAGTGTGGAGGGGCAGCAGGCCGACCCCGCATCCATGCTCCACCTGACCCGGTCGTTGATCGCGATGCGGACCTCGGCCGCGTTCGCGGCCCCCTACCAACCCGTCTCCCGTGAGGCCGGCCTGTGGGTGTGGCGGCGCGGCGACCTCACGGTGGCGGTGAACCTCTCCGACGAGCCCCGTCCGCTCGGCCTGCCGGGGCTCGTCGTGGTCGTGAGCAGCGACCCCGTCCGGGGCCGCGAACGGCTGGCGCGCTCGGCTGCGATCGGGCCGTGGAAAGCCCTGATCCTCCGCGCGGACTGAGGCCCATCACCGGGCCGGGATCCTGGATGGGACTGCGGCCGTCCGCAGGTGGACAGTGACAGTAGGTACCGGCTCCTGGCTGTGCCTCCGACCAGCTGTTGTGGCGAGTTCCCTCCTCAACCTATGGAGACTCCTCAGTCGCAGTCGAGTGACGGGCTCGCTACCTGCGGCGATGGAGTTTCGGAACAAACCCGCCGCCGCTCGGGGTTGTTCCCGGCATTGAAGCCTCGAGCGCTACCCGAACAGGATCGGTGGGATCCGCTTGAAGCAACGTGTGTCCGGTTGCGATGTCGGATCGTCCCACCACGCAGTCCTGATCGAGCGAGGACACTCCAAGGAGCCGTTTGGGTTGGTGGTCTCCCAAGGCGTGACGATCACGTGGCCGTTCGGGAACGTCCTTGAGGCTGCTCGGATCTCTGGCACGGCGCTGAAGGGGTCGAACTGTCCCCCGATGAACATGGTGGGGATGTCGGACGTCACGGGCTGAGCTGCCGAGGGGTCCGCCCCCCCGACATCCCAGGCCTTGCACACGTCGAAGTAGGGGCTTGCGACGAAGTCCTCCTGGGCAGCAGGGTCACCGGCGGCGGAGGAGGAGAGGGCATCACGATCGACGAACGGCAGCTCGTCGTGACACAGGACGGAAAAGAAGGTGCCGTCGCTCCGTGGTTGGCTGCAGTCGAAGAACAGCCCAACGCAGAGCGCGGGTGCGGACGTGATGGACCCCGCAACGGTCAGAAGGCTCGCAGGCACGCGTCCGTCCCGGACGGCATTCAGGATCCTCGGAAGCTGGCCGATGCTCGCCCCGCCTTCGTATGCAAGCGCACCTCGAACGATCCGCAGCAGCATCCCTCCGTCCACGAAGACATGGAGGGGGTGGCCGGCCTCGGCGGCCGCGAGCGAGCCCCGCTCCGTCAGGGTCACGGGGTGGGCATCGAGCCGCGAGATCGCTTCTGAGAGCGATCGGCCCACATCGGGGAACTTCCGATGGCACGCTTCCTGGGCCTCGCAGGCCGCGTCGAGCTCATCGACCGAATATCTCGTGGACGTGACGCTCCCGCCGATGGGGTCAGATTGCGGGAATTCGGGGGAGATGAGGACGCTCGTGCGGACGTGATCGGGATCGTCCTTCATCACCTCGAGCATCACGCGGGCGCTGGAGGACCAGCTCTGGAGGTTCCATTCGTGGATGCCGAGCGTCCGACGGAGATCCTCCACGTCGGCGGCCATCTCGTCGACGGTGTAGGCGCCCAGGTCGATGCCCTCATCGGTCAGCCGGTCGTGGCAGGTCTTGACGGCGTCGGTGAGGTCACCCCGAGCGCCTTGGTCCGAGATCGGTACCTCGAGGAGCGACGTCGCGAGCCGCTCGACCTCCGGGCACGCGAGGCTCGGCTCGGAATGGCCGGAGCCGCGCTCGTCGATGACGTATTCCACGCGGTTGAAGTGGGGCGAGAGGCCCCCGTATTCCGGCGTCGAGCCGATGTCGCCCGTGAGGATGGCGACCGGATCGGGATCGGGGGTGCCGCCGACAGGTTCGATCTTCGTGACGAACAGCCGGATCGTCCGTCCGGACCCGGCCGTGCGATCTTCCAACACCGTGAGGTAGCCGCATGCAATCGGCACCACCAACACTGCGGCGACGTCGTCTGGGCAAGGTGTCGACTCGAACTTCGGGTGGAACGAACCTGCCGCCCCTCGTCCGGTACACGCCGCCGCGCCGAGCGCCAGCGCCACGACCATGGCGGAGGGGAGCCTCCACCTCCGGGACGACATCCCGGCTCTCATCCGAATCGGATCGTGGGGATCATCGCGTCGAAGGCTTTCGCGAGCGCCGCGAAGTCAGCCCGCGGAGAGAACAGGGAGATCTCCACGGTCTCCCCGTGAATTCGAAGCGCGACGGTCCGAGTGACGAAGCCTGGCCTGAACGCAGCGGGCTCCTCCCCAGGCCCCAACGGCCACAACGCGACGCAGGGATTCTTGCAATAGACGGTCGGAGCATCCTTGCTCGCTGTCGCGTCGATCTCCGAACCGTCGACTCCGTCGACAGCGACCGCCTTCGGACCTGCGAGCACCTTCACGCCCGGGAGCGTCATGATCCAGCCGACGTAGTCGTTCGGAACGGGCATCAGCTTGTGCGCTCTCGCAGGGTCGAAGACCTTGTCGATGCGCGTGAAGCCGATCCCGCCGCTCCCGTCGGCCTGCTCGAACTGCACGAAGCCCGCCGAGTCCGCGTAGGAGACCCACGCGGCATTCGTGGTGAAGGTGATCTTCGGCTGGAAGACGGTCGTGTACGTCCCGGGCCCGAGTGGAGCTCCTCCCTCCTGAACGAGCGGTAGTGCTGTTGCCGATGGGGAGGCAGCCGGCGTCGTTGACGCTCGGACGGTGGGTGAGGCAGTGGGTGCGGCAGATGAACCCCCGCTGCTACACGCCGTGGCGACGAGGCTCGCCGCGAACGCGAACGCGAGTGTCCTGGGTCCTCTGAGCGTTGACATGATTCAACTTCCCTCCCCTTCCCTCCTCGTCTAAGCAACCCACAGACACGACGGGCGGACGAGGTCACGCGACCTAGGTTCGTGCAACCCACTGCTGCGACGCGAAGACCGCCCGTCGGACAGCGCAGTCCTCACTCAGCGGGGTGAAAGTCAACCTCGTCCCTCGGAGCTGCCACCGGTACACCCCGATGGAGTGACAGAAGTCGCTGTAAAAGAGGTTCGTGCGGAACTGGCTCGCCGCGAGCGAGAACGCGTTGCCGATCGGCGACTTCCCCTCCCTCGTGAACCCTGCCGGGATCGACAGCCGCATCGCCCCGTTTGGACTGAGCCGGATCGTCCATGTCCCGGCCATCATGTTCGCGGCGACGGTGGCATCGGCGTTGGTGAGTTCGACGGTGTACGAGCCGGCGATTGCCGAGAAGTCGGTTGTGGCGCTCGACGGTGACGGCGTGGGAGCGGCCGGCTGGTTGGTTCGAAGTGAGCCGACGAGCCCGGGCCCTCCCACCGCAACAATGGCGAGCACCGTGGCGATCGCGGTGGCCCTGACGGCGACCATGACGCGCTTGCGCCGCCGTCCCCGCTCGAGCGCGCCGGGGAGATCGTGAACGAGGTCCGCGGTCGCGCCGCTGGCCGACCGCTCGAGTCCCTGGCGGAGCCTACTGTCGATAGACATCCTCGGTCACCTCCTCTCCGAGGAGCTCCGCGAGTCTGCGCCTGGCACGGGAAAGCGCCATCTTCACCGCTCCCCCCGAGATGCCGAGGATGTGCTCGATCTCGGCGACCGGACGATCCTCGAAGTAGAAGAGCACGACGACGACCTGTTGAGTTGTGGGGAGCTGCCGCATCGCCCGCAGCAAGTCGATGTCGACCGCGGGCGGGATCGATGGCGAAGTGGTCTCGCGTTCGAGCACCGAGCGCATCCGTTCGCGCTTGCTGTGCCGGATCGCCATCCGGATCGCAACCCTGCGCACCCACGCATCGGGCCGCTCGTAGCGGGAGACCTTGTTCCAATGAGCGTACAACTGCACGAACGCGTCCTGGGTGACGTCCTCCGCGCGCTGGCGATCGTGCAGGATCAGGAAGACCGTACGGACCACTTGCGAGTACTCGCCCCTGTAGAACCACGAGTACTCTTCCGCGTCTCTCACGCGTTTCCTCCGAGCTCCGACCCTCCACCCGGAGCCGTCCGCAGTCAACCCGTCCCCCACGCTCGAACGCGCTGCCGTTCGGGAGAGATGCATACGAGGTAACAGACACGAGCGCGGTCGAAGGTCACGACCTGGAGGGCTTGTTCCCGAAGCCTTGCCCCGGGGTCGACGCTGGCGAACTCGGTACCAGAACTCGACCGTTACTTCCCCTTCGGTACGAGTCTGTTCATCTGCAAACGACGGATGTCGGGGAGGAGACTCATGAGGCGCACGATCGCACCTGCTGCCCTGCTCACGGTCGCCGCGTTGGGGATGGGGTCCCTGTCGGTGGCGCCGGCGCGAGCGACCGCCCTGGGAACGAACGGCCGCGTTGCGTACTCGCGGTTCGCCGATAGGACGTTTCGCCACGCGGATATTGTGAGCGCCAACCCCGATGGGACGAGCGTCCTGAAGCTCACTCGCACACCGGACGGGACGTACGACTTCAACCCCGACTGGTCGCCCGACGGCACGAAGGTCGCCTTCGAGCGCGATATGCCGGGCGAAGGGGGAATCTTCTCGGTGAACGCTGACGGCTCGAATCTGCGCACCATCACGCTCGCCGGGTTCGGCGACCAGGATCCGGCATGGTCGCCCGACGGGACGCGAATCGCGGTGGAGCGCTTCGACATCCCGGCGGGGCGAGACGGCATCTACTACCTCAACGCCGACGGCAGCCATCCCGTCCAGGTGACCCAGAACGACGCTCGCGGTGAGAACGAGGAGCCCCAGTGGTCGCCGTTCGGGACGAAGCTCGTCTTCCAGATCGCCAGCGACACCGAGGGACACGCCCTCTTCTCGATCAACCTGGACGGTACGGACGAGCACCAGATCACACCCTGGACCCTCGACGCCTTGCATGCGGATTGGTCGCCCGACGGTCGCCGGATTGTCTTCGAGGCCCCCGATCTTGACGACCTTGCGCCCGGCGAATCCTCGAACGTCTACACGATCCGCCCCGATGGCTCACACCTCGTGGCAGTGACTCATTACCAGGGCGGAGATCTGAACGCGACCAACCCGGCCTGGTCACCCGACGGACGCAGGATTGTGTTCGTCCAGGTTCCCGGGAGCGGGCCATTCGGCTTCACCGACGTCTTCACGATGAATGCGGACGGCACTGACATCAGCCGAGTGACTTCGTCTACGTTTTGGGATTTCCGTCCCGACTGGGGGACCGCGCCGCCCACTTGACCTTGCCGTTCAACCGCGAACGGGGAGTTCCGACACTCCGCGCACTGGGTGTTCGCACCGCACACATGCCCGCTCGATCGAAGGAGGAACCACACATGGGGCGCTTCGTCGGATCAGTGGCCGCAGCCACCGCCGTGTTGATTGTGCTGCTGAGTGCGGCGCCGGCGGGCGCAACGAGCCCAGGGAAGAACGGGCGCATCGCGTTCCGACGGTACTTCAACCAAGCCCACACCTACGGTGCGATCTTCACCATCAACCCGGACGGGACGGGGCTCCGGCAGGTCACGCGCCCCCATAAGGGTGTCCTCCATACCCAGCCGGACTGGGCCCCGAACGGCAGATGGATCGCGTTCGAGCGAATTGACCCCAACTGCTGTGATGGAGCACGAACCCGGCACCGGCTGTTCAAGGTTCGGGCCAACGGAACCCATCTGACATCGATCAGCCAGTGGCTGCCCTGCGGGGATGTCTGTCCTGCCGACGACGACCCCGCGTGGTCACCGAGCGGGAAGCGGATCGCCTTCGACCGAGACTTCGGGCCGCTGGGGATGAACCATCAGCACGGTCTGTTCGTGATGAGGGCGGACGGCTCGCTCGTCCGTCAGATCACCCAGAAGACCACCCCCACGAAGTACGACGACGAGTCACCCCAATGGTCGCCGGACGCGAGTCATCTGGTGTTCCAACGGCTGAACAAGGCAACGGGGAGGTTGGCCGTGTTCACGGTCCGCCTCGACGGCACACACGCCCGCCGACTGACCTCGTGGAGGATGGACGCAGGGGGGAACCCTGACTGGTCGCCGAATGGTCGGTGGATCTTGTTTCAGTCCCACGAGCCGCACGATCGGCAGGACAACCTGTTCATGGTCCACCCCAACGGGACCGATCTGCATCGCATCACACACACGTTCGGCGGCACGTACACGTGGTACAAGCAGACGTTCTCCCCGGACGGGACGATGATCTCGGTCTCGCGTGGGCCAGCCGTGGGTGCGGCGGGCAACCCCGACGTGTACGTGATGAGCCTTGACGGATCCGGCCTTCGCGATGTCACCCGGTCGACGCCCTGGGAGAGCGCCGCGGATTGGGGCCCGCGGCCCCGTTAGAGGTGCGGGAGTCGACTGAAAGTTCGAGCAGACGACCCTGACCCGCAGCGTCAGGTGCGTCAGCATTCGAAGTCGGTGGAGGTTCGTGGGCGGTTCTTGGACGACCCTTGCGTCGGGGGCAACGCTGCTGGAGGCCGCCCAAGCCCGGATCTCGAGGACGGCACGGCTGCTGGCTGAAGGCTGAAGGAGTCTGGGGGCGTACGACCCCGGGCGACGCAGGTCCCGCTTGAAACAGCCGCTCGGGCCGGCTGACCGCCGAAACGCCCACGCAGCCGTTCGGTGGTTCTTGGATCCTTCGCGCTCGCCGACCTCGTCATGCTGGGGGCCCGCCCGGCCAGATTGTGGCCCTGACCAGCACTTGTGGAGAGTCCCCTCCTTAACCTGTGGAGACTCCCGCCAGGGGTCGCCGTTCGTGCAGGTCAGCGAGTTTCGGGAACAACCCTGCGAGGGCTCTCGCCAGCGCAGGCCCTACAGCTGAGAACACTGTTTTCCGTACGTTCTGAAAGGTGAATCCCCCTCCGTCATGCGGCGGTTGGCTCGAGGGTGACTTGGTAGCCGAGGGCTTGGAGCTGCGACACCGCCCGCTGACGAGCTCGATCGGTGTCGCGGCGGACGAAGAAGTTCCCGCCGAGT
>WNGF01002932.1_pt1 | contig 23559 bp, 20 predicted proteins | sample 5400641 | NCBI WGS metagenome assembly WNGF01 (sample SAMN13153371, study PRJNA577476) | soil metagenome | isolation source: 80 cm soil or saprolite under grassland replicate 2 | place: USA:California | collected 2016-06-15 | reverse complement strand
GCTGGCACTCGGCGCCGAGACGGGCGAACGGAAAGCGCGCGTGCTCGAAGAGGAACTCCTTGACCTGGCGCTTGGTGTAGCCGTCGCGGGCGATGGTCGCGGCGTGCTCGGGGCCGAGCGAGAGGAGGGGCCAGCCGGCGCCGAGGAGGTTGTTGCTGCCCGCCTGCCCCATGGCGCCGGCGATCGTGAGCAGCACGCCGAGGCCGGTGTTGCTGTAGTGATCCTGGATGTTGTGCGGTCCCTCGCAGCCGAAGACGGTGACCGTGCTGGCGTCCGCCGGGAGCCCGGCCTCGACGTGGAGCGGCTCCCAGGGATTCTCCGCCTCGTTCTCGGCGACGCAGTACGCGATCTTGGCGGGACTGCCCTGGGTCGAGCGATCGCCCGTGCCCGGCAGGCCGCCGCCGACGTTCATCAGCACGAGGCGGACGGCGCGGCCGATGGTGAGGTTGGCCCGGACGCCCTGCCCGAAGGCGTTGTACCCCGCGTTCAGACCGATTGCCTGGACGATCGGTCCGTTGACCACGATCAGAGGCGCCACGGGATGGGTCGTGGCCTGGATCGAATCGAGATTGAACAGGGGATCGGCCAGCGCCTCGATGGCCGCCAGGACCACGGGAAAGTATTCCGGACGGCAGCCGGCCATGACGGCATTGGCCGCGATCTTTTCCACGGTGGCTTCGCCCTGCCGCGGCGGCAGCACGCCGACGATCTCGCGCGGATCGCGATCCGTCTGCGTGAGGAACTCAGCCACCGCATCTTCCGTCGGCGGAACGATGGGAAGCCCGTCCGTCCAGCCGCGCTCCTGATAATGCGCGTCGATCGCTTCCCAGCCGTCGGGGAAGGCGAAGATCGTGGCGGCGGGGCCACGCTGGGTCATGACCGCGTCACCGCCTTGAGCACGGCCTCGATCGCGAGGTCGGCCTTCTTCAGTACCTCGTCGTCACGAATGCCCCCCAGAGGGTGTGGCACCAGCGCGAGCGGCAGCCCCTCGACGCCGCGGTTCTTCGCCTCGAGCCGCGCCAGCGCCTCGAACTCGAGCGTGCCCATGACCGCGGTGGGAACGCCCCGCTGCTCCAGCATGATTGCGCCGTGGATACTCCACGACGTGCAGGACCCTCAATCGGCGCTGCCGACCAGCGCGAAGTCGCACTCCGAGAGCGCGGCCAGGATCTCCGGCGCCGGCGGGCCCGCGATCGGCTTCTCGCGCCTGACCACGTCGCCGACACCGTACCGCTCCTGGAGGATCTTCGTGACCGCGAGCATGAGCGTGCCCGCGTTGGCCTTGCCGTTGTCGAGAATGCCCACCCGCTTGCCGGCGAGGCTCGGCAGGCGCGGCGCCAGCGTCGCGGCGACGGCCCGCGGTTGCGCCGTCGGATCGTAGAGACGAATGCCCTCTGGGCTCATCGATGGATCTCCTTCCGCCATTCGGATCGACGTCTCGCAGCATAGCACTGCGACGTGCCCAGCATTCGCGGGCCATTGGCATCGCGGTTGCTGTGCATGATGACGGAGGGGACTGCCATGGCGAAGCAGCGACGAGCGAAGCGGGTGACCTCGCGGTCGAAGGCGACGGTCCGTGCCGATACCGAGAGCATGTCCACGCGAGCGGCCGAGAGCTTGACGGAAATCGCCGCAACATCGGGAGCGCAGGCGGTGCGGCTGGCCGCCGCCGTGGCCCGCGGCATGGCGAAGGGCGTCGCCAGCGCCGCCCGCGAGATGCGGCGCCCGGTTCGAGAATCGGCCGAGGCGGTGCGGGCGGCGGCCCGGAGCATCGGCGACGTGGCGGCCGAAGGCGTCGAGGCTGCGGCGGACGCTGGTCGCACCGCCGCGTCGATCCGCGGTCGGCGGCGGTCGCGGAGCACCAAGCGGCGCTCCGCCTGAGACAGGCGGGCCGCGCGACATGGCGCTGACGCTTCCTCAGCCACGCCACCTCGCGCGGTATCGTGACCTCATCGCGCTGGTCCTGAAGTACGGGCGCACGGATCTGATCGCCCGTGCCCGGCTCGAAGAGGTCCTGAGCGAGGAGCTGCCGCCCGGGGACCACGACGGCGGCGCCGGCCCCGAGACGTTCGTCTCGGATCTCGAGCGGCTGGGCCCGACGTTCGTGAAGCTGGGACAGCTCCTCTCGACGCGTCCCGACCTGCTGCCCGAGCCCTACCTGCTCGCGCTGAGCCGACTTCAAGACAACGTGGCCCCGGTGCCCTTCGCCGCGATCGAGGCGACGGTGCGGGCGGAGCTCGGGGTCCGCCTGTCCAAGGCGTTTCGGGGCTTCGACCGGAACCCCGTCGCCGCCGCCTCCCTCGGTCAGGTGCATCACGCGGTCTTGCGCGACGGTCGCAGCGTCGCGGTGAAGGTGCAGCGCCCCGGGGTGCGTCTGCAGGTCGCCGACGATCTGCAGGTGCTCGCGGGCGTGGCCGAGCTCGTCGAGCGATACTCGGAAACGGGCGCGCGGTACGAGGCCGTGGCGCTGGTGGAGCAGCTGCGACGTAGCCTGCTGCGCGAGCTCGACTACCGGGTCGAGGCCGAGAACATGACCGTGCTGGGCCGCAACCTCGAGCGCTTCCGGCGGCTGGTGGTCCCCCAGCCGATCCCCGATTACACGACCTCCCGCCTGTTGACCATGGACTACGTGAGCGGCACCAAGATCACCGCGCTGAGCCCCGTGGTCCTCCTGGAAGTCGACGCGGTCGAGCTCGCCGACGTGCTGTTCACCGCCTATCTCCAGCAGATCCTGGTGGATGGCTTCTTCCATGCGGATCCCCATCCGGGCAACCTGCTCGTCACGCCCGACGGGCGGCTGGCGCTGCTCGACGTCGGGATGGTCGCGCGGCTGACCGCGCGGGTGCAGGATCAGCTCCTGCAGCTGCTGATGGCCGTCAGCGAGGGGCGGGGCGACGAGGCCGTCGACTACGCGACCCGGCTCGGCGATCGGCGTGAGGATTTCCGGGCCGACACCTTCGGGCGCCACATCCGGGCCCTCGTCGCCGAGCACCGCGAGGCGAGCGTGCGCGACCTGCCCGTGGGTCGCCTGGTGCTGGAAGTCACCCGCATCGCCGCCGAGGCGGGGCTGCGTCTGCCCGCGGAGCTGATGATGCTCGGCAAGACGCTCTTGAACCTCGACGAGGTCGCGCGACGTCTCGATCCGGAGTTCAACCCCTCGGCGGCGCTGCGTCGCCACGTCGTCACCCTGCTCGAGCGTCGGCTGCTGACCGGGCTGTCGCCGGCGTCGATCTTCGGCGGCGTGCTCGAGGTGAAGGACCTCCTGGAGCGCCTACCGGCGCGGGTGAATCGCATCCTGGACCGCTTCGCCGAGGACGACCTCCGCGTCCGTGTCGAGGGCCTCGATCAGACGAAGCTCATGACGGCCGCCCAGAAGATCGCCAACCGGATCACGCTCGGGCTGCTCCTGGCCGCCCTGATCATCGGGGCCGCGCAGCTGACCCGGATCGACACGTCATTTCATCTGTTCGGGTATCCGGCCCTCGCGATGATCTTCTTCGTGCTGGCCGCCGCCGGCGCCCTCGGCCTCATCCTGTCGATCCTGCTGGGCGACGACTGACCGAGGTCTACCGCAAGGGGACGATCCGGCCCCGGGCGTGGGTGAGGGTCACCACCGCCTGGTAGCGCGTCGTGTCGAGCACGAACGAGAGCCGTCGCCTGGGGGGATCGCTGGTGAGCACGATCTTACCGCGAATCGCGCTCGGGGCCCGTCAGGGTGGTGCCGCCGTCGACGACGAGGACGTGGCCGGTGATGTAGCGCGCGTAGTCCGAGAGCAGGAAGCGCACGGCGTGGCCGATGTCCCAGCCCGTGCCCTCGATGCCCAGTGTCGAGGCCTGGCGCCGCCGGTCGCGTGCGGTGTCGCTCATGCCGCGGCCATACACCATCGGCGTGTACACGGGCCCGGGGGCCACGCAGTTGACCCGGATGCCCTCGCGTCCGTGATCGACGGCCATGGCCTGGGTGAGCGCGATCACCGCGCCCTTGGAGACCGAGTACGTCGTCAACCCGCGCGGGCGCAGCGCGGAGATCGACGAGATGTTGACGATCGCGCCGGCGCCCGTGCGGCGCATGGCCGGGATGGCGTGCTTGGAGGCGAGGAACATGGAGTCGACGTTGACCTGCATGCCGCGCCGCCAGCTCTCCTCGCTCTCGTCGACGACGGAGCCGCGGCTGCCGATGCCCACGTTGTTGTCCAGGAAATCGAGACGCCCGAAGCGGTCGAGGGCGAGCTCGACCATGCCCGCGCAGTCCACGGCCCGCGTCACGTCGGCCTCGTGCGCCACGGCCTCGCCGCCGACCTCCTGGATCATCGCCGCCGTGCGCTTGGCCAGATCCCCCGCGCGATCGACCACGACGACGCGCGCTCCCGCCTTGGCGAGCAGGATGGCGGCCGCGCGGCCGTTGCCGATGCCATCGCCCGCCGCGCCGCCCCCCGTGACGATCGCCACCTTGCCCTCGAGCCCCCAGCTGTCCGGCACCTCGAATGTCACGTCATTCCTCCCCCCATGTCATGAACGACGCGGACGGCGAGCACGCCGGCGCGGTTCCGGACCGTCAGCTCGTGGCGAGGCAGGGCGGAGACGTCGAGCCCCGCGCGCGCCGCCACGTCCTCCGACATCACGAGCGCGCAGTCGTACTCCTTGGTGAGCTGCTCGAGACGGGCCGCGACGTTGACGGTATCGCCCACGGCCGTGAGCTGCGCGCCGTCGCCATAGCCCATCCGGCCGACGATGGCCGCGCCCACGTGGATGCCGATGCCGATCCGGAGCGGCGAGGGGAGCTCCGCCCCCAGCTCGCTGTTCAGCGTCGCGATGCCGGACACCATGCCGCGCGCCGCGGCCAGCGCGCGCCGGCAGCCTTCCTCCGCGCTCAGGTCGACCCCGAACAGCGCCATCACGCCGTCGCCCGTGAACTGGTTCGGCACGCCGCCGCCGCGCGTGATCGCGCCGCCCACGGCCTCGCAGTAGCGGTTGAGGATGAAGACGACGTCGTACGGCAGCTTGTGCTCGGCCAGCCGCGTGAACCCCCGGAGATCCGCGAAGAGGACGGCGATCTCCTGCTCGCGCCCGCCGCGCGCGTCGCCCCGCGAAGCGGCCTGGGCGGGCCCGGCCGAGGCGGGCAGCAGCGGCGCGACCGCGACGTCGCTCGTCGGCCGGAGCTGGCATGCGAGACGGACGCCGGGCGGGGCGCCGATGCGGTCCAGGACCCGCTGCTCTTCCGGTCGCGAAGGAGGCAGCGTGTCGAGGCCGCCCTCGATGCGGACGCGGCAGGTCGAGCAGCGGCCCCGGCCGCCACAGACCGATGCGTGCGGGATCCCGTTCATCCGGCTGGCTTCGAGGACCGTGAAGCCGACCGGCACCGTGACGGTACGATCGCCGGGATACGCGATGCGGACCCGTCGGGTGCGCTGGAGACGGAGACGAATCGCTCTCGCGACCAGCACGGCGACGAGGACCAGACCGTAGCCCGTGACCAGGCGCCAGGCGATCCGCTCGAGGACCTCGCGCTGGGCGGGCGTCGTGGCGATGACGCTCTCCGCGAACCCCGGAGTGGCGGCGAGCTTGGCGGCTTCGCGGCCGGCCTCGGCGAAGCCCAGCAGCGCGACCGCCGGCAACAGCAGCGCGACGGCGTACAGGATCGGGGAGGCCGACCGGTACCACGGGCGCAGGCGCAGCCAGAAGTGGATGCCGATACAGCCATGCGTCCAGGCCAGGAGCAGCACCAGGGCCTGCCGCGCCCCGGCGGACGGATTCAGGTGCCAGAGCGAGAGCACGGTGCGCGCGTAGGAGTCGGTGATGTCGTAGAGGGTGTGCGCCATCCGTGTGCCGACGATGTGGAAGAGCAGCAGCGGCGGGATGGCGAGACCGAGGGCGAGCTGGGCGGCTTCCCACGCGGGCATGCGGAGCGTCCGGCGTCGGTACAGCGACCAGAACGCCAGCAGGGCGTGGACGAGGAGGGCCGCGTACAGGGCCGCGGTGGCCACGGGATTGCGCCAGAGCAGGAGGAACCACTCGCGCCCGTCCTCCATGGCGTCGAGCGAGACCAGGCCGAGCGCGTGGTTGGCGAAGTGCGTCGCCAGATAGGCCAGCAGCACGAGGCCGGAGGCCAGGCGCAGGCGCCGGATGACGAGGGGCGACATCACGCAGGACTCCCGATTTCGATCATTTCACCGCTCGGCTCGCCGCCTGGGGCGGCTCACCTCGCACTGCCACCTGCCGCTCGACCTCTTCCATGATCATCGTGTTGAGGTCGTCGACGAGCTTCGCCCGCTCCACCCGGCCGTCGTTCCGGATCAGCTCGCGGATGCGCGCGGGGCGCGCGGAGAGCATGATGAGCGTCGTGCCGATCTCGGCGGCCTCCTCGATCGAGTGCGTCACGAAGACGATCGTGCGCCCGGTCTCGCGCCAGATGCGTCGCACTTCCTTCTGCATGATGCGCCGGTTCTGCGCGTCGAGCGCGCCGAACGGCTCGTCCATGAGTAGCACGTCGGGCTCCACGGCGAGCGCGCGGGCGATCGCCGCGCGCTGGCGCATCCCGCCGCTGACGCGCCCCGGGTAGTAGTCCTCGAAGCCCGCGAGCCCGGCCATCCCCAGGTAACGCGTCGCCGTCGCGCGTCGTTCCGTCGGCCCCAGCCCCACCGGCTTGAGGACCAGCTCCACGTTCTTGCGCACGGTCAGCCAGGGCAGGAGCCGGTCTTCCTGGAAGACGATGCCGACCCGGTGGTGGTGGCGATCGCTGCCGGCGACCGGCTCGCCGCCGAGCAGCACGCGGCCCCGCGTCGGCGGCTCGAGCCCGCCGATGATACGCAGGAGCGTGGTCTTGCCGCAGCCGTTCGGGCCGAGCAGGCAGACGAACTCGCCCGCCTCCACCGTGAACGACACGCGATCGATGATGGGGATGAGGAAGTCCTTGCCGACCTCCGCCACCTCGAGCGTCACCGCCATCGCGTCAACCGTCGCGCCGCCGCGTCGAAGACCAGCTTGTCGGTGGCCATCATGACGAGGATCATGACCAGCGCCCACGCGAAGACCATCTGGGTGGCGAGGATCTCACGGCTGTAGTTCATGACGTAGCCGATGCCGGTGGTCACGCCGAAGATCTCGGCGACGACCGAGACCTTCAGCGCGAGCCCGAAGCCGACCTTCATGCCCGCGATCAGGTAGGGAACGGTGGAGGGGATCACGATGGCCGTGAACTTCTCGCCGCCGGAGAGACGATAGACATCGCCCATCTCGAGCAGCCGGCGATCCACGCCGGCCACCCCCTCGACGAGATTCGACGCGACCACGGGCAGGGTGATCATGAACGTCGTGAAGATCGGCGCCCAGTTGGACAGCCCGAACCAGATCAGCGAGATGACGATCCAGACGAAGACCGAGGTCGAGTTCAGGACGGCGAGGGCGTCCTGCACCACCGTCCTGACCGAGCGCGAGAGAAAGGCGCCGAGACCCATCAGCACAGAGACGACGACGGCGGCGCCGAAGCCGATCACGATGCGGAACAGCGAGGCCGCGGTGTGCTTCCAGACCTCACCGCTCCGGACGATCTCGACGAGCCCCACGACGACCGACCGGGGCGAGGGAAGGACGTAGGCGCCGTAGCGCCACGAGAGCAGCGACCACACGACGAGGATGACCGCCGCCGCCGCCAGCGTGGCGAGGTGCAGGCGGTCGGTCAGCGGGCCGCTATCCGCGATAGAAGAATTCCTTGCGGATGCGGTCGGGGTTGTCCCAGAGGTCGGACTTGAGGAAGCCGAACTCCTTGTTGATCTTGAGCTGGGCCACGAGCGTGTCGACCTGCTCGTCGGGAAGGCCAGACAGCATGCGGACCGTTTCCTTGTAGGCGACCTGGATCACGTCCTTCGGCAGCTTCGTCACCTCGGCGACGATCTCCATCGCCCGCTCCGGCTTTCCGTACCAGACGTCGACGGCGTCCTTCTGGGCCGCGTTGAGGTCACGGGCGATCGCCGGGCTCTTGCCGAGAAAGTCGTTGTGCACGAGGTAGCAGACGTGGACGGGAAAGCCCGTCGGCCGCCCCGTCGCCTTGCGCCACAGATCGATCTGCTTGGCGAGATAGACGCCCTCGCCGCGGAGGACCACGGCGTCGGTGATGGGCTGCCACGCGATGATGGCGTCGACGTCCTTCTTGCCGAGCATCGTGACCATGTCGGGCGGGGCCGTCGCGGTGACGATCTGCGCGTCCTTCTGGAGATCGAAGCCGTAGCCCTTGAGCGTCAGCGCGCGGATGTCGAAGAACGTCGAGGTGCCGACGATCGCGGCGACCTTGCGGCCCTTGAGATCCTCGACCTTGCTGAGCCCGGCGTCCTTGCGGGCGATGATCGCGCCGAGCACGGCGGTGGCCACGCCCGTCACCCTGAGGGGCACGCCGTCCTCGAAGGCCTTGGCGGCCAGGGCGAAGCTCATGTCGATGGCGTCGACGTTCTTGGCGGCAAGCTGGTTCAGCAGCGGGCCCGGGGAGCCGGGGACGATCGAGTACTCGGCGGACCAGCCGTGCTTGCCGAGGAGGTCTTCCTTGTGGATGATCTCGGTCCCCGCCCAGCCCAGCTGCAAGTAGGCGAGCCGGACCTTGCCCTTGCCCTGGGCGGCCGCCGGTCGCGGCGCGCTCGCCCACAGCGCCGCGGCTCCGGCGCCGACCTTGAGGAACTGCCGCCGCGCGATGGCCATGGCGCTAGCCCTTGACCTTGGGCACGCCACGGAGGGCTTCCGCGATCTGCGCCGCCGGGTACTCGTAATCCTGGAGCCGCCCGCCGAGGAACGCCTCGTAGGCGCCGAGATCGAAGTTGCCGTGCCCGGAGAGGTTGAAGACGATCGCGCGCTTCTTGCCCTCGCGCTTGGCGCGCTGGGCCTCGTCGATCGCCACCTTGATGGCATGCGCCGACTCCGGGGCCGGGATGATGCCCTCGGTGCGCGCGAACTGCAGCGCCGCCTGGAACGTCGCCAGCTGGGGGACGGCCACGGCCTCGATCACGCCCTCGTCGTAGAGCTTGCAGACGAGCGGGGCCATGCCGTGGTAGCGCAGGCCGCCGGCGTGCAGCGGCGCGGGGATGAAGCCGTGCCCCAGCGTGTGCATCTTGACGAGCGGCGTCAGCCCGACGGTGTCGCCGAAGTCGTAGACGTATTTGCCCTTGGTGAGGCTCGGGCAGGCCGCGGGCTCGACCGCGATGATGCGGAGCTTCTTCTTCTTGCCCGCGAGCTTGTCCGCCGCGAACGGAAAGCTGAGGCCCGCGAAGTTCGAGCCGCCGCCCGCGCAGCCGATCACCACATCGGCCTCGTCATCGACCTTCTCCAGCTGCTTCTTTGTCTCCAGGCCGATCACGGTCTGGTGCATGAGGACGTGGTTGAGCACGCTGCCCAGGGAATACTTCGTGTCGTCGCGGGTGGCCGCGTCCTCGACCGCTTCGCTGATCGCGATGCCGAGGCTGCCCGGCGAGTCGGGATCCTTCTCGAGGACCTTCTTGCCCGACTGGGTGTCGGGGCTCGGGCTCGCCACCACCTGGGCGCCCCAGGTCTCCATCATGATGCGGCGGTACGGCTTCTGCTGGTAGGAGACCTTCACCATGTAGACCTTGCACTGGAGCCCGAAGAAGGCGCAGGCCATCGCCAGCGCCGAGCCCCACTGACCGGCGCCCGTCTCCGTGCTGATGCGGCTGACGCCCTCGCGCTTGTTGTAGTAGGCCTGGGCGATGGCCGTGTTCGGCTTGTGGCTGCCCGCGGGGCTGACGCCCTCGTACTTGTAGTAGATCCGCGCCGACGTCCCCAGCGCCTTCTCGAGCCGGCGCGCGCGGTAGAGCGGCGACGGCCGCCACAGACGCAGCACGTCGCGGATCTCGTCGGGGATCTCGATCCAGCGCTCGCGGCTGACCTCCTGCTTGATCAGCTCCATCGGGAACAGCGGCGCCAGATCTTGAGGGCCGATGGGCTCGCCCGTGCCGGGATGGAGCACCGGCGGCGCGGGCGTCTTGAAGTCCGCCTGGATGTTGTACCACTTGGTCGGCAGGTCCTTCTCCGTCAGCACGATCTTGACCTGACCCTTGTCGCTTCCCATGGCGGCCTCCCCTCTCTGGGCTTCCGGCGGGCGGTGAGACGACGACGATACCGAAGCCGCGAGCGGCCTGTCAACGGCCGCGGTGTTACTCGATCGGCGGGCTCGCGGCGGCCGTGCGGACTCGGCTGCTCTCGATCGCGCTCTCCAGGAGCGACTCCAGCGACGGCGCGGGCCGGACGATCATGAAGATCTGGTAGGAGAACAGCGATCTCGACAGCCGGATCAGCCATCGGTTCACGGCCACGAGCGCCCGGGCAAGCGGCCGATTCCCGAAGGCCAGCGGAAACGGGGCGGGCACGCCGCGGATCTCCTCGATCCGATAGCCCGCCTGCTCGAAGAGGTCCTGGAGGGTCCGGAACGTGAACAGGCGCGTGTGCGTCACGTCGAGGATCCCCCGGGCACTGTAATGAAAATAGCCGAGCAGCAGCATCAGGCGGGGAATGAAGAACGCCACGTTGGCCGTACTGACGATGACCGTGGTGTCGTGCGCGCCCGCCGAGGTGCGCAGCGCATCGACGACCGCTTCGGGCGACCGGGCGTGCTCGATGACGTCGAGGAGCAGGACGTAGTCGAACGCGCCGGCCGCGATCGGCACGCCGTCGTGCAGATCGGCCGGCGCGGGGTCGATGCCGGTCACCGCACAGCCCTTGTCACGCAGCGCGCGCGCCATGGAGCCGGACGCGCGCCCGACCGCGAGCACACCGGCGCCGCCGCGGACGCGGGCCAGGGCCAGGGTCTGCGGGCTCTCGAAGCCCCACGTGACCCGACGGAGATCGTGGGGGTCGCCGCCGCGCGTCACGTCGTACTTCCGCTCGTACAGGATGCCGAGATCCTGGACTCGCGAGACCACCGTTGCGCGCACGACGTTGGCCGCGTAGCTGAGTCCGTTGACGTGGCAAACCTCGTCGCCGTAGTGGGTCGGGATCGGCACTTCCTTGATCCGGAATCCGCCCCGGAGGAGCTGGATGATGATCTCGGTGTCGAAGTGAAAATCGTTCGTATTCCGTTCGAAGGGGATCTGCTCGAGCGCCTTGACCGAATACGCGCGGTATCCGGAGTGAAACTCCGAGAGCGAGGTGTGCAGGACCCGGTTCTGGATCGCCGTCAGCAGGCGGTTGCCGAGGCGTTTGTACAGCGGCATCCCGCCCCGGCGGGCCGCGCCCGGCACCATCATGCGGGAGCCGAAGACCGCGTCCGCCTCCCCGGCCAGCAGCGGGTCGATCAGCTCGGGCAGGCGCTCTGGCGGGTACTGTCCATCGCCATGGACGAGGGCGACGGCGTCGAACCGCTCCCTCACCGCGTAGTGAAAGCCGATCTTCTGGTTTCCGCCATAGCCTTGATTGACGGGATTGGACAGGGCCGTCATGGGAAACGGGGCGTCCCGGAGCGTGCGGGCGCGCTCGAACGTCCGGTCCCGGGACGAATCGTCGATCACGAGGATCTGCGTGTCGTGCGCCGCCAGCGAGGGCGGGATCCGGCGGATCACGCCCTCGAGGGTGTGCTCGGCGTTGTACGCGACGATGAAGACGAGTACTCGCCGTGTGCGCATCGCGGTTCTTAGCCTAGCAGAGGACGTCTCTTACTGTATCAAGGCGCGGGCTATAATCCCGCCGGTGAGCCTCTCCGCCGTCCTCGCCTCGCTCGATCTGCTCGATTCGGCGCTCGTCACCGGCCACGTGGTCGCGGACGCGTTCCGCGCGGCCGGACTCGACGCGGTCGCAGTGACGAAGCTGACCGGCCCCCGCGGAACGACGGACGCGGTGCGCGTCGTCGTTCCCGGCACCGCGGGCCGGAGCGCGGGCGGGGCGGCGCCGACCCTCGGCATCGTCGGCCGGCTCGGGGGCATCGGCGCGCGACCTTCGCTGATCGGGCTCGTCTCCGACGCCGATGGGGCGGTGACCGCGGTGGCCTGCGCGCTCGATCTGGCACGCATGCGGGCCCACGGCGACGTGCTGCCGGGCGACGTCATCATCGCCACCCACATCTGCCCGCACGCGCCCACGCAGCCGCACGAGCCCGTGCCGTTCATGGGCAATCCGGTGGACATGCCGACGCTCAACCGCGAGGAGGTGCGCCCCGAGATGGACGCGATCCTCGCGGTCGACACCACGCGGGGCAACCGCGTGATCAATCACCGCGGCTTCGCGATCTCGCCGACGGTCAAGGGCGGGTGGATCCTGCGCGTCAGCGAGGACCTGCTCGATCTCCAGCAGATCGTGACGGGCCGCGCGCCCGTCGTGTTCCCGCTCTCGATGCAGGACATCACGCCCTACGGCAACGGGCTCTATCACCTGAACTCGATCCTGCAGCCGTCGACGGCCACACAGGCGCCCGTCGTCGGCGTCGCGCTGACGGCCGAGGTCGCCGTGCCGGGCTCGGCCACGGGCGCCTCCCAGCCGGCGGACATCGAGCTGGCCGTGCGCTTTGCCATCGAGGTCGCCAAGGCGTTCGGCCGCGGGCGCTGCCGCTTCTACGACGCGGAGGAATGGGAGCGGATCCAGGGACGGTACGGCTCGATGACGCATCTGCAGACGCCCGGTCGCGGTTGACCGCTTCTCACGCCTACCCACTCGGGGAGCCGAAGTTCGCGAGCGTGGCGTGGACGATCGTCATCGAGCGCCAGGAGGGTCGCCGGCTCATCGGCAAGCGGATGAGCGCGCGCGCGACGGAAAGCCTGATCGGGGTCCTCAGCGTGGACAACGCCACCGCGTACATGGTGGACGAGGACGGCACCTTGATCGTCCGCCTGATCTCGAAGACCACGCTCGAGGCGCCGGGGTCAGCCGGCGCCGGCGCGGATGTCGCCGACGACGCGGACGCGGGCGCGGAGGGAGTTGCCGGGGAGATAGGCGATGGGCAGATCCTCGACCTCCACCACGCCGAGCGTGCGCGGGTCGGCGCCGGCGCGCACGGCCTTGTCCTCGGCGAGCCGGCGCGCCTCGGCGATCGCCTCCTCGCGCGAGAGGTTCTGGAAGATCCGGTCCTCCTCGCCGCTCACCTGGGCGATGGCGGCGCCCACCGCGTTGGCCACCGCCCCGTGCTCGACATGGACGACCTCGGAGATGCCGGGGACACTCTCGGGCACCAGGAAGGAGCCGCCGCCGACCGCGATCAGCGGCACCTCGCTGGCGTCGGCCTTCATCCGGTCGACGCCTTCATCGATCATCGCGCGGATCCGGGCGAGTGCCGCACCGACGAGCGCGGCCGGCAGCGAGGCGACCCGGCCGCGGTTGCCGAGATCCACGAGGCCGGCGGCGACGGCGACGTCGGTCGCCGTCAGCTCTCGCCCGCCGAACACGAGGGCGCGCTCCGTGAGCCGGTAGCCGACGCTCCGGGGGCCGATCGCGAGCGGCGGCTCGCGCACGACGCTCCCACCGCCCAGACCGAGCGACAGGAGGTCCGGCATGCGGAACAGCGTGCGGACGCCGCCGATCTCCACCACGTTGTTGGCCTCGCGAGGGAAGCCGTGCCGCAGGCCGCCGATATCGGTCGTGGTCCCGCCGACGTCGATGACCAGCGCGTCCGCGCGCTTGGACAGGAACGCCGCCCCGCGCATGCTGTTGGTCGGCCCCGAGGCGAAGCTGTACACGGGGAACGCCTCGGCCACGGAGGCGAGCATCACGGTGCCGTCGTTCTGCGTGAGGTAGAGGGGGGCCGCGATCCCGCTCGCGGTCAGCGCGTCGACGAACGCGCGCGTCGTGCGGCGCGCGAGGTCGACGAGGGCCGCGTTGAGGAGCGCGACGTTCTCGCGCTCGAGCAACCCGATGCGGCCGAGCTGGTGCGACAGCGTCACCGCGACGTCGGGACACTCCTCGCGGAGGATGGCGGCCGCCTCCTCCTCGCACGCCGCGTTGAGCGGCGAGAAGACCGACGCGATGCCGACCGACCGCAGCCCCGCCTCGGCGATGCGCCGCGCGACGCGCCGCATGCCGGTGGTATCGAAGGGCACGAGCGGGCGGCCGTCGTACTCGTGACCGCCCTCGAGCATGAACACGTCGCCGCGCACGATCGCCGCGAGGTCTTCGGGCCAGTCGACGAAAGGCGGTAGGGAGGCGCTCGCCGGCAGCCCGATCCGGACCGCCGCGACGGGCACGAGATCCCGCCGCTGGACGACGGCATTCGTGAAATGGGTGGTGCCGATCATGACGGCGTCGATGGGAGGCGTGGCGGCAAGCCGTGCGAGCGCGGTGACGATGCCCGACGTCACGTCGGGCGTCGTGGGCGCCTTGACGGCCTGGACGACGTGGTCGCCATCGAGCAGGACCGCGTCGGTGTTCGTGCCGCCGACGTCTATTCCTATGCGCCTCATGTGAAGACACTGACGAAGTCGAGGTCGTAGCCGAAGGCGCGGGGGCCGACGTGCTCCAGACCCTTGGGCGTGAGGAGGACGGGCGGGGCGGGGAGCGCGACGACGGAGACGCGCTGGCCATAGCGCAAGGTCTCGGTGCCGATCGCCTCGCCGGAGAGCGTGTCCATCACGCAGATGAGGTCCGGCGTCATCACGCGCGGCGCGCCGTCCAGCCAGCCGACGGCGAACTCGTTCTGGAAGGCCAGCGCGAACGTTCGTCCCCGGTCCTCGTCGAGCCCGTCGAGGGTGGCGCGGCCGCGCAGGAAGCCCTCCGTCGTCCGGCGGGCGACGTCCTGGATCTTGCCGCGAAAGAGCAGACGGCCGCCCTCGGCGGCGACGACGGCGCGCACCGGGTCCTCGTGGCCGCGGTGGGCCCGCCGCACCGTGTGCCCGAGGCGGATCGCCTTGCTGACCGTGCGCAGGATCGCGCAGTCCTTGACCTCGCGGCCGGTGCGGGGGGCCTTGCACGTCGCGGCGACGGAGCCGACCTCGACACACGCCTTGCGGCTCAGCCGCTCCATCCACGTCCAGCTCGCGGCGCGCGCCACGATGACGGCGTTGTCGCGAACGTCCGCGAGCGTCAACGGGTACATCGTGAGGTCGTGGATGGCGAAGCTCGTCATCTGCGCCTCGGGGAAGGCGCGGCCCATCGCGTCGGCGTCGACGACCGGCAGCCCGAGCCGCGCCGCGGCGAGGAACGGCGCCAGCCCGTTGCCGCCGCCGATCTCGACGGACATCACGGCGGCGAAGCGGCGCCCGACGTACGTCTCCATCATGCGCACCGCGTGCTCCAGGGGCGCGGGGTCGGCCAGACGCTCCTGCCCGACCAGGGGCGCGCCCATGGTCGAGACCACGGCGACCGCGTCGTCGTCGGCGAGCTCGTCGGGATCGAGCAGCGAGACGACGATCCCCTCGCGATAGAGCCGGCGCATGTTGAGGAGGCCGCAGTAGGGGCTGCCGCCGCCGCCGGTGCCGAGGATCCACGCGCCGACGGCGAGCGCCTCGATGTCGTCGGCCGAGACCGGTCGTGGGAAGGCCATGCGTGCTCGTATGTTATCCTCCGGCCATGGCGCGCCGGAAGAGAGTCGCATTCGTCACCATCGGCCAGTCGCCCCGCGTCGACATGCTTCCCGAGATGCTCGCGCGGATCGGCCCCGACATCGAGCCCATCGAGGTCGGGGCCCTCGACGACCTCGGGGCCGACGCCATCGCGCGCCTCGCCCCCCGGGCGGGCGACCAGACGCTGGTGAGCCGCCTGCGCGACGGGCGCGAGGTCACGATCGGCAAGACGTGGACGCGGCAGCGCCTGATCGAGCTCATGCACGACCTCGACACGAAGGAGCTCGACCTGATCGTCCTGCTCTGCACCGGCTACTTCGAGGGCGTGCACGCGCGGACGCTCATGGTCGAGGCCCAGCGCATCGTCGACCACACGGTCGACGCGGTGAGCGAGGACGGCCGCGCCGTCGGCGTGATGGTGCCGCTGGCGACGCAGATGGACGAGTTCCACGTGCGCGAGCGCGGCCGGACGTCGGTGGTCATGGCCCACGCATCGCCCTACGGCGACGGCCGCTTCGAGGACGCCGCGCGCGAGCTGGCCAAGACGGATCTGATCGTCATGCACTGCATGGGCTACAGCGAAGCGATGCGCGGGCGCGTGGCCGCGGTGTCGGGCAAGCCGGTGCTGCTGGCGCGGCGGCTCGTCGCCAACGCCGTCGCCGAGCTGATCGCGTAGGAGAAAGGGACACGGCCATGAGGTGGACGCCACGCGAGATCGCCCTCCTGCCCGTCATCGCCGCGCTGATCGTCACGGCCGCCACGAGCGCCGGAGCGTTCGAGCGCGTGGGCGACAAGAAGATCCTCGTCTTCGCCGGCCGGCAGGACGTGCCCACCATCGACCCCAGCATCAAGTACGACTGGTCGATCCGGATGATGCAGCAGGCGCTGTACGACGGGCTCGTGAAGTACGTCGGCAGCCCGCCCGAGATCGTGCCATGGCTGGCCGAGCGCTGGGACGCCTCCCCCGACGCCAAGCGGTGGACGTTCCACCTCGTCAAGAACGCGAAGTTCCACAACGGCGATCCCGTCACCGCCGAGGCCGTGCGCTGGTCCTTCGTGCGCACGCTGAAGCTCAACCAGGGGCCGGCGTGGATGCTGTCCGACTTCCTGAAGGAAGACGGCATCAAGGTCCTCGACGAGCACACGATCCAGTTCACGCTGATCCAGCCGTACGCCCCGTTCCTCTCGTTCGTGCCCTGGTGGTACGTGATGAACCCCAAGCAGGTGATGGCCAGCGAGCAGGGCGGCGATCTGGGCCAGAAGTGGCTCACCGGCAACGAGGCCGGGAGCGGGCCGTTCAAGATCAAGCGGTGGCAGCAGGGCACGCTCTACGAGCTGGAGGCGGTCGAGGATTACTGGAAGGGCTGGCCCTCGAAGGACCACGTCAACGGCGTCATCTACAAGCTCGTGCGCGAGGCCGCCGCCCAGCGGGCCGCGCTGATCCGCGGCGAGGCCGACATCGTCGAGGGCCTCACCGCCGACGACTACGACCAGGTCGGCAAGACCCCGGGCATCGTGGTGCCGCGCTTTCCGGGCATGACCACGTTCGGGCTCAAGATGAACACCCAGAAGGGCGCGACCAAGGACCCGAATCTGAGGAAGGCGATCTCGTACGCCTTCGACTACGACGCGTTCCTCAAGATCTACAACGGCCACGCGATCCTGCAGACGAGCCCGTTCCCCAACGCCACGCGCGGGCACATCGACGTGCCGGGCTTCTACCGGCAGGACCTGGCCAGGGCCAAGGAGTTCCTCGCGAAGTCGGCCTACCCGAACGGCGGCGTCGAGCTCGAGTACGTCTACTTCGACGGCCTCGAGGAAGAGCGGAAGATGGGCCTCGTCCTCATCGACAACCTCGGGCGGCTCAACCTCAAGGTGAAGATGACCGCCACCACCTGGCCCAACATGGTGGCCCGCGCCTCCAAGGTCGAGACGTCGCCCGACTTCCTCGCCGTGTTCACGACGCCCGTGTCCACGGATCCCGACGCGGTCGCCTACCAGTATCACAAGGGCTCGTGGGGCAAGTACTACGGCTCGTCCTTCTACGCCAACGAAGAGGTCTGGAAGCTGATCGACCGGGCGCGCCAGCTCTCGAAGTGGGAGGAGCGCGCGCCGCTGTACGCCGAGATCCAGAAGCGCGTGACCGCGGACGCCCCCGAGGTCTTCGGCATGCTGATGCACCGGCGCTGGGGCATGCGGGATCACGTCAAGGGCTTCGTGTTCTGCCCGGTGCGCTTCACGGGCGAGGTCGATCTCTACCCGCTCACGATCGTCGCCAAGTAACCGGGCCGGCCGGGGGCGGTCGGGGCGCGCTCGCGAAAACCGCTCGTCGGCTTCACGTCGGTTTTCGCGAGCGCGCCCCGACCGCCCCCGGCCAGCCCTGCCGTTTGTGGTGATGGGAACGTGATTCAGTTTCTCGTCAGGCGGGTGGCGCTGCTGGTCCTGATGTTGGTTGGGTTGTTGGCGCTGATGTTCGTGATCTCTCACTTGGTGCCGGGGGATCCGGCGCGGCTGGCGGCGGGGCCCGATGCCAACGCGGCGATGGTCGAGACCTTGCGGAAGGAATATGGGCTGGACCAGCCGCTGTGGGTGCAGTTCGAGCGATATGTGCGCGGCATGGTCTCGGGTCGGCTGGGGCGCTCGCTGCGCACCCGCGAGGACGTCCTCACCGATCTCGTCCGCTACTTTCCGAACACGCTGGAGCTCGTCGGCGGGGCCATGCTGGTGGCGGTCGCGGTCGGCGTCCCGCTCGGCATCCTCTCCGCGGTCTACCGCAACACGTGGGTGGATCACCTCACACGGTTCGTGTCCGTCTCGGGCGTGGCCATCCCCGCGTTCTGGCTCGGACTGATGCTGCAGCTCGTGATCGCCCTGCACTGGGGGCTCCTGCCCCTCGGCGGAAGGCTCGGCCTCATGAGCGCGCCGCCGTCGCCCATCACGCACCTGCTCGTCGTCGACGCGCTCCTGCGCGGGCAGTGGGGGACGCTTCGCGACGCCGTGGCCCATGGCGTCCTGCCCGTCGTCACGCTGTGCTTTCCGGCGCTGGCGTCGATCATGCGCGTGAACCGCGCGGAGATGATCGAGACCCTCAAGCAGGACTACATCGTCAACGCGCGCGCGCAGGGGATCCCGGACTGGCGCGTCGTCTGCCGCTACGCGCTCAAGAACGCGATGATCCCGACCCTGACGATGATCGGGCTGCGGTACGGCTGGATGCTGGGCGGCACGATCCTCATCGAGAGCGTCTTCGACTGGCCGGGGATCGGCCTCTACGCCGTCAACTCCGCGCTCTCGTCGGACTTCCAGCCGGTCATGGGTGTCACCCTGTTGATCGGACTGAACTTCATGGTCGCCAACCTCCTCGTCGACCTCGCGTACGGCTGGCTCGATCCGAGGGTCAGGCCTTGACTTCTAAACAGTCCACGGTGACGGCGCTTCCACTTCGGCCGTTGGCGGTCTGGCTCGACGAGCACGAGAGCGCGCGGCGTGAGCTGCGACTGTACGCGCGGATCTTCGCCCGCAGCGCGTCGTCGATGCTGGGGCTCGGCCTGGTCGCCGCGTTCCTGCTCCTCGCCGCCGTCGGGCCGTTCATCGTCCCGTACCCCGAGGACGGCCGCGGGGCCGTGCACCTCGACCAGAAGCTCCGGCCGCCGAGCGCGCGGCACTGGTTCGGGACGGACGAGGTCGGCAACGACGTCTACACCCAGGTGATCCTCGGCGCGCGCGTGTCGCTGAAGGTCGGGTTGATCATCACCGTGGTCGCCGCGCTCATCGGCGTGCCCCTGGGCGTGATCGCCGGCTACGTCGGGGGCGTCCTCGGCGAGGCGATCATGCGCGTGACCGACCTGTTCCTCTCGGTGCCGGGGCTCGTCCTCGCCCTCGCCATCGTGGGCGCCCTCGGCCCGGGCATCGTGAACGCGATGATCGCGCTGTCGCTCGTCTGGTGGCCGGGCTACGTCCGCCTCGTGCACGGAAAGACGCTCGCCCTGCGCGGGGAGGTGTTCGTCGAGGCGGCACGCGCCGTCGGCACCGGGCGCCTGCGCATCGTGTTCGTCCACATCCTGCCCAACTGCCTGTCGCCGATCACCGTGAAGGCGAGCATGGACATGGGCCTGGCGATTCTCGCCGCCGCCAGTCTGGGGTTCATCGGCCTCGGCGCGCAGCCCCCGACGCCGGAATGGGGCGCCATGATCAGCCACGGCCGCAACTACCTGCCGACGTGGTGGTGGTACTCGGCGTTCCCCGGTCTCTTCATCTACCTGACGGTGCTCGGCTTCAACCTGCTCGGCGACGGGTTGCGCGACATCCTGGATCCGAAGAGCCGGGGTTGAGTCGGCGCTCGATCAGCTAGGCCGCGTAGTCATCACGCGCCGGCGCCAGCGAATCCGGCGTGTCCACGACGGCCGTCGCGGCGACCGGGAGCTCCACGGTCACCGTGGTGCCCGTGCCCTCCGCGCTCTCGACCGAGAGCGTGCCGCGATGGCGCGTCACGATCCCGTACGCGGCGCTCAGCCCGAGGCCGGTCCGACGCGGATCCTTGGTGGTGAAGAACGGATCCATCGCGCGCTGGCGAACGCCCGGCGCCATGCCGACGCCCGTGTCGCGCACGGTCACGTGGATCGACCGGCCGGTGTGGCGTGTCGTCACCAGGATCATCCCGCCGTCGGGCAGGGCGTCGACGGCGTTCAACAGCAGGTTCAGCATGGTCTCGCGCAGGGCCACGGCATCGCCGTCGACCGGTGGCACCGCCGCGAGGTCTTGCTTCACGTCGATCGCGACGTGCGGAAGACTGGCCGGGTCCTCACAGCGGGCGCGCGTCATCTCGACGGCCTCGGCGACGACTCGGCAGAGGTCGACCATCTCACCCCGATGTTCGGGCTGCGCCCGCGCGAATTCCTGCACGCGGCGCACCACCTCCGCGGCGTCCTGCGCCGCGCGCTCGACGAGGGCCAGCCCCCGCCGGCCCCCGTCGTCGGGGTTGTTGCGGAGCAGCAGCTGGACCCCCCCGATCACCACCGCGAGCAAGTTGTTCAGGTGATGCGCGGCGCCGTGGGCCAGCTCGCCGAGCGCGCGCAACGTCTCGCCCCGCACGAGCTGCTCTTGCGCCGTTTTGAGATCGGCGAGCGCCCTCGTGGCCTCTCGGTAGAACTCGGCGTTCTGTAGCGCGAGCGAGACCTGGCTCGCCACGCCCGCGGCCACCCGCAGGCCGCCCTTGCTGAGGACGTGCCGACGTTCCCACCAGTAGCTGACGACGGCGCCGTACGGCAGGCCGCGCGCCAGCAGGGGAATTACCACGAGGCCACGCGGGCGCCGCGGCAGGAACGAGATGAAGGGATGATCGAAGCGGCGATCGACCGTCGCGTCGGGACAGGCGAGAGGATGCCCCGTCCGGAACGCCTCGATCACGGTCTCGTCCATCTCTCCGGTCGTCACGGCGTACTCGCGGGGCCCGCGCAAACCTTCGGGCACGTGATGGCCGGCCATCGGCTTGGCGGTGCCCGTCTGCATGTCGAAACGGAGCACGATGGTCGTGTCCGCGCCGAGCAGGCGGGTCACCTCGCGCGCCGCCCGGCGGGCCAGCTCGACGCGGTCGAGGGTGCCCCCGAGCTCGCCGGCCAGCGCGAGCAACCCTTCCGTTTCCCGCAGCCGCTCCGCCACCTCGAGACGCTCGAGCAGGACGCGCTCGTGGATGACGAGCGTCAGCTGATCCGCGACGGCTTGCGCGAGCGTCTGTTGGTGTGGCCCGAACGGCCGCACCGCGTCGACGGTGTCGAGGACGAGCACGCCGATCACCCGGCCGCCCATCGCGAGTGGCACTCCGAGCACCGACTTGAGCCCGAACCGCTGGACCCAGATCGGCTCGATGGTGTCGGAGGTCCGCGCGTCGTCGATCGCCAAGGGCGTTTGCGTGGTGACGAGATGACTGATGAACGGCAGGTCGCGGACGGCGCGGCGACGTCCGGATCCGAACTCGGGCCACACGTCGTCGAGGCGACGGTCGGCGAACTGCGACATCGCGGGGATGCACTCGGCCGCTTCCGGATCGACCAGATACAGGGAGGCGCGATCGGCCCGGCATGCCCGCGCGGCCAGTCCGCACACCTCGCGCAGCGCGAGCGGGACGTCGACGCCGGAAACGAGGACGTGGGCGATCCGCGCGAGCAGGGCGGCGTCGTCGGGTCCGGGGCTGGCGGAATCGAAGACATTCATCGCTGACAGGCCGCCTCTCTCATCACTGATGGCCGCTGGACGGCGCCGAACGGCGAGGAGAAGCAGAAAGCATACCGACCGGAGGGGGAGCCGGTTTCTGGCCAACGAGCGCAATTCGCGAGACGGCGCGACGTGCAAACCGACACGGGGTGTCGTCGTGTCACCGCCGGGGGAGCGTGCGGTGGGTGGGAAAACGTTTCCGCACATCCTGGGCGCGCGCCCAGGATGTGAAAAATTTTCCCGGATGCCTCAGCGCGCGCCCAGGATCGCCTTGCCCAGCAGCCGCGCGCCCTCGTAGCCCTTCTCGGGCGGCTCGTAGCTGAAGGCCAGGCGGATGAACTCCTCGCCGCCGCCGTTGGCGTAGAAGACCGGACCGGGCGTGTACTGCACGCGGGATTCGACGGCGCGCGCGGCGAGCTTGCGCTGATCCGTCCCGGTGGGGAGCTTCATCCACAGGAAGAAGCCGCCCTCGGGACGGTTGACCCGCGCGTCGGTGCCGTCGAGCACCTCGTGCAGTCCCTTCAGCACGGCGTCGCGCTTGGCGCGGTAGACGCCGATCAGGAGCTGGACGTGCGCGTCAAGCTGATCGCGGAGGAAGTACGTCGCGACCCGCGACATGAACGGGTTCACGCCGCCGCCGAAGAGGAAGCCCTGCAGCGCCGGGATCATCGTCCGTGGGGCGCAGAGCCAACCGATGCGGACGCCGGCGCCGAGGATCTTCGACAGCGTCCCCGCCCGGATCACCCGGCCCCCGCCATCGAGCGCGAACAGCGGCGGCAGCGTCTCGCCCTCGAAGCGTAGCTCGCCGTACGCGTCGTCCTCCACGATGAGGGTGTCGTACTCATGGGCGAGGGCGACCAGCTCGTGGCGCCGGCGGAGCGACTGGCTGGGGCCCGCCGGGTTCTGGAAGTTCACGATCGTGTAGATGAGCTTGCAGCGGCGGCCCTGGCGGCGGAGCGTCGCGAGCCGCTCGCGCACGGCGTCGGTCACGATGCCCTCGTCGTCGATGGGCACGTCGAGGATCTCGGGCCCGTGACGGCGCAGCGTGTTGAGCGAGCCCGAGAACGTCGGGGCCTCGGCGATCACGACGTCGCCGGGATCGATGAACGCGCCGAACGCCAGCGCCAGCGCCTGGCCCGAGCCGTTGGCGACGATGATGTTCTCGGGATCGGCCTTGAAGGCCTCGAATCGCTCGTACTTGGTGCAGATCAGCTCGCGCAGGCCTCGGTAGCCTTGAGGCTCGCCGTAGGTCATGGCGGCCGGGCCGTCCTCCTCGAGCATCCGGGCCGTCGCCTTGGCCATCCCGTCGTACGGGAACGAGGCGGGGTCGGGGTAGCCGGCGCCGAACTCGTAGAGGGCTTTCATCGAGGGGCGGGGCGTGGCGACCGACATGCCCCAGCCGATGCGGGCCCGCGCCGCCAGGAGCGATTCGAAGGGCTCACCGTGTGTCGTCATGCCGATAGCATACGACAACTCGGCGCCCGGTCAGTGCCGGCCGATCGCGCGCCGCAGGAGGTAGGGCGTCGCCCGCCTCACGACCCCGGCATACGTCCGGTCGCCCAGCATGACGTCCGTCATGACGTCGCTCAGCGTCTGGCCGGACTTCCGGAAGATCCACCGCCGTACCCGCGGCCGGTGATAGGTCAGATGCGCGAGGACCCGACCGATGCGGAGCTCGCGGTGCAGGCCCCCGAGCGCGTGCTCGTAACGCTCGGCCATGCGGGCGGGGTCGCCCGACCCGTCGAGGATCGCGCGCGCGGCCAGGCCGCCGCTCTCGATCGCGGCCGAGATGCCCTCGCCGGTCAGCGGGTCGGCCAGCCCCGCCGCATCGCCGGCAAGGATCACGCGGCCCCGGACGACACCGTCGGCCCGCGGG
>WNGF01003155.1_pt1 | contig 23568 bp, 19 predicted proteins | sample 5400641 | NCBI WGS metagenome assembly WNGF01 (sample SAMN13153371, study PRJNA577476) | soil metagenome | isolation source: 80 cm soil or saprolite under grassland replicate 2 | place: USA:California | collected 2016-06-15 | reverse complement strand
GATACCCCATGAAGCCCCCGGCAAACGTGTCGCCAGCGCCGGTCGGATCAAACACTGACTCGAGGGGGTAGGCGGGAATTGCAAAATAACTCTGATTGGTGAAAAGAGCGGCGCCGTATTCTCCACGCTTAACAATGAGGGCCTTGGGTCCCCATGAAAGTATTGTGCGGGCCGCCTTGATCAGGTTAGGTATCTCCGTAAGTTGTCGGGCTTCCGCATCGTTAATGATCACGACGTCGACGCCCTTGATCGTCCGTAGCAGCGACTCCCGCGCGGTTTCAATCCACAGATTCATGGTATCCAGCGCCACCAGCTCAGCGTTTGGAACTTGTTCGCGTACGCCGCGCTGAAGGTCGGGTTGAATGTTACCCAGGAAAACGAGCCGCGCAGCCTTTGACGCCGTTGAAAGTTTTGGTTGGAAATTGGCAAATACGTTGAGATGCGTATCGAGCGTATGCGCAACATTAAGATCGTAGTCGTAACGTCCAAACCACCTGAAGGTTTTGCCGTCGGCTATGCATTCGAGGTCGGAAGTGTTGATGAAATGATTATCAAAGACCTCTTGTTCGTCCGCGCTAAAATCTCCTCCTACCACACCAACGATGCTGACATCGGTGTAAAAGCTGGCAGAGATTGAGAAATGAGAAGCGGATCCACCCAGCATCTTCTCACATTTACCAAAAGGCGTTTCGACCGCGTCGAAGGCCACAGAACCAACTACAAGCAAGGACATGAGATTTTAGATTTCACATTTCAGATTTCAGATTTCAAATCCCGGACGACCTGTCTGCAATTCAACACTGCTCACTGGTCGCTGCCTACGGTGTAATGCCTTCTGGCTTGATCGGACCGCCCAACGCTTCCAGGTCGATTGCCGCCTGCTTGAAGAAAACGCTGTTCGGGTAGCCGGCCACCAGACGCGAAAGATCGATTCTCCGCAAGTCGCAAGCTACTTTCGCCGGCAATGTAGAGCACTTCATCCATCCGGGCAAAATTAGGATTGCCCGCGTCGATTTCCTCGCACCGTTTGATCGCGGCGACGTAAGCCTTCTTCAACTTGAAGTAATGACGAGCGACTTCAAGGTTATGTAAGGAATCTTTTTCCAGGTCCGCATCGCGAATGGTTGAAGGATCCGGTCCCGTCTTAGCTTTTCCCTGGCCATAAAGAGCCGAAGCCGAGACAAAAAGCGCGGCGACCACGACCAACACTGTTACAGAAATCTTTTTCATAAATCACCTTTCAGCCTGAACAAAGAATTTGCCGGTCAACAATCCGGCCGAGACTCAACCTGGATGCTAAACTTTTCAGGAGAGCGCATATCTCTTCACTATAGCGTCAAGTTTCTTTCGCGTCTCTTCCGGCCACAACTGCGGCGGTGTGAAGATCGCATGCTTCAGGGCCGAACTACACTTGCAGTTGCGCTCCTGCGCGCCCAAGCGTCGAACCGCTTCCTTCATAATGAGCTGCGCATTCCGAACGTTCTTATTGAGATATTGGATGACTGACTCGGCAGTAACGGCATCATGACCGGGGTGCCAGCAGTCATAGTCTGTAACCAGGGCCAAAGTGGCGTAGCAAATCTCAGCCTCGCGTGCGAGTTTGGCCTCCTGCAGGTTCGTCATTCCAATCACGCTCATGCCCCAGCTCCGATAAACTTCGGATTCTGCTTTAGTGGAAAAAGCCGGTCCTTCCATGCAGAGATAGGTCCCACGGCGATGCGCTTTAACGTCGGTAACCTTGCACGACTCTTCGAGTATGTCTCCCAATTCATCACAAACGGGATGAGCGAAGGTCACATGCGCCACGATACCTTCACCGAAGAAAGTCGACTCGCGCGCACGCGCTCGAGTCCTGTCGAAAAACTGATCGGGAATGACCATGTCGAGTGGAGCAAACTGCTCTTGCAAGGAACCGACCGCAGAGGCTGAGAGTATGCGTTCAACCCCGAGAAGCTTCATCGCATAAATGTTGGCCCGAAAAGGAACCTCGGTTGGCGTGAAGCGGTGTCCACGGCCGTGCCGCGGCAGAAATGCAACCCGGTTGCTTTCGAGCGTGCCCACGATGAATGAATCTGAGGGAGGACCAAAAGGAGTGTTGACGGAGATCTTCTCAACATTCTCAAGCTCTGCCATCTGGTAGAGTCCGCTGCCGCCAATGATTCCGATCGTTGCTGTCGTCATACCTTTTTGAGCATTGGCAGGCTCGTCCCTCCCGCATTCAGCTAAGAGGCGACGCAGGACCAGACCCCTGCGCTACATTTCATACTTCTCAGCGCGCAGTTTTGCATTATCCTCAATCAACTTACACAACGGCTCATCCGGATCATGATAAAACAAGCATGCCCAGCCCTCGCGCGCGGCTTGCGGCAACAACTTCTTCTTCATTTCAAGTGTGTCCGCCGGGTAAAGATCGTAGCCCATGATCCAGGCAAACGGTACATGTGCGCGCATCGGCACAAGATCAGCAAAGCCAAACAGCGTCTGCCCTTTCCTGTCGAGTCGCCAACACTGCATCGATCGATTATGGCCCGGATAAGTCTCCATGTGCAGCCCGGGCACAACCTCGTACTGCGCTTGCTTTAATTCCAGTTGGCCACTCGAAACCAGTGGGCGCCAGTTGTCAGGCAGATAGCTCGCGCGATCTCGCTCGCTGGGAGCTTCAGCGTGTTCGACTTCCCCTTTGGCAATAAAGTAACGGGCATTGCAAAAAGCAGGCACAGCACGACCCTCTGTGTTTAGCGCCGTATTTCCGCCCGCATGATCGAAATGGAGATGAGTATTGATGACGATCGTTATGTTATCCGGTTCGACATGGGCCACCTCACGCAACGATTCAGCGAGCGGTCGCTGGCGTTTAATGCCGAACATCTCAGTGTGTTTCGCGGACCATTTCTCACCGATGCCAGTTTCGATCAGGATCCGCTCGTTACCAGTCTCGATGAACACACAATTCATGTTCATTCTTATGCGGTTCTGCTCATCAGGAGGACAAACCTTTGCCCACAGTGTCCGTGGAACCACTCCAAACATGGCGCCCCCATCGAGATGAAACTCACAGTCGGGAATAATTTCTACGCGGTAGTCGCCAAACTGCATTCGATTTCGTTCCAGTCGTCCCCTTACTTCCGCCGCTTTTTAGGTTCGCTATTCTTCGATTCCGTCTTCGGCTTGGGACTATTCTGCACTGGCTCGACTGGAGCCGGTTGACCTGATTGGTCTTGGCCGGGAGCAAATTCAGGTGGCATTCCCTGGGGCTGCTGCTGCGGTTCAGGCATTTTCACCTGGAAGTTTTGGGCCACTGTAACATGCGAGCGCTTTACGATCTCGTCGAGTATTTTTTTCTGCTTCTCCTGCTCGACTGCAGCACGGGCCTTGTCGCGCCCCGTTTTGGGTGGCGCAAACGGATTATCACCCTCGCCGCCAGTCTCTCCGATCAGGATGTGGCGCGCATGGACTTTGTCTTCCGACTTCCCGTCTTTGGTTTCCGTCTTACGTTCGTCAAGCTTGATAATGTGGTAGCCGAACTTTGATTCAACCAGGTCGCTAATCTCGCCGGGCTTCAGGGCGAAGGCGGCTTGCTCAAACTCAGGCACCATCTGACCCTTGCCAAACCAGCCCAGGTCGCCGCCCTTTTCCTTGCTTCCAGGATCGGTGGAAAACTCCTTCGCCAACTTTGCAAAGTCTTCGCCGCCGCGTGCGCGCTTCAACACTTCCTCGGCTTTGGCGCGGTTCTGCTTAGCGTCCAATTCGGGATGTTGCTTAAGATACTCGTCAACTTCCTGATCCGAGGCTTTCATTTTGTCGGCCAACTGTTCCTGTGCGTAGGTCCGCGCGAGGAGTCGTGCTTGCTCAAGTTTTATCTGCAAGTCGACCGCGCGCTGTTTGTCGGTTCCGGCCGCCATCGCCCGTTGTTCCCCGATCAGCACTTGTCCGAGTTGCCGTCTAACCTGCTTCATCTGTTCTTCCGGAATTTGGCCGCCGGCCAGCTGCGGGTTCTGAGCTTTGGCGTCATTTATGAATTGGTCAAACTTCGCCTGGTTAGCAGGCTGCTTGAAAAAGTCTTCAACCTCTTGTTCAGAGATATTCGGACCGGCCGGACCAGTTCCCTGCGATTTGAAATAGTTCTCAGCTAAGATGACAGACCGAACCAGTTCCATCTGCCGCTTTACTTCCGGCTTATTGCCAATGCCTTTGGTACGTGCCTCCTCGGCAACGGCCAGCAGCTTTTGTAGATCGTCTGCAAAATCTTTGCGCGCCGCCGGGTCGGACGCGAGACGCGAACGAAACTGTGGCGGCTGGTCTTCCGCAATTAACGACATGTCCTCTGCCGAAAGGTTGGAGATCTCCGCTCGCCGCGCTTTCACCTGCCAGACGATTAATCCGATGGCAAACACTACGGCAACAGCAGCCGCAATCCATGCTTTAGTAATTGAAGTCAAAACAATTATCCTTTCTAAAAAACAAATCTAATCTTGCTGTACTAATTCGAGCAGTACACCGTTAGACGACGCGGGGTGAACAAACGCGACCAGACAGCCGCGCGCCCCTTGCCGTGGGGTTTCATCAATTAAGCGAGTGCCCTTCTCCTTCAACTTTGCCAGCGAAGCGCGAATATCGGTAACCCTCACGGCTATGTGATGAATTCCCGGGCCTCGCTTTTCCAAAAACTTTCCGACCGGCGAGTCCTGGCTCAACGGTTCGAGCAGTTCGATATGCGTTTCACCAAGCGGCAGCATCGCTACCCGCACGCCCTGGTCTTTTACCTCTTCCGTGAAATCGATTTGCAATCCCAATGCGTCTTGCCACAGGACGAGAGCCTCGTCAATTCGGCGCGTAGCAATACCAATGTGATCAACCTTCATATTCAGTCCGGAGTTGACGGTCTGGAGTCGACAGTCTGTCTTCAATTTGACGCACGGCGCCTGGCACAAAGCCTCGTTTTGGGACTGCAAGACTCTAGACTGTGGACTTCAACTCCATTATCTCTTCTACCGCAGAATAAGGGTCTCGCCGCCTACTGGCAACTTCACCGACCAGATGATCGAGCTTCTCGGATGCCGAATCCGACCCGAGGGTTTGCGCCACTAGTCGTTCCCGCAACAGCTCAAGGATGCGCCAACGTGCTATTGCTCGCCGCCGATCGTCTCCGGATTCTGTCTTCAAATGGAAGCCACGATATCTCTCGATCGCGGCCGCTAACTCCTGAGTCCCCTTGTTTTCGGTGGCTACAGTCTTGACTATTGGGGGGTCCCAGGAGTCGTCTCTCGCAGCCAATGACAGCAGGGCTTCCAACTCCTTTTCGGCAGCATTAACACCCTCGCGATCGGCCTTGTTAATGACAAAGATGTCCCCGATTTCCATGATTCCGGCCTTGATTGCCTGAATATCATCGCCCATTCCTGGAACCAGTACGACTACGCAGATATCCGCCGCCTTTACTACTTCAACCTCGTCCTGGCCTACACCTACTGTCTCGATAATGATTTTGTTATAACCGGCAGCATCGAGTATTGAAACAGCATCGACCGTGGTACGCGCTAATCCGCCAAGATTTCCGCGAGTGGCCATCGAGCGAATGAAGACGCCCTGATCCAGACCCAGCGTCTGCATGCGAATCCGATCACCCAAAATCGCGCCACCGGAAAATGGACTCGACGGATCAACCGCAACAATCCCTACGCGCTCACCCAGCTGCCGGTAGTGTAAAGCGAGCTTGTCTACCAGAGACGACTTTCCCGCGCCGGGTGCACCCGTAATTCCGATCACCAATCCACGGCCCGTCAATGGGAAAATCTTCTTCATCAACTGCGCTGCATCTTTGGAAACATCTTCTACTTTTGAAATCGCCCGTGCTACCGCACGCGCATCACCTGCCGCGACACGATCGACCAGCGACGTGTTGTCGTTATTTGCCGAGTCCACTTACTAATTTGCCTGTTGCAGGATCTCCCGGGCGATAATGATTCGCTGGATCTCGGAAGTACCCTCGCCAATCGTGCAGAGCTTCGAATCGCGCCAATATTTTTCCGCTGGATAATCTTTCGTGTAACCGTACCCGCCGTGTATCTGAATTGCGTCCTCGCAAACGTCGACGCTTACTTCGGAGGCAAACAGCTTCGCCATCGATGATTCCTTGGTGGTTTTCCGGCCCTGGTCTTTCATCCACGCTGCCCGATACATCAGCAAGCGCGCCGCGTCTATTTGAGTAGCCATGTTTGCCAGCTTAAATTGAATCGCCTGAAACTCAGATATGGGCTTGCCAAATTGTTGCCGCTCCTTCGAGTAACGCAGGGCCGACTCGTAAGCGCCCTGGGCGATTCCAACTGCGAGCGCCGCTATTGATATTCGGCCGCCATCGAGTATCTCCATGGCATTCACAAAGCCCTGACCTTCGTCACCAAGACGATTCTCGTCCGGCACGTAGCAGTCTTCGAACACCACGCTGGCCGTTTCCGACGCCCGCAAACCGAGCTTGTTCTCCTTCTTCGAAGGAGAAAAACCTGCCATTCCCTTTTCAAAGACGAATGCCGTAATTCCCTTACTGCTCCTGGAGCGGTCCGTCACCGCAACTGCCACACAGGTATCGGCATGAATCGCGTGCGTGATGAAGTTTTTGCTGCCGTTCACAATCCAACCGCCATTCTTCTTCACTGCCGTCGAGCGCGTTCCTGACGCGTCCGATCCTGCGCTTGGTTCCGTCAGACCCCAGGCCCCCAAATGTTTTCCGCTGGCCAGGGGCACGAGGTACTTCTGTTTCTGGGCTTCCGATCCAAATTGGTAGATATGATTCGCACAAAGCGAATTGTGCGCTGCCACCGAAATCCCTACTGACCCATCAACCCGCGATAGCTCTTCGATGATCGTTGCGTACTCCACATAGCCCATCCCGGCGCCGCCATACGCTTCGGGAAAAAGAACGCCGGTTAATCCGAGCGCTGCAAGTTTTGGCTGTAGTTCAATCGGGAAATGTTGCGCCTCGTCCCACTCCATAACGTGCGGCGCGATCTCGGCCTCGGCGAACTCGCGCACGCTCACCTTGACCTGTTTCTGTTCTTCAGTTAATTCGAATTCCATTCGTGTTCCTGCAAAAGCATGAAACAAACCCATGCCTCCCTGTCAAAGCTGACAGGCCAACATGCCTGTCCAAAGGCAATTGAATCTTCGGAGTGCGGTAAAAGTTATTCTACCTCATCGGCGCGTAGAACCGTGACCGGCCACTTGAGACTTTGCTGTTGGCTTGCTTTTGGTTCGCGGTCGTTTCTTCATGAGGAGTTCGACCTCGTCAGAGGTGAGCCGGCGCCATTTCTTTGGTTTTAAATCATCGTCCCGCAAAGATCCAATGCGTGAACGTCGCAACTTGATTACCGAGTGCCCGATCAGATCAAACATTCTCCTTATCTGCTGGTTCTTTCCTTCGTGAAGCAAGATCTCAAACCAGGCGTTGGTTTCCGTCTCGCCCAGTCTTCTGATCTTCGCTGGCGCCGTGCGCGTCCCGTCCTCTAACGTGACGCCGCGCCGCAAACGTTCGATGGCCTGCCCGTCAGGGATACCCTTCACTTTTGCTTCGTAGACTTTTTCGACTTTGTTGCGTGCGGCCGTGATGAAATTCGTGAAGTCGCCATCGTTGGTCAACAACAACAAGCCTTCAGTGTTGAAGTCAAGACGGCCTACAGGATAAAGCCTTCCCAGCGAAGGAGGCAGTAGCTCGATAACCGTGGGACGCCCTTCCGGATCGGAGACACTTGAGAGATAGCCACGCGGCTTATTGAGCAGGATGTAAACCTTTTCTCGCCTTTCCAGCGATGGGTTGATGAGCTTACCGCGGACTTTGATGTGATCGGTTTCAGGATCGGCTTTCGTTCCGAGTTCTGTAATTACCTGTCCATTTACGGTAACTTGACCGGCAGTGATTAGCTCCTCGGCATGGCGACGCGACGCAATGCCGGCTGCCGCGATTAATTTTTGTATTCGCTCTTGCATAAATAAATGCAGGTGACAGACGGCAGGGGCAGTCGGCAGGAAAACCCGCACTCATCACCTGCTCCTGCCTCCTGCTCCTGCCTCCTGCTCCTGCCTCCTGTCTAGGAACCACCAGACAAATCCTGAAAATCTTCCATGCTCGGCAGTTCGGTCAGGTCCTTCAAACCAAACTGTAAGAGGAAGTCTTTCGAGGTGCCGTACATCATCGGGCGTCCGACCGTTTCCTTGCGTCCCCTGGCTACAATTAATTTCTTATCGAGCAGCGTTTTAATTGAAGATGGCGACTGCACGCCGCGTATCTCGAGAATTTCGGGCACAGTCACTGGTTGCTTGTACGCGATGACTGCCAGAGTTTCCAGCGAGGCAATAGAGAGCTTTGCGCTCGGCCGCGACTTCAAATAAGCGCGCACGTGTTCGTGGTATTCGGGACGCGTCGCAAATTGCCAGCCGCCGGCCACCTCGCGAAGTTGCAAGCCGCCGTTTCGGCCGTTGAATTCCTTTGCCAACTCCGCCACCGCCGCTTCGACCACTGCGCGATCTTCACGAAGCACTTCCGCCATTGTTTTCACACTCAGCGGTTCCTCCGAAACGAAGATCAGGGCTTCGATGATCGCCATCCGCTCGGCCGCATTTTGAACCACGTAGGCTGCTGCCTCATCCGATTCTTCGGCTTCGGCAACCGGCGACTCCGCTGCAACCATGGCCTCGAGTTCACGGCTGGCCTCTTCGTTAAGCGCGGCCTCATCGCCAGTTGCTTCGGGTTGTTTATCTCCGCTCTCTTCGTTCATATGCTTATCGATTAACTTGCAACCCTTGCAAAAATGTCGCCAAACGTTTGTTCCTGAATCAACCTTATCTCGGTTGTACGCACCAACTCCAGAACCGAAAGAAACGCAACCACCAATTCGCGGCGTGAGCGTGCCCGTTCAAAGAAAATGCGAAGATTAAGCTCACCCGCGGACATCACCATGTTTCTCAACCGCTCGAGCATCTCCGCCATGGAAATCTCTTCGCGCTCAATCTCCAGCAGAACTTCTTCTTTGTGCCGTGCGAGAATCTCCTGGAAAACTTTCAACAAATCAAACAGCCCAACCGCGACCTCCGGATTGTTTTTGTCAGTCTCGATCTCAGCTCGCTTGAAAACGGCGCGTTCAACTGTGGCGCGCGACCATAACATCTGCGCCGCGGCTTTGTACTTTTGATATTCAAGCAATTGATCGACGAGCTCCCGGCGCGGATCTTCCTCCTCTTCGGGCGGCGCAAAAGGATCGCGCGGCAACAGCATGCGGGTCTTGAGCTCGATCAGCGTGGCAGCCATTACCAAAAAATCGCCGGCAACGGCGATGTCCAGTTCCTGCATTAGCTGTAGATAACGCAGGTATTCGTTAGCAATGCGCGCGACCGGAATGTCGTAGATGTTTACCTGTTCCTGACGAATCAGATGCAGCAGCAGATCGAGAGGACCATCAAATTCGCCCATCACAATCTTCAGATCGTCCGTGGTATCGTCGGAAACTATTTCCGGAGACGAACCGGTAACATCTATCGGCCCCGTCTCTTGCTCCGCACCCTCTACGGTATTTCTTTTCACCGGTTGAGCGGCGCCGGATTCTGTAGTTTCGTCCATTTATCCCTCCGCCGCCGATATCTCCGGCGAGGCTTCCGGCAAGCCCCTGGTGCGCAAAAGACCCATTCTCTCTTTAACAGCTTCCAGGGTTGCGCCGGCAATTCCACGCGCTTTATCGGCGCCTTTCTCCAGCATCGCAGTCAGCTCCTGATCATTGATTGCTCGAATGCGTTTCTGGAGTGGCTCGAGAAACTCAATCGTAACGTCCGCCAGCTGCTGCTTCAATTGTGCGTAGCCCTTGTCGGCAAAGTGTGCCTCGATTTGCTCCGGTGTTTGACCAGTCAACAGCTGAAAGATCGTCAACATATTCGTTATCGCCGGACGCGAGGCGTCAAAACGGATTTCGGTCCCTGAATCTGTAACCGCACGCTTAAACTTGCGTTGGATGGTATCGGCATCATCAAGCAACCTCACACAGCCATTCAGGTCTTCGTCTGATTTCGACATCTTGCTCGAGGGATCCGACAACGACATAATGCGCGCGCCCAGCTTAGGAATGAATGGCTCAGGAACGCGAAACGTCTCGCCATAGTCTCGGTTAAAGCGTAGGGCCAGGTCACGAGTCAGCTCAAGGTGTTGTTTCTGATCCTCACCAACCGGAACCAGATCCGTCTCGTAAAGCAAAATGTCGGCGGCCATCAACACAGGATAATCAAACATTCCCACTCTCACATTCTCAGTTTGTTTCCGCGCCTTCTCTTTGAATTGCGTCATCCGTTCCAACTCCGACATGCGCGCGATGCAGTTGAGAATCCAGGTAAGCTCGGCATGCGCGCCGACGTCTGACTGAATAAAAATGGTCGAAACGTTTGGATCAATTCCGACTGCTAGATAAATCCGAGCAAGTTCCCTGCTCTTCTCGGCAAGCAGTTTTGGATCCTGGCGCGTAGTAATAGCGTGAAGATTGACGATGCAGAAGAAATTTTCGTACTCGTGTTGCAGCGCAACCCAGTTTCGCAAAGCGCCGAGGTAGTTTCCGAGATGCACATTGCCGGTGGGCTGTACGCCACTAAAAATTCTTTTCATTCGCGATCAATTAAGTCCAATTGTAAACGGGTACGCCGCCAATGGCATGACAATACTGAATATGACGCCAAAAACTCCGGTGAAGACTGCGATAATCAAAAGGATGTAACCAAACCGTTCCAACGCTTCCAGCGCTGGCTCGAAACTCGGCGGCAGAATGCTACTAAGAATTTTGCTGCCATCCAGCGGTGGAATTGGCAATAAGTTAAAAATCGCCAGGGCCACATTGAGTGTGAAGAACGTGCTCAATAGCTTCGTCGCTCCTTCTGCAATTAATGAGTCGCTCCGGGCAAACGCGACCAGTCCATAAAACGTGTGCAGCCGCAAGCCGACGAGATTAGCTTCAAATAATACCCGCATCAGAATGCCCGTGATCGTTGCTATGATCGCATTGCTGATAATACCCGCCGCTGAAACCCAGAAATTAGCAACGCGCTTGTTACGCCACCGCAAGGGATTAACCGGAGTGGGTTTCGCCCAACCAATCAAGGGCGCGCCAGTAAAAAACGCAATAGCTGGAAACAAGAGAGTGCCAATCGGATCTACGTGAGCGGCAGGGTTCAGGCTGATGCGTCCCTGCAATCGAGCGAGGTCATCACCAAACCTGTTCGACATCCACGCATGCGCGGATTCATGGACTGACAAAGAAAAGATCAACGCCACCATGAATAGAATGAATTGCCCTACCGCGTTGCTGTCAATGTCGCCCATTAGCAATCAATTATCTGAAGGAATAGCAAGAGTTGTTCACACTAACATGGCCCTTGAGACCTGTCAAAAAACACCAAAGTCCAGTATTGGTTCAGTTCCATCGCCAGCGTGTTTTAGGTCCGAAGGACCGGTAGTAAGTAGCCCCGTCCGTTAGGGCGGGGGACTTCATCCTCTCGATAGCCCGAGGCCCGAAGGGCCGGGACAAATTGTGGCGCACCTTCGGCGCTCAAGAAACTAAATCTCAATCAACCCCGTCCTCACGGGCGGGGCTACTTACTGCCGGTCCTTCGGACCTAAAAATTCAAAATGAACCAGCACGAAAAGTCCAGAGTCGGGAGTCTGGAGTCGACAGTCTAAATGCTGATCCACAGTCGGGAGTCTGGAGTCGACAGTGTAAACGCGGTCCACCCTGACTGTTGACTCTAGACTCTAGACTCCAGACTATACACGGAGTCGGTCGAAGCAATAGCCAGATCACCAGTCGCACTGAAAGCGAGGCCAACGAGATTCATACCGGCCACGAACATCTTCGCATCCTTTCCCTCCGGTGAAATGCGCACGATTCCTCGCCGCCCGCGTAGCGAAGCGGCAACCAGGAGATTCCCGGCCTCGTCGAAGGCGAGTCCCTGCGGCCGTCCCAGGCCTTTATAGAAAACACTGACTTCGCCGTTAGCATCAACTCGCATCACCGAATCGAAGCTCGCAACCGTGGGACCGGTTACATACAAGGTCTCGTCGGGACCGACGGCCAGATGGTAGGCCGAAACTGACGGTTCGAGTTGTGCCCACGGAGTCTCTTCACCAATGCCGTTCACTTTGTAAATCGTGCCCGTGCGATCCCCGACATACATCGTGTCCGAATCGTCAAAGGCGATGCCGGTGGCGATTCCCAGGTTTTTCGCAAAGGGAACAGCTTCTTTGAAGGGGGTGATGCGGTAGATAGTGCCGTCCATGCGGCTGCTAACGAACATCTGTCCAGTGCTGTCGAAGGCAATGCCGGTGGGATTCGTGATATCGCCCGAGAACTCCGTCAACTCACCGCTGAGATCGATGCGGAAAAGTGTGACCGGCAATTGCTCGCCGCGCGATCCCGAGCGAGTTACCAAAAGTGAGCCATCATCCGGGTCGAAAGCAGGGTTGGCAACCGGATGAAGATCCTCAGCTAGACGTTTCGCGACTATTACCCTCGAAGCTTTACTACGCAACCCTCCACTTTCGAGGGTGACCTCAAGCGGACCGCTACCCTTCATTTCCGGTACAATTGCCAGCACGCGCCTGGAAGACAGGGCAACTATAGGTGCGCGCTCGTTGCCGAACCAAATCGCACAAAGGGTCGGATCGCTGGTATCGAAGCCCTCGCATTCAATACTAACTTCGCCGCCTGGTAGTGCCAGCGGCGGATCAATACCAATAATTTTTCCTTCTTTCCCCATTTACGCTTTGTAGCCGGCAATCGCTTGCCGGCCACGTCCAATTCTCTTCTCCTAAAGGCTTTTCATCATACGACGGGCTTTAAATACTGTCTAATTTGGGAAACTCCGGCGGGTGTTCGCCTTGTGAAACGTCAACCACGCCAAACAGAACCACGAGCGGTAGCAACCGACCGGTACTGAATTGCGTTAGAGCCATCGTCGCTATGGTATAATCAGACCTTTAAAGCAGGCTTCTTACGAGATTGGTTCAGTTTTGTTTTTGAGACGTAGGAAAGCCACGAAACTATTGTAATGCTCAAGCGACTAAGCCAAGCGATATCGCGGAGCAAAATCGAACGTACTCTCTCGGCGTCGGAAACCCACTGCTCGCAGCACTCCTCCTGTAATTTCAGCCCGAACCAAAATATCGGCTATGAACGCTCCAGGAGTTTTCCATCGTGCCCTCGGGCTATTGGAGACCGCGGGAATGGAGGGCAATAACTATCAAGGAAGTAATCGGCAACACCGCAGGCCTCAAGCCCAATCAACTTCGCCGCATAGAAAAACTCTACACCAGGCGGATTGTTTCTCATCAAATCGTGACGCCCGAATTCGCGCGTCAGCTAGCGGAGTTATCACACGAAACACGGAGACAAATCGGCGCGCTAGTCGATCGCAGCGGTCATGTTGAATACGTCATGGTCGGTGATAATAGGAGGATTGAGCTTCCCGACTTCAAACGTGTTCGTGTCGCCATCGATCGTTTTCGCGGGCTGCGTTGCCTGCATACCCATCTCCGTGGTGAAGGTTTGACTCAGGACGACCTAACCGACCTGGCCCTGTTGCGGCTCGATCTGATGGTGGCGATAGATGTTAATCCCAACGACGGACTTCCTGGTCTTGTTAGTGCCGCCCATCTGCTGCCGATGGCCGCAGTTGACTTACAAGCTGCAAACAGTCAGGCGCCTTACGCGTTTCTGCCTCCTAAAATGGCGTCGCAATTAGACGTTGATTTTATTTCTCTGATTGAATCACTGGAACAGGAGATGGCGCGAAACCGTCGGGTATCGCGACAGGACGGATTTAAAGACCGCACGATCCTTGTTGGCGTTACTACCGGACCGGTTGCGGACGCCGAAGAATCTATGGCCGAGTTGGCTGAACTGGCGAGCTCCGCGGGCATTGTCGTGCAGGACAAAGTGATTCAAAAGCGGCAGGCAATTGATCCGCGAACGGTACTTGGTCGCGGCAAGCTTGACGAACTGCTCATTCGCTCGCTGCAGTTGGGCGCGGACATGCTTGTCTTCGATCGCGAGTTGACGCCAGCACAAGTTAGGTCGCTTTCGGAAGCGACTGACTTGAAGATCATCGATCGCTCTCAACTGATACTTGATATTTTCGCGCAGCGTGCCCAGTCGAGCGAGGGCAAAATCCAGGTAGAACTGGCCCAACTGAAATACCTCTTGCCTCGATTGATTGCGGGACAGGATTCTGCCTTCTCGCGACTTGCCGGCGGAATCGGTGGTCGTGGGCCTGGTGAAACGAAACTCGAGATGGACCGTCGCCGTGTTCGCGATCGCATCAACCGTCTGGAAAAAGAGATTGAAACTCAGCGACTGCGGCGGCAGGAACGCAGGAAAGTGCGTACCAGAAATCAGTTGCCGGTAGTTTCGCTTGTTGGCTATACCAATGCGGGTAAGTCAACGCTCTTGAACGCGCTGACCAAAAGTGATGTTCGCGCGGAACAGCGAATGTTTGCCACACTGGATCCCACTTCGCGACGGCTGCGACTGCCGCGGGAGCAGGAAATAATAATTAACGATACGGTCGGCTTTATTCGCGACTTGCCACCGGGACTTCTTTCCGCCTTTCGCGCCACGCTGGAGGAGATCGGTGACAGTAGTTTACTCATTCATGTCGTAGATATTTCGAATCCACGCTGGTCTCAACAAATTCAATCAGTAGAGAAAATACTCCAGGAACTTCATATTGCTCAGATTCCATCGATCCTGACTTTGAACAAGGCGGATCTAGTGGAGGTTGAAACGCTGCAAGCGATTTCCCGGCAGTTGGCTCAGGGAGGTACTCGAGAGGTTGTGTCCATAACGGCAACCGACCGGAAGACCTTGCCGCCGCTGCTCAATCAGGTGGGACAAATGCTATCAAAGGATCTTGCGGCGCCCAGCAGCGAAAATGCTTTTGACGCTGACCGCATCTCGCGAATCGCATAAACCAAGATGGCCCTTCGTCCTCGATTCACAACTCCGTTTAGCCGTGCCCGCGATACCGCGTTGCAATACATTCTGCGTCCCTTCAAAGCTTTCAAACCCCGCACGCGCTTTCTTATTGGCTTCGGCTTTCTGGTCGTCATAACCGTTCTTTTGCTCCTTACGAACTATTCATCGGGATTCTCGGCCGACTATCGCGAAGGTGATGTCATAAGAGGAAACGTAGTAGCGCGAGCTGACGTTAACGGCGTTGATATCGTGGAAACAGAAAGGCGTCGAAATGCGGCGCGGCAGGCTACTCGGCCAATTCTTAATTTCGATTCCACTCGCGGCGAAAGTTCCGTAGGGAGTTTCCGCGCAGCCTGGGAAGATTTAAAGAAACAGGCTGAATCGAGGACGCCGGGTAAGGATTTAACCTGGAGCGGTGAAGGCGGAACCGGGGTTGCGCGCGCGATTGCGTCTCACAAATTCAACGATGAAGATTTGATTCGGCTGATTGCTCTCATTCGCGAGGTCGCCGATAGGTATATCTATGACGACATTGAAGCCGATCGTTTAAATCAGGAAATCGTGTTGGTTGACGTGCGCAATCCCTCAGCACAAATGATCATGCCCGCGCCGCGAACTCGTATGTTTTCGTTAAGTGCAGCGCGCCATGAACTTGAGTTGAAGATATTGAACCTTCCCGGGTGGTCTCAGGAGCAAAAATCCGCTCTCGTTGCTGCGGTATTACCTCTCATCCGGCCGAATGTGGTGCTCGACCAGACGGCCACCGCCACCGCGCAAGAAGCGAAAGCTAATGAGATTCTACCAGTGGCCGTGTCACTCAAACGAAATCAGGTAATTGCGCGAGAAGGAGATACTGTCACTCCGTCAATGCTGGCCCAGCTTGCCGCGATGAAGACCACGGGCCATGCGGGCCGTCCCTGGCACAACTTGCTTGGGCTGTTATTGATCGTTTTTGCAGTTTATTGGGCCGTATGGAAATTTACGGAGCATAGAACCACAGCGTCGCCGCTATCTCTCTCGAAGACGCGGGCGTTTGCTCTCGTCGGTTCGGCAATAGTAGTTGAGACCGCTTTGATGCGAGTCGGCTTCACGCTCAGCGATAGTGTGGCTAACGGCATGAAGACCGCGCCCTTCAACGATCCGACCCTTTGGAATTTTGCAATTCCTTTCGCCGCAGCTGCACTGTTGGTTGTCATGCTGGTTGATACACAGTTGGCTTTTCTTACTGGAATCGTCACTGCCTTGTTTGCCGGCATGTTGGCGCCCACCGGAATACAACAGTCTCTGTACGCGATGATTTCCTGTGCGGCCGCAGTTTACGGGATCGGAAGGTATCGCGAGCGACAGTCGGTGACGCTCGCCGGGTTGTTTGTGGGCGTCGTTAACGCGGTGATGGCGATCGCACTCGTCGCTTACGCTGAACAACCGTTCACCTTTAATACGATACTACTGGCAGGCGGTTGTGGTTTTGTCGGCGGTTTGCTCACAGCCATTTTTGCTGCCGGAGGCTTACCTGTCAACGAATCGCTTTTTGGCATCCTGACCGACGTTAAGCTGCTCGAACTTTCGAATGCCGACTTACCAGTACTGGGCCAGTTGGCCCTGCGCGCTCCCGGAACGAACCAGCATTCGCATGCGGTGGGTCAACTTGCCGAAGACGCGTGTCGCGCAGTTGGAGCAAATCCACTGCTGGCTCGGATTGGAGCACTCTATCATGATATCGGTAAGGTTGCCGCTCCGGACTATTTTGTGGAAAACCAACAGGGCGAGAATCCTCATGACCACATGCGTCCATCGCAGAGTGCGCGAATCATCACCAGCCATGTGACTTATGGAAGCAAGCTGGCGAAAGAGATCAATCTGCCGAAGAAAATAGCTGACTTTATTCCCCAGCATCACGGCACCCGCACGTTGCATTTCTTTCTACGTAAGGCGCAGAGCCAGGCCAAGCCCGGTGAAGTAATTGAGGAGAAGGATTTCCGTTATCCGGGGCCGAAGCCGCAATTCAAGGAAGCGGCGATAATGATGTTGGCGGATTCGTGTGAAGCTGCCGCTCGCTCGCTCGCCCGTCCTGATCCGGAAAACATTCGCGCAATCGTTGTGAAGATCGTTGACGCAGTAATAACCGATGGCCAGCTCGACGAATGCGATCTGACGCTGCAGGAGATCACAACTATTCGCGAAGCCATGATCAGCGCCTTAACCGCAATCTACCACGCGCGCATCGACTATCCCGGTTTCAATCCCCCAACCGTGACCGGACCTCTTTCGAGTCTACCGGCGGCGGAAATCGTCAGCGAAGAGCGCGGCATTACTTACAAAAACGCCTCTGACGTTCCCATAAATGAATCCGGCGAAGTCGAAGACGAAGCTGTGAGTCGCGAGGTTGCAAAGAGATAAGCGGAGGAGAATCGCCAGTCAGTTAGAATTGTTTACGCAACTTCTCAAAGGTAGTAGAGAGGTCTTCAGGAATAACGCGCGTGTTGCTGACAGTGGACATGAAGTTTGTATCGCCAACCCAGCGCGGCAATATATGGATATGAATATGATCCACGATACCCGCCCCAGCCGAGCGGCCCAGATTCATGCCGATGTTGAAGCCCGCCGGTTGATAAACATCGCGCAGTGCCGTCTGGCAACGCTTAGTCAAATCCATTAACTCGTCCGTTGTTTCCTTCGTCGCCGCATCCAACTGGCCGACGTGCTCGTAGGGAACTACGAGCAGATGGCCGCTAATGTAAGGGTAGATATTGAGAACGATGAAACTGTGAGAAGCACGATGGACAACAAAATTTGCTTCGTCTTTGTCAGGATCGTCCCGAAGCTTACAAAAAATGCAGCTTTGAGATACCGGTTCCGCAGCGCCAGCGGCGATGTATTCGTAACGCCAGGGACTCCACAGCGTGTCCACTCTTGAATCCTCTGGGTTTGTGGTGCCCCTACATGACAGGAGGTTGGCGTGAATCCTCGGAAACAACGCTCGTTGAGTTCTCGGTAGCAGCAGCGGGTTGTGAGTTGTGTTCGTTAATCAGCTCTTTGAGTTCTTTGCCTGGTTTGAAATAAGGAACGCGCTTCGCAGGAATGCTAACTGGATCGCCTGTCTTCGGATTTCTACCGCGACGAGCGCCCCTTTCGCGCACGCGAAAACTGCCGAAGCCGCGAAGCTCAATCTTCTCACCCTGATTGAGGGTCTCAATAATACTTTCAAAAACGATCTCGACTAATCGCTCAGCATCTTTTTTGGTAAGTTCCGCCGCTTCGGCGACGTCCTCCACGAGTTCCGCTTTTGTCATGCAACACCTCAGATGAGAAAGATGACCCTGGCCGAAAAAAGTTGCGTTAATTCTGTCGTCTTAAAGAATGGCGAGGTGTGTTCAATTCCGTACCCTATCAGAAAACAATCACGCTGGGCAAGATGCAGCCACCAATGGGCCAACTAAACCAAACCAGTAAGATTTTTGGTTTTTGGGATAGCCCACGGCTAAGTAGGTTCAGTTTCCGACTCGCCGTCAGCTTGAGGCGCAGTACTAGCCTCCGCTGCTTCCGCGATAGGTTCCGGCTCGGTCACAGGCTCGGGCGCGGTATCCGGTTCCGTTACTGACTCCGTCCCAGCCTCACGCACTGGGGTCTGATCCGACTGCGCCATAGTTTCCGGCTCAGACTTAGATTCTGCTTCCGCGCCGAATTTAGCTTCCGCCTCGGGGCTACTTTCTGGCTCCGGCTTGCCAAGGCCAAAATCGGCCAGCTCTCCCAGCGACGCCATGCCGCTACCTGCCTGGGAAGAATAAACCTTCGTGTCTACTATCGGTTCATCTTTGCCCACCGCACGTGCTGATAAGCCTATTTTCTTGTTCTCCGCATCAATCCTTAAGATCTTGAATTCCATTTCCTGGCCGAGTTGAACTACGTCCTCGGGCTTCTCGACTCGATCTTCGGAAAGCTCCGAAATATGGCAGAGGCCTTCCAGATTGTCGTCCAACTCCACGAAGGCGCCGAAGTTTGCGAAGCGCGCTATTTTGCCGCGGACGATATCGCCTGGTTTGTGATCGTTAACAAAGCGATCCCAGGCGTTGGGTTCGAGATCCTTGATTGAAAGTGAAAGCCGTCGGTTCTCGGCATCGATGCTCGTAATAACGGCATCAATTTCCTGTCCCTTCTTCAACACTTCGCTCGGATGCTTGATTCGCCGGGACCACGAAATGTCAGAAACGTGAACCAAGCCGTCAACTCCATCTTCAATCTCGATGAAGGCGCCAAAGTCGGTCAGGTTTCTGACGCGACCGTGCACACGCGTTCCCACCTGATAGCGTTCATGCAGGGTCTGCCATGGGTTGTCCTGGATCTGTTTCATTCCCAGGCTAATGCGACGAGCTTTTGGATCGACGCTCAACACTTCGACTTCGACCTCATCGCCCGGGTTTACCAGTTTACTTGGATGCTTTACGCGCTTTGACCAACTCATTTCCGAAACGTGGACCAGTCCCTCGACGCCGTTCTCCAGCTCGACGAAAGCGCCGTAGTCGGCAACACTGGCAATGCGCCCGGGCACACGCGCACCGACGGGAAAGCGTTCTTCAACACTGGACCAGGGATCCGGCAGTAATTGTTTGTAGCCCAGCGAAACTCGTTCACGCTCGCGATCAAACTTAAGAACCTTGACCTGGATGCTATCACCCACACGAAAAATCTCGCCGGGGTTTTGCAGACGACCCCATGACATATCAGTTACGTGTAGCAAACCATCAACGCCGCCGAGATCGACGAAGGCGCCATAATCAGTGAGGTTCTTAATCTGACCCTCTACGACGATATCTTCTTCAATGTGCCCGAGTGTCTGCCCCTTCCGGCCGGCATTCTCTTCTTCAATTACGGCCTTGCGCGACAGGACTACGTTGGAACGTTTGCGATTGAGCTTGATGACTTTTGCCTCGATCTCCTGATTGCGAAGCGAATCCAGATTGCGGACCGGGCGAACATCGACCTGGGAACCAGGAAGGAATGCACCAATCCCATCAATGTCAACACGCAGCCCACCCTTGATGCGCTCAATGACTCTGCCCTTAATGTTTGTGCCCTCGCGATAGGATTTCTCCAACTCGTCCCAGGCCTTCATCCGTACGGCATCGGCGCGTGACAAGATCGGCAGGCCATCAGCCGTCTCCATGTTCTTTACGAGCACGTCGACTTCATCACCGGCTTTCACCGCCAGAACGCCATTCTCCGTGAATTCGGCCGGATTAACGATGCCTTCCGATTTGTACCCGAAATCAATCACGACGCCGCGTTCGCTGATTCCCACTACCGTGCCACGAACAACCTCGCCTTCCTGCAGCGAGGCCTGTTCTTGCTCAAACTGATCGAGCAATTGTCCGAAGTCCACGTCGCCCCCGGCGCGCGGCTCGTCGTCATCATCGGCATTGGTATTGGTGGTCACCGCGGGACTCGCGTTCTTTACAGGTGGTATGGGTGTTGTAACTGACGAGGCTTTTTGCTCGTTGGAAGCGGGCTTGTCGTCGCTTACTGGTTGGTTGTCTAACTTCGATTCTTCACTAGCCATGCAGACTCCTGTAACACTCCCGGAAAATTCACCGCACTAAGTTCGTATTCACGTGTCCAAACCACTCCGACGAGCGAAGAACAGTGCTTAAGCGGCACTTGCTTCGTTGACCTTGGCGATATTATCGGGGTTGAAGCTTGCGAGGAATGCGAGCCGTTTAGATTTGGAAAAGGAGGTTTTATTTGTTTCGATTTCCGCCGCGCCCGTAGTCACCCGCTTGGTCCGACAATCACCAGTCGCTTACCGGGTAGGTTCGCAATGTACACGTCAGAATAAGCGCATGTCAAGGTGCTGATATATCTGAACGCGCTCGTATAAGTCCTTCGCGCTAAAGTGATAACCTGATTCTTAACTGTCTCACTGATCACGGGCTGACTACAGAGACACTATTTAAACCGCGCGGCACAACATAAATGCCTGCTGAGTGAGATCCGACGAACAATGTATTTTGATCTCGCGAATCGAATGCCAGGGCCCAAATCCGCTGACTGGGTAAGCGATGCTCTCTGGGATCGATACGCGCCCAGGTCATCCCGCCATTGATCGTCCGATACACGCCGCCACCAATTTCGCCAGTTTGATAAGCATTGCCGACGAAGATTTCATCCCCATTGCGCGGATTGATCAAGATACTGGTGAAATCGCCGAAAGGAAGATTGCCACCCCGCCGGTTCCAGTTTGTCCCACCGTCTGGCGACATGTAGAAGGACTGCTTCGTTCCGACATATATATGGTTAGGCCGTTGCGAATCTTGCGCTATGGTATTTACGGGGGCATCGCTCGGCACCCCGGAGACTTGCTGCCACGACTTCCCTCCGTCGCGCGAAAGCAAAGCGCCCGAGGCAGCAGTGCCTACAAAAATCGTTTCCGGTTGCTCGGGATCAGCCGAGATACAACTGGTACGCGGATCTAAGTTGGAGCCGTAAGGCATCTTTTGCCATCCCTGTGCTGGGTCAAGGCTGCGGTATAAACCGACATTTGTCGCCGCCAAAAACATGGGCCGCTGGCTCTCTACGTCTACCGTTTCGACCAGAGCGTTTACAGCATCAGTAAGAATGAGAGCCTGTGCGGAGGAATCATTTGTCGCGTCACTGTTCGACAAGCCGAGCGAACCCAGGGTAACGTCATCGAACTTTCCAGTCAGAGGCAGGTGGCGATCCGCCTGATATCTTTTGAGAGCGCCGAGAGTCTGCGTTCCGGCTCGGCCGTCCGGTGTGCCGACGTTATAACCTGCCGTGTTTAATGCCTGCTGCGCCCGGCGAATAGTTTCGTTGGCCTTTGCAGTGCTGACTGCGGGCACGGTACCGGCGGCGCGTCCCGACGCAGCCTTCTTTTTGCCTGCCCGGCCCTTTGGGAGGACAGGAGCTGGATCAGTCGGCGTCCATACCGGCGCCCATGAAGCACCCCGATCGATTGAGCGATAAACGCCAAGATTGGTACCCAAATAGATAAGGTTGGCGTCGCGCGAGTCCTGCAGGATTGCATAGGTGATTAGACGATTTGGCATACTGCGCATCGATGGCCGCCACGTCTCGCCATTGTCGTTACTAACAAAAAGAAATCCGCCTCCGGTAGTAGTGTTTATAGTCGAGGCGTAAATGCGATTCGGCATTTCACGATCCGCCAGAATCACATTGGCAAACCTGCCGCTGTATCCGCCGTTGGTAGGCATGAAGTTTTTGCCACCGTCATTTGAAACCATTACGCCATAGTTATTGGTGCCAATATAGACAGTCTGCGGTCGAGAGGGGTGAACGGCAATGGAATTGATTTCCAGTTGCCGAGAAGTCGTAACCATCCATGAATCAGCCTTGCCGCCACGATCTGAACGCCAAAATCCTTCGGTGGTCCCGGCAAATACGAGTCCCGGTATTGACGGGTGTTGAACTATGGCACGTGTCCTTCTCGATTGAGAGGGAATTCCCTGCACTTTTGCCCAGCCATCGCCGCCATTGCTGCTTTCATAAATCCCACTACAGGCCGAGGCGATGATGTGATTTGGATCCCGCGGATCGATATCGATAGCGAAAATGTCGGAATCGTCGATGATTCCGTTCTTGATGCTCTTCCAACTCTGTCCACCATCGGTGGATTTGTATGGTAAGTACCAGGTGCCGGCGTAGATGGTGGTAGCTGTTCGTGGATCAATCGCCAGCGACTCAACGTGAACCAAGCCAGGCGTATTGTAAGTCGGCAACTGCGTCCAGGTGTCGCCCGAATTATCAGAACGGAAGATGCCGTTAAACGTACCGGTGATCAAAACATTGGGATTCGCGTCTGATTGCGTCAGCGAGTGCAGGGCCTCATTCTTCAATTCCGGGCTCTCGCGCCAACCGTGTCCACCGTCAGTCGATTTGAAAAAACCTCCCGCCTCTTTGTGTCGATGGGCGGCGACATAAATTGTTTTTGAGTCGCGCGGATCGACAATTATATGATCCACAAAAAGTTTGGGTTTGTTGAAGTTGTAAAGCAGCTCCCAATTCCTACCGGCGTCGGCTGAGGCATAAATCTGTCCATCGAGGGTTCCCAGGTAAAAGCGATCCGGATTGGTTGGGTCGACAACCAGGCTCCGAACGTCGCCTCCCGGAGGTCCGTTGGAGCGCCAGTCCTCGGAATACTTGCCCGGATCGGCAAGACTGTCGATGGCCGAGTCGGGGGAACCGAGAACCGTGAAGCGAAGGGGAATGACAAGCAATAGACCGACGAGAAGAATGAGTTTTGGCAATCGACTATTCATATTTCTTAAAACTATCTCCATGTTATTGAGGCTCAGCGGCACATCGCCTCAAGTTTAATATAATCTTTCGCTTTTGTATGCCGCAAGTTTAGGAGCCGTCAATATGACGCAAGTGGCAAATTAACCGTTGTCAGGGCTAGTCAAAAAGCGAAACGGGCGATGCTTCTCGTTGGGAGAAACACCGCCCGTTGCGGAAGGTTCGCGTCAGTGTATACAGAACACGAACGGTTTTTTCTTTAGTCTTCGTCCATCCGGCCACGACGCGCGCGAGTTCTGCGACG
>WNGF01004208.1_pt1 | contig 23580 bp, 22 predicted proteins | sample 5400641 | NCBI WGS metagenome assembly WNGF01 (sample SAMN13153371, study PRJNA577476) | soil metagenome | isolation source: 80 cm soil or saprolite under grassland replicate 2 | place: USA:California | collected 2016-06-15 | reverse complement strand
GCCACGCCGGGGATCGTGCACAGCCACCACGCGCTGCGGAGAAACGTCCGCCCGGAGCCGATCATGAATCCCCAGCTCATCACGTTGGGGTCGCCCAGGCCCAGGAACGACAGCGCCGACTCGATCAGGATCGCCGTGGCGACGATCAGCGAGCCGGTGACGATGATGGGCGACAGACAGTTCGGCAGGATGTGACGGAAGATGACGCGCCCGTCGGTCATGCCCAGACACACGCCGGCCTGAACGAACTCCCGTCCCCGCATGGCCAGGAACTCTCCGCGCACCAGGCGGGCCACGGTCGGCCAGTTCACGACGGCGATGGCGAAGACGATGCTCCACACCGACGGCGCCAGGATCGCGACCAGCAGGATGGCGAAGAGAAACGTGGGGATCGTCTGGAAGAACTCCGTCGTTCGCATGAGGAGATCGTCGACGCGGCCACCGTAGTAACCCGCCAGGCCGCCCATCAGCGTGCCCACCAGGACGGCGGCGGAGGTGGCGAGCACGCCGATGGTCAGCGACGTGCGGGCGCCGTGAGCGATGCCCGCGGCGACGTCGCGACCGAGGACGTCGGTGCCGAAGAGATGCCGGCCGAAGGGCGGCGCGAACGGGCGGTCGACACGGCGGAACGGGCTGCCCGGGAAGATCACCGGCGCGGCGACGGCGACGGCCACCACGACGGCGAGGATGGCGACACCGAGGAGCCCGGGGCGGCTCCGCGCGAAGCGGTGCCAGAAGCGCTTCACGCGTGGATCCGGGGATCGAGCAGCGTGTACACGACGTCGACCGCGAGGTTGACGGCGACGACCAGGCACGCCGACATGAAGAAGATCCCGAGGAGGAGATTGAAATCCCGGGCGAAGAGCGACTGGAAGGCGAGCAACCCGAGCCCCGGCCACGCGAAGACGGACTCCACCACCACGGAGCCGCCGAGCAGGCTTCCCACCTGCACGCCGGCCATGGTGACCACCGGCAGCACGGCATTGCGAAGGACGTGGGAGAGCATGATCCGGCTCTCCCCCAGGCCCTTGGCGCGCGCCGTCGTCACGTAGTCCATCCCCGCCTGCTCCAGGATCGCCGCGCGCATCAGCCGGACGTAGAGCGCCATGTAGAAGAGCGAGAGCGTCAGCGCGGGCAGGACGAGATGGCGGGCGATGTCGAGGGCCCTAGCCCAGCCCTCGTGGAAGGCGGCGACGGTCTCCATGCCGCTCGTGGGCAGCCAGTCGAGCTTGAGCGAGAACACCACGATCAGCATCAACCCGACCCAGAAGAGCGGCGTGGCGTACGACACGAGCGCGAGGATGGAGATCAGCGTGTCCCGCCAGCTCCCTGCGCGAGCGGCGGCCAGGAGCCCCAGCCCGATGCCGGCGGTCACCGACAGGGCGAGCGTCGTCAGCATGAGCAGCAGCGTCGGCCCCAGCCGGCCGGCGATCAGCTCGACCACCGGCATGTTGTGGCGGAAGGAAAAGCCGAGGTCGAGCGTGAGCATGTTCTTGATGTAGAGGAGCAGCTGCACGGCGACCGGTCGATCGAGCCCGAAGCGGTGGCGGAGCTGGGCCATGTACTCCGGTGACGCCGAGCCGGCCTCGCCGGCGAGCACCTGGGCGGCGTCGCCCGGCGCCAGGTGGAGCAGGAGGAAGTTCAGGACGAGAATCGCGAAGATGACGGGCACCGCCTGGAGCAGCCGGCGGAGCACGTAGCTCGCCCGTCCCGCGCCTCCGCTCATGCCGCGCGCGGATGCCCGCGACTACTTGTCGACGTACACGCGGTCGAAGGACGCGTACAGCCCGAGCGGGCTCACGATCAGATCCTTGAGCTGCTTGTTGTAGACGGTGACGAACTGCAGCTCGTGCACCCACACGATGGGCGCCGCTTCCACCACGAGCTTCTGGAACTCCTGGTAGAGCGCGGCGCGCTTCTTCGGGTCGAGCTCCACCGTCGCCTGATCCATGAGCTGGTCCGTCCGCGGCGAGGACCAGCCCGACTCGTTGACGAAGACCGTGCCCGGCCGAATTTGCTTTCCGTGATACAGGCGATGGACGCCGATGACGGGATCGGCCAGGCCCTGGATCCAGTTCGAGGTGAGCTGGAAGTCGTAGTCCGTGTACAGGCGCTTGAGCCACGTGGCCACGTCCTCGTAGCGGAGCGTGACCTTGATGCCGATCTCGGCCAGCACCTGCTGCACGTACTCGCCGTAGCGCTGCCACTCCTCGCCGTACGGGGTCAGATCGTGGACGATCTCGAAGCGGGTGTTGCCGGCCCCGCGCTTGAACCCGGCCTCGTCGAGCAGCTTGTTCGCCGTCGCCACGCCGTCGGGGACGTTGTAGTTGCGGACCTCCGACGTGTAGAAGCCGACGGGAGCGAAGTTGGAGCTGATCGGGCCCGTGGCGGGCTTGCCCCAGCCGAACCACACGTTCTCGATCACGGCCTTGCGATTGATGGCGTAGGAGACGGCCTGGCGGACCTTCAGGTTGTCGAAGGGCGCCCGCCGCGTGTTGAAGTCGAGCTCCACGATCGGCGACGACATCTCGTAGCCCTTCGTGGTGGTCTCGATCGTGGGCAGCTTGCCGAGCGTCTTGACGTCGGGCCACGGGATCGCCGCGAACCCGCCGACGTGGACCTCGCCCTTCTCCATGGCCGCCGTCCGCGTGGCCGAGTCGGCGATGAAGCGGGCGACGATGCGGTCGAGATACGGCCGGTCCTTCTTCCAGTAGTCGGGATTGCGGTCGAGCCGCATGAACTGGCCGCGCTGCCACTCGACGAACTTGAAGGGCCCGGTGCCGACCGGGGCGTTGGCGTACTTGCTGGCCTTGAGGTCGGTGCCCTCGAACAGGTGCTTGGGCAGCATCGGCGACTCGTAGCCCGACAGCGCCATCAGCAGATAGGGCGCGGGGCCGGAGAGCTTGAAGACCACGGTGTGCGCGCCGGGCGTGTCGATGTCGGTGAGCTCCCGGAAGGTCCCCGGCCCGCGGGGGTGGTGCTTCTTGAGGACCTCGAGGATCGAGAACTTGACGTCGGCGCTCGTGAAGGGCTTGCCGTCGTGGAACTTGACGCCCTTGTGGAGCGTGAACGTGATCGTCTTGCCGTCCGGGCTCACCTTCCACGACTCCGCCAGCCCCGGGATCGGCTTCAGGCCGAAGTCGTACTCGAGCAGGCCGTCGTAGATCTTGCTCGTCACCTGCCCGATCGGACCCGACGTGCTGAGGTAGGACGCCAGCGTCGGGGGCTCGGGCTGCACGAGCATGACGAGTGTGCCCCCGCGCTTCTGGGCCGCCGCGTCATCGACGGACAGGGCGAGGGCGAGCAGGGCCGCGAAGCACACCGTCAACGGTCGGTAGGTCCTCATGGGCTCACTCCTGAGCGTGCTGGTAGATGAGACGCAGGCCGTGCAGTTTCAGGTCGGGGCTCACGTGGTCGATCGAGCGGGCGACGTCGGCGATGAGCGACGCCAGCCCGCCGGTGGCGATCACCTTGGCCGATCCACCCATCTCCGCCCTCATCCGCTCGACGAGGCCGTCGACGAGCCCCGCGTAGCCGTAGACCACGCCGGACTGGATGTTGGTGACGGTGCTCCGGCCGATGGCCTCCTTCGGGCGGACGAGCTCCACGCGGAACAGGCGCGCGGCGCGGCTCAGCAGCGCGTCCACGGCGACGGAGATGCCCGGCGCGATGGCGCCGCCGATGAACTCGCCGCCCACGTTGACGCAGTCGAACCGCGTCGCCGTGCCGAGGTCGACGACGATCAGGGGCGCGCCATAGAGCGCGACCGCGGCGACGACGGCCACGATGCGATCGGGGCCGACCTCGCGGGGGCTCTCCACCGCGAGGGGGACGGTCGTGTTGACGCCGGGCTCGACGGACAAGGCGGTCACCCCGAAGTACTGCTCGGCCATGCGCTCGAGCGCCTGCTGGACCGGCGGCACGACGTTCGAGATCGCGACCCCCTCGATGTCGCGCGGCGTGATGCCGCGCGTCCGCAGAATCGCCTCCGTGAAGACGCCGTACTCGTCCGCCGTCTGCTCGCGGCGCGTCGTCAGCGTCCACGAGACGAGGACGCGCTCGCCGTCGCACACGCCGATCTTGGTGTTGGTGTTGCCGACGTCGATGACGAGCAGCATCGCCATATCCTACGCCAACTCTCTCGGCCCGCCCCCACCCCTCCCCCTCCCCGAGGAGGGGGAGGGGTTCACAGAAGGCCGGCGAGCTGGGCGCGGAGGGCGACGACGTCGCCGATGATCGCCACGACCGGGGATTCGAGCGCGGCGCCGGCCGCGGCGTCGGGAAGCTCGGCGAGCGTCGTGGTGACGGTCCGTTGCGCCTCCGTCGTCCCGCGCTCGATGAGCGCGGCCGGGGTCTGGGGATCTCGTCCGTGCGCCATCAGCTCCCGCGCGATCGGTCCGAGAGTGCCCAGCCCCATGAGGATGACGAGCGTGTCCACGCCGCGGGCCAGCCGGCTCCAGTCCACCCGCGACGCGCCGCCGGCCTCCTGGTGCCCGGTGACGACGGCGAACGAGGACGCCACGCCCCGATGCGTCAAGGGAATGCCGGCGGCGGCGGGCACGGCCACCGCGGACGTGACGCCGGGCACGACCTCGAACGGGATGCCGGCCTCGGCCAGGGCCAGGGCCTCCTCGGCGCCCCGGCCGAACACGAAGGCATCGCCGCCCTTGAGCCTCACGACGCGGTGGCCGCCGAGGGCCTCGGCGATGAGCAGCGCGTTGATCTCGCGCTGGGAGAGCGCGTGCGCCCCGCACGCCTTGCCGGCGAACACGCGACGGGCCGCGGCCGGCGCCTCGTCGAGGAGCTTCGCATTGACCAGTCGATCGTAGACGACGACCTCGGCGTGTCTCAGTAGTTCGACGCCGCGGACGGTGATGAGCCCTGGATCCCCCGGCCCGGCCCCAACAATCGCGACGCTGCCGACCACGCTCATGCCGCTCCCAGGCGTTCGAGCAGCCGCGCGCGTACGCGCTGGGGACGGACGGAGGCGGTGACGTCTCGCATCTCCGCGGCGAGCGCGCGGCTCCAGGCCGCGGCGTCGGCGCTCCTGCCGCGGGCGCGCAGCTCGCGACGGACCTCGGCCACCGTCTCGGCCAGCACCGCGTACTCCGAGGGAAGCCAGCGCTCGATCTCTTCTCGGACGGCCCTGGCCAGCGCCGGGCTGGCGCCCCCGGTCGCGACGGCCACGACCAGGGGGCCACGGCGCAGCACCGAGGGGAGAAAGAAGTCACAGTGCGCCGGATCATCGGCGGCGTTGACCCAGACCCCACGTCGGCGTCCCTCACGCGCGACCGCGGCCGCGACCCGTCGATCGCCCGTGGCGACGAACGCGAGAGCCTTCCCCGCGAGATCGCCACGCCGATAACGCCGACACACGTGCTCGATCCGGCCCGTCCCGGCGAGCCATGCCAAACCCTCACCGAGCGTCGGGCTCACGACCGTCACGACGGCTCCGGCAGCGAGCAGCCCGTCGACCTTGCGCTCCGCGACGGCTCCGCCCCCGAGCACGACGCATTGCCGGTTCATGAGCTCAACGACGAGGGGATAGCCGGCCACGTGGCAAATATCCAATTGTCGATCGGAATTGTCAAGAGACTGGGCCAACCGCCGCCAGCGCCGGCTTTCGCTTAGAATGCCGCCATGAAGCGTCTGGCCATCATCGCTGTCATCGCCGCGACCAGCCTGGGACTGGTCGGGCCCGCCGGTGCTGCGCCTCACGGTCAGATCACGTACGCGATGCACGTCACGATCGCCGCGGCGTGGTTCGATCCCGCGGAGAACACCGGGATCGCCACGCCGTTCATGGTCCAGGAAGCCCTGCACGATGCCCTCGCCAAGCCCATGCCCCAGAACGCGATGGCGCCGAGCCTGGCGGAGTCGTGGACCGAGAGCGCAGACGGTCTCACCTACGAGTTCGTGCTCCGCAGAGGCGTGACCTTTCACAACGGCGAGCCGATGACCGCGGAGGACGTCAAGTTCAGCTTCGAGCGTTACCGCGGGGCGGGGGCGAAGATCCTCAAGGGCAAGGTCAAGGCCGTGCAGATCGTCGGGCCGCAGCGCATCCGGTTCGTGCTCAACGAGCCGTGGCCGGACTTCCTCACCTTCTACGCGACACCGGCCACGGGAGCCGCCTGGATCGTGCCCAAGAAGTACCTCGCGGAGGTCGGCGACGAGGGCTTCAAGAAGCATCCGATCGGCGCCGGCCCCTACAAGTTCGTGAGCTACCAGCCCGGCATCGAGCTGATCGTGGAGGCCCACGACCGGTACTGGCGGAAGCCGCCCCACGTCAAGCGCCTGGTGATGAAGGTCGTCCCCGACGAATCGACGCGTCTGGCGATGCTCAAGCGCGGCGAGGCGGACATCGCCTACCTGATCTCCGGACCGCTCGCCGAGGAAGCGCGGCGCACGCCGAATATCCGCCTGGTCGTCTCCGGCGGCCAGTGGGTGACGAGCGTCTGCATGCTCGACCAGTGGGAGCCGAAGTCACCGTGGTCTGACGTGCGGGTGCGGCTGGCGGCGAGTCAGGCCATCGACCGCAAGGCGATCTCCGACAGCGAGACGCTCGGCGCCTCGCCGCCGATCGGGTCGATCATCCCGTCGGTGCTGGACTTCGCCCTGCCCCTCGAGCCGCCACGATACGATCCGGCCAGGGCCAGGCAGCTCCTGCGCGAGGCCGGATTCCCCAACGGCTTCGACGCCGGCGAGATGGTGGGAACCGTGCAGTTCGCGGGGGCCGCCGAGGCCGTGATCAACTATCTGGCCGCCGTGGGGATCCGCGCGCGCTTCCGCACGATGGAGCGCGCCGCCTATCTCGCGGCGCAGCGCGACAAGAAGCTCAAGAATCTCCTGTTCTGCGGCGCCGGCGGCTACGGCAACGCGGCCACGCGCATCGAGAACTACCTGATCTCCACCGGCGGCTTCACCTACGGCGCCGTCCCCGACATCGACGACCTGTTCGCGCAACAGGCCCGCGAGCCCGATCGCACGAAGCGTCAGGCCCTCCTGCACCGTATCCAGCAGCTCGCCGCCGAGCGCGTGCTGTACATCCCGCTCTACGCGCTGAGCTTCCACAACGGCGTGGGGCCGCGCGTGCAGGAGGCGAGCCTCGGGCGGATTCCCCTGCACTACTACACGGCGCCCTTCGAGGACATCCGGCTCAAGGGGCAGTGATGGATTTCGCGCGGACAGCCGAGGAGCGCGCCTTCGCCGAGGACGTCCGCCGGTTCCTGCGCGCGCATCCGCCCGAGCGCTTTCCGGTCGACGGCATGGACGCGGGCTACGGCTCCGGCGCCCACTCGCGCGAGTTCCTGGCGGCGCTCGCCGCCGAGGGCTGGCTGGCCATGTGCTGGCCGAAGGCGTACGGCGGCGCCGAGCGCCCGATGTTCCTGAAGCTCGTCCTCATGGAAGAGCTCGCGCTGGCCGGGGCGCCGTTCGGGCCCCTGCCGGGCTGCTGGCAGACCGCCGACGCCATCATCGAGTACGGCACCGAGCGCTTGCGGCGCGACGTCCTGCCGGAGATCGCCCGTGGCGCCGCCACCTTCTGGCAGGGCTACAGCGAGCCGGACGCGGGCTCCGACCTGCTGGCGCTCCAGACCACGGCGCGGCGTGACGGCGACCACTGGATCCTCCGGGGCCACAAGATCTGGTCGAGCCACGCCGGCATCTCGCGCCATGGCCTCGTCTTCGCGCGCACCAGCCAGGAGGCGCGGCGCAGCCGCGGCTTCAGCATGTTCGTGGTCGCCAACGGCACGCCGGGCATGGACATCCGACCGATCCGGAGCCTGACCGGCGAGGTCTACCACTATGAAGTCTTCCTCGACGAGGTGCGGGTGCCCGCCGACCTCATGCTCGGGCCCGAGGGCGAAGGGTTCATCGCGCTGCTGAACGGCCTCGACTCGGATCGCTTCTGGGGCCGGTTCTACAAGGCGCCGGCCCTCGAGCGCGTGCTGCGGCAGCTCGTCGACTACGCGAATGCGACCTCCGCGGACGGCCGGCGCCTCGCCGACAATGCCCTCGTGCGCAGGCGGCTGGCGCACATGGCCACCGAGATCGCGGCCCTGCGCTTCATGTTCTATCGCGCGGCGTGTCTCATCCGCGACGGTGGATCCATCACGTACGAGACGGCGGTCGCCAAGGTGATGGCCGACGAGACGGGCCAGCGGCTCGCCCAGCTCGGGATGGATGTGCTCGGGCTCTGGGGCTCCCTCGGCGAAGGCTCGCCGTGGGCGAAGCTCGGCGGCCGGATGTTCGGCGCCTATCTGACGAGCCTCGGTCACACGATCGCCGGGGGAACCGCCGAGATCCTCCGCACCACGGTCGCGGTCCGGGGCCTCGGCTTGCCGAGCGGCCGGGGCTAGGCGGATGAACTTCCATCCGTCGCCCCCGCAACAGCTGCTCGCCGCCACGGCCCGACAGTTCCTGGCCGCGCGCTGTCCGATCGAGCTCGTCCAGCGCCTGGCGCTCGACGATCGCGGGTTCGACGCGACGCTCTGGCGGGGCATGGCCGAGCTCGGCTGGCCGGGCCTGCTGGTTCCCTCCGAGCTCGGCGGCAGCGGCGGGTCACTGCTCGACGTCGTCGTCCTCGTCGAGGAGATGGGACGCGCTTGCCTCCCCGGCCCGTTCATCACGAGCGCGGTCGCCGCGACCTGCGCTCTCACGGCCGTCGATTCGAATCCCCTCACCCTGGGGCTGCAGAAGCGCCTGCTCCCCGCGATGGCCGACGGCGACCGCATCGCCACGCTCGCGCTCGTCGAGGAGCGCGCGTCGTTCGACCTCGACGCGATGACCCTCGCGTGTGATGTGCCCGGTCGCCTCACCGGCCGCAAGCTCTTCGTCAAGGACGCGCATCTCGCGAGCGATCTGATCGTCGCCGTCCGTGCCGGCGGCGATCTCACGCTCCTGCTCCTGCCCACGGACCGCCCCGGCGTCGGCCGCGTGCCCCTCGTCACGAGCGGCCCCGAGCGACTCTACGAAGTGAGCTTCGACGAGGTGGCGGTCGGCGCCGACGATGTCGTGGGGCTGCCCGGCCACGGCCGTGCGCCCCTCGAGCGCGCGCTGCGAGCGGGCGCGCTGGCAAGAGCCGCCGAGATCGTCGGGGCCGCCCAGCGCGTGCTGGAGCTGACGGTCGAGCACGCCAAGACCCGCGTGCAGGGCGGTCGGCCGATCGGCGGTCACCAGGCGATCCAGCACGCCTGCGCGGATCTCGTGCGCGACGTCGACGCGTCGCGCGGCCTCCTCTACGTCGCTGCGTGGAAGGCCGCCGAGGGAGGCTCCGCGGAGGCCGACATCGCCATGGCCAAGGCCTATGCGGGCGAGGCCGGCCTCAGCGTCGCCCGGCGCGGGCATCAGATCTTCGGCGCGATCAGCTACTGCGAGGAGCACCCGCTCCATCTGTTCCACAAACGCATCCAGGCCGCGAGCCTCGACTTCGGCGACGCCGACCTCCAGCTCGAGACGGTGGCGCGGGCCATCGGGCTCGGGTAGGGCCTCACCCGAGCCGCTCCGCCTGCGACCGTAACGCGGCGATAGACGCCAGCCTCGCCTCCACCACGGCCGCGCCCGCCCTCCGCGTGGCGTGCGCACGAGTCAGCGCCTGTTCGGCCGAGTCGAGCAGCTCGCGCAAGCGGCGGCGGAGATCCGCTTCCAGCAGACGCCGGCTCTCCAGCACTCGCTCGACGAAGTCGTTCTTGATCCGCGCGCTGTTCACCTCGAGCAGCCGCTCGAGATACCGGCCCGCCGCGCGCTCGATCGCCCGTCGTCGGCCGGCCTTCGAGCGCAGCAGGTCGAGGAGCCGGCTGCTCGTGAAGGTCGGCGCCACCGTGAGCATCGCCGTGTAGTGCAGTCGACTTCGGGTCCGCAGCTCCGCATCGAGCCCCGGACCCGAGAGCTCCCCGAGGCCGGGGACCGAGGCGAGCCGTCGCTCGAACCCGTTGATCACGTCCACGAAGCGCTCCATCGCCTCTCGATAGGCCGCTTGCGTGCTCGATTCCCGCTCCTCCCGCCAGCGATCCAGCCACCGCCGCGTCACGTCGACCGCAACGTCGATCGCGCGAGCGCGTAGCTTCCTTACCGCGGACTCCTCGCCGAGCGCTGCCGCGAGCTCACGCCGGGCCTCGGGCAGCGCGGCGGTGAAGAACCGGTCGCGCTCGTCGGTGAATCGGCGGCCGAGGCGCTCCTGCTCCGCCGACAGGAGCGAGCCGAGGTCGACGAGCGATCGTTCCGCGTCGGCGACGGCGGATCGGAGCATCTCGACACGCGCCGTCGATTCTTCGATCGGACGCGCCAGGGCCCCGCGCTGCTCGTCGAGCTCGCGCACCAGCCGCTCGACCAGGAGCGTGATGCCGCGGCGCTCGGCCGAGCGGACCAGGTCGGCGCCCGACTTCTTGGCCAACTGCTGCAGCGTCTCGACGAGCCGGTCCCAGTCACGGGGCTCGCCGCACCCGGCCACGCGCTCCGCGGCACTGACCTGGAGAATCGGTCCCACGGACCGGCCGAGATGCTCGGCCAGGACACGCTCCGTGAAGTCGACCGCCTCCCGCCGCTCCGCGTCCGTCTGGCGGTCCGCCTTGTTCAGCACGAAGATCAGCGCGCCGATCCGCCGCGCCATCTCCTGGACCAGGGCCAGCTCCTCGCCCGAGATCGGCGGATCGGCGCCCAGCACGACGAGCGCGGCGTCGATATGGGGGATGAACGCGCGGGTGGCCGCGGTGTTGACCTCGGACACCGAGCCGATACCGGGCGTGTCGACCAGGCACATCCCGGATTCCAGCAGCCCGCTCGGCACGAAGACCTCGACGCCGGTGCCTTTCGCGTTCCCCGGGTTCCGCTCCTCGGAGACATAGGTCTCCAGAGCACGTGGGTCGCACTCCTGCCAGTCGCGCTCGCCGAATCGCACGCGTGCCGCCAGGCGCTCGCCGTAACGGACGATGGTGACGGCCGCGGTGATGGGAACCACGCCGGTGGGCAGCACCTGCTCGCCGATCAGCGCATTCAGCAAGGTGGATTTCCCCCGCTTGAACTGACCGACGACGACGACGTAGAAGCGGCCTTCGCGGAGTCGCTCCGTCAGTGCCTCCGCATCGGCGGCGATGGCGGGCGCGCCGGCCTCGTCGGCCAGCCGCACGAGGATCCGGAGTCTGTCGCTGCCGGGGACGCCGGCCATCACGTCTTCGCGTTCTGAGGGATCGCGATGGCGGGCGCTAGCCCCGCCCGCTCTCGAGGATCGCGACCAGGCGATCCGTCACGTCCCGGCCGAGGTCGAGCGCGCGGAGATCGGCGATGGTCCGCTGCATGTCGTAAGCGGCCCGCTTCAGCGTCACGGCACCATCCTCGATCACCGCATAGCTCGCGCGGGGATCGCCGTCGCGCGGCTGGCCGACGCTGCCGGGATTGATCACGAGCTGAGCGCCGATCCGCCGGATCATCGGGAAGTGGGTATGCCCGACGAGCACGTAATGGTCGTCGATCCCGGCGATCTCGCGGCGGAGAAGATCGTCAGGAGACTCCGGCATCAAGGTGCGTCCTCGCGCAAGAGCAGCGTCTGGTGAACGGCCCGGGTCGCCTCGGCGAGCGGCTTGCTCGATGGCGCGCATCGGCAGTCGCTCCCGTGGGCCAACGCCTCGTCGTGATTCCCTCGCACCGCGACGGTCGCCTGGCGGCGCACGAAGCTCACGACCTCTCGCGGATGCGGTCCATAGGACACGAGATCCCCACCGACGACAAGACGGTCGAACGATTCGGCCGCGATCACCGCTTCGAGCGCCGGCCAGTTCGCGTGGATGTCGGAGATGACCAGGATTTTCATGTCAACCTCAGGCCGCCGACGTGGGTCAGCCCCGGAAGAGCATGAGTCCACGGCCGGCGGTGATGCCCAGGAAGCACAGGACCAGCGATGCGATCGTCGTGACCAGGATGTTGATCCACGCCTGGGGCCACGCGCTGGCCTCCATCAGCCGCACGGTCTCGTAACTGAAGGCCGAATACGTGGTCAGGCCCCCCATCACGCCCGTCGTGAGAAAGAGTCGGGCGTCATCGGGGATGGCCAGTGCCTCCAGCCCGAGCTGCTGGACGAGTCCGATGAGGAACGACCCGACGAGGTTGACGATGAGAGTCCCGTACGGAAACTCCGCGCCGAGCCATTCCGTTGCGGCGACCGCCGTCAGGTAACGCACGCCCGTTCCGATCGAGCCCCCCAGACAGATGAGCAGAAAGCGTCCCACGAGCTCCTATCCTCCTCCCGCGCAGATGACCAGCACGGAGCGCTGATCACGCGGCTAGCCATGCTGCTCGATTCTCTCGACCCGCACGTCGGAATCCCCACGCTCCCGCGGCCGCAGATGCCGCGGCATGAAACAGGCGTTGGCAATGAGCGTGGGGATGACCGCGCTGCCGATCACGGTCGCCACGAGGTGCGAGTACTGTTCCGGGGTGATGATCCCGTGGCTCAGGCCGAAGAGCGCCGAAATCGTACCAAAGGTGAGCCCCGTCGACATCATCAGCGTGTAGTACACCGCTTCCTGGCGGGCGTAGCGGAACCCCTTGACCGCGGGAAACACTCCAACGATCTTGGAGATCATCTTGGCGAAAAAGAGCACGACGACGGCGACCGGCGCCGCCACGAGCGCGGGCACGGAGACGAACGACCCCGCGCGGATGAAGTAGAACGGTGTCAGGAAGCCGAACGTCAGCGTACGGAGCCGACGGATCAGCAGATGGTCCTTGCCTACCGACCCCGCCAGGACCATGCCGATGACGTAGGCCGGCAGCACCGGCTCACTGTCCGCCCACAGCGCGAGGCCTCCCAGCCCGAACAAGGCGAGGAGGATGAACTTCGTCTCCAGCTCGGACACGCGGCCCCCATACTTGCGGAAGAAGCGCGGGGTGAGGAAGGGCAGCACCACGAACGCGATGGCGCTGACGACAACGAAGACGAGTGTCCGGACCGTGAACGGCGAGAAAATGATCCCCAGCGCGAGCACGGTGCCGAGATCGTTCACGAAACACGCGCCGAGAATCGCCTTGCCGTATTCCGTGACATTGAACCCCAGCTCGAGCATCACGGCATAGACGACAGCCACCGATGTCGTCGACAGCGCCACGCCGGCCAGCCAGCTCGGGCCTGGGGCCCATCCGAGTACGTAGTGGGCGACGGCGGCCGCACCCAGGAACGGCGCGAAGAACCCGGCCAGGCCGACAACAACGGTTTCCTTCCACTTGATCCGGAAGATGGCGGGATCGAGCTCGGCGCCCGCGAGGAACGTCAGGACGATCGCGCCCGTGCCGGCGAGGAACGTGACCCACGCCGACGAGGAGCCGAGCGCATTGCGCCCGACGATCACCCCGATGATGAGCTGGGCGATCGTGCCCACCACGATCTCCGACAGCGCCGTCGACACCTTGAACCAGATGGCGAGCAGCGTCGCGATGAGCGCGAGCCCGACCCATACGGCGGCGAGAAACCACGCATTCTCCATCTACACCTCCGCTCCTTGCGGGCCGGGGGAATCCCCCCCCCCGCATGAAAAAAGACCCCTACCGGTGATGCCGGTAGGGGTCATCAGCTCGGCGGTGCCGAGCGGTTCAGGCGAACCCCATCGCCTTCGCGAAATCACCGCCAATTATGCGCGGTCCCGCCCAGCGGTCAAGCGTCTTGCCGCCGGCGATCCCGCTTCGTTCCACGGGCCCGGCGCGCGCCAGCTTGACCCCGCCCGGCCATCGGCGATAATCCGGCATCGTCCACCGTGGAAGGAGTCCCCCATGTTCGGGCGCATCCTCGTCGCGTTCGATGGTTCGGAAGGCTCTCGCATCGCGCTCACGCGGAGCATCGAGCTTGCCAAAGCCCTGGGCGCCGAGCTCGCGAGCATCTCCGTGGAGGAGCACCTTCCGTACTACGCCGCCTCGCTCAGCGAAGTGAAAGGCACACAGGAACGGATCGATCAGCATTTCGAGGCGCTGACCAAGCAGGCGCGCGACCTCGCCGCGCTGAGCGGGGTCCGACTGGAGACGCTCGTCCAGCAGGGCCACGAGATCGAGCGCATCGTGGAAGCCGCAGAGGGTGGGCGCTTCGACTTGCTCGTCATCGGCTACCACGGGCACAGCCGCATCTTCGAACGCACGATGGGCAGCACCGCGCAGGCCATCGTCCGCCACGCGCCCTGCCCCGTTCTGGTCGCGAAGTAGGAGCGAGCCATTTCCCCCGCGCCACCGGAGGCCGCCATGCGAGTGATCGAGGGCGAGCAAGTCCTGATGCGGATCTTCATCGACCAGAGGGCGAAGTGGGAGCATCGGCCGCTGCACGCGGCGCTGCTCGAGCTCTTTCGCGCGAAGCACCTGGCGGGGGCGACGGTTCTCCAGGGGATTGCCGGATTCGGTCCCGACTCGATTCTGCACGAGGCGCATCTCTTCCGGCTGTCACAGGATCTGCCCCTGGTAATCGAGATCGTCGACACGCAAGAGCACCTGGATGCCGTGTTGCCCGATGTGGATCGGATGATGAACGGGGGGCTCATCACGATCGAGAAAGTCCGCGTCCTCCGCTACGAGCGGAGCGAGCCGGGCCGCTGATCCGGGGTCGCCGTCCTCAGGCGGAGGGGGGATCGCTCTTCGCGTAGCGGATCACGTGCGCACGCTCGAGCATGATGACACCGCCTTCCATCAACGGCGCGAGCTTCGGCAGCACTCGATCGATGTGCTCCTGCGTGTCCACGATCTCGATGACCAGGGGAAGATCGCTCGACGCGACCTCGAGGGCGATGGTGTGGATGTGCCCGCCGTGGCCGAAGCCCGCGATCCCCTTGAACACCGTGGTCCCGGCCACGCCTTCCTCGCGCAGCAGCTCGAGGATCACCCGGAACAGCGGCTTGTGATTCAGGTGTCGGGATTCGCCGAAGATCAGACGCAGCAGGACTTGCTCGCCCTCGATCCCGCGCATGGCTACCGTCCCCTCGACACCCGCGCAACGGTACGTCCGACCCCACGCGGAGCCATGCCGCCGATTGTACCCCGCGAGGACGCCGCCCAAGGCCGTCATCGCCTGCGTGCTCGCGCGTGCACGTCGTTGCCGAAGACGCTCTTCGCACCCGCCAGCATCTCGAAGGCCCGCGCGTAGGACGCCCGCTCGGCCTCGGTGTACGGCTCACGGTTGCGATAGTCGTGCTTGCTCACGAACGAGGCGATGTCCTGACCGAGGCGCGTCCACTTCTCGCGCGTCCGCTCGACCAGCGTCACGGCCTGGGGGCTCCCGTCATGGCCAGCCACGGCGGCGAGCAGATGGGGAAGGCACACCCCGTCGGATCGCGCATACGCGGCCTGGAGATCGCCGTCGTCGCCGAATGTCACCAGGGTTCCGAGATGACGCGTCTCGCTCTCGGCGGCGCTCGTGCAGGCCGGGCAGATCGCACGCTGGCGGTAGCGCTCCAGGACGCGGGGAGCACGCCGGCGGCCGGTCAGCGCGTCGAGCCAGCGCCGCGCGCCACGCCGGCCGAGGTCCTCGGTGCGCCGCAGGGCCAGCGTCACCAGGTCCTCGTAGATGATGGCGGCTCCGAAGAGCGAGCTCGCGATCTCGAGCAGCATCCACGTGTGCCAGTTGCAGAACCCCCACGACGCGCGGATCGCGCGCCGCGTGTCGACATCGGTCACCTGCTCGTAGAGGAGCGCGTCGAGATACGCGCGGCTTTCATCGGCGACGCAGCGGCAGACGGGACAGCCCGGCGCCCGGCACGCCTCGAGCAGCCGGAAGTACCCGACGAACTTCTCCTCGCTCATGGCCGTGCGTCCCGGTCCGGGACGGCTACGAGAGGCCGAGCCAGACGAAGAGCTGGCCGGAGGGGAATGGCACGGCAAGCGCCTTCTCGAAGATCCCGTAGACGAAGGCGAACGCGGCGACGGTGAGCACGAGCGTGATCGGCCATCGCTCGCGAGCGATCTTGAGATAGAAGAACGTCATCACCAGCGTGGCCAGCGAGAAGCCCACGAGCCAGATGGCGATCCAGAAGCCGAGGATCCAGAGGCTGATCTCGATGCTCCGACGCGCCGCCACCTCGGCGGGCACCGCCGGCCCGCCTTCACCCAGGCCCTCCGCCGACGGCGGGTCGCGGTGGCCGGTGAGATCACGCACGAGCTGGACGAGGACCAGCGCCAGCCCCGGGATGCACACGGCCCACGGGAAGAGGCCCGCGCGCATGCCGAAGTCGCGGCTCTGCCAGAGCGCCCACGCGAACAGGATCACGATCAGCAGGCTGAACGCGCTCGCCCCGTCGAGCCGGAGCCCCCGCCCCTCACCTTCCCGGCGCGTCTCCGGGCCGGGGGCGGCCACGGCGGCGTCCATCGCCCGCCGGCGGCGCTTGCTCACGATCGGCCAGAAGAGGCCGACGAGGATCACGGCGAGGAGCACGAGCACGCCCGGGCGGACGATCCACGCGAGCCCGTAGTTGTCGGTCGACAGGAAGAGCTTGTTCTCGGCGAGCGGACCGAGCACGAGACCGAGCAGGAGCGGCGGGCGAGGCCAGCCGAATCGGGTCATGACCCAGCCGAGCGCCCCGAAGACGAGCACGATCATCACGTCCTCGAAGACGTTCTTCTCGGCGAACGCGCCGACGGCGATGAGCATCAGGATGAACGGGATCAGCAGCGCGCCGCGGACCTCGGTGATCCTGACGAGCTGTCGCAGGAACAGAAAGCAGATGGCGACCGTGATCACGTTCGAGACCACGATCGTCCACACCATCGCCAGCGTGACGGCGAGGTGGCCCTTGGGCGCGGGGATGAGCATCGACGGCCCGGGGACGAGCCCCTGGATCAGGAATGCGCCCATGAGGATCGCCATCGTCACGCTGGCGGGCACGCCGAAGGCGACGGTCGTCACCAGGCTGCCGCCGAGCGTCGAGTTGTTCGCGGCGCCCGGCCCCAGCACCCCCTCCACCGCGCCCCGGCCGAACCGCTCGCGGTTCGGTGAGCTCTGCACGGCGTGGGCGTAGGCGAGCCACTGCGTGGTCGCGGCGCCCATGCCGGGGATGATGGCGATGAACGTTCCGATGGCGCTGCAGCGCAGGACCAGCAGCCAGTGCGTGAACGTGTCGCGCACGCCCTGCCAGACGCCGCCGAGCCGGCCCACCTCGACCTTGGCGATGCTGGAGCCCTGCACGGCGAGGTCGATCACCTCCGGAATGGCGAAGAACCCGATGGTCACGGGGACGAGCCCGATGCCGTCCCAGAGGAAGAGCTGGCCGAAGGTGTAGCGCTGGATCGCGGACACGGGAGCCAGCCCGATGGTGGCGAACCAGAGCCCGAGACAGCCCGCGGCCAGCCCCTTCAGCACGGCCTCGCCGCTCAGCGCCGCGACGAAGGTGATCCCGAGCAGCGCCAGCATGAAGAACTCGGGAGAGCCGAACGTGAGCACGAGCGGGCGGACGACGGGAATGGCGAGCGCGAGCACGACGGCGCCGAACAGGGCGCCGAACAGCGAGCTCATGATCGCGGCCCCGAGCGCCCGCCCGGCCTCGCCGTTCTTGGCCATCGGATGGCCGTCGACGATGGTGGACGCGGTCGTCGGCTCGCCCGGGATGCCGAAGAGGATGGAGGTGATGTCGCCCGTCGTGTTCGTCACGGCGGCCATCCCGAGGAGGAAGGCGAACGCCTCCACCGGCGTCATCTTGAAGACGAAGGGCAGCATGAGCGCGAGCGTCGTGGGACCGCCGAGGCCGGGCAGGATGCCGACCGCGAAGCCGATGCCGATGCCGATCAGCATGAGACCGAACGCCGGCCACGTGAAGACCTGGATCAGCCCCGTGAGGGACGCCTGGGCGAACTCGACTATTTCAGGATGCCCTTGAGCTTCGCCACGAGGGCCGGGTCGAGCTTCAACAAATCCTGGACGACACGTGTCAGCTCTTCACCGCTCATCGAGTCGATCTCGAGCTTGGACCGCTTGGCGTCGGCCACGAACTCCGGGTCGCGCATGGTCGCGACGAAGGCCGCGCGGAGCGTCTGCACACGGTCGGCCGGGATGCCCGGCGAGAGCGCGTAGAGCCGGCCGATCTCGGTCGGCACGATGATGCCCGCGTGGATGAGCTGGCGGGCCTCCTCGGTCTTGGCGAGGCTCGAGGCGAGCGTCACGTTCGGCAGGTCCGGCAGCGGCTTCGCCGCGATCTGCAGCACCACGCTGACCTCCCCCGACTCGAGGCCCTGACGCCAGGTGGACTTGACCGACTCCCACTGCCAGCACCCTCCCCCGAGCTCGCCCGATTCCGCGGCGAGCCGGATCTCGGCGGTCCCCTTGTAGCCGCGCACGAGCTGGATGGGCAGGCCGACCGTCGCCGCGAGCACGCGGGGGGCGTCGTCGGTCGAGGTGCCGGGGCCGACGCCACCGAGCTTGACGGGCTTCTTGACCGCCATCCACGTCGCGACGCTCGTGACGCCGCTGGCCTTGGTCAGCGCGCACACGCACACCTCCCGCGACGGGACTCCGAGCCATTCGAGCTTCCGGGCGTCGAACTCGATGCCGGGCTGCCCCAGCACCTGGGCGAGGACGAGCCCGCCCGCGAAGTTGCCGATGGTGAGCCCGTCGGGCTTGGCGACCTTGTAGAGATGGTTGGCGGCGATCAGGCTGCCGGCGCCGGGCATGTTCTCGACGATGACCGTCGGCTTGCCCGGCACGTGGCGGCCGAGATGACGGGCGATCACGCGCGAGTAGGTGTCGTACCCGCCGCCCGCGGAGAACCCGACGATGATGCGGACGGTCTTGCCCTCGAAGAAGCGCGGCTGGGCGCCGGCCGGATCCATCGACGCGAGGATGACGAGGAGCACGAGGCTGGCGAGGCCGATCCACCGGGCGGGTGGGGCGGGTGGGGCCTTGGGAAACCCGATCGGACTGTCTGGCCCACCGCCCGCCTGTCGGTTGCCGGTACGCCTGTCCCGCCGTACGACGACGGGTTTCCCAAGGCCCCACCCACCCCGCCCACCCTCGCCGCGGTGCTCAAGGTCGGATCGACGACTCGAGTGGCGAGGCTCTCGTGCGCGACCGGACGAGAGTGCGTGCCCCCAACCTTCCTACGACACGCGGGCTTGAGGTCGGCCGTGATCGTCGGTCAATTTCACGCGAGTCCTTCGAGGCACGACTCGGCGGTCCGAGCGCCGCGTGGAGGGGCGGGAGAGACGGGTGGGCCTTCGGAAACCCGTCGTCGTACGTCGTGACAGGCGTATCGCTTACCGACATTCAGGCGGACGGCTAGCCGGTCCGATCGGGTTTCCGAAGGCCCACCCGTCTCTCCCGCCCGGCGAACGGGCAGTCAGGGTTCGAACTGAGACACTACCGGCGCGCGGTCAACCGCCGAGCAGGCGCCTCACGTGGCGGTTGTGCTCCTCGATGACCGGCTCGACGGCGAGCGTGGCGATCCGCCCATCTTCCACGAGGCAGCGCCCGCCCACCACCGTGTAGCGGGCGGGCTGGGGGGCGCAGAACACGACGGCGGCGACCGGGTCGCTCAGCGCGCCGGCGTAGCCGATCGTGTTCAGGTCCAGCGTGAAGAAGTCGGCGCACTTGCCCGGCTCCAGCGAGCCGATGTCAGATCGGCCGAGGAGCGCCGCCCCGCCCCGCGTGGCGATCTCCAGCGCCTGGCGCGCGGTCATCCACTCCTTCGCCCGCAGCGGGTCCGAGGTGGAGAGGACGGTCCGCGGCCCCTCGGGCGGCAGGAGGCCCATCTTCAGGCGGGCGAGCAGCATGGCCTCGCGGACCTCCACGAGCAAGTTCGAGCCGTCGTTGCTCGCGGCCCCGTCCACTCCCAGCCCGGTCTTCACCCCGGCGTCGAGATACTTCTTGACGGGCGCGATCCCCGAGGCGAGCCGCATGTTCGACGACGGGCAGTGGCAAGCGCCGGCGCCCGCCCTCGCGAAGAGGCGGATCTCGTCGTCGTCGACGTGGATAGCGTGGGCGTACCAGACGTCGTCGGCCACCCAGCCGAGCGACTCCATGTACCCGACCGGCCGCAGCCCGTGACGCTCGAGCGTGTAGCGCTCCTCGTCGAGGGTCTCGCACAGATGCGTGTGGAGCCGGACGCCGTGGTGACGGGCCAGATGAGCAGACTCACGCATCAGGTCCGCGGTGACGGAGAACGGCGAGCACGGGGCGAGCACGATCTGCAGCATCGAGCCCGGCGTCGGGTCGTGGTAACGCTCGATCACGCGTTGCGAATCCTCGAGGATCACGCGCTCGTCCTCGACGCAGTCGTCCGGAGGCAGGCCGCCCTTCGACTCGCCGAGCGACATGCTGCCGCGCGAGACGACGAAGCGGATGCCGAGCTCGGCCGCGGCGTGGATCTGGTCGTCCACCCGGCAGCCGTTCTGGAACACGTAGGCATGGTCGAACGCCGTCGTGCAGCCGGACAGCGCCAGCTCGCCGAGGCCGACGATCGTGGCCGTTCGCGCGGAGGCCGGCGTGCGGGCGGCCCACAGCCGATAGTGCGCGCGCAGCCAGGGAAAGAGGTTGATGTTCTGGCCCGCCGGGATGTTGCGGGTCAGGATCTGGTCCAGGTGGTGGTGGCCGTTCACGAGGCCGGGCAGGACGATCTGGCCGCGCAGGTCGAGCACCCGGTCGGCCGTCGTGGGCAGCCCGTCGGTGGGGCCGACCTGCTCGATGAAGCCGTCCCTGATGAAGAGGCCCGCGTTCGTCAGCTCGCGGCGCTGGGCGTCCATGGTGACGAGGAGCTCAGCATTCCTTACCAGCATCGTCGCCATCAATCGTCCCCTGTCAACCGGTAAGAGAAGGTCACCAGGTGCGAATCGCGCGGTCGTTCCACGTTATCCCACATTTTCATTTTGAGAGGAATGCGGGGCTCGAGCGACGGCGTCTGCCGGATGCCGCGCCGCGAGGGGAGAGATCGTTTAGGCTTGGGCGGATGATCCTCAGATCGGCGTGGCCTCGCGTCCTGGTCATGCCCCTCGCGCTGACCGTGCTAGGCGCGCCCGTCGCGCTGGCGGCGCCCGCTCGGACGCTGATCCGCAACGCGGCCCTGGTCCTCACCATGGATCCCGCCCTCGGGGCCGGCGAGCTCGGCCTTCGCGAGCGGGTCGACCTCCTGCTGGAAGGCGACACGATCGCCCAGATCGGTCCGAACCTGAAGGTCCCCGGGGCCCGGATGATCGATGCCACCGGTCGGATCGTGCTGCCGGGATTCGTCGACACCCACGATCATCTCTCCCAGTCCCTCATTCGCGGCTGCCGGACGGACCAGGATCTGAGCGGGTGGCAGCGGACCTGCGAGATCCCGCTGTCTCGGTTCGACTGGAAGCCCGGCGACGTCTATCACGCGGTTCGGCTGAGCACGCTCGGTCTGATCTCGACCGGCGTCACCACGGTCGTGGACTGGTCGCACGGCCATACGCCCCGCTTCGCCGAGGAAAACGTGCAGGCGCTGCTGGACTCCGGGCTGCGGTTCGCGCTCGCGTATCGCGGGAAGGCCGACCCCTCGGTGATCGCGCACATGCGCCACGTCAAGCGCACGCTGATCGATCCCAATCCCCGCGCGACGTTCCAGGTGGGCGCGAGCCCGGGGACCGGCCCGAACGTGTTGCCCACGCTGCTGGCGATGTCGGGCCTGGCGAAAGAGCTGGGCGTGAAGCTCCACGTGCACCTGCTGGAGAACATCTCGCAGACCCAGGAGCAGGTGTTCGAGTCGCTGGCCCAGGCCGGCGCGCTGGGGCCGAGCCTGCTGGGGGCCCACGCCATCCACCTGAGCGACGCGGAGATCGAGATCCTGGCCAGGCACGACGCGCGCGTCATTCACAATCCGCTGAGCAACATGCGGCTGGCCTCGGGGATCATCCGGCTCCCCGAGCTCAAGCAGGCCGGCGTGCAGGTCGGGCTCGGGCTCGACGGCGGGACCAACGACACCGCGGACATGTTCAGCACCATGCGGGCGGCGGTCGGCCTGCAGCGGGCCAAGCTCCTCACCGCGAGCACGGTGCCCACCGTGAACGGCGTGTTGCGGATGGCCACCGTGGACGGGGCCAAGCTCCTCGACATGGACAAGCAGATCGGCTCGCTCGCGCCGGGCAAGAAGGCCGACCTGATCATCCTCGATCCGCGGGCGATCAACTTCGCCCCGCGCATGGAGTGGATCAGCCAGATCGTGTTCAACGGCCAGCCCGCGAACGTGGAGTGGGTGTTCGTCGACGGCCGCGCCCTGAAGGCCCGGGGCCAGCTGGTCGGCGTCCAGCCCGCGGCCGTGGTGAAGGCCGCCGACGAGGTCTCCGCCCGGATCAGGCGATTCCTGTTCCCCTGATCCTGCGCCGCACCGCTCGCCGTGCCATCGCACGTGACGGTCGACCGCTGGGCTCGACGAGGTGCGTCTATTTGCGCGGGGCAACCTTTGGAATGACGACCTCGCGGATGTGTTGGGTGAACCCCGGATTGCTCTCGGGGCCAATGATGGCGTGCGAGCCCATGAAGCCCAGGCGCGACACCCCCTTGTTGCCGATGGTGTAGATCTGACCGGCCGGGATGTCGGCGTTGAGGAACGCCTTCACCACCACATCGGAGTCGCAGTAGCCGTAGTCGTACGTGATCTTGGTTGCCGTCTTGAATTTGGCCAGCATGCCCGTGACCAAATCGGTGCCCTTTGTGCTCATGTAATCGGCCATGGCCTGGCCGCGATTGTCGGCGCCGGTCACCGTGCCCGGGCCATCCTCGAGGAGGAGGGTGATGCGGTCCGGTTCGGTGGGAAAACCCTCGTCATGTAGCCATTTCAACGTCGCGTCGCGCATCGACATTCCATTGACCTTCATGTTCGCCGGCCGGCCGGCCAGGTAAACGATGTCGTAGCCCTTGCGATAAAAGAGGTTCATGAGGAGCGCTGCATTGACCCGCGGGTATGCGATTCCCAGATCGAGGAAAATCCCGTTGGTCGGGCCGTAATCGAGGAGCATGTATTGGGTCAGTACGCCGTCGATATCGACGACGACCGCATGCCGCTCGGTGTCCGCAGCCCAGGACGTGGTCGCGCATCCTGCGATCAGCATCCCCGCCGTGATAATGCTCGCTCCCAGGGACCGCCTCGACACCTGCCGCAATACGTTCATCCCCAGCCTCCGTGTCGGTGACCGATTCGAAAAGATCGTCCGTGCTGCGCGCTTCGCTTCGGACACATGCCGAGATCCCGCGTTTATACTTCACCCCGTGGCATGCCGAAAGATCGTAGTGTCTCAGTTCGAAACTATGGCGACCCAATCGCCGCCGATCCACCGGGCGGGTGGGGCGGATGGGGCCTTGGGAAACCCGATCGGACTGTCTGGCCCACCGCCCGCCGGTCGGTTGCCGGTACGCCTGTCCCGACGTACGACGACGGGTTTCCCAAGGCCCCACCCCCCCCCGCCCGCCCTCTCCGCGGTGCTCAAGGTCGGATCGACGACTCGAGTGGCGAGGCTCTCGTGCGCGACCTGAAAGAGATTGCGTGCCCCCAACCTTCCGACGACAGGCTTGAGTGCGGCCGGGATCGTCGGTCAATTCCCCGAGCGTCCTTCGCTGCCCGACTCCGCGGCCCGAGCGCCGCGGGGAGGGCGGGAGAGACGGGTGGGCCTTCGGAAACCCGT
>WNGF01007458.1_pt1 | contig 23581 bp, 22 predicted proteins | sample 5400641 | NCBI WGS metagenome assembly WNGF01 (sample SAMN13153371, study PRJNA577476) | soil metagenome | isolation source: 80 cm soil or saprolite under grassland replicate 2 | place: USA:California | collected 2016-06-15 | reverse complement strand
CGAATCCTGGGGGGAGGTCTCGGAAGGGGGGCGAAGCCCCCCTCCGAGGAACTTGGCGCCCTCGGCCGCACGCTCAACGTACAGAGAGTACGCCTCGCGTGCGGCCCTCGGGCGCCGCCTTGCATCTGGACCTTTTTGATCAGCCTGCGAGTTTTTCCGCATCCTGCTAGTCGTCGCGCCGAGGCACGGCGCCGCAGCTGCGGTCGGGGCGATGCCCCGAAGGCGGTGCTCACTGGGGTCCCGCCGATCCGGCGCGTCTCCAGGCGGAGTACGAGTGCTTCTTCCTGATTGCCGACTAGATGCTCTCCTGACAGGAGGACACCCCCGGTGAAGCCGGACTCGGCCTGCGGGGAAGCTGGATGGGAGGCCCCGCCGGCCAGCCATGGCATAATCAGAATTCGTGAGGCTTTCCCTGGCTGAAGATCCCACGCGTCGCGCGTTCGCCATTGCCATCGTCTGCTCGATCCTTGTCCACATCTTGCTGCTGGGCTGGCTCCTCTGGTTCGACACGCTGGGCCCGCCGCTGTACGCCAAGCGGGGGGAGCCGCTCTTCGTCGACATCGCTCCCGACAAGCCCGAGGAGAAGGCCCCACTCGGCAATCCCGCCCGCCCCCCGGCCCCTGCCGCGCCGGAGCCGCAGCCCAGAGCTGCCGAGCCTCCGACCCCCAGGCTGAAGATCGCCGCGGCGCCGCCTCCGTCCGCTCCCAAGGCCCTACCGCCACGGGCGGCCCCGGAACCACCCAAACAGGCCGCGAAGGCAGCCCGACCTGCGCCTGAGCCTCCGGCCCAGACGCCAACGCCTCCACCTCCGGCGCCTGAGCCCCCAGCTCCGACCCCAGAGCCTCAGGCCTCGAGGCAGCAGGCGCCCCCGGCCACGCCTCGCGAGGTTGAGCCGCCGGAGACTGCAAAATCTCCAGAGGCTTCCCCGGGGTCAGCGCCTTCGGGTTCGGAGGGGTCTGGCGCTCAGACCGCGCTGGCCAAGCCGCCGTCGGAGCCGCCGCCGAGCATTTTCAGGTATCCCGGCGGAGGTGGCGGGCTCCGCGGCGGGCGCGGCGGTGCGGCCGGCGAGCCGATCCCGCTGGACACTCCCGACCCGAACTACCGCGAGTACATGGAGAAGGTGAAGCAGCGCATCTACTCGAAGTGGGGATACCCGTACGACGCCCAGACCCGAGGGCTGCAGGGGAAACTCGTGATCGAGTTTCACATCGCCAAGGACGGTCATCTCCAGTTCATTGAGCTGCGCACGTCCTCGGGCGAGGAGATCCTGGACAGCTTCGCGATGACGGCCGTGAAGCTGGCTCAGGTCTATCCCCCGCTCCCCGACGCCATGCGGCGGGACATGCTCCCCATCGTGGCCGTCTTCGTCTACACGCTGAGAGGCCCGCTCTCCGTCCTGCAATCCCTCCAGTAGTGGTTCATTGTCCAGGCTCCTGCCTCCGCTCGTGCTCGCGCTGCTCCTCGCCGCGGGCTGCGCCGCCGCGCCGCCTTGCCCCGAGCGCCCGCCGCTGCGGGCGCAGTTCCTGCTCGCCAACGACGTCTACCGGCTCGAGCCGGATCCCGAGGGACGGGGCGGTCTGGCGCGCGTGGCCACGCTCGTCCGCGCACTGAGACGGGAAGCGGATCACACGCTGTTCGTCCTGGCGGGGGACACGCTCTCGCCCTCTCTGCTGTCTTCGTTGCTCCGAGGCCGGCAGATGGTAGAGGCGTGGAATGCGCTCGGCCTGGACGCGGCCACTTTCGGAAACCACGAGTTCGACTGGGGCCCGACCGTGCTCCGTGAGCGGATGGCCGAGTCCCGCTTCGCCTGGGTCTCGAGCAATGTCCGGGACGGGCCGAGCTGGGGGCCGTTCGGCGGCGCTTTGCGCTCCCTGCGGCTCGACTGGAGCGGGGTTCGCGTCGGCGTGGTCGGCCTCACGATTCCTTCCACGGCGACGACCTCAAATCCCGGGCCGACCGTCAGCTTCGACCCTCCCCCGATCGCGGCACGAGCCGCCTTGGCCGAGATCGGAGAGACCGACCTCCGCGTCGCGGTCACGCATCTGCCGCTGCGCTTGGATCGCGAGCTGGCGCTGTCCGTCTCGCTCCACGTGATCCTGGGCGGGCACGACCATGACCCCATGATCACCGAGGAGGGCCGGACCTTGATCATCAAGGCGGGGGCCGACGTCGTGAACCTGGCGCAGGTCGAGTACGAGCTTGGCTGTCGCGCCCAGGTGCTCGGCCGGCGCCAGCGGCTGATCCCGGTCGACGCGGGCATCGCCCCGGCGCCCGACGTGGCGGCGCTCGTCGCGCGGTATGCCGGCGTGCTCGAGCGCGAGCTCGACCTGCGGGTGGGGCAGACGAGCGTCGCGCTCGACGCCCGCGAAACGGTGATCCGGCGTCAGGCAACCGCGCTGGGGCAATTCCTGGCCGACGTCATGAGGGAGCGCGTCGGCGCCGATCTGGCCTTGCTGAACAGCGGGGCCATCCGCGGCAATCGGGTGGTGCCTCCGGGGCCGCTGATGCGACGGGACCTCCATGCGCTCTTGCCCTTCGGCAATACCATCGCGCTCGTCGAGCTTCCTGGCTCAGCGCTCCAGGCGGCGCTGGAGCATTCGGTGGCCGCGCTCCCGCGGCCGGCCGGGCACTACCTGCAGATGGCGGGGCTTTCCTGCACGGTCGATCCGGCACAGCCGGTGGGCCGCCGGGTCAGCTCGTTCCTGGTAGGAGGGCAGCCCTTGGATCCCCGGCGCCCGTACCGGGTCGCCCTGCCCGATTACCTGGCGCACGGCAAGGACGGTTACCTCATGCTGGCCCAGGGGCGGGTACTCCTCGCACCCGAAGACGGGCCCGAGCTTCTCCAGAGCGTGCTGGAGATGTTTGCTCAGGGGCGTTCCCCTTGACACCGCTGTCGCGTATCCGGTAGTCTATGCAATGTTTTTCGGACGTAGGCTCGTAGCTCAGTGGGAGAGCGCTACCTTGACACGGTAGAGGCCGGCGGTTCGAAACCGCCCGAGCCTACCACCCATCCCGATACCCGGGAGGTGCCCATCGCCAGCCGGTTGCGCGCGACCGAGTGAGGACGTGCCGAGCATCACCGGGGGAGGCCCGAGTGATGCTTTTTTGTCTTTGAGCGTAGACGAAGGACTGCGATAGGGGACTGATGGCGGAGCTGGAAGAGGAGCGACATCTCACGCTCACCGGGGAATTCGACTGCGTCCCCGAGCCCCTGCCCATCCTCCGTCACTCGACTTCGCACGTCATGGCGCAGGCGGTGAAGCGCGTCTTCCCCGAGGTCAAACTGGCCATCGGGCCCGCCATCGAGGACGGCTTCTACTACGACTTCTTGAAACCCACGCCGTTCACTCCCGAGGACCTCCGGCGCGTCGAGTCGGTTATGCGGGAAATCGTCGAGGCCGATTACCCGTTCGTCCGTGAGGAGATGCCGCGCGAGGTCGCGATCAAGTTCTTCATGGAGCGAGATGAGCCGTTCAAGGTGGAAATCCTGAGGACGCTTGAGGCCCCGACGGTCTCGCTCTACCGCCAGGGCGATTTCGTCGACCTCTGCCGTGGGCCGCATGTGCCCTCGACCGGCCAGATCAGGGCCTTCAAGCTCCTCTCGTCATCCGGCGCCTACTGGCGCGGCGACGAGAAGAACGCGATGCTCCAGCGGATCTACGGCACCGCCTGGCTCACCCGGGAGGATCTCGAGAAGTACCTCTGGCGCCTGGAGGAAGCCAAGAAGCGCGATCACCGGAAGCTCGGGCGGGAGCTGGATCTCTTCGACTTCTTCGACGTCGCTCCGGGGGCCCCCTTCTGGCTGCCCGGCGGCATGATCCTGGTGCGGGAGCTGGAGAAGTTCGCGCGCGAGTCCCTCGACGCCCGCGGCTACCAGGAGATCTCGACCCCCATGCTGGTCAACAAGAAGCTCTGGGAGGAGTCGGGACACTGGGATCTGTACGGTGACAACATGTTCAAGGTCGAGGTGGAGGACGAGGTCTTCAGCCTCAAGCCCATGAACTGCCCGCCCTCCACTTACGTCTACCGCCGGGCTCTCCGCTCCTACCGCGACCTGCCGCTGCGCTACTCGGAGATGGGGCGCTGCCACCGCAACGAGCGATCCGGAACGCTCACGGGGCTGATCCGCGTCAGGCAGTTCACCCAGGACGACGCGCACATCTACCTGCGTCCCGATCAGCTCCAGGACGAGATCACGGCACTCCTCAGGCTGGTGGGCGAGTGGTACAAGACCTTCAACCTGGCGCCCTCGTTCAAGCTCTCGACGCGGCCCGAGAAGAAGCTGGGCACCGAGGAGCAGTGGGACGCCGCCGAGCAGGCGCTGCACAAGGCGCTCCGAGCCAACGGGCTCGCCTACCAGCTCAATCCCGGCGACGGCGCCTTCTACGGCCCCAAGATCGATATCGACGTCCACGACGTGCTGGCACGCCCATGGCAGCTGGCCACCATCCAGGCGGACTTGACCATGCTGCCCGAGCGCTTCCAGCTGGAGTACATCGACAGCGACGGGCAGCCCAAGCGCCCGGTGGTGATCCACCGCGCCATCTTCGGCTCGTACGAGCGCTTCATCGCCATCCTGACCGAGCACTTCGCGGGTGCGTTCCCGACGTGGCTCGCGCCCGTTCAAGCCCGGATACTGCCCATCAGCCTAAAGCACGCGGAGTACGCGCGCGGTGTCCTCGCTCGGTTCCGGGAGGCGCGGGTCCGGGTCGAGCTGGACGACCGGAACGAGAAGCTCGGGTATCGCATCCGCGAGGCCCAGCTCCAGAAGGTTCCCTACATGCTGGTTGTCGGAGAGCGCGAAGCCCAGAACGGCACGACGAGCCTGCGCCGGCGCACGGGCGAGGACTTGGGCGCGGTGCCCGTGGACCGTGTCCTCACCGAAATCCTGGCCGAGATCGGAAGTCGTTCCGCCACCCTGACCGTGGGTCGCTCGGCCTGAGCGCAACCCGCACTTAAGGAGCCACGGCTATAGCGGCGAAGGACATTCGCATCAACGAGGGGATTCGCGTGCGGGAAGTCCGGGTGGTGAGCGCCGAGGGCGAGCAGCTGGGGATACTCCCCATCGCCCAGGCGCTCGAGCTGGCGCGGCAGCGGGACATGGACCTGGTGGAGGTGGCGGGCGAGGCCGTGCCGCCGGTCTGCCGGATCATGGATTTCGGCAAGTACAAGTACCTCCAAGCCCGCCGGCAGAAGGATGCGCGGAAGAAGCAGACGGTCATCCAGGTGAAGGAGGTCAAGCTGGGGCCCAAGACCGACACCCACGACTTCGACTTCAAGGCCAAGCACGTGCGGCGCTTCATCGAGGAGGGCAACAAGGCCAAGGTCACGGTGCGCTTCAAGGGGCGGGAGATGGCCCACACGGACCTGGGCTGGAAGATGCTGAATCGGATGGTGGACATCATGTCCGACGTCGCCGTGATCGAGAACCACCCGCGCATGGAAGGCCGCATGCTGAGCATGATCCTCTCGCCCAAGCCGCGCTAGGAGCAAGAAAGGACACAACATGCCCAAGATGAAGACCAAGCGTGCCGCGGCCAAGCGCCTCAAGCGGACGGCGTCCGGCAAGCTCAAGCGGCACAGCGGGTGGAAACGTCACCTGCTGGAGTCGAAGCCTCCAAAGCGCAAGCGACGGCTCCGGAAGGCGACGCTGATCGTCCCGGCGGACCAGCCGCGGCTCGACGTCCTGGTCCCCTATCTCTAGTTCGGCACAACTCAAGGAGACCGTCACATGCCACGGGCCAAGGGCGGGTCCAAGACCCGCCAGCGCAGGAAGAAGATCCTCAAGCAGGCGAAGGGCTACTTCGGGGGCCGGCGCAAGCTCTACCGCACGGCGGCGGAGACCGTGCTGCGCGCCGGTGCCTTCGCTTACACTGGGCGCAAGCAGAAGAAGCGGCGCGCGCGCGCGCTCTGGATCATCCGCGTCAATGCCGCGTGCCGCCCGCTCGGGCTCTCGTACTCGACGTTCATGAACGGGCTCAAGAAGGCCGGTATCGCTCTCGACCGCAAGATCCTGGCCGAGCTCGCCGTCTCCGATCCCAGCGCCTTCGCGAGGCTGGCGGAGACGGCGCGAGCCCAGCGCGCCTAGCCGCGTTCGAGCGAGCGAGCTCAGAACCCGTCCGAGAAATCCCTCATGCGACGTGATCGATGTTCGAGCGCCGGCTTTGCCGGCGCAACCGATTCTTGGGGGGAGGTTCGGAAGGGGGGCGGAGCCTCCCTCCGAGTTGCCTAAGCGTGGCCGGGGACCCGCGGGTCCAGGCAATCCTCGACCGGGCCCTGGCGGAGATCGCCGGGGCCCGCTCCACGACCGACCTCGAGCAGGTCCGCGTCCGCGTGCTCGGGCGTACCGGCGAGCTGACGGGACTCCTGCGCTCGCTCGGGGTACTCCCGGCCGCCGAGCGCCCCCGTGTCGGCCAGCAGGCGAACCAGGCCAAGGTCGAGATCGAGGCCCTCATCGCGGAGAAGCTCGCCGCGCTCAAGCGAGCCGAGCGTGAGCAGGCACTGGCCGCGGCGCGGCTGGACCCGACCCTCCCCGGCCGCCGCGTCCCCCCGGGTCCCGTCCACCCGATCACACGCGTCCAGGACGAGATCATCGAGATCTTCGAGGGGCTGGGCTTCTCGGTGGCCGAAGGGCCGGAGGTCGAGACCGACTACTACAACTTCTCCGCGCTCAACTTCCCTGACGACCACCCGGCGCGCGACATGCAGGATACCTTCCACCTGTCGCCCGACACGCTGCTCAGGACCCACACCTCGCCGGTGCAGATCAGGACCATGAAGGCCCAACGGCCCCCGGTGCGCTTCATCTTTCCGGGCAAGGTGTACCGACGCGACGCCGACATCACGCATTCGCCCATGTTCCACCAGGTCGAGGGGCTCGCCGTGGACCGGCGGGTGACCATGGCCGACCTCAAGGCGACGCTCGAGCTGTTCGCGCAGCAGATGTTCGGGCCGCGCTCCCGGCTGCGGTTTCGTCCCTCGTTCTTCCCCTTCACGGAACCCTCGGCGGAGGCGGACGTGTTCTGCTTCCTCTGTGACGGCGTCGGCTGCCGGGCATGCACGGACGGCTGGCTCGAGATCCTGGGCTCGGGCATGGTGCACCCCAACGTCCTGCGCAACGTCGGGTACGACCCCGAGGAAGTGACCGGCTGGGCCTTCGGCATGGGCGTCGACCGCGTCGCCATGCTCAAGTACGGCATCGACGACATCCGGCTTCTCTTCGAGAACGACCTGCGCTTCCTCCAGCAGTTCGCGCCGCCCCTCACCCCGCCCTCTCTCCAGAGAGGAGCGGGAAATGAGGCTTCCCTCTCCCCCGACGGGGAAGAGGGGCACGGTGATGGGGAGCGATGAAGATCTCCCACCGCTGGCTCAAGGAGTTCGTGGAGACCGAGCTCACTCCGCGGGAAATCGCCGACCGGCTGATCAACGCCGGCATCGAGGTCGCGACGATCACGCCCGTGGTGGAAGGCCTCGCCGGCGTCGTGATCGCGGAGATCGAGGAAGTCGAAGGCGATCTGGGCCCGACGCCGGCCGGCCACCGGAACAAGCTCTGCCGCGTGGCGCTCCCCGATCGGAAGTTCTCCGTCATCTGCGGCGCGCCCAACGCGGTGCCCGGACTGCGGACCGCCTTCGCCCCGCCCGGCGCGACCCTGCCCGGAGGCGGCACCGTCAAGGCTGCGCTCATCCGCGGTGTCAGCTCGGAGGGCATCCTCTGCTCGGAGAAGGACCTCGGGCTGAGCCTAGACCATGGCGGCATCCTGGCCCTGCCCGGCGATGCGCCGCTCGGCGCCGATCTCGGCACTTACCTGGGGCTCGATGATTGGATCCTCGAGATCGAGATCACGCCCAACCGTCCCGACGCGCTCTCGGTGGTCGGCGTCGCGCGCGAGATCGCGGCGCTCACCGGCGCGCCGTTCCGCTTCCCTCAGGTCGCCGTGAAGGAGAGCGAGCCGGAGGCCTCGAGCCTCGCCGCCGTCGAAGTCGAGGCCCCGGACCTTTGCCCGCGCTTCTGCGCCCGCGTGATCACCGGGCTCACCGTGCGCCCGTCACCGCCGTGGTTGGCCCAGCGGCTGCGCGCGGTCGGGCTCCGCCCGATCAACAACCTGGTGGACGTCACCAACTACGTCATGTGGGAGCTGGGGCAGCCGCTCCACGCCTTTGACTTCAACACCATCGCCCAACACAAGATCGTGGTCAGACGCGCGAGGGCGGGCGAGCGGCTCATCACGCTGGACGGCCAGGAGCGCGCCCTCGGGCCCGCGATGGCCATGGTGTGCGATCCGGAGCGCGCCCTCGCCGTGGGGGGCGTGATGGGCGGCGCGGAGGCCGAGGTCACCGACCGGACCACGGCGGTGCTGCTGGAGGCCGCCTACTGGGACCCGGGCTCCATCCGCCGCACCTCGCGCGCGCTCGGGCTCGCCACCGACGCAGCCTATCGATTCGAGCGGGGCGGCGACATCGAGGGGCTGACCGAGGCCCTGAATCGCGCCGCCCAGCTCATGGCTGATCTGGGAGGCGGGACAGTGAGGCGCGGGATGCTCGACGTGTACCCGGCGCCGCGCGTTCGTCCCCGGATCACGCTGCGGCTCTCGAGAGTGGAGCGGCTCATCGGGGCCTGCCCGCCGCGGGAGGACGCGGTGCGTATCCTCCAGGCGCTGGGCTTCGCCGTCGATGACTCCGCGGCCGATCTCCGGGTGGTCGTGCCGAGCTTCAGGCGCGACATCTTCCAGGAGGATGACCTGATCGAGGAGATCATCCGCATCTGGGGCTATGACAAGATCCCGCTGGCACTGGATCGCGGCGGCATGCTGTTGCCGGTCACCCGGCCCGCCGGGCTCCGCCTCGCCCGCGCCGTCAGCCGCCAACTCAATGCGGTGGGGCTCTTCGAATGCATCAGCTATGCATTCGTGGATCCCGATCGGCTCGAGCGGATGGGCTGGCAGGACGGGTCCGGGCTGATCACCCTCCAGAACCCGCTCTCGCGCGAGCGCTCGGTTCTGCGTCCCTCACTCCTGCCGGGCCTGCTCGAGGTGCTCGCGACCAATGCGAGCCGACAGACCACCGATGTGCGGGTCTTCGAGGTGGGCCGCGTCTTCATGCCTCACCGCGAGGAGGATGGCGACCGGCCCGCTCACGAGGAGCTGTGGGTGGGCGTGGCGCTCACGGGACTGCGCCAGCCCCGCGCCTGGCATGCGCCGCGCGAGCGCGTGGACCTCTACGACGCCAAAGGCATGGCCGAGTTGGCGCTGGCGGCCGCAGGTGTGTCGGGCTGGGAGGCGGCGCCCTGGCCCGAGGGCGCCCTCCCGCGCTACCTCGAGCGGGGACGCGGTGGCCGCCTCATGGTGGCGAGCCGGGAGGTGGGCTCCTTCGGGGAGCTGGCGTTGCCGGTGCGCGAGGCCTTCGACCTGGCGGCGCCGGTGTTCGTCGCCGAGCTATCGCTCTCGACGCTGCTGACGCTACAGACCTGGGCGCCGCGCTATGAGGCGTTGCCGCGCTACCCGGCCGTCCAGCGCGATCTCGCCCTCGTCGTGCCCGAGGACGTCACGGCTGGAGAGGTCGAGTCGGCAATCCGTGCCATGCGCCTCCCGCTGCTCACGCGGCTCGCGCTCTTCGACGTCTACACCGGCGATCAGATCGGCCCGGGGCGGCGGAGCCTCGCGTGGAGCTTGACGTTCCAGGCCCCGGACCGCACTCTCAGAGACGGCGAGGTCAACGACCTGCATGCAAGGATCGTCACTGAGATCGCCAAGCGCTTCAAGGCGGAAGTCAGAGGGATCTGAGGATGGCCGAGGATCTGTCGGAGCGCGTGGCCGAGCTCGAGAAATCGGTGAAGCGCGCGGTGGAGGCCTTGGCGCTGTTGAGGAGGGAGCGCGATGCCCTGCAGGCCAGGCTCGGGGCCCTGGAAGCCGAGCGGGGCGAGTTGCAGGCGCTCAAACAGGAGCGCAAGGAAGTGCTGGCCCAGGTGGACAGCATTCTCAAGGAGCTGGACAAACTCGATCTGTAAGAGTCACCCGCTCCGCTCAGGCGAGAGGGGTAAGGTGAGGGGGTGACCCGCTTCCCCCGCGGAGAGGGCTAAGGGTGAGGGGTGGCGCTCATGCCGGACAAGAGCCGTGTCGAGGTAGAGATCCTGGGGCAGAAGTACACCATCCGCAGCGAAGCGCCGCCCGAGTACGTCCGCGAGCTGGCCGCCTATGTCGAGCGGCGCGTGAGAGAGGTCCAAGGCCCGAGCCCAGCGCAGGAACCGGTGAAGCTTCTGGCCCTGGCCGCTCTCTACATCGCCGACGAGCTGTTCCGTCTGAGGGACGAGCAGGCCCTGGCCGATGAGGACACGAGCGCGCGGCTGGACGCCCTGAGCCGGCTCCTGGATTCCGTCGCCCCGCCGCCTGCGTGAAGCCTTCATTGCCCTGCGCTGTACGTGATGCCGGGGGGAAGTTTCAACCTCAATCCAAATAAGGACGCCGTTCACGAGGGTGGTGCGCAAGCCCCTCCCAGAAGGGGAAGCCTGAAGCCCTCACTCTTGGCGCCCACCTGGTGACACCAGGTTCGAAACACCGTCGGCACACGGCAGAGGCGGGGCTCCCACTTTCGTTGACATTGCCGCGGCGGCAGCCTATAATTTTTCAGCATTAGCAGGCACTTCCCGCTCTTTCCCCAGTGGGCACCGCCCGTCCGGGGTTTAACCCGGAATGGAGTGATGGATGAACGGAATGACCTGGCTGTTGCCAGTCGTCGCTGTCCTCGCCCTGTTCGTCGGCTATTTCGCTCAGAAACTTACCACCGCCCGCAAGCTCGGTGACGCGGAGACCCGGGCCCAGCGCATCCTCGATGATGCCAAGCGCCTGGTCGACCAGGCCGTGCGCGACTCCGAGGCCCAGGTCCGGGAGGCCGAGGCCAAGGTCCGCGCCGGCGAGCTGGAAGCCAAAGAGCTGATGCTCAAGGTTCGCGGAGAGCTGGACCAGGAGGCCCGCGCCCGCCAAAGGGAGATCCAGGAGGTCGAGCGCCGCATCCTCCAGCAGGAGGAGCATCTCGGCCGACGGCTCGACCAGCTCGACCGGCGAGAGACGGATGCCCAGGCCCGCGAGCGCTCCCTGGCCGAGCGCGAGCGCGCGGTCGCCGGCAACGAGGCACGGCTGAGCACGGCGCTGGAGGAGCAGCGCCGGAAGCTGGAGGGGATCGCCGGGCTCACCGCCGAGGAGGCCAAGCGCCAGCTCCTGGGCCAGATGGAGGCCGAGGCGCGCCGCGAGGCCCAGCTCATCGGCATGCGTCTCGAGGAGGAGGCGCGCGAGACCGCCCATGTCAAGGCCAAGGAGGTGCTGGCCACCACCATCCAGCGCCTGGCCCCCGACTATACCGTCGAGACCGCCGTCTCCATCGTGGACCTGCCCTCCGACGATATGAAGGGCCGCATCATCGGTCGGGAGGGCCGCAACATCCGGGCACTGGAGCAGCACACCGGCGTGGACCTCATCGTCGACGATACGCCCGAGGCGGTGCTCATTTCCGCCTATGACCCCTACCGTCGCGAGATCGCGCGGCTTGCGCTACAGAAGCTCATCGCCGACGGGCGCATCCACCCCGCGCGCATCGAGGAGGTGGTGGTCAAGGTCAAGCAGGAGATGGAGCAGCACATCAAGGAAGAGGGTGAGAGGGCCTGCTTCGAGGTGGGCGTGCACGGGCTGCACGCCGAGCTGGTCAAGCTGGTCGGCCGCATGAAGTACCGGACCTCGTACGGCCAGAACTGCCTGCAGCACTCGAAGGAGGTGGCCTGGCTCGCCGGCATGATGGCCGCCGAGATCGGCGCCGACGCCAAGCTCGCCAAGCGCATGGGGCTGCTCCACGACATCGGTAAGGCGTTGACCCATGAGCAGGAGGGAAGCCACCCGGAGTTGTCGCTGCAGGTGCTGTCGAAGTACGGTGAGTCGCCCCAGGTCATCAACGCCGCGCTCTGCGGCCACGAGAACGTCGAGCCCGAGACCATCGAGGCCGTGCTCACCGAGGCGGCCGACGGCATCTCGGCGGCCCGGCCCGGCGCGCGTCGCGACGTGCTCGAGAGCTACATCAAGCGTCTCGCGAAGCTCGAGGAGATCGCCATGTCCTACAAGGGCGTGGAGATGTGCTACGCGATCCAGGCGGGGCGCGAGCTCCGGATCATGACCAAGGCCGACCAGATCTCGGACCTCGACGCCCACCAGCTCGCCAAGGACATCTCCAAGCGCATCGAGGCCGAGATGCAGTACCCCGGCCACATCAAGGTGGTCGTGATCCGCGAGACCCGCGCGGTCGAGGTGGCCAAGTGACGGCGCGCCCGGTCACGGTCCTGTGCGTGGGCGACGTGTTCGGCGAGCCCGGCCGGCGCGCCATCGAGACCCTGCTGCCGCGGCTCAAGAAGCAGTACGAGGTGGACGTGGCGGTGGTGAACGTCGAGAACGCTGCCGCCGGCGCCGGCGTGACGCCGCCGATGGCGAAGGCCTTTCTCGAGCAGGGCGCGGACGTGATGACCTCCGGCAACCACATCTGGGACAAGAAGGAGGTCATCGAATACATCGTCAAGGAAAACCTCCTGCTGCGTCCCGCCAACTATCCACCGGGCACGCCCGGCACGGGCTCCATCGTGGTGAAGGCCGGGCCCCACAGGGTTGCCGTCCTCAACATGATGGGGCGGGTGTTCCTGCCGCTCCTGGACTGTCCCTTCCGCAAGGCGGACGAGGAGATCCCGCGCCTACGCCAGGAGACGCCGATCATCGTCGTGGACATGCACTGCGAGGCGACCTCTGAGTCCCAGGCGATGGGCTGGTACCTCGACGGCCGCGTCAGCGCGGTGGTCGGCACCCACCGCCATGTCCAGACGGCGGACGAGCGCATCCTGCCCAAGGGCACGGCCTACATCACCGATCTCGGCCTCACCGGTCCCACCGACTCCGTCATCGGCGTGGAGCCCCGGATCGCGCTCCAGCGCTTCCTCACCCAGATGCCGAACCGCTTCGAGCCCGCCAAGGGCCCCGTCGCGCTCCACGGCGCCGTGATCCGCATCGACCCCGGAACGGGGCGGGGTCTCTCCATCGAGCGCTTGCGCGTCCCCCTCCCTGCCTGAGCCCCGGCGCCGTGCAGATCCTGGACGGCAAGGCGGTCGCGGCGAAAGTGCTGGCCGAGGTCAGGATCGGCGTCCAGAGCTTCTCTCACAGGACCGGAGTCACGCCCGCCCTCGCCGTGGTGCTGGTCGGCGACTTCGCGCCGTCGAAGATCTACGTCAGGAACAAGAAGAAGGCGGCCGACGAGGTCGGCATCGCTTCGCGGGACTACCTCTTCCCTCATGGGTGCCCGCAGGAGAATCTGTTGGCGACCCTCCAGGAGATCAATCGTGACCCTGCCATCCACGCCATCCTGCTCCAGCTCCCGCTGCCAGCGGGGCTCGACGAGGACGCGGCGGTCAATGCCATCGCGCCCGAGAAGGACGCCGACGGGTTGCATCCCTGCAACCTCGGCAATCTCCTCGCGGGCAAGCCGATGCTGGTTCCGTGCACGCCGGCTGGCTGCCTTGAGATCCTCGATCATTACGGCGTGGATCTCAAGGGCGCCGAGGCGGTGGTCCTCGGTAGGTCGCGGCTAGTCGGCAAGCCCCTCGCCCATCTCCTGCTGGCCCGCCACGCCACCGTGACCGTATGCCATACGCGCACGCGCGAGCTGACCGCGCACACGCGCCGCGCCGATGTGCTGTGCGTGGCCACCGGGCAGGCCGGCGTCGTAACCGGCGACATGATCAAGGAGAGTGCCGTGGTGGTCGACGTCGGGGTCAACCGGCTCGACTCGGGCAAGGTCGTGGGCGATGTGGACTTCGAGTCGGCCAGCCGGAAGGCGCGCGCCATCACCCCCGTGCCCGGAGGCGTCGGCCCCACGACCATCGCCATGCTCCTCCGCAACACCTTGCTCGCCGCGCAGCGCCAGCGCGGTTCCCTCTCCCCCCCGGGGAGAGGGCGTTGAGCGACCCTCACCCCGACCCTCTCCCGGGAGGGAGAGGAGGGCGAAACACCCTCACCCTCGCTCCCTCCCTAGCAGGAAGAGAGGATCGATTCTTGAAGCCCTCTCCCCACCGGGGACAGGCTAGTGTCCTGTCCCAGAAGCTTGTGGACAAAGCGCCGGGCGGGGCGGGGGGCCCCGCCGCGGAACCGTGGCTTCTGCGCGTTGCTGGAGGCGAAAGCTTCACTCTCGTGGCTCCTTACGAGTGCCAGGTGCGGGTTGCGACTCAGCGTGTTCCGCGGCGGGGCCCCCCGCCCCGCCCGGCGCCCGCGAGTCAACGGATTTCTGGGACGCCACACGAGGGTGAGGCGCAGGGAGACCCGTGGCTGAGCGGGCGGTGTTCACGGTCTCCGAGCTGACCGCGCGCATCAAGGGCAAGCTCGAGGACGCCTTCCCCGCCGTCTGGGTCGAGGGGGAGATCAGCAATCTCCGCTTGCCGTCCTCAGGCCATGCCTACTTCACGCTCAAGGACGATCTGGCGCAGCTCCGCTGCGTGCTGTTCAGGGGTCGCGGCCGCCGCGTCCGCTTCGAGCTCGAAGACGGTCTCCAGGTCCTGGCCTTCGGCGGCCTGGACGTGTACGCCGCCCGCGGCGAGTATCAGTTCGTCGTCGAGCTGATGGAGCCCAAGGGGCTGGGCGCGCTCCAGCTCGCCTTCGACCAGCTCAAGCGCAAGCTGGCCGCCGAGGGACTCTTCGACCCGGCCCGCAAGCGCCCGCTCCCGCACTTTCCCCGGACCATCGGCATCGTCACCTCGCCGACCGGCGCGGCCCTCCGCGACATGCTCCACATCATCGGCCGCCGCTTCGGCGAGCTGCGGGTCCTCGTCGCGCCCGTGCGCGTCCAGGGCGAGGGGGCGGCGATGGAAATCGTCGAGGCCCTGCGCAATCTGGGCGACGTGGCGGATCTCGACGTGCTGATCGTGGGACGCGGCGGTGGTTCCATCGAGGACCTGTGGGCCTTCAACGACGAGCGGGTGGCCCGCGCCATCGCGGCCGCGAAGGTGCCGGTGATCTCCGCTGTCGGCCACGAGACCGACTTCACCATCGCCGACTTCGTGGCGGACCTGCGGGCGCCGACGCCCTCGGGCGCTGCCGAGCTGGTCGTCAGGGAAAAGCTCGCGGTGATCCGCTCCCTGGTCGATCTCTACGACCGGCTCAAGCAGGGCATGCTGTCGCGGGTGGAGCAAAGCCGCGAGCGCGCCCTCTTCCTCGCCCGGCGACGGGTTTTCACCGACCCGGCCCGCGCGCTTCGCGACCGGCATCGCCGGGTTGACGAGCTCACCGCCCGCCTCCGCGCGGCCGCCCGGGCCCATCGCCGCCACGTCGCCTATCGCATCGCCCTGGCGACAAACGCCTTGAGTTCGCTCCATCCGTTGGCTAGGATCTCCCAGGGACGGGTCGTGCTTGCCCAGCTCCGCGGCCGGCTCGTCACCGCCGGGGGCCACAGCATCAAGGCCTCGCGTCACCGCTTCGAGACCTCGGTCGGACGGCTCGAGAGCCTCTCGCCCCTCGCCGTCCTCGGCCGAGGCTACAGTCTGACCCGGCTCCCATCGGGGGCTGTGGTGAGGCGGGCCGTCCAGACGCATCCCGGCGCCGTCATCGAGATTCTGCTTCACGAAGGCGCGCTCGAAGCGCGCGTGGAGCAGGTGAGCGAGCGAGATGAGCGACATCAAGTTTGAGGACGCCCTCCAGCGTCTCGAGCAGATCGTGGATCAGCTCGAGGTAGGCAACCTCGGGCTGGAGGAGTCCCTCAAGGTCTTCGAGGAGGGCGTGGGTCTCGCGCGCCGCTGCTCCAGGTACCTCGACGAGGCCGAGAAGCGCATCGAGCTGCTGACCCGGGACGAGGGCGGGGCGCTCAAGACGGAGCCGCTTCCGCTCGAGGAGGACGAGGGCGAGTGAGCTTCGATCTCGGGACTTACATGAAGGAGCGGGCGGCCGCGGTGGACGCCGCCCTCGAGCGTTTCCTGCCCGCCGAGACCGAGCCGCCGGAGACACTCCACAAGGCCATGCGCTACAGCGTCTTCGCCGGCGGCAAGCGCCTCCGTCCCGTGCTGGCCATCGCCGGCGCCGAGGCGGTCAGCGGCCAGATGGACGACATCATGCCCACGGCCTGCGCCCTCGAGCTGATCCACACCTACTCGCTTGTCCACGACGATCTCCCCGCGATGGACGACGATGACTTCCGACGCGGTGTCCCCACCAACCACAAGGTGTTCGGCGAGGCCACCGCCATCCTGGCGGGCGACGCGCTCTTGACCTTGGCCTTCCGCCTCGTGGCGGAGAACGTCAGGCCGGGGATGGACGCGATGCGGCTGCGCGACGTGCTGACCGACATCGCCGACGCGGCCGGGTACGCCGGTATGGTGGGCGGGCAGGTGGCCGACCTCCTGTCCGAGGGCAAGCGCGTGAGCGCCGACGCCGTGGACTGCATCCACGCGCGCAAGACCGGCGCGCTCATCCGCACTTCCCTGCGAGTCGGGGCCAGGATCTGCGGGGCCACGCCCGCCCAGATCCGCGCCCTCAGCGACGCCGGCGCCGATCTGGGCTTGGCCTTCCAGATCGTCGACGACATCCTGGATGTGGTGTCCAGCTCGACCGAGCTGGGCAAGACGGCCGGCAAGGACCAGGCGCAGCAGAAGGCCACGTATCCCGCGATCCACGGGCTCGAGGCCTCTCGTGCCCGGGCCCGGCATCTGATCGGCGCGGCCGAGGAAGCCCTGGCCGAGCTCGGTCCGCGCGCCGAGCCCATCCGCGCCCTCGGCCGCTTCATCCTCGAGCGCCGGGCCTGACTCCATGCGTGGGATCCACGCGCGGCGCCCGCTTGCTTCCCTCTCCTCTCTGGGGAGAGGGAAGGGTAAGGGGTGGCCGGAGCGCCGCCCTCAACGCGACCCTCTCCCCAAGAGGGAGAGGGGGTGGAGGACCTGAGGCATGTCGGACATCCAGACCCTTTACGCGCGCGAGGTCCTTGACTCCCGCGGCAACCCAACCGTCGAGGTCGAGGTCTGGCTCGAGTCGGGCGCCTTCGGCCGGGCGCTGGTGCCCTCGGGTGCCTCCACGGGCAAGCGTGAGGCCGTGGAGCTGCGTGACGACGAGGCCGTGCGCTACCAGGGCAAGGGCGTCCGGCGCGCCGTCCAGAACGTGGTCGAGACCATCGCCCCCGAGATCGTCGGCATGGAGGCCGCGGAGCAGGCGCAGATCGACCGTGCGCTGCTCGAGCTGGACGGCACGCCCGATAAGTCCGGGCTCGGGGCCAATGCCCTCCTCGGCGTCTCGATGGCCGTCGCCCGGGCGGCGGCGGATGACGCGGGGTTGCCGCTCTACCAGTACCTCGGCGGACCCGGCGGGCGCCTCCTGCCGGTGCCGCTCATGAACGTGGTCAACGGCGGCGCTCATGCCGACAACGGCCTCGACATCCAGGAGTTCATGCTGGTGCCGGCCGGGGCCGGGAGCTTCGGCGAGGCCCTCCGCATGGGCGTGGAGATCTTCCACACGCTCAAGCGCCTGCTCAGGAGCGAGGGGCTCTCCACCGGCGTGGGCGACGAGGGGGGCTTCGCCCCGGCGCTCGGGGGGAACGAGGCCGCACTGGACTTCCTGATGCGCGCCATCGAGCGCGCCGGTTACCGGGCAGGCGAGGAGGTCTGGCTCGCGCTGGACGTGGCCGCGAGCGAGTTCGGCGAGCGCGGGCGGTACCGGCTGCGCGCCGACCGGACGGAGAAGTCCTCGGAGGAAATGGTCGCCTTCTACGAGGCCCTGATCGGCCAGTACCCGATCTGCTCCATCGAAGACGGGCTCGGCGAGGATGACTGGGAGGGCTGGCAGGGACTCACCCGCCGGCTCGGATCGCGCGTTCAGCTCGTGGGCGATGACATCTTCGTGACCAATCCGGCCATCATCCAGGAGGGCATCCGCAAGGGGGTCGCCAACGCCCTCCTCGTCAAGCTCAACCAGATCGGCACCCTCACGGAGACGCTCGAGGCCGTCGAGCTGGCCAAGCGCGCCGGCTACGGCACCATCATCTCGCACCGGTCGGGCGAGACCGAGGACGCGTTCATCGCCGACCTCGCCGTTGCCGTCAATGCCGGGCAGATCAAGACGGGCTCCCTCGCCCGCGGCGAGCGCACCGCGAAGTACAACCAGCTCCTGCGCATCGAGGAGGAGCTGGGGGGAGCGGCCGTGTGGCCGGGCAGCGCCGCCTTCGAGAGGGGCTCCCGGTGACGGCGCGCGGCCTCGGCGTGACGGCCCTCCTGGTGTCGGCCCTCGCCATCCTCGGCTACGGCGGCCAGAGCCTCACCCGCGCCTGGCAGATGAAGCGCGAGGTCGAGGGCCTGGAGCGCGAGATCGCCGGGCTCCGCGCCGAGACCACCGAGCTTCAGGCCGTGGTCGCCCGGCTCCGCTCCGATCCCGATTCCATCGAGAAAGTCGCCCGCGAGGCGCTGGGGCTCGTCAAGCCCGGCGAGCGCGTGCTCAAGCTCCCGCCCTCGCCTGGAGGCCAGTGATCGCCGATGGAGCTCCTCTTCGTTCTGTTTCTTGTCGCGTTCTTCCTGAACGTCCGCGCGGCCTTCAAGCTCGGCGTCGACTGGAAGGGCATGCTGACCACCGTCAGCTTCGTGAGAGAGGCGTATGCGCGCCTGGACGAGCTGCCCGGTGAGGAGGCCCTCGAGCGAGAGCCTCGCGCCCCCGTGTTCTTGCATCTCGTCCCTGCCTACCAGGAGCCCGACATCGCCGCTACCGTGTCGGCCCTCGTCGGCTCGCGCTATCCCCATGGCCGGCTCCACGTGGTCGTGATCACGAAGGAGGGGGAGGAGCGCGCCCCCCATCCCGCCATCGGGGCCAGCACCGGTGAGCTGGTGCGCCGGCTCCGTGACGGCCTCCCGCCTTATCAGCAAAAGCGGCTCACGCTCCTGGTCATGCCCGGACCCGGGCGCAAGGCCCACCAGCTCAACTGGGCGCTCCGGCCCGAGGCGGTCGCCGAGATCCTGGGCGAAGACGCCGACCCCACGCGCGTCTTCGTGGGCGTCAGCGACGCCGACTCGGTCCCCGACCCGGACGCCTACCGCTGGATCGCCCATCGCGAGTTGACCGGGTCTGGCGCTTTGGCGTATCAGGGCATCACGCTGTCGCTCGGCAATTACGATCGTCTGACGATCCGCGGCAAGATCTGCGCGATCCAGCAGTCCTCGATCTTCATCCGCGTGTCCATCGCGCGGCTCATCAACGAGGTCAAGCGCCTGCGCCTGTTCGCGGCGCTCGCTGCGCGAGCGCCGCGCTTGGCCCGGCTGGTCCGGCCGGCCTTCGAATTTCTCTTCCGCCGCTCGCAGATCTGCCTCGGCCACAACCAGTTCGTGCGCCTGGACGCGCTCGTGTCGCTCGGCGGCTTCCCCACCTCGGGCGCCACCGAGGACTCCACGCTCGGCTATGCGCTGGGGGGGCGCGGCATCCTCATCCAAGCCATGCCCATGGTCGAGCTCACCGATCTGCCCGAGACCTCCGAGAAGGTGATTCGCCAGAACGCGCGGTGGTACCTGGGCGTGCTCGACGATATCCCGTTTCTCTGGCGCGCCTGGCGCGGGTCTCCCTCGGCTTTCAACCTGGCCCAGTTCCTGCGCCATGTCGGCAACAAGGTGGTGGAGTGGCCCATCGCCGCGCTCGTGTACCCGGTGATGGGCTATCTCGGGTGGTACCTGGCCTACACTTTCCGATGGCAGCACCCGTGGCTCTTCTATGTCGCCATCGCGGCGCCCACGCTCTCGCTCGCCCTCACCATCTGGGTCGGCGGCATCATGACCCAGTCGCTCATCGAGGACCTGCATCCATACCTGCCGCGTCCCGTCGATCTCCGGCGCAAGAGCCTCAAGGAGAAGCTCCTCGGCACCTTCCGCTGCCAGACCTACTGGCTCCTCGCCACCCGCGGCGCCTGGCGCGTGCTCTGGGCGCTGCTGACCAAGGGCCAGTACGAGGCGGGCAAGACCGACCGCGTGGCAAAGATCCCCGCGGCTAACGGGGCAGGAGCGCGTCCACCAGCCGGAGCAGGTTCCAGCCGTCGTGCATCCTGTCGCTGAGGGACGGCCACAGCGCCTTCGGACCGGTGTGATGGAAGGTCCTGAAGAGCGCGAGGTGGGCTCGGTGTCCGGCGGCCGCCGCCAGGCGCAAGCTCTCCGTGAAGGGGATCGAGTCATCCGCCGTCCCGTGGGCGATCAGCAGCCGTGCGTGGATGCGAGAGACGGCGCCGAGCGGTGAGAGGCGGCTCAGCGCCTCGCGCGCGCCTGGCGGAAGCTGAGCGAGCAGGCCCGACACCGCGTCTTCCCGCGGGTTCAGGACGAGGGCCAGCACCGCGCGCCCTTCGGACCCGAGCGCCTGCTCGATCTGGCGAGTGTCGTCGCCAGGGTCGGCGAGCTTCCGGCGGGCGATCTCATCCAGCCGTTGGTGGTCGGGCTGCTGCTGAACGAACCCGACCAGCAGGGCCAAGAGCTTCCAGCGGTTGTACTCCTCCTGTCCCTGGACGTACCGCTGTCCAGCGAACTGGTGCGCGCCCGTCGTTATGTAGCCGATGACGAGTGTGAGGTCGGCGTAGCCACCGAAGCTCGCCGCAACGCGGAGCCCGGGAAAATCGGCGGCCGCGAGCAGCGCCGGCCCGGCCCCGAAGCTGAAGCCCGCTATCCCGGCTGATTCGTTGAGCGTGACCGTGTAGCGGAGCGCCGCGCGGACATCGTCGACCTCCCGCCCGGTGAGCTGAAAAGCAGCCAGGTCCTCGAACTGGGGCACTAGCACCAGCATCCCCTGCTGGCTGAGGAGATGGGCCAGCCGCGCCAGGTCAGGCTGGCGCCGGCCCGCCCGAGAGAGACCGTGGACAAGGAGCAGCGCGCCGCGCGGCCGCGCCGGCCGGTAGAGATCGGCCTGAAGCCGGCCGGACTGCGCGGGTAGGGTGATTTCCTCTCGAGTGGCACGCTTCAAGATTGGGGCAAACCAGTCTTCTGTAGTCGGCGCCGCCAGGGACAGACCGAAGATCACGGCCGGCCCGAAGCGGGCGGCCAGGGCCAGGGTCACCGCAAAGAGCACCAGGCCGGCGAGGCAAACAACATGTCGCCGCATCGGTCCCGCTAGCGTACCACTGTCTTCGTACCAGTCACGTACCATACCACTGGGCTTGCCACCCCCCAGTTTTTTCGGAGCCGACAGGGGGCGGTGCCAGGCGGCGGACGGCTGACGGGTGCGAGGTGGAGCGGGGGATGGGCGATGAGGGCGGTGGGACAACTCAGTGCAGGGCGAGGTGAGCGAGAGCGCCATGCCCCCCTGGCGGGAGGGACCGCGCCAAGTGTTCAGGGCAAAAGCGCGCGCCCAGCGACACGTCGCCAGGGTAGGCGCCTGGCAGCTCAGAGGGTGGGGGCGATGTGATAAAGGCCGCGAGCGGCGCGCGTGCGGGTCAGCAGGTGCTCGATCGTCACCGCGAGGCGGGCGAGAAGTTCCGCGCACAGGCCGCCCAGGAGGAGGGCAGCTACCGTCCGCACTGACAGAATGCGGCCCGTACCATGGCGCTCGGCTGGGCGCCGGTCCTCCAGGCGCTCCCGGGCCTCCTCGGCGAGCCGGCTCATACCCAACGCGACGACCAACGCGTAGGCGAGCGTGAAGGCCATGAGCAAGCGCTCCACCCGTTCGCTGATGCGTACCTGCAAACGGAGCCCCCGGACCCCCAGATGAGTCTTGAAGTCGCGAAAGCCCTGTTCGATGTGCATGCGCTGACGATAGAGCGCAACGACCTGCGCGGTGGGCAGCGCCGCCGCCGAGCCCGGAGGGACGACCAAATACCAGGGTTCCTTGTGGCCGTGCTCATAGTAGATGACCAGATCGACCTCGATGGGCTGCTCCCCGCGATAGCGAATCCGCTCGAGCCGCCGCGGCTGCCCGTGCCGGGCGCGCAGACTGCCGAGCGGACAGCGGGCGGAGCGGCCGCGCTTGTCCCGCTCGATCACGACGTCGCGGCGGGCGCGCAGGATGAAGCGGGTGCGGGGCTGGGCGAGCAACTCGAGCATCAGGCTCACCCGGGCGTATCCCCGATCGAGGATGAAACAGAGCGTGAGGGCGGCCGGCGCAGCCTCGATGAGGCGCAGGAAGAAGAGCCGCTCGATGAAGTTCTGGCTCCGTTCGCGCTCGGGGCCTTGCTGGATCGCCTCATAGGTGAAGGTCAGCAGGCCCAACGGCAGGATCCGTCCGGCGAGCGGCAAGCCGGCGAGCAGCAGCTGGGCGGCGCCGATAGTGCTCTGGTCGAGGATAATCGGCACCGTCGTCGCCGTGGCCGTCATCCCCAGCAGCACGGCGAAAAGGCCCTCGGTGAGCCCCTGAGGATCGAAGAGACGATTGTCCAGGAAACGGTTCAGCCGCTTGTAGCGCTGCTTGAAGCTCGTGCGCAGCGGCAGCGCCCGGGCCACCGCCGCGAGCGTCAACTCGCCATTACCCGACCGCAAGGCCGCCGTGAGGGCGACGAAGGCCTCGACCAGGAGCGCGAAGTTCGTGCGCACCGGAACATGCAGGCGGGTGAAGAAGTGGTCGATGAGCTCCCTCAGGCGCGCTGCCCCCAGCAACCCAACGGGCCGCGCGTTCCCCCCGGCCGCCGCAGCGGACGCGCACGGCCGGGGCGGCCGCGTCAGCGCCGGCGGCGTGGGGCCCCTTCGGCGTCCAGCCACCGGCGACGCAGTAGATCCCGGTTAATGGCCGAAATGGCTTCCAAGCCGTCCCACCACCGGGCGTAGTTGCGCAACCAGCGCTGGACGACCGGCACCAACGCCACCGGGACGGTCACCTGTTCGGTACGGCCCCGGGCAAAACTCACGGTGAGGTAGAACACGCGGTGGCCGGCGCCCTGAGCACAGTGACAGGTGGGTTTCCCACAGCGCAGGAGGCGTTCCACCAGCGAGCCGCGGACGACCTCCGTCAGCGGGGGTAAGCCCTGCAGAATATGAGCGCGCTCGCGCAGGAGCGCCTGCTTGGGGTTCATACCTGTTCTTACGTCTATACGAACGTAAGACAGAGGTCAAGATTTTCCGGTGTGCGGTCGTGCGGGAGGATGCGCCGCCGGCGCCGCCTTGGTCGGTCCGGCGGCGGAAGGTCGGTGATGCCAGCCTTACGGCGGACCTGCCGGCCTCAACCCTGTGCTCAGCGAAACGCCGTCAACACCTGGGGGTGGCGAGCTCTGTCATTCGGTGGCGCCACGGCATCCGAGTCAAAACCTTCTGTCGGGTTCGGCGCATGTCCCTTCTGGATACCCTCCGAGCGACCAGGCGCCTACCCTGCCGACGTGTCGCTGGGCGCGCGCTTTTGCCCTGAACACTTGGCGCGGTCCCTCCCGCCAGGGCCATGGCGCTCTCGCTCACCTCGCCCTGCACTGAGTTGTCCCGCCGCCCTCATCGCCCATCCCCCGCTCCACCTCGCACCCGTCAGCCGTCCGCCGCCTGGCCACCGCCCCCTGTCGGCTCCGAAAAAACTGGGGGGTGGCAAGGCGGCAGCCCCCTTGACTTCGCGCGGGCTTTCCGGGATTCTACCCGCTAGCGATGGCGATACTGCTGGCCCCGCCGGAA